>OGDA01000004.1_pt1 | contig 183941 bp, 144 predicted proteins | sample 1570281 | NCBI WGS metagenome assembly OGDA01 (sample SAMEA2582184, study PRJEB24529) | metagenome
AACGGAAGATTATTACAGTCTACGGCAATGGACTGTACAGTCCACTGTAGCAGACTGTACGGTCCACTGCAACGAACCATACAGTCCGCTGCCGAAGACTGTAGTAATTCGACGGACAGACAGGCATAATTGAAAGAATGAAAACGTTTAGTCCGGCTAATGAAACGATTTAGAAAACTCAAAAAACTCGTTATCTTTTCCAAAAACGTCCTTGTCTTTTGGAAGGTGCATGATTTCATGTTAGTACGCATAAGTCTGCACGTATGTTCGTATAGCCCTTTACGTACGTTTCGAGGCGGATAAGACAGGTCTCACTCCTCCCTGTTTTTGGAGACTGAGTCTGAAAAACTTTCACACGGAATCCCCATGGATAGGAGGTTGCAATACCTGTTATGTGTGAAAGCAGATTGTATCAACTTTGCTGATAGGCAGCTTTCCTTCACCGGTATAACTTCATCTTTTCTTCAAAAGAATTGGAATTTCTCGGAATGCATTGCGATTTTTGATAGAAAAACTCAAGACCTTTTTTCGAGAAGTTTCATGGTTTTGGGGAATTTTTATTGGCCCCTTCTTCGTTCTTACCGGAGATTATAATAAATTAATACTTTAGAGTGCAGTGTTCCCTTATTGCATGCATTTTAAAATTACAGAAGAAAACATTGTTTATTGATTTCGTTAACTTTAAAAAAATAATTATGGATGTATTTTCGAAAGTAAATAAGTGGCTGGTTTGGGGAATGGGCATTGTGTTTGCCATGGGATTTCAGTCTTGTTTGGATGATGACAATGACAATTGGTATGGGAAAGTAATACCCAATGCATTGGTAACGGTAAAAAACGTGGATGATGGTTCGTTTTTCCTGCAATTGGACGACAGCACGACATTGTTGCCTATAAATGTTGCGTCATCTCCTTTTGGTGAAAAGGAAGTGAGAGCGTTAGTCAATTATGATGAAGTGGACGAGGTTAGCGGCAGATACAGTAAGGCTGTACATATTAACTGGATTGACAGTATCCTGACTAAACCGATTGCTCCTGATTTGGGAGAAGAAAATGATGTCGTGTATGGTACTGATCCGGTAGAAATAGTGCGCGACTGGGTTACTATTGCAGAAGATGGTTATCTGACACTTCGCTTCAGAACAGAATGGGGAGATCGTACTGAACCGCATTTCGTTAATTTGTTGAAGAGCCAAGATCCGGCTAATCCTTATGAAGTAGAATTCCGCCACAATGCACATGGTAATATGTGGGGAGAGTTGGCAGATGCTCTTGTAGCATTTGATTTGAGTGATTTGCCGGATACACAGGGTAAAACAGTGAAGTTGAAGTTGAAATGGAAATCTTTTGATGGCGATAAGTCTGCGGAATTTGATTATTGTACTCGCAAGGGAACTCCGGCCGCTTCTTCTGCCATTCTGTCTCAAAGAAGTATTTTGAAGATTCAATAACGTGATGACGTGAATTGCAATCGTTTCTGATGATGAGCAATGAGAAAATAAGGAAGGAGGACTGTCCAAAGTAACTGTCCGGTCATCGATGATAGAACGATGAAATGATAGTTACTTTGGACAGTCTCTTTCTTTTATTTATAACCGGTTTGTGTGCAGAAGAAGAGTCCCCTTAAGGCGTAAGGGTAAACTCTCCATCCAGACGTATATCATTGGAAGCTGTGCCGACCATAACTTTAAACTCTCCCGGTTCTACTACTTGCTTCATTTCCATATTATAAAGTGACAACTCTTCTTTTCCCAGGGTAAAGGTTACTTGTTTGCTTTCTCCTTTCTTTAAAAAGATACGTCGGAATCCTTTTAACAGGATAGGAGCTTGTGATACGGAAGCTACTTTGTCGCAGATGTAGAGCTGCACTACCTCTTCACCATCTCTGTCACCGATATTGGTTATCGTGCAACTCACTTTTTGCAAAATGTCAGGAGAATTCCCTTTTTCCAATTTTAAGTGACTGTAATCAAATTGAGTATAGCTCAAACCGTAACCGAATGCATATAGTGGAGTTCCGGCTTCTTCTACATAAGACCGTTGCTCTCCTTGTGAATAAAACAGGGGTAGTTGCCCTTCACTTCGAGGAATGGATACCGGTAAACGTCCGGCCGGGTTGTAATCTCCAAACAAAACATCGGCTATGGCTGCACCTCCTTGTTCGCCGGGATACCAAACGGTCAATAAGGCTTGTGCTTTTTCTGCTGCCAGATTCATATTGAGCGGACGACCTTGGATATAAATGACTATTACCGGTTTTCCTGTAGAGGTTATAGCTTCCATCAGTTTTTCTTGATATCCCAATAACTTCAAAGTGCTGCGGTCATAGCCTTCTCCACATTCCATGTCGGATAATTGTTGGTTCTCTTCTTGAGTAACCGTGGCCGCTCCGGTTTCAATGTATTTGGTTTTGAAGTCACGGGCACTCGAACCGCCTACTACCAATACGACGGCATCTGCTTTTTGTGCGGCTTCCACAGCAGCAGGAATGTGATGGGCGGTGGTGTCACGAATAGCACATCCTTTGACATAAGTCACCTGTGTGGAAGCTGAGACGGTATTTCGTATGCCGTCTAAAACGGTGGTAATCTCTTTACGTTCCTGAGGTGCTGTGTAATCTCCCAACTGATTGTACATATTGTCAGCGTTCGGGCCGATGACTGCAATGCTTTTCAGTTGTTTGCTTAAAGGCAATATACCTTCATTTTTCAGTAATACCACTCCTTTACGTGCTACTTGGCGTGCCAATTCCTTATGTGCCCGGGAGCGTACCGTCCGTCCGGCTTTCTCAGGAGATACATACGGGTTTTCGAATAATCCCATACGGAATTTGAGACGGAGTATATTGGCAACCGCCCTGTCTATATCCTGCATACCGATAAGTTTTTCTTTTAATGCCTGTCGAAGGTTTTTTCCATAGGCGTTTCCCCCTAAATCCATATCTACTCCGGCCTTTAAAGCCAATACTGAGGCTTCTTTGTGATTTTGGGCAACCCGGGCGCCGGTTATGCCTTCAATACTTGATAAATCGGAATATACGAAGCCATTAAATCCCCATTCTTTGCGCAGTATATCACTGAGTAAATATTTATTAGCCGTACAGGGAACACCATCAATGGAATTGTAAGAAGTCATGATTGTGCCTGCTCCTGCTTCCACTGCTTTCTTGAAAGGATGCAGATAGTCTGAAAATAATTGTCGCATACCGATATTGGCGCGTGCACCATTGTGTCCGGATTCAGGGATACCGTAAGCAGCAAAATGCTTGAGGGTGGAGAAAAGATGTTTTCCGTCATTTTGCACTTCTCCCTGCATACCTTTCATAAAAGCAACTCCCAAAGTAGAGGTCAGTACAGGATCTTCGCCAAAAGTTTCCTCCATACGTGACCATCGTGGCTCTCGTGCAATGTCCAATACCGGACCGTATCCGATATTAGCCCCTTGCAAGCGTGCCTCCAATGCTATTGTTTCCCCCATTTTGTACATTAACTCTTTATCCCATGTGCTGGCTTGTGCCAATGAAGTGGGAAAGACGGTAGTACCGATGGCCATATGACCGTGTGGACATTCTTCGGCAAAGAGAATGGGAATTCCCAAGCGAGTACTGTCGATGGCATATTTCTGTAATGCATTCAATGCTTTGGCACCGGATTGGGGATTTAGTCCGGTTTCTAAAGTCTTTTGTGTCCATGGATCGGCACGTAGCACTGCCCAGAAAGAACCGATGGGTGCAGCGCTCATCCGTTCTTTATATAGTTCGGAAGGCACTACACCCTTGGATGTTTTGGTATACATTTCCCATCCTAGCGGACAGCATAGCTGCCCGATTTTTTCGTCTACAGTCATACGTCCCAGCAAATCTTTCACTCTGCTTTCAACAGGTGCGGAAGATTGTTTGTATAAAGGGGTTTGTGCCGACACATGGACGGCACAAATCACAAAACAGGTTGTTAATATACTTTTTATATTCATTGATTCAATAATTGTTTGATGGCTGCATTGTCTTTTGTTCCCTTTTTGTGCTTGACAGAAGGTGCAAACAAGGCATCCAATTGATATATTTGTAACTCTTTGACAGGAGTAAATGCTTTTGATGCTACATAGTTTTTCACAGAATGGAGTAACTGTCTCATTGCAGGGCGTTTCTCTATGTCCTTATCCGGGTCGGCACATAAGATAAATAGGCTGCCTTTACCTATACGTGCTTCAAAAGCAATACCCAGTTTTTGGTTGTATTCATAGGTATCGATACTTTGTATGATGGGGGTGATATCGGTCAAATCATTAAGTTCCATAGCGGTGGCATAGTTTAAAATGTCCCACCATTGCCAATCGGCATAAGAGGTAGTTGGGAATTCGCCAAAGGCCGGGTGATTACTGTCTATGAGTGTCCCGACAATCATAGGGTTCCAGTTGAACATAATCGGATTCCAGAAGTGGCTGGCAAATTTAGTTTTGCGTCCTTTAACGTTTTCGGGGATAAGTAATACTTTCTTTCCTTGTTGCAAAGCTGTTTTTACTTTTTCGTCATAAGTGCGTGCATATACATAGTCATCGGCTGCTGTTTGTTGGCAGGGATATACCCAAATGTCCCATTCATTATGGTAGGTATCATTCAGGGTGGTATGTAAAGTCAATTTTTCGGCATGACTCACATTGTTGAGGCTGATGTTTACTTTGCCTAAAGAGTCAACAGTAGCACAGGGTATAGCAGGGGTTGAGATATTTCCTTTTTTTACAGTGTTCCCTTTACCATCTTTCAGTTCCCAATTCAGTTTTCCGCGTTTTAACGGATGTTCTCCATAATGATAAATTTCCAGTTTTGCCGTGAAAGTTTCATTGTTCATATAAGTACGTTTCGGCATACGTGCTAAAAGAACGGTAGGTGCACAGGATTCGCGGTACTTTTCGGGGCTGACCAATCCTTTGCTTTCCCAAAAGGCATCAAGAATACCGACAAAAGCACTTCCTTGTCCCGGAAAATCTGCAAGTCCCAGCAATTGGAAACCACCCGAATTTGCAGTACGGAGTAATGATTCGTTTACTTCTTTATATTGTAAGACTGTATGAGCACCGGTTGCACGGAAAAAATCATCTGCTTGATGTAGCATTCCATTGCGTGCCAATCTTTCTCTGAATACCTCAAAATTACGAGGAGATACGACTCCGGTATATTTTTCCATTTCTGCAAAATTAGGATACATGCAGCGCTGTCCGGTTTCGTGTGCAATGACAGGGCAGTCAATATCCGATTCTTTTTTACGGTCCCAGTCTGTAGATGGTTTACCTTCGTATACAGTTATCCATCCTTTTTCTGTCACATGCGATACATAATATTGATCGGAAGGGGTGTGCGTACGGGCGGTAGATGCAGAGTAGAGTCGGCGATTGTCATGCTTTTGAGCTTTCTTCACCAAGTCTTCCAAAACATTAAAATTACCTTCGTTTTCATTTCCGTTACACATTAAAATAAAGGAAGGATGGTTTCCATATTCTTCCAATATGGCATACATTTCTTTCTCGAAAAAGTCACGTCGTGCAGGATATTGTCCGACGTCTTTAATCCACATAGGCAATTCTGCTTGCAGGTATATTCCTACTTCATCGGCAGCATGGAAAGCGGCTTCGGGGGGACACCACGAATGAAAACGGATATGATTCATGCCATAATCTTTTACGGTCAGGAAGATACGTTTCCAGTCTTCGATAGTTGTTGACGGATATCCGGTCAAGGGAAAGACACAGCAGTCCAATGCTCCTCTTAAGTGAACATTGCGCCCGTTTATTTGGATATGATGTTTGCCTTGCGTGACTTCTCGCATACCGAAAGTTATATTTTTGCTGTCCTGTTTGTTATCAGCGGTAAGCATTGCTTTTACTTCGTATAGATAAGGAGTAAATTCATTCCATAATTTTATATTTTTACCCATGCTGATTTCTTTAATCAGTTGGTTGCTTCCTTCTTTTAAAGTAATGGGAAAAGATTGTTCACTGACAGTTTTGCCACCTTTTTCGTTGATAACCAGTTGTAATAGTCCATTAGTCGGTTGTCCGGTGGTATTATTTACAGTGATGTCCAATGTTACCGTTCGTGTTTCTATATCTGGATATGCTTTTAAAGCATGTATATTTGTCTTTTCGTATGCCGTTAATTCTATTTTTCCTACTATGCCGTTCCAATTGGTTTGCGTGTATTCTGTAGTTCCATGATTCCATTGATCCATTGGATATTTCAAGCGATTGTCTACACAAATCGTAAGAATATGCATGCCGGGAGTCATTTGCTTGCTCAGTAAAAAACGGTTTGGTACACTAAGGTGTTCTTTGGCACCGATTTCTTTTCCATCTACATAAACAGTTGTTTCCCAATGGCATCTTTCCAAGTTGAGTGTGATTTCTTTGTCTTTCCATTCTTCGGGAATAATCACTTCGCGTTGATACCATGCTTGGCCGCAGTATTCAAATTTACGGGTAAGACGGTCTACATATCGGGCGGTTGTCAACATACCTTTTCCGCCTTCGTCGGTACTGCCCGGCAACATGATAGATTCGGTAAGTTTTGCTTGATAGAGTTCTGAGCCCGGTGTCTTTCCGAATCCCATGGGGTCAGCCTGAAAACGCCATGTTCCCGATAAATCGATTCTTTCTTGTTGTGCAGACAGTAGTTGCGCACAGCACAGCATCATGGCGAATAAGAAACTTTTTTTCATATATAATCTTGATTAAAAGAATTAGATTAAGATATCTTTGTGGATACAAAGAAACACTATTTTCCTTGATTAAAGAATAGATTAAATAAATAACTGAATGGATTATTTTATGATTTAGCCATTTCCCGAGGGGAGAGTCCCATTTGCTGCTTAAATATACGTGAAAAATACTGAGGCGATTGAAAACCACAAAGAAAGCAAACCTCTTTGACGGATTTTTCAGTATTCTTTAGCAGTTCGATGGATTTATTGATTCTAATCTGATTCAGATAATCTAAAGGAGAAAGATTCAAGTTCTGTGAGAATAATTTTCTTAAATAACGTTCACTGATACTTGCATATTCGGCTATATCATTGATGTTGATGTCTGTTTGGTAGTTGTGCCGGATATAGCAAACTGCTTTCTTTAACAGCTCATTTGTGCAGATAGACAGATAGGTCTCATGCATATATCTATAGAGAAGAATTAATAATTCTGCATAATACATTACTACCAGGTATCGATAATGCGGTCCTTTATGTTCCATTTCATTGACAATGCGTTGTATAGTTCTCATTACACCTACATTGTTCACTATTTTAATCAATCTGTTTTCTTTAGAAAACAAAAAGGAAGGTGTAGGTATAGGTTCTGTGCCAACTTTGATATTTGAATGAAAAAGAGAAAATATTTCGGGTAAAAATTCTAATTGCATTAATATCGTGCCATTTGCACCGGCTTCAAATTGATGTTCTACATGTGGAGTGATAATCATGATGTCACCTTCATGGAAACTTATGCTTTCATTGTCCAGATGCAATATGCAATTTCCTTTTTTTATATAATTAATCTCAATGCGCATGTGTTTGTGAGGACCATACGTTTCGAAAGGACAGAAGGAGGTAAAACGAAAGACATCTGCCAGACGTTTACTTTTTAAACTTGATGTAATCTGTTCCAATACTTCCCAAAGGGAATATTCCGTTATTTTATTCATAGTATTTCATTTTTGTATAAAACAAAGTTTGTATGGACACTAGAATTTGCCGGTTTTATTCAGTAGAATTCTAGTGTCCTATGTCCCGATATTCGGGTCCTTATTTTGACTAAACCTATTAATAGACAGATTGGGGAGTTTCCTCCTTTTTACCTTTCGAGCTTGGTTTTACTAACGAACAAAGTTCTTCAAATGAAATGGATTTCACGGGAGCAAAAGCATTGGATTTCATATAGTTAATCAAACTATATAACAATTGCTTTTTTTCAGGAAATGTATCCTGATGGTTTAGCAAGTCCATGCTGCATACTATTAATTTCCCATTTAGACAATTAGTTTCAAAAAGAGTTGCTAATCGGCGGTTATTGGCAAAGTTGTCTACACATTCCACTAATGGAGTAATGTGTTGATATATGCTATCGATTACTAAAGTGCGCGATTGGGTTGTCAGACTCCACCATTGCCAGTTGGTATGTCCCTCTGTTGGGAAATGTGCAAAAGCTTTATGAGTAGGATCTAACAACAGTCCCATTGTACCTGCTTGTTTGGGAAAGTGGACAGGACTCCAGAACACCGGAACAAACTTGCCTTGTAAACCTGCACAAAGTTGATAAGGGGGATTGAATAATACTGTTTTACCGGCTGCAAGAGCTTTTTGTGTTTCGGTAAGTTTGTCTGTTACTACAATCTCTTCTTTTTCTATCGTTAAAGTGGCCGGATATACCCATATATTCCAAGTGTTTTTATAACTGGAATTTTCGATGGAAACTCTTAAAGTCAGTCGTTCTGCTTTTTTAACTTCTGATAAAGAACAAGAAATCTTACCGGCTATATTCCCGCCTCCGATTTTTATGTTTGTTAAAGGTATAATACCCTCTTGTAATGGCTGACCGGATGCATTGGTTAATGCCCATTTGATATTCTTATTGTTGATTTCCTCAGAACTATAATTAGCGATTTCAATGTCGGCCGTAAACTGCTCGTTGTTTTTGTATACAGCTTTTGAGAAGCGAGCTAATGGGACAACCGGAGCAGAGAATTGACGAAATTCTTCGGCATTGGCTACGCCTTTGCTTTCCCAAAAAGCATTTAGTAAGCCGACTAATGCAGTTCCTTGGCCGGGAAAATCATGTAAATCTAAAAGTTGAAAACCGCTGATGCCGGGAGTCTTCATGGCACGTTCTATTTCTTCTTTATATAAAATGGCAGCCAAATGACCGGATGCAGACAAATAATCATCTGCCTTTTCTAGCAGATTTTTGTTTTCCAACTCTTGTTTAACTCCTTTAAAATTAAGAGGCTCTAATACACCTGTGTATTTTTCTATTTCTTTTAAATCAGGATACACAGCATACTGTCCTATTTCGTGCGTAATAACCGGAACGGGCATGCTATCTACAGAAGCAGAATAATCTTTATTAAAGTTTGGCATTTCTACATCAAAAACTCCTTGTCCGCGCACCCAACCTTTTTTAGTCCATTGAGTGATAAAGAAATCATCGTGCGGCTCAGGCCAATCGCCATGTCCTTTTTCAAAAGTAAAAGAAGTCGTTGTATACAAATGTCTGGAATCAAGGGCTTTTACCGAATCCAATAAACCTCCCAAAAATTCAAAGTCCGGTTGCAATTCATTTCCAAGGCTCAAAAAGCAGAAAGAGGGATGGTTACCATATTCCGATAAAATTCGTTTTGCCTCATTATATAAGAATTGATTCATTTCAGGATTTTCACCTACGGTCAAAGACCAAAGTGGTAATTCCACCTGCAAATAAAAACCGAGTGAATCCGCTACTTCAAATGCTGCTTTAGGAGGGCACCAAGAGTGAAACCGAAGGTGGTTCAGCCCCCATTCTTTAGCGGAACGGAAGACTTTTAACCATCCTTCTTTAGTGGTTGGGGGGTAACCTGTTAATGGGAAAATACAACATTCCAATGTACCACGAAGGAACACTTTTTTACCATTGACTAATAAATCGGCTCCGTTACGGCTAATTTGGCGCATTCCGAATTCAATTTTCTCTTGCGCCAGACTCTCTTTGGTTTTCATCTTTATTTCCAGCTCATACATTATCGGAGTAAATTCACTCCAAAGCCGTACGTCCTCGCCCATGGGACAAACAAAGTCCAGCATTGTTTCGCCTGCCGAAAGGTCCATTTGCTGTTCTATTTCCGTAACAGATTTGCCTGTGTTTTTCTCTTTTACATGAACAGTCAATGTCCCCGAAGCTTTATTCCCTGTGTTTTGTAGTTTCCCTTTTACATGGATTTCCCGGGTTTGAATATCGGGATATATCTGTATATCTTTCATAAAGACAGCATCTTTCGCCCGCAAAGAGATTTCTCCCAAAATACCATTCCACATGATTTGTGTTTCATTGGTATATGCATGTGCCATATCACCGGCAGTGATGTCGTATTTTTTTCTGTTATCTACTCGAATGGCTATCCGATGTTTCCCCGGTGACAGATATTCTGTTAGGTCAAAGTAATGGGGGCTTATCAAGCTTTCTTGCTCTCCATCTACTTCTTTACCGTCTATCCATACATTTGTTTGCCAAATAACACGCTCCAACTTCAGTTCTATGTTCTTTCCCTCCCAATCTGAAGGAACGGATATTTCACGTATGTACCAAGCCGGTCCTACATAACTGTGTTTGCGAGTGAGATGCAATATTTGAGGTTTGCTTATTGAGGGTAATAACCGATTGGGGATACCGTATCCTGCATCATCCATCGTTCCGGGCAATTTTATTTTGTCGGGAAAAGATTGGGTATACCAATGTTTTGAAATACCTATATCCATACTGTCTATGGCAAATTCCCATTCTCCGGCTAAAGAAAGAATTGACGTACTTTCTTTACATCCTGTCAAAAAGACCATGCCTAAAATAGCAAGTAATAATTGATTTAATAACTTCATATTGTATTTGTCTTATGGTATTATATCCAAATTTGGAAATTAGGATTTATTTCTTTTATATAACTGAAGCACTTGTCGGCTTTCTCTTTATTACCTAGTCCTAAATGCCCCAGCCCCATGAGATAGTGGCAATGGATTCGATTTTTCTTATTCATGTCGTCTTCCCAAATCTGTAAATCAGGTAAAGACACAGCAAAGTAATCCATTACAAAAGTATCATATAAATGTTTTTCACCGTAGGAAATTAGGGAATTAAATCTTCCGCGTGCCTCCGCTTCTTTTCCTACTTTCCGTAAAGCTAAACCTTGATAATAGATTTTATCGGGCTTTTGGTCATTGTAGTACATGGCAGCTGTGGGTTGTCCATTGCCCGAAGCAGCTTTTGTGAATGATGAATGTGCTTCATCATGATTACCCATTGCTTCCAAAATGCATCCTTTATAATAAAGGAAATCATTTTCTTGTGCACCATACAGTTTTCCTTCTCCCAAATGATGAGGGTAGACAAAACATTCTTCAATCAAGGCAAGTGCATGCTCGTATTCTCCTGCCTTTAGAGATTTCTTTGCTAATTGTATACGTGCATATTGATATTGGGCAGGTACTTTACCTTCTCCTCCTTCCCAAGGATGGAATTGGCGTTGGTCAATGAGTTGCATGGCTTGTTCGTATTCGCCGGTCAGATTAAGCAATGTAGCATATTCCAAATAGAGATCATCGCGAGTAGCTATTATTTCTTTATGTTTGTTTAATAGATGCAAACGTTCTTTCGGAGAATAATCCATGCGTTTATATAATTGATCCAATTCCATTAAGATGCGTGCGTCTGTTTCATCAAGCATAAATGCCTGTTCAAGTAATTGTACTGCTTCTTTTTTCTTTCCAAGTTTGTTGAAATAAGCTAATGAAAGATTTCGTAATACGGTAGGGAAGCCGTTGTCCATTTCTTTAGAATGTTCCCATGCATCGACTGCTTCCTGGTATTGACGTTTATCATACCATATATTACCTAATAGATAAAAAGCTTTCGGTGCATGTATCGGTAAATTGGTTACGCACTGAAGAGCTAAAATCGCTTCCAGACTATTGGGGAAATATTCATCTAATGGACTGTTTTCTGCTTGACTTACTACACAGACAGCTTCGTCTTGTTGATTCATTCTACATAGGAACCACGCTTTATAATATAACAGCATTGTTGAAGGAGCCGATATATTGGTTAATGCTGCATTTACCACAGCCAATGCATCTTCCCAGTTGCCGGCTTGGGCGTAGTCTGTAGCTAGTTCTTCATAATTACGTGATTCATCACGCATTAATATTCTTAAACTTGATGGCATTTCTTTTTCACCGGACTGAAGCCATGCTTCAAAACGACATCCAAAGTTGAATTTATCTATATTGAGTGACTCTTTAATCAGTTCTATGGCTTCTTTTTCTCGTCCCAATTTACGAAGAATCATTGCTTTTAAATGACGTCCGCGATGATTATGCCAGTTACGAACCAAAGACTGATTAATTTCGTACAATGCATTATCCCACTCATTATGTGCAGCCGATAATTGGGCCAAAGAGTAATAACCTGAATCTTGCCAAGCAGCGTTCCAGCATGCTTTATAGAACGCATCGTATGCTTCAACAGTTTTATCTTGGTATTTTAATACAAGACCTAAATTATAATAAGGTTCTCCGTCGTAGGGATTTGGATTACGTTCTGTCAGAGTGTTAATAGCCTTGCGTAAATAAAGTTCGGCTTTCTTGAATTGTCCTTTACGGAATAGCCATAATCCCATAGCGTTGTTATTGCGTATATCGCTGTTGTCTCTACGTAGGGCTTCTAAATAATAATCAGTTGGATTGTAAGTAGCATGTCTGTATTGCTCCAAATGTAATCCTGTCAGGTAAAGCTGTTCTGTAGAGCGTACTTCTGAAGGAGGCAATGCAGGTTTTGCAGGTTCAGGAATTGGTTTGATTTCAGTTGATTCAGCCTTCCATGAAAGTAATAACTTGCCGGTTGAACAATAAATATAAACCTCTGCTTCATCAGGCGATATATTTTTAATGGTATGAGTAAATACCGCTTCTGGAGTCAAATCTGTAATATTTTCCCAAATGATGTCTTCTTGGCGTTTAATCACAATTCGTAAACCTTTCTGTGCGGATGTAGCAAATAGTTTGAGTATTGCATTCTTTGTGTCTTCAGTTTCTATATTCATTAGTAAATCAGAAGTGGCATTCTTTACTACCCCTAATTCACGATAAGGAATAAAATATTGAGTGAAAATTTTTTCCTCATAAGGTTGCAACCAAGTAAAGTCTGGTTGATTGTCGGTATAAACTCCGGTCATTAATTCGATATATGGCCCATCTGTGTCTGTCAGATTACGATCCCAGGCTTGTCCGAAATCTCCATTTCCCCAAGTCCATTGTTTTTTCCCGGGAGAGATGTGATGGTTGGCTACGTGTAATACTCCTGCTTGAGTATCGTTTTCATAACCGCCTACAAAGTTGTATTTTGAGCGGATAGCCATATATGAAGTGGGTACCGGTATATTTTTATAACGTGAGATGTCTACACCTGCTGAATAATCCATTTTATAATAAATGCCGGTAGCGATAGGATATTTTGATACATCTCGCTTACCGTGATCAAATACAGCATTGACATCGGCAGGGAAAACCGATTGATAGGCTTCATTGACAGCGACGGCCGGGTTAGCCCACCATAGGAAGGTCTGTGGAACAGGAGTCGGATTATATAGTTTTCCTTGAATTTCAAGTACAGCTTTGCCGGGACGTAAGGTAAAACCAGCCATACCTTTCTGATGGAACATCCGTTCGCGTTCGCTCACCCATACGGTAGCACTTCCATCTGCATTTTCTTCAATTGTAAAATCTACAGGTAGATAAGTGCTGGGTCGGTGATGCTGAGGCCAATTGAATTCAATACCGCCGGAAATCCAAGGCCCGGTCAGTCCTACCAAAGCAGGTTTTATAACATGGTTGTAATAAATAAAATGGCGTTTCTTTATTTTATCATAAGCCATTTGTACACGTCCGCCCAATTCAGGAAGAATCATAACCTTGATATACTCATTCTCCAGATAAACAGCATGATAGGTTTCTTCTTGACAAGTATCTGAAATCTTTTCTATGACAGGATAAGGATAAACCACCCCACTACTTCCTTGATAAACTCTATTTTCAAAAAACATCGGATTCTTTTCCGGTTTGCCAATACCATAGGTAGGAAGCAGAATATCTTCTTCCCAAACATTTACTTTTATATCCATATCAGTTTTATTTTTTTGTTATTTCTTTTTCTATATCTTCCAAACTTTTCCCTTTTGTTTCCGGTAGTCGGGCACGAATAAAAAAGAAGCCAGTTAAGCATATGCCACCATATAACCAAAACGTTCCGGCTGCCTGTAATGATTCATTTAATAGGGGAAAACTGTAGGTGAGTATGAAGCTGGCTATCCATAAGAAGAGGGTAGAGATAGCCATAGCTGTTCCACGAATCTGTTGTGGAAATATTTCGGATAATACTACCCATACAATGGGGGCTAATGACATGGCATAACAGGCAATTGCCATCATTACCAGTATTAACATTATCCAACCACTCATTCCTGCAAAGTAACAACATCCCATCAGCAGATAGATAACAGCAAGTCCTGCCGAGCCGATTAACATTAATGTCCTTCTGCCCCAATGGTCAACAGTATAAATGGCAACAAAAGTAAAGATTACGTTAGTTACTCCCGTTATTACAATATTCATCAAGACATCTGACACTTCATAACCGGCAGCCGAAAAGACTTCGTGGGCATAATTGAATATAACATTGATGCCACACCACTGTTGGAAAACAGCCAAAACAATTCCCAGTATTAATACCCGCCGTACACCTGGTTGTGATAATGCTCTCCAATCGTATTTTTCTTTCACCTCTTTGGCGGCTAACCAACGTGGACTTTCAGGGATAATGAAAGCTAATATAAAAAATAAGGCAGCCGGTAATGCTTCTGCCCAGAACATCCATCGCCACGCCTGTTCTATTCCTTCCGCAGGAAGTTGTGAGGTTCCTTCTGTAAATAGGTTTGCTATTATCCAATTGGCAAGTTGTGCAGATAATATACCTAATACAATAGTCAGTTGGTTTAAAGATACCAGTTTTCCACGTATCTCAGTCGGTGATACCTCAGCTATATATATGGGGGAAACATTGGAAGCAATTCCTATACCCAGTCCACCTACAATACGATAGAAAATGAACCAGGAAAAATTATCGACAGCTCCTGTACCGACAGCAGACAGCAAAAATAATAGAGCGGATAATATTAATAGTTTTTTGCGACCATATTTATCACTCCAACTACCGGAGAAGCCTGCTCCGACTAAACATCCTAGTAAGGCGCTACTCATTGCCCAACCGCGTAAAGCTGCTGAATCTTCGATAGCGAAGAATGGTTCATAAAAAATTTTGGCTCCGCCAATTACTACCCAATCATAACCAAACAGGTAGCCACCCATAGCAGAAATAAAGCAGATAAATAGTAAATTCTTTGAATTAATGTTTTTCATTGTGTATTATTATATAAATCATACTGCAAAGGAATTGTATTTTTCTGGAATAGGGAATAGATAAATTATTGAATTGGATGGATAATCTTATGATAATAACTTTGCTGCCTGTATAAAAATCACTATCTTTGTTACTGTTAACTATAACTTCTACAGCAATGATTAAACGCAAAGATGGATTTTCGGGTGAAAGAGCTTTAGTACTTCCTGCATCAATTATACATACGATGGAAAATAATCCTTTAGCCAATGCGCTGCATATTACGGACATAGGATACTATCCACGGGCAGAACATCATTTTAGAAAACGGGAAACTCCCATCTCTCAATACGTATTTATTTATTGTGTGGAGGGGAGAGGATGGTTTAGCGTGAATGATGAACGTTATGAAATAAAGAGTAATCAATGCTTTATTTTACCTGCGAATGTACCTCATAGTTACGGAGCCGATGACACAGATCCATGGACAATTTATTGGATACATTTTAAAGGAGACTTAGCAGAATATTATGCTTTACGTTTATTGACCCCTATTGATATCAAACCTACTATTTACTCACGTATTAATGGACGTTTGAATTTGTTTGAAGAAATATATCATACTTTGGAATTGGGATATAGTAAAGAAAATCTGTTGTATTCTTGTTCGGCTTTCCATCATTTTCTTGGTACCATTTGCTATTTGCAAGAATATAGAAATGCTACAGTCAATGATATTTCAAATGATTTAGTAGATGCGGCTATTCATTTTATGAAAGAGAATATAGGAAAAAAACTCAGTATCTCTGAAATAGCCGAGCATACGGGATATTCTGTTTCTCATTTTTCTACCATTTTTAATCACCGTACAGGACACTCGCCTGTCAATTACTTCAATTTGTTAAAGATACAACATGCTTGTTATCTGATAGACTGTACAGATATCAAGATAAATCAAGTTTGCCATAAAATAGGAATAGAGGATTGCTATTATTTTTCCCGTTTGTTTTCTAAGATAATGGGAATGTCTCCCAGCAAGTATAGAAAACATAAGAAAGGATGAAATAAGACCTTATTTGGTGAATATTTACTTCATAATACTTCCTGCAAATAGGCTTTTACCTTGTCGATTGAATATTTTTACTGTATAAAAGCCATTGGGCAATGATACTAAAGATAGTTTATGAACATAACCGGTTTTCCATATTTCTTCGTTGGTCATATTATAGATGATAATAGTTTGTGCATCCTTTATTTCCGGCAGGTAAAGCATATTCCCTTTATTTAATAAAGGTATATCCATATCCGAAACCGTATTCAGAGTTAATGGAGCGCTTTCATTGCCAAAGCGGTCAGCGGCAGTGACGGCAAAGTATCGTTTTTGTAACCAAGGGAGCTTGGCTGTATATTCATACTCATTGGCAATGAGATGGGTAGCTATTAAATTTTGAGGTTGCTTAATGTCAACAGGATATGTATCGGAACCGTATAAATGGTATACAACAGATTGATTGCTGTTATCGGCTGATGCTTGCCAACTCATGCGAAGTTTGCCGTTCGCTATTTGTTGCACCGAAGGATGGGATGGAACAGAAGGTGGAATACTATCTGACCATGTCATAGGAGGGATCAATGCCGGGTAAGTATAAAAGTTTTCTTCCAGTTCGTCTAATACTCCTTTTGTGTTATCAAGTAAAAAGCGATTGCGAAAATAGGCTTGTCCGTTTAGCTTTATCTGACGGGTGAAATGGATTTGACGAACTATTTCGTCCAATGGCCAATCTTGTTCACGAGGGGAGAGGAAATAAATTCCCAGTCCGGGAATAATCCAACGTTTGCCGTCGTTCTCTTTCCAGTCCAAAGCAAAGGGATAGAAATTGTTTCCTTGGAAATACATCATTGGGAACAAGGCATCATGGATTCCTTCTTTTAACCATCTTTGTGCATCTTGATAGACTACATGATAAGCATTCCAGCCGCGAGAGGGATAACGGTTAGTGTCACGATATTTGCCAATGGGCGAACTACTCACTTTTACCCATGGCTTGATAGACTTGATATCAGTATAAAGGCGGCGTACAATGTCGGTAATGTTATCCCGACGCCATTGTTTCAGATCCTTTCCTTTTCCATATCTGCGGTAGGTGTCTTTATCAGGGAATTTATCTGCCTGTTCGGGATAGCGGATATAGTCGAAATGGATACCATCTATGTCATATTGTGAAGTGATTTCTTTCACAATGCGAGAGAGGTATTCTTTTGTTTCAGGATTGCCCGGATCCAGATACCAGTTACCTTTATATAGTTTGCATATTTTTCTATTCCTTTGTACGATGGAGTTTCGTCCCAACAGCTTCACTTGCCGAGTGTTTCCGGCCGGGATAGTCACTATCCAAGCGTGCAATTCCATGCCTCGTTTGTGACATTCTTCAATAGCAAAAGCCAATGGGTCATATCCCGGATTACGTCCGGTATATCCCGTCAGCGATTCGGCAAAGGTCTCAATGGAGGACGGATATATCATATCCCCACGTAGGCGGGTTTGCAATAATACTGTATTGAAATTCGCAGCTTTCAAACGGTCGAGTATATCACATAATTCTTTTTTCTGGCGTTGAATTCCTGTTGCGCTTCCGGCTTTGGTACGCGGCCAGTCCATTCCGCCCAAGGTCGTGAGCCAAGTGGCGCGAATTTCGTATTTGGGCTGTGATATAACAGGTAAAGATTTTAGTATTATCAGTAATAAAGTTAGAAATAGTGTTCGCATTCGCTTTAATTTTATTGCAAAGATAAGAAGTAATCATTTAAATCGTTATTTTTGCAATAATAAAACAATTAAATAGAGTATATGATAACCTTTATTATTGCATTATTGGTTCTTATAGGAGGATATTTTTTATATGGAAGCTATGTAGAGCATCTGTTTAGTCCTGATAAAAATAAAAAAACACCGGCTCTGACTATGGAGGATGGCGTAGACTTTATTCCCCTTCCCACTTGGAAGATTTTCATGATTCAGTTTCTTAATATTGCAGGTCTGGGTCCTATCTTCGGTGCCATTATGGGAGCAAAATTCGGTACGGCCTCTTATCTATGGATTGTACTGGGAACTATTTTTGCCGGTGCTGTACACGATTATTTATCAGGAATGCTTTCTTTAAGGCATAATGGTGAGAGTCTTCCTGAAATAATCGGCCGTTATCTGGGACTTCCTACCAAACAGTTGATGCGTGGCTTTACTGTGGTTCTGATGATATTGGTCGGGGCTGTGTTTGTTGCCGGACCTGCCGGTTTGTTGGCCAAGCTAACACCCGATTATATGGACGTAACCTTTTGGATTATTATTGTTTTCATTTATTATATGTTGGCTACCCTGCTGCCGGTAGATAAGATTATTGGCAAGATTTATCCATTGTTTGCCATTGCTTTGTTGTTTATGGCAGTTGGAATATTAGCTATGTTGATATGGCACCATCCGGCTTTGCCCGAAATAACAGACGGTATACAAAATACTCATCCTGCCGGTTTGCCTATTTTTCCTATCATGTTTGTGTCTATTGCTTGTGGTGCCATTAGTGGTTTCCATGCTACACAGTCACCTTTGATGGCACGTTGCATGAAGAATGAAAAGTATGGCCGTCCAATCTTTTACGGAGCAATGGTGACAGAAGGTATTGTGGCATTGATATGGGCAGCGGCTGCCACTTATTTCTTTCATCAGAATGGAATGGAAGAAAGTAATGCTTCAATAATAGTAGATCGTATAACAAAAGAATGGTTAGGAACCATTGGCGGATTGCTGGCTGTGCTGGGGGTGATTGCAGCGCCTATCACCAGTGGAGATACCGCATTGCGTTCAGCTCGGTTGATTGTTGCCGACTTTATGCATTTGGAACAAAAAAGTATAACAAGACGTTTATTGATTTGTATTCCTATCTTTGCTGTGACTATTGGTATTTTGCTATATAGTCAGCGCGATGCGGCAGGATTTGATATGATTTGGCGTTATTTTGCATGGTGTAATCAAACATTGTCTGTCTTTACTCTATGGGCGATAACTGTATATTTGGTGCGCATGAAAAAGAATTATTATGTCACACTGTTGCCGGCTTTGTTTATGACAGCTGTTTGTTCTACTTATATTTGCATTGCGCCCGAAGGATTGGCTCTTTCCGGCTATATCTCTTATGTGTTGGGAGGAATATGTACGCTGGTTGCAGTTATAGGATTTATAACTTGGTATAAAAAACAAAATAGTATAGTATATGAGGAAATATAAGAAATCAACCTGGTTGCCTGTGGCTTTATTTATTTACACCACGATAATGGCTGTTTATTTTATTCCGCGGAATACGGAGATTGGTAATGCAGAAAAATATGTCACTATAGGGGTATCCTATCTTATTATTGCTTTGCTTTGGATTGTTCTTCGTAAGCAGGAGAAACGCAGAGAACAGGAAGGTCAGAATATGGAGAACAAAAAATAGAATATTTACTTAAACGACAATTGTATGAAGAAATTTTTAGTCAGCTTGGTGATGTTGGTAGTAACAACATTGGGTGCACATGCACAATTTGAAAAGGATGTTTGGTATGTGAATGCCTCACTGACAGGACTTGACCTCTCTCATAGTAAGTATGAAGGAACCAACTTTGGTTTTACATTGGGAGGTGGTGCTTTTGTAGCCGATAACTTTGCAGTATTGTTAAACTTTAAAGGACAGTATGTGGAACATGGAACAGATGAGACTAGTATTGGCGCGCAGGGACGCTATTATTTATCCAGCTGTGGAGTATACGGTGGACTTGGAATGGCTTACAAACATCTTTCTAGTGGGGATTATAAGAAAAATCTTGTTTGCCTGACACCGGAAGTGGGCTATGCATTCTTTTTAGGACGAAATCTGACAGTAGAACCTGCTGTATATTATGATTTGAGTTTTAATCATACTTCTGAATACAGCAAATTGGGATTCAAAATAGGATTCGGTCTTTATTTTTAAAGGTATGAAGTAAAAAAATACGGTAGGGATGGGGTTTAAACCTTCCCTACCGTAAATGATAAATTCTCAGAGCTTGTTTCTCTTTTTTCTTTATTTAGTGGGCATATAAATGAGTGAACGGAATCTCTTTACCATCATTTCCACTAACTTTCATTTTCAGTTGACCGCCGTTTTGATCAAAGTAACGAATTTCAATCGGGTGATATCCTTTAGCTAAAGCTTTTTGGCCTACTACTTCACGAGGACCATGAGGACCGTCATTATCAATTACTTGTTCGCCATCAATCACTAACGTACTGCCATCATCCGACAAGAGTGCAAAAGTATAAATATCATCCTGAGGAGCATTAATGTAACCTTTGATAATCAAACCGATATTACCTTTTACTTTCTTGGGAATCATTACATCTTCGATAGAATAATTTCCATTTACCGGTGCCTTTTCAATTTCGGTACATTTATTTCCTTTGAACTCATGCCAAGTAGCTTTCAATCCGGGATTGGATGGTGCAGCTGTAACGGCCGGAGTATACTCGCTCTTGATAAAACGAGTGGTGGTGATATCTCCCGGTTTACCGTTCGGGCGGAATGTGCGGAATGTGAAATCAGTTGTTTCAGTTACTTTTACCGGACCGTCATACTTAGGCGACTGCAAAGTGGGAACAGAACCGTCTGTGGTATAGTGTATTTCAGCACTTGGGTCGAGACAGGTGATGTTGACAATACCTTCACCGATAAAGGCATTTGTCTTGTTAAAACCCTCCAAATCAGGAATACGGTAATTGATATTCATAATGTTGAGGCGTTCAAATTGGTTGGCAAGACGCCGGGCAAATGCATTCCAGTCTTTCTGTGAAGGATTGCTCCAACCCAATTCGGCGATAGCCAACAGACGAGGAATTGCCATATATTGCATACGTTCACGTGAAGGAATCCATTCGCACCAAACATTACCTTGCACACCTAATACTAACGGTTGCATTTCAGCGTTTTGAATTTCGCTCATCGGATCATAATTATAAATATTGGCTACTGAATTCTTATCTTCCTGATAGTCTAGATAGAACTGTCCGTTAGGAGTGAAAATGATAGGATTTCCTTGTCCTGTTGTTTTAGAAGGAGCATTCTTAGCCCAACTGCGCCACCACATGACAGTTGCTGTTTTTGAAAGTCCGCCTTCGATAATTTCATCCCAACCGATCATTTCTTTTCCTTTATCGTTAAAGAATTTTTCCATATCATGAATGAACCATGATTGTAGTTCTTCTTCAGTCTTCAGCTTATTGTCACGCATACGTTTTTGACAGTCGGGACATTTCTTCCAGTTGGTTTTTTCTACTTCATCACCACCGATATGTACATATTTGTAAGGGAAGAGTTCGATGAGTTCGCTATATACATTCTTGCAAAATTCTATTGCCGAGTCTTTTCCGGGACAAACGGGAGAGGAGAAGGTGGTTCCCCAACCGGTTTCATCGAAACAAGATACCCCTTCATAATTGCTTATGGCAGCCAGCATATGTCCCGGCATATCTATTTCGGGAACAATGTCAATACCACGTACTTTAGCGTATGCAATCACCTCTTTGATATCTTCCTGAGTATAATAACCGCCATACAGTGTATCACCTTCTACAATGCGAATCTTGCTTTCGGGAATAGCCATGTCAGGATTATCGTTCACCTTTGATTGGCGGATGCATTCTTTGTCATGAGAATTGAATTTGCGCCAAGCACCTTTTTCGGTCAGCAAAGGATATTTCTTTATTTCGATACGCCAACCCTGGTCGTCGGTGAGATGCCAGTGGAACTTATTCATCTTATAAAGTGCCATTACATCCAACAGTTCTTTTACTTCATCTTTGGAATAGAAATGGCGTGAAACATCCAGCATGATGCCTCGCCAAGTAAAGCGGGGGGCATCATTGATTTCCACACTCGGAATAGCCCAATCTACACCGTCCACTATTTGTTTGGATTCAATTTGAGGAGGGAATAATTGGCGTAAAGATTCAATTCCGGCAATAACTCCACCATAAGAGTTTCCTTTTATATTGATTTTCTTAGTGTCGGTTTTTAATTGGTATGCACCCTCTTTGCCTTCAACTTCCCCCAATGAGAGGGTGATGGTTCCTTCTCCGTCTTGTACTTTTATGTTATATCCGGTGGAAGGAGAAAGTATTCCTGCCAGATATTCGGCAGCCGGAGCCAGCCGGGAATCAGTGATGCCGATGGTGCAACTTTTAGGAAGAACGAATGCGCTGCTGTCTTGTTGAACATTGTTCGGCAGCGGGACGATAGAAACGTCTCTGACAGAGGGAGGAGTGGAAGTACAAGCACCCAACAGCAATGAGCTCGTCACGGTGCAAGCAGCAATCCATTTTTTATAAGTCTGCTTAATCATAAGATAATTTTTTAGGTAGTTAATATATTAGTATTGGAATGTCACTAAAACACCTTTATGGTCTGTCGGCCATACATTCTGCGGTTCGATGAATTTATCTTTTGAAGTTTCCTGTACACGCTGAGAACGTACAATAGAACCTTTAGGACCAAAGATTGCTGCATCTTTCACGGTCAGCCCTTTTTCGGGATAGAACCAAATATAGTCGATACGGTCGCGTTCATCGGCTTTGGGTGCCCAAGTGATTTTTTCGGCAGGTTTGGCCGGATTGTCAGAAGGATAAGTAAAGCCGGGATAGTCAAGCACATTGGGATAGAAAGAACGGTAAGCATCAACGAAACCGGCTTCATCCAGCAAGACGGGCACTGTCCAAGGAATTACTAATCCGTGGTGGTCGTAAAGATTCTTGGTTTCTTCTGTCCAATCCTGGTGCGAGGGTTCATTGAAATCACCACCCAAAATAATGGTATATCCGGCTTCCCGGTCTTTCTTTGCTTGCTCGATAAACATCTTGATGGCATCATCACGTTGTGACGCGACATTTCTTTCCAGAACTTCTTCAACTGTAGTGGGAATAGGAATTTCTTCCCAAGTAGAACCGTCATATCCACGTACATTATAATACGCATCATCCAGATAATCCAGATGAGAGGTATAAACGGCCATTTTCTTTCCATTCATGTCGGTTGTCAAACGGTAAATACTTCCGTGGTCACCGTTTTCGGGGAAGACAGTCAGTGAGTCGGTAATCGGATAGCGGCTAAGTAAACCGGTATCGTATGTATAGAAGGAATAATAAGTTTCTCCTTTTTCTTTCAGCGACCGGGTGAGGCGTGCTGTAAAATTGGTGTTATTATAATTACGCACTTCACTGAGGGTTACAAAATCGGGGCGAAGACGAATAATTTCATCGACAATAGCCTCATAACCGCCGGGAACCATGGTTCCTTCTTGCCAGATATTCCATTGCAAAACGGTAAATTCCTTTTTTTCCTGTGTGCATCCTGTGAGAACAAGCCATAGGAACATGGATAAATAAAGTAGTTTTTTCATTGTTTATTTATTTAAGATTATAAATATTTCTCTTTTAAGAACTGTCCGGTATAAGAGGCTGCACATTGGGCTATTTCTTCCGGTGTGCCGGCAACGACCAGATTACCACCCATTTTTCCACCTTCCGGTCCAAGGTCGATGACATAATCGGCGCATTTTATTACGTCCAGATTATGTTCGATGATAACGATGGTATGCCCTCTGCTGATAAGCGCGTCAAAAGCTTCCAACAACTTCTTGATATCATGGAAATGCAAACCGGTAGTGGGTTCGTCAAAGACAAAAATAGTAGGCTGTGTCTTTTCCACACTTAGGAAATAGGCCAGTTTCACACGTTGGTTCTCACCACCGGACAGTGTAGACGAAGATTGTCCCAATTTAATATATCCCAATCCCACGTCTTGCAGCGGAGTGAGTTTCTTCACAATCTTTTTTTGTCCGTGTTCGGTAAAGAATTCTATAGCTTGATTCACGGTCATTTCCAGTATATCATATATATTCTTATCTTGGAATTTCACTTCCAAAGTATCGCTTTTAAAGCGCTTGCCGTGACAAGATTCACATTCCAGCACCAAGTCGGCCATAAACTGCATCTCCACCGTAACTGTTCCGTCGCCTTTGCATTCTTCACAACGTCCTCCTTCGGTGTTGAATGAAAAGTATCCGGCTGTGTAACCCATTTGTTTGGCCAAGGGTTGCTCTGCGTAAAGTTTACGGATTTCGTCGTATGCTTTTACATAAGTCACCGGGTTGCTGCGTGATGACTTCCCGATTGGATTTTGATCGACAAACTCAATGTCCTTAACCATCTGTATGTCACCGCTGATAGAAACGAATTCTCCCGGTCGCTCACTGCTTTCACTGTATTCCCGTTTCAGCGCTTTATAGAAAACATCACGCACCAATGTGCTCTTTCCCGAACCGCTGACACCTGTAACTACTGTCATTATATTTAGAGGGAAACGTACATCCACTCCTTTCAGATTGTTTTCTCTGGCTCCTTTTATTTCGATATAATTATTCCAGGGGCGGTGTGATTGGGGTATTTCGATGGTTTCTTCTCCAAGTAAATAACGAACCGTATAGCTGTTACTGTTTTTTTTCAAGTCTTTCATGTCTCCCTGATAGACGATTTCTCCTCCCAAGCGTCCGGCTTTGGGACCGATATCTATAATGTAGTCGGCGGCACGGATGATTTCCTCATCATGCTCTACCACTACGACGGTATTTCCCAGTTCTTGTAATTGGCGTAATACTTTAATAAGGCGTTCGGTATCGCGACTATGAAGTCCGATACTTGGTTCATCCAATATATAAAGCGATCCTACAAGGCTGCTTCCCAGGGAAGTTGCCAAGTTGATACGTTGGCTTTCACCACCCGACAATGTATTGCTAAGGCGGTTTAATGTGAGGTAGCCTAAACCGACATCCATCAGGAAGTTGATTCGGTTATTAATCTCTGTCAGTATACGTTTGGCTATAGCAGTATCGTGTGTATCCAATTCTAATGTGCGGAAGAATTCCTTTAGGTCATGAATGGGTAAATCTACCAATTCGGATATAGAGCGTCCGTCTACTTTTACATATCCGGCTTCTTTTTTCAGTCTGGTTCCGTGGCACATGGGGCAAAGAGTCTTTCCGCGGTAACGTGCCAACATCACACGATACTGAATTTTATATTGATTCTCTTCCAGCATTTTAAAGAATGAGTCTATGCAGGCTTTCTCTTTTGGACCATGCCACAAGTAGTCTTTCTGCTCTTGCGTCAGTTCATAATAAGGAGTAAAGATAGGAAAATCGTGTTTCGGGGCTTCACGGATGAATTCTTTCAGCCATTCGCCCATCTTTTCGCCACGCCAACAAATCACCGCTCCGTCATATACACTCAGAGCGCGATTGGGGATGACAAGATGTTCATCTATTCCGATTACCTTGCCGAAGCCTTCGCAATTGGGGCAGGCACCAATGGGGGAGTTGAAAGAAAACATTTGGTCGTTGGGTTCCTCAAAGGTAATACCGTCTGCTTCAAACTTCGTGCTGAAGGAAAAAAGTTGTGTGCTGCCGTCCGATGAATAAAAGCGGAGCATGCAGGCTCCGTCACCTTCATACATGGCTGTTTCGGCCGAGTCGGTCAGTCGGCTGATGCTGTCTTTGCTGTCATCGGCCGTCATACGGTCTATCAGTAAGTAGATATTTTGTTTTTTTCCTTCGGCCGGCACTTGTTGCAGGAAGTCCTCGATACGCATAACCTCGCGGTTCACTTCCACGCGCGTAAATCCCTGTTTTAAGTCAATGTCCAGTTGTTCGGCAATGCTGCGTCCTTCGCGTGGCAGTAGTGGAGCGAGCACGGTATATTTAGTCCCTTTGGGAAAAGAAAGCATACAATTCACGATGTCTTCCGCACTGTGTTTCTTCACCACTTGTCCGCTGATGGGGGAGTATGTTTTCCCCACACGTGCGTACAGCAATCGCAGATATTCATATATTTCGGTCGAGGTTCCTACGGTGGAACGCGGGTTGCGACTGTTTACTTTCTGTTCGATGGCAATGGCAGGGGGAATTCCTTTGATAAAATCACATTCCGGTTTGCTCATTCTGCCCAAAAACTGGCGGGCGTAAGATGATAAGCTTTCCACATAGCGACGCTGGCCTTCGGCGTATAACGTGTCAAAAGCCAATGATGATTTTCCGGAACCGGATAAGCCTGTAATGACTACCAGTTTATTGCGGGGAATATCCACATCAATGTTTTTGAGGTTGTTGACCTTGGCTCCTTTGATAGATATATAATTACTTTCTGACATTCTTTTTGCATTTAGTTGGATATGCAAAGATAGTCAATCCTGCTCGGATACGTTTCATTCCGTAGGGTGAAAAAATGTTGTTCTATAGAAATTTTTCAGTAGTTTTCTTCTGACGGGTGTTTTGGGGTAATTAGGTCACTTCTCCAAAAGATTATGATGAAACCTGTGGCAACAGTGCTGAACTGGCTGATGTAGTCTCTTATTTGCCGGTTCTTGACTCTTGTTTAAACTTTAGTTCAAGCTGTTTTTATCATGTTGTGGATGCTGTAGGTCTGGTGTTTATTTAGGAATACGTAAGATGTTGTAAATTTACAGAATTAAAATTATCCTTCAAGAGTTCGTATTGATTTATTTGAAGATAGAGGCATGAAATCTTTATTTTGCCTGTCGTTATCTCGCTGTTTCATATTTTATCTTTATCTTTGTCTGCGAAAACTATTAAAATAGCGAAGACTTAAAATGAGAGCAAAAACGATTTTTCTTTTATTGATAACGCTCCTTCTGACATCGGCGGTCAATGCCAGGTCACGTTATCCTAAGCGTGAATTTCGGGGTGCATGGATTCAATGTGTAAATGGGCAGTTTCAAGGAATGCCTGCAGAGAAGATGCAGCAGTTATTAATCAGACAACTGAACAGCTTACAAGAAGCTGGTATTAATGCTATTATTTTTCAGGTGCGTGCTGAAGCAGATGCCTTGTATAAATCATCTTACGAGCCGTGGAGCCGCTTCCTTACCGGGGTGCAGGGCAGGGTACCGTCACCTTATTGGGACCCTATGCAGTTTATGATAGATGAATGTCATAAGCGTGGAATGGAGTTTCATGCCTGGATAAATCCTTATCGTGCCAAAACAAAGGGAACGGTAGCCTTGTCGCCCATTCATCCTTACAACAGGAACCCTGAACGTTTTGTGACTTATGCCGGACAATTGTATTTTGATCCGGCATTACCTGAGAATCGTAAATATATTTGTAAGATTGTACGCGATATTGTTACCCGTTATGATGTGGATGCCATTCATATGGATGATTATTTTTATCCTTATCCTAATCCGGGAGAGGATTTTCCCGACAATATCAGTTTTGCACAGTATGGTCGCGGATACAGTAATAAAGCCGATTGGCGACGTGACAACGTGAATGTGTTGATAAAGGAAATCCATGAGACGGTGCGCGAGTGCAAGCCGTGGGTGAAGTTTGGAATTTCTCCTTTTGGAATTTATCGTAATGTGAAGAGTGACCCCAATGGCAGCAACACACGTGGTTTGCAAAATTATGACGACTTGTATGCTGATGTGTTGATGTGGGTGAACAATGGTTGGGTGGACTATAATATTCCTCAAGTTTATTGGGAAATCGGTCATCCGGCTGCCGATTATGATACATTGATCCGTTGGTGGGCGAAGAATGCTTCCGCCCGTCCTTTGTATATTGGTCAGGATGTGATGCGTACGGTGAATAAGCCCGACCTCCATAATCCGCTTATCAATCAGATGCCGGCTAAGATGAAACTCCAACGTGCTTTGCCTACTGTGCAGGGAAGTTGTCAGTGGTATGCTTCGGCTGTGGTGGATAATGCAGGAAACTATCGCACCATGCTTGTAAAAGATTACCACCGTTATCCGGCTTTGCCGCCTACATCGCCATTTATGGATGATAAGGCTCCTGATAAAGTAAAGAAAGTGAAAGATGTTTGGACACAGGATGGATTGTTGCTTTTCTGGCAGGCACCAAAGGCGAAAACGGAAATGGATAAGGCTGTGCAATATGTGGTTTATCGTTTTGATAAAAAAGAAAAAGTGAATCTGGAGGACCCTTCTCATATTGTTGCTATCACGCGTGATACTTATTATAAATTGCCTTATGAAAACGGCAAGACAAAATACAACTATGTTGTGACGGCTCTCGATCGTTTGCATAACGAATCTAAAGGGGCAAAGAAGAAAGTAAAACTGTAGACAAACAGCATAATAGTACTGAGATATTAGTAAGTAAGAACCACGTTTCACACGTGTTATGGGGCTAATTTGTTGTTTTACAGGTGTTTAAGGTGAAATGTTTAACTCAAGCCGCCGAGAGCAACGGATTATGTTCATGACAGGTATGATGCGTGGTTTTGTATTTTGGGGGAATAGTTTGAACACTTAACATATCATATCACCAACAAAGGGAAGAATAAGCCGTTTCTTAGGGTTGGCTAAGGCCTTTTAAACGGAAGATTGTTACAGTCTCCGACAGTGGACCGTACAGTCCGTTGCGGTGGACTGTATAGTCCGTTACCGTAGACTGTATAGTCCATTGCCGTAGACTGTAGTAATCCGACTGACCGACAGGCATAATAGAAAGGATGAAAACGCTTAGCCCGGCTAATGAAACGACTTAGGGAGTTTAAAACGTATGCAGAGGTTGAAAACCGGAGGAGACAACACACGGTGACAGAATCAAGTTCTTTTTTTGAAGACCTCTTCGGCTTTTTGAAGTAAATTCCTCCTTTTGTCCGATTATTATCTTGTAACTGTTACAAATTCATAAGAAATTTATATGTTAATTCATTTTTATTTCGTTACTTTGTAGCCGGATAACAAAAAGGAACACGAATATGCGATATGTGTACGTAACGGGCTATCTATCACTGGCTGCTATCATACAACTGTTAATGGGAAATTTTCCATTGTCGTTTGTGGCATTTCCGCTGAATATTGTTTTTGCGGTTATTTGGCTGTTCTTATTGTGGAAATTATATAAGGAAAGTAGAAAATCGGCTTTTACACGCTTCCTTTACTCCCCTCAAACAAGTATTTTATCTATTTTCCTGCTCATAGCAGGTAGTCTGATTATTGGCTTATTTCCTCAGTTGTCTGATGTGGAAGCTGCTATGCGCACCGGTGTTTGGGCCTTGTTGGGCTGTTATAATTTTATGACTTCTTGGATATTCATTGCCATTCTCTTTTTGCTGTTAAGCAATTTGGCAATGATTACTTTTCATGCTTATTACCATCGAAAGACTGCCCGTTGGCGTTTCCTGCTGAACCATGCAGGATTATGGCTGGCACTTTTCGCCGGATTCTTTGGAAGCAGTGATACCCGGACATTGCGTATTCCTCTTTATAAAGGAGAACCGGCACGTGAGGCTTTTGACATGAATGGCGTTTCCTATCATTTGGATTATGAGATGGAACTGCGTTCCTTTTCCGTGGAATACTATCCTAATGGAAGCCCTTCCCGTTTTGCTGCCGAGGTGCGCTTGGGTGATGATGAGGCACTGTTGGAAGTGAATCATCCATACAGTTATCGGTTGGGAGAAGATGTGTATCTCACAAGCTATGACATGGCAAGTGGCAATGAAAGTAAATATTGTGTTTTACAAGTTGTGATACAACCGTGGAAATATATAATGGTGGCCGGCATATTGATGATGTTGGCGGGAGCTGTTCTCTTATTTATTAATGGTCCGAAAAAGTGTGTTAATCTGAAAAAGGTATGATAAATTGGGATAACTTCTATGTATTTGCGACACTGTCTGTTGGTTTATGGTTGGCAGGGGCAGTGTTTGCACTTCGTTCTTCAACGAGGAGCAGAATGGCTGTTGGTTTCACCATTGCCGGAATTATGGTATTGGGCATTTTTATTGCCGGATTATGGGAATACCTGCAACGCCCACCTTTGCGGACAATGGGAGAAACGCGTTTATGGTATTCATTCTTCATGGGAATAGCCGGACTTCTGACATATATACGATGGAAGTATCGTTGGATATTGTCGTTTTCTACTTTATTGTCTACTGTATTTGTCGTGATTAATTTGTTAAAGCCGGAGATACATGACCAGTCGCTGATGCCGGCTTTGCAAAGTGTATGGTTCATTCCTCATGTTACTGTATATATGTTTTCTTATTCGGTGTTGGGGTGCGCATTCATTATTGCCGTCACCGGATTGTTCTGCCACAAGGAGGAGTATTTGCAGACAGCCGATAATTTGGTCTATGCAGGAGTCGCTTTCCTGTCAATCGGTATGTTGCTCGGTTCTCTTTGGGCGAAAGAGGCATGGGGAAATTATTGGAGTTGGGACCCGAAGGAAACATGGGCAGTCATCACTTGGATGGGGTATTTGATATATATCCACCTTCGTCTGTTCGGACGTGTGGGCAGCAAATCACTGTATGTGTTGCTCATTTTTTCCTTTTTGGCGTTGCAAATGTGTTGGTATGGAGTGAATTATCTTCCGGCGGCACAGCAAAGTATACATTTATATAATCGTAATAACTAATCAAAAAAACAAGCGTAACATGAAGAAAAGTACAAAATTAATGGTGGCACTGTTGGTTATAGTGGCGGCATTAGCTGTTACTTACCGGCTGATGAACCGTGTGCCTTCTGCCGATTTGGAGGCAAATGCGCAGATGCAGCAAATCATTACGGATGCCGGATGTTTGAGATGTCACACCTCAAACCCCGATTTGCCGTTCTATGCCAATATGCCCGTGGCAGGAAAGATTGTGATGGAGGACGTGAGCAAGGCTTATCGTGCTTTTGACATGACTCGGATGGCGGCAGACTTGAAAGCCGGTAATCTGGTCGATCAGGTGGCTTTGGCAAAAGTAGAAAAAGTGATTCTGGATGGCAAGATGCCTCAGCCCAAATACTATTTGGTGCATTGGGGAGCTTCCATCAGCGATACGAAAAAGGAATTGGTTCTTAATTGGGTGAAGAATCATCGTATGAGGCTGATGGGCGATGCGAATGTGGCTCCTGAATTCATCAATGAGCCTATTCGCCCGATTGCCGATTCTATTTCGGTAGATGTGCGCAAGGTGCTATTGGGTGATATGCTTTATCACGACACTCGTTTGTCGGCTGATAATACGGTGTCTTGTGCCTCTTGTCACGGTTTGGATATGGGCGGCGTGGACAATAAGCAGTATTCGGAAGGAGTGGGCGGTCAGCTTGGCGGAGTAAATGCTCCGACTGTTTATAATGCAGCTTATAATTTTGTTCAGTTTTGGGACGGTCGTGCCGGCACATTGGCAGAACAGGCTGCAGGTCCTCCCTTGAATCCGGTTGAAATGGCTTGTGAATCCTTTGACCAGATAACAGCAAAATTAGCCGAAGACAAGGACTTTGTAAAAGCTTTTACAGAGGTATATTCAGACGGACTGAATGAAAAGAATATTACCGATGCGATTCAGGAATTTGAAAAGACGTTGCTGACTCCCAATTCACGTTTCGACCTTTATCTGAAAGGTGACAAGAATGCTATCACTGCCGATGAACTTGCCGGATATGAGCTTTTCAAGAAATATGATTGTGCAACTTGCCATGTAGGTGAAATCCTTGGAGGACAGTCATATGAGTTAATTGGCGTACAACATGATTATTTTGCAGACCGTGCGGCTGAAATGACAGAAGAAGACAACGGTCGGTTTAAGCAAACAAAGATAGAGCGTGACCGTCATCGTTTTAAAGTGCCGGGATTGAGAAATGTGGAATTGACTTATCCTTATTTCCACGATGGAAGCATGAAGACAATGGATGACGCCGTGCGTGCGATGGCTAAATATCAGTTGGGCATTGACCTTCCGCAGCAGGAAGTGGATAAGATTGTATCTTTTCTCCGTACTTTGACCGGACAGTATAAAGGACAGACTCTGACAAATAAAAATATGAGTATCTAGGAGCTTGGAGAGTGCTCTGAAAACCGAGAAGATGCTTGATATAGCACATGAATGTGTCATAACTAAAGTAGCACATTAAATCATCAACTGTAGGGGCAGGGTTTGCCTGCCCGAATGCACAAATAAACTGCTTTCGGGCGAGCGAACCTCGCCCTACCGGTTAAATGACAGCATTATCGACGTTTTGACACGTCCCTTTCTTTATAGACTAATAAAGCAAGAATCCTGCCAATCCGCAGAGGATAATCATTAATATAGGGTTTATCTTATATTTGCGTGTTCCGAAGAAAGCTGCAAGGAAGATGATGATACTGATAATGAATTGATACCAATCTACTTTATAGCTGCCGAAGTTTTCTTTATTCATTAAAACGAGGGCTGCCGCAGCCAGCAAGCCTACCACTGCGGGGCGCAATCCACTGAATACGGCTTCAACAGCCGGGTGTTTTTGATATTTCAGAAAGAATTTGCTGATGGCAATCATTAAGATGAAGGAAGGAAAGACAACAGCAAATGTTGCCACAATGGAGCCGATGACGGCGAAAGCTTCGCTGTATCCCGCGTTCAGTACGGCAGTATATCCTACATAAGTGGCGGAATTAATGCCAATAGGACCCGGAGTCATCTGGCTGATAGCTACGATATCAGTAAATTCACCGGCATTAATCCAATGATAACGCGTCACTACTTCTCCCTGAATCAAGGAAAGCATGGCATAACCGCCTCCAAAACCGAAGAGACCTATCTTAAAGAATGTGTAGAATAAATAAAGGAATATCATTTTGATGCATGTTTATGTTTGTACTTACCATAGAAAAAGCCTCCTACTCCGGCAATGATGATAATATACACAGGGGATATACCCAATAACCAGATAAGAAGTGCCGATACTATAGGTATCCATATTGTATAGCGGTTTATCTTTGCTGATGTTGCCATTGAGAAAGTAGGAGCGGCAATCAATGCGACCACTGCCGGGCGGATTCCTTTGAATATATTTTCTACTACTTCATAATTCTTGAATTGTTGGAAAAACAAGGCTATGGCTAAAATAATGAAGAAGGAGGGAAGTATGGTTCCGAGCGCCATGGCTAGAGCTCCTTTGAATTTGCGTAACTTATATCCTATAAAGATAGCTATGTTTACGGCAAATATGCCTGGAACAGACTGAGTAAGTGCCAATAAGTCGATAAAGTCTTCTTTATCAATCCATTTCCTTTTCTCCACTATTTCATCTTGTATGAGTGGAACCATTGCATAACCTCCTCCGATGGTAAACAGGCCAATCTTTAAAAAGATGGCGAATGATTTTAAATAGAAATTCATGTCTTAATTTTGTTTCATATAAACGCTTGGCGGTACATCAAAGTATTTCTTAAAGCTATCTGTAAAATATTTCGGGTCGCCAAAGCCCAGCATATCTGAAACTTCGGATACCGTGTATTTCTTGCTTTTCAATAGTATGGCAGCTTCATTCATACGCACTTTACGGATAAACTCGCTGGGTGAATAATTTGTTAATGCTTTTATTTTATTATAAAAACTACTTCTACTCATATTGAAAGCAGCACATAAAGTGTCTACATTTAGTTCTTTGCTCAGATTTTTTTTAATGGTTTCGGTTACTTTTATAATAAATTCCTGATCTAAGTCCAATGGTGGGTGAGGCACATTTTCCTCTTCCGTGGTGAACTGGAATTGACTGTAACGTTTGCGTATAAGCTCCCTGATAGCAAGTACGTTGGTTATGTTGGCTTTTAAGACGCCGACATCAAACGGTTTAATGATGTATCTGTCTGCTTTGCTCTGTAATCCTTTGATAATACTTTCTTTATCATTCAATGCAGTTAGTAGAATGACAGGAATATGACTTGTTTCTACATCATTTTTCACAATACGGCACATTTGTTCTCCATTCAGTTCCGGCATCATAATGTCTGAAAGAATGAGGTCGGGCTGTTTGGTTTTGATAGAATTAATCACTTCTTGTCCGTTGCTGACTCCTGTTACTTGATATTCATCGGATAATATCTGTAATAAGAAAGTACGTAACTCCACATTGTCTTCGGCTACCAGAATATAAGGAGCTTCTTTATCTGCCTGTTTAAGTTGCGGAATAGGGGGAATGGTGACCTCCTCTTTGTTTTCTTCTCTCACGATAGGAAGCGGATCGATGACATCAGCTTTGGGGAAGAGTTTGTTATTATATTTTCTGCTTTTTATAGGGAATGATAGTTTAAAGGTAGTACCCATATTCTCTATGCTGCTCATACTAATTTTGCCACAGTGGTTCTTGATGAGCTTGTAAGTAAGCATCATGCCGATACCGCTGCCGGTAATTTGTAAATTAGTGGCATTTTTCCCTCTGAACAGTTCCTTGAACATTTTTTTCTGGTCATTGGATGAAATTCCGATTCCGGTATCTGTGATGAACAGAAACCAATGGCTTTTACTTTTGGAAGTCTGAATTTTGATACTTCCTCCTTGTTGAGTGTATTTCAGTGCATTAGTCATCAGGTTTCTGATGATGGAATCCATCTTGTTTCTATCCAACCATACTTCTTGAGAAGTAAAATTGGATTCAAAATGAATTTCAATTTGTTTTTTCTCTGCGTATAGCTTGAATTGCTCAATGTAAGACTTAATATATGAATTTAATTCGTATCTGGATACATAAACGTTGGGCGTATAAAGTTCCTCTTTTTCGAAATTAATCAGATTACTTGCCAAATCAGATAAATTGTCTGTATTCTGAATAGCAAGGTTGATATTAATTTTCCCTTGTTCTGTCAGTTGTTCATTCTTCAGAATTTCTCCCAACGGAGCCTTTATCAAGGTCAGCGGCGTACGTATGTCATGGGCGGTGTTGATAAAGAATTGGATTTTCTCTTTAGAATTGTTCCTGTCTTTCCTTAACCATAAGAAACGTAAAATACTTACTGTAATTAATATTATGATAATAAGATAAATGATTCCGGCCCAAAAAGTTGCCCAAAAAGGGGGAGTTATGGTTATTTTTATAGCTCTTTCTTCCAATACATGCTCGTCATCCATCAGAATGGCTCTCACCCTCAGTTTATAATGCCCGGGATTGATGTTGGTATAACGTATCAGATTATCTGCTGTGGGACTTGTCCATTCATCGTAAAATCCTTCTAATTTCCAAGTGTATAGAATATTAGACGGATTGTCGTAATTAATGGAAGATACATTTAACGAGAATATATTTTGATTATAATCCAAAGTGATGTGTTCTGTATCGTCTATATCTTGGGTTAAAGGGGAATTCTTTTCACCGGGGAAAACCTTTTGATATAAGATGCTGAAATCACTGAATATCATTTTAGACTTGAAACGATTGGGCAGGCTTACGGTGTCTGCTATTTCAATGGCTCCGTTTCCTGTTCCGAATATAAAATATCCTGATCGGGTGTGTATGCCCGATGAGGGATTGAAGTTCACAGCCATCAATCCTTGTTCTTTTGTCCAATTGGAGAATATTCTTTCTTTTACTTTGAAACGAGTTAATTCATTTTCGGTACTGATAACCAGATCCGTTTCCGAAGCCGGCAAAATGCAATAGATATTATTGGAAATCAATGCTGAGTTTTTTATATGATAACGCACGACTTTGTCAGTGTTATTATTATATACCCACATGCCCGAACCATGAGTACCGATATAGGTAATATGGGCAACAGTATCTTGATAAATCGTATTGATACATCCAATTTCAGAATCCAGATTGACCGGTTTCAGTGTTTGGTTTCGTTTATTGAATTGGTATAGCCCATTGATGGTACCTATCCACAGGTTGTATTGGTCCTTGTTCTTAATACAGGTAACCGGAAAATCCATACCGTAGCACTGAATTTCTTTTGTTTGTATATTATAACTTTTCAGGTTATAATAGCCACCTGCCCAAATGATTCCATCATTGTCCTTGTAGATGCAACGTATGTATTTATCAGGGCGGATATTGGTCCATCCTAGAGTGGATTGATGAGAAAAATATTTAGGCACCATGTCTTTCTTGTTGATTTGATACATTCCCGACATATATCCTCCTACCAATATGGTGCCGGGGGCTGTTTCGCACATGGAAATAAAGACATGGTTCTGATTTTGTGTGTCGTTCTGATAAGTGGAAAGAAGGCACTTCCACTGTTTATTCTGAGAATTGTAAAAACAGATGCCATTACTTGTAGCATACCAAATATCACCTTCCGAATCCTCTAAAATAGAGTTCACTTGATTGTCTATTAGTGAATTTGGATTGTCATAAGAATGTTGTATCCATTTATAGCCCGGATATTTATTCGAGAATAAGGTAATTCCGACAGGATAAATGGCCATCCATAATTTGTCATCTTTATCAATGAATATATCATTCACAATATTCCCATTCATTTTGTTTGAATGATTGTGATCGGCAATCAGAAAAGGGGATAATTCGCGAGTGAATAAATTGAGTTTGTAAACACCTGCTCCATTAGTGGCTATCAGGACTTCGTCTATTTTCTTGGGGTTGGCTATGATTGTATTGACTGTAATGTCCAACAACTTTGTGGGAACATCCATTAGTTGTTGAGTATTGATGTTATATAGATATATACCGTCTCTCAGTGTTCCTATAATAAGAGTCTGAGTGCTTTTGTGAAAATACAGATAAGTAACAATTTGGAATTGGTCCAATTGGGGATGTTTTTGTATCTGTAGTTGATGCTTATCAATTAGTTCAACGCAAAATATATTATGATTTGTTCCTAAAAAGTATTGGTTATTTCCGGCTTCTGTAATGCAGGTAATCTCTTCCTGAATAGAACTGGTCAGGCGAATCAGTTTTTCCTGGTCGATATCAAAAATGTATTGTTTGTCTTTGGTACAAAGCCAAATATTGTTTTTGCTGTCCAAATAAGTGCTGATGAGTGGAAGCCCACTGTTGCTTTTGTCTTTGCTGGCAAAATTATAGGCCAGCTCGTATTTGTCTTGTAGTGAATTGTACTTAAAAATATATCCGTTTTTTCCTATTTCCCAAATTACGCCGGCTGTATCTATTTCCAAAGTATTCAGGTTGGGAAAAGATTTCATATTAGGTTGACCGTCTGCTGATAAGCTGTAATGAACATATTGCTTGCCATTGTACCTGTCGATTCCTTCATGGGTGAGGAACCACATATATCCTTTATTGTCTTTTTGTATGGACAGGACTCTACGACTGCTCAAGCCATCGTTAGTATCTAGATACTGGTAAAGTTGGGCAGAGACAGAAGTTATAAAAATAATTGTAAAGTATATAAGTAAAAGAGTCCTTTTCATAATGGTATTTAGACGCGAAAACCTTACAAAGCTCGCAAATTTTCTTGTCATTTCAAAATCTATTATATGTAAAAAAAGCGGCAATCAGTATGATATACCGCTTTTTTAGTAAATATAACAAATCGTTTTATCATTTGTTCATTTCAACCCATTTTCTTGCGTTGACAAATGCTTCAATCCATGGTGTTACTTGGTCTTTGTTTATTCTGTCAGAAGGATAGTAAGCATTTTGCCACGGGAAACAAGAGCGTTCTAAGTGAGGCATCATTGCCAAGTGGCGTCCGTCTGAACTTGCTAATCCGGCTACGCTGTAGTCTGAACCGTTCGGATTACCGGGATATTCATCGTATGAGTATTTCAATACTACATTATACTTATCTTCTTCGTATGGTAATGAGAATTTGCCTTCTCCGTGTGCCACCCAAATACCTAATTTGCTGCCGCTTAATGAGCCGAGCATAACACTTCTGTTCATCGGAACTGTTACACCGACAAACTTAGATTCAAACTTGTGTGAGTCGTTATGCAGCATTTTGGCTTTCTTGTTATGCTCAGGATTAATCAGTCCCAATTCAATCATCAATTGGCAACCGTTACATACTCCCAGTGACAGGGTGTCTTTGCGTGCGTAGAAATTATCCAGTGCTGCTTTGGCTTTCGGATTGAATAAGAATGCACCTGCCCATCCTTTGGCAGAACCCAGAACATCGGAATTGGAGAATCCTCCACAGAATACAATCATATTAATGTCTTCTAATGTTTCGCGTCCGCTTATCAGGTCGGTCATAGTGACATCTTTCACATCGAAGCCTGCCAGGTAAAGCATATATGCCATTTCGCGTTCACCATTGGTGCCTTTTTCACGAATGATGGCAGCCTTAATGCCGGTCGGTGTACGACGTTCGGGAGTGATTCCATATTGTGAGAACTTCCCGGTGAATGATTTATCGAATACAAACTCCAGTGGTTGCTCTTTGTAATTTTCAAAACGTTTCTTGGCGCAACCGTTCATGCTTTGTTTGCGGTCAAGCAAATAAGAAGTAGAATACCAAACATCACGCAGATAGTCAATACCGAATTGGTAAGTGGCATCTTCTTTGGTTACTAGAATATGGCGTTCGTCTGTGGGGGTACCCAATTTCACGTAGCCGATTCCGGCATCTTCCAATATCTTCTTGACTTCGGCTTTGTCTTTATCTTTCACCTGAATGACGATACCCGGATTTTCGGCAAACAGAATTTTGATGATATCGTTTTCCTTTATTTTATTAAGGTTGATTTCCATACCACCTTCCATGTTTGAGAAGCACATTTCGAGCAGTGTAGTAATGAGACCACCGGCTGAGATATCATGACCTGCCATAATCAGGCCCTTGTTGATAAGTTCTTGTATGGCAAGGAAAGCATCGCGGAAATATTCGGGATTTTGAACTGTCGGGACATCATCTCCTATTTTATTTAATGACTGTGCGAAAGCAGAACCACCTAAACGCAACTTGTCAAAACTGAAGTCGATATGATAAATGGTACTCTTGGCATCATTTACCAATACAGGAGAAACGACTTTCTTTACATCGGATACTTCTCCGCCGACTGAAACGATAACTGTTCCCGGGCTGATGATCTTTTCTCCGTTTGGATATTTTTGAGTCATAGACAGGGAATCCTTACCGGTCGGCACATTGATTTGCAGTGCGCAGCAGAAGTCAGACAGCGCCTTGACAGCCGTATAAAGACGGGCATCTTCACCTTCCTGTGCACGGCATGGCCACATCCAGTTGGCAGACAGGGAGATGCTGTCCATTCCTTCTGCCATTGGAGCCCAAACAAGATTGGTCAACGCTTCGGCTACCGACAATACAGAACCTGCAGCCGGATTAGCCAAGGCAGCTTGCGGAGCATGTCCCAAAGAAGTGGCAATACCTTTTTCGCCTCGATAGTCAAGGGCAACGACACCACAGTCGCTCAACGGTAGCTGGATTTCGCCCTGACATTGCTGGCGGGCAATCTTACCTGTTACGGAACGGTCTACTTTGTTGGTTAACCAATCCTTGCAGGCAACAGCTTCCAGTTGAAGTACGCGGCGGATATATTCGTTTAATTTTGAAGTTTCGTAAGTTACGTTTTCATAATGGCGTTCTACAGTCTTGTCCACCATATAAGTTTTCGGAGAAGAACCGAACATTTGATCTACTGCCAAATCAAATGGGCGGACACCATCAGCTTGTTCAAAAGCGAAACGGGCATCACCGGTAGTTTCACCTACAGTATACATTGGGGCACGTTCGCGGTCGGCTATCTTTTGTACGTGTTCAATAGCCGATTCATCAATCAGCAACCCCATACGTTCTTGAGACTCATTGGCAATAATCTCTTTGGCAGACAGTGTTTTGTCACCGATAGGCAGTTTGTCCATGTGGATTAATCCGCCGTTTTCTTCTACTAGCTCAGACAAACAGTTTACGTGACCTGCCGAACCGTGGTCGTGGATAGAAACAATCGGATTGTTTTCTTCTTCACACAAGGCGCGAACTACATTATAAGCACGTTTCTGCATTTCTGCATTGGCACGTTGAACTGCATTGAGTTCGATTCCCGATGAGTATCGACCTGTTTCAACAGAGGAAACAGAACCGCCACCCAAACCGATTCGATAGTTGTCACCACCCATAACAACAATTTTGTTTCCTGTTTCGGGGTGACCTTTCAGGCAGTCGCGTTGAGTACCGTAACCCACGCCACCGGCCAGCATGATAACTTTGTCGTATGCATACTTTTCACCGTTCTCCTGATGCTCGAAGGTCAATACAGAACCACAAATCAGCGGCTGACCGAATTTGTTACCAAAATCGGAAGCACCGTTGGAAGCCTTAATTAAAATTTGTTCGGGAGTCTGGTATAACCATTGGCGTACCGGCAAGATATCTTCCCATTCACGTCCTTCTTCAGTGCGCGGATAAGAAGTCATATAGACAGCTGTACCTGCAATGGGCCATGAACCTTTACCGCCACCCATGCGGTCGCGGATTTCACCTCCGGTACCGGTTGATGCACCGTTGAACGGCTCTACGGTAGTGGGGAAGTTATGTGTTTCAGCTTTTAGCGAGATGACTGTTTTGATATCTTTGATAATGAAATAGTCGGAAGTGGAGTGGTCGGCCGGAGAGAATTGTTCCACAACCGGGCCTTCTGCAAAAGCCACATTATCTTTATAGGCAGAAATAATTTTATTGGGATTTTCGGCAGTCGTTTTTTTAATCATCTGAAATAAAGATGATTCCATCTCTTCACCATCAATGATGAATGTTCCGCCGAAGATTTTATGGCGGCAGTGTTCCGAATTAATCTGTGCAAAGCCGAATACTTCAGAGTCAGTTAATTTACGTCCCAGGTCTTTTTCGACTTTCAGCAGGTAGTCCATTTCTTCACGAGAAAGTGCAAGACCTTCTTTTTCATTATATTCTTCCAGATTCTCAATGTAAACAATCGGTTGAGGTTTAATGTTAACAGTGAAAATCTCCTGGTTCAATCCTTTATACATGCGTTGTAGCATGGGGTCGTATTCGGCATTTTCATCTTTCACAGGGAAATATTCTTCAATGCGTTGTATACCTGTCAACCCCATGTTCTGAGTAATTTCTACAGCATTTGTACTCCAAGGGGTTATCATTTCCCGACGCGGTCCGATGAAGCAGCCTTTCAGGTTTTCTTCGTTTTCTACAGTGGCTTCTCCATAAAGCCAGCTCAGTTTTTGAATATCTTCAGAAGCCAGTTCATGATTGACTTCTGTTGCTATTACACTTTTAGTGGGTGTTCTGAAAAATAGAATCATAGCACTTTTATAGTTGTTTTGTTAATTGAAAACTAGGTTGTAATATCAAGAGTCTATTAATAAGGTGCAAAGTTACATAAAAGAGCCGGGCTATGAAAGAAATTTGTGTGTAAATATAGGTACTTTCGCAAAAAAATACCATCTTTGCAGCATGAATTGGATAGAACAAGTAACCATACTCGATTTGCTGGTGAAAGGACTTATAGTTGGCGTAGTGGTTTCTGCGCCCTTAGGTCCTGTTGGGGTACTTTGTATTCAGCGCACACTGAACAAAGGACGATGGTATGGATTTGTTACCGGGTTGGGAGCGGCTTTGAGCGATATAGGCTATGCTCTGATAACAGGATATGGAATGAGTTTCATGGATGAATTTCTGGCAAAGAACCAGGTGCTTTTACAGATTGTTGGTAGCGTCATGTTATTAATGTTCGGTATTTACACTTTCCGTAGCAATCCTGTCCATTCTATCCGACCTGTATCTTCTACACCAGGCAGTTATCTACATAATTTTGTCACAGCTTTCTTTGTGACATTCTCTAATCCTTTGATTATTTTCCTATTTATCGGTTTGTTCGCCCGTTTTTCTTTTGTGATGCCGGGTAGTCCGTTGGGGCTTCAGTTGGTCGGTTATCTGGCCATTGTACTGGGAGCACTTTTATGGTGGTTCGGTATTACGTATTTTGTCAATAAAGTACGTACTCGTTTCAATTTACGTGGCATTTGGATTTTGAACCGTGTTATCGGTGTTATAGTGATGTTGATGTCTGTAGTCGGCTTCATTTATACTATATTAGGAAAAACGATGTACTGACAGGAAAACATATCTTGTGTGAAGCACGTTGAACCTTATAATTTTCAATTTGTAACTTAAAAAATAAAGAAATGTTTATTTCCAAACAGTTAAAAGAGAATAATATAGCCGAATACCTTATATATATGTGGCAAGTGGAAGATATGATACGTGCCAACGGCTGTGATATGGAGAAGATAAAGAAAAACATTGTTGACTCTTACCCTCTGACGGAAGAACAGAAAGTAGAATTGACACAATGGTATATAGACCTGATTGAAATGATGCGTCGTGAAAATGTAATGGAGAAAGGTCATCTGCAGATTAACAAGAATATTATCACTTGGTTGACCGACTTGCATCTGCAGTTGCTTCGTTCTTCCAAGTTTCCTTATTATAGTGCAGCGTATTATAAAGCTCTGCCTTATATAGTAGAACTTCGTGCCAAAGGTGCTAATAAAGAAGAACCTGAACTGGAAACCTGCTTTGAGGCACTTTATGGGATATTGTTATTGAAGTTGCAAAAGAAAGAAATCAGCGAAGAAACAAAGAAGGCACAGCAGGCTATTTCCGGTTTGCTTGCTATGTTGTCCAATTATTATATAGAGGACAAAAAAGGAGAATTGGAATTCTAGCGAGTCATTTCTTCTTGAGGATAAGGTTGCTCCTAAAGGTATATTGCACTGTTTTTTGCTCTGTTATTCCGAGTGCAATGAAGGAACTATAGACATAAAGTGGATATTTCAGATTTTTCACGGTATTCATAGATGACAAAATACTAGGGCTTTTGGGGAGCAGCCTTTTGTAATGAAGAGAAAATAAATAAAATGAAAATGAAAAATATATTGGTGACCGGTGCTAATGGCCAATTAGGAAACGAAATGCGTGTGCTTTCGCTTGAGAATAAGGAATATAACTATTTTTTTACGGATGTAGCCGAGTTGGATATCTGTGATGAAAAAGCTGTAATGGCTTTCGTCAAGGAAAATGAAATCGATGTCATTGTGAATTGTGCTGCTTATACAGCTGTGGATAAAGCGGAAGACAATCAGGAATTATGTGCCAAACTAAATAGTGAGGCAGTCGGTTATCTGGCAAAGGCTGCAGAGGAGAATCAGGCGGAATTTATTCAGATTTCTACAGATTACGTATTTGACGGAACCAATTATGTACCATATAGAGAAACCGAACCGACTTGTCCTAATTCTGTATATGGTGTTACTAAATTGGCCGGTGAAAAAAAGGCTTTGGAATATTGCAGTAAGGCAATGATTATCCGTACGGCATGGCTGTATTCTGTATTTGGCAATAATTTTGTGAAAACCATGATTCGTTTAGGGAAGGAAAGGGAATCATTGGGAGTTATTTTCGACCAGATAGGTACGCCGACTTATGCCCGCGATTTGGCGTCTGCTGTTTTTGCAGCTATCCGTAAAGGTATTATTCCCGGTATCTATCATTTCAGTAATGAAGGAGTCTGCTCCTGGTATGATTTTACCAAGTCCATTCACCGTATAGCCGGTATTGGCAATTGCAAGGTAAGTCCTTTGCATACAGATGAATATCCTGCAAAAGCTCCTCGGCCTCACTATTCTGTATTGGATAAGACAAAGATAAAACATGCGTATGGCATCGAGATTCCTCATTGGGAAGAGAGTCTGGAACAGTGTATCAAGGAATTAAATGTATAATGATATATGAACAACGAAATAGAAAGAAGACGAACGTTTGCGATTATCGCACACCCGGACGCCGGTAAAACATCATTGACAGAGAAGTTGTTGCTTTTCGGTGGACAGATTCAAGTGGCAGGAGCCGTGAAGAGCAATAAAATAAAGAAAACTGCAACATCCGACTGGATGGATATTGAAAAGCAGCGTGGTATCTCTGTTACCACTTCTGTGATGGAGTTTGATTATCATGATTATAAAATCAATATTCTCGATACTCCGGGACACCAGGACTTTGCCGAAGATACTTATCGTACTCTGACGGCTGTGGATAGTGTAATTATTGTGGTGGATGGTGCAAAAGGTGTGGAAACACAGACACGTAAACTGATGGAAGTCTGCCGTATGCGTAACACTCCTGTTATTATATTTGTCAATAAGATGGACCGTGAAGCTAAAGATCCGTTCGATTTGTTGGATGAGCTGGAAGAAGAACTTGCCATTAGTGTCCGTCCTTTGACATGGCCTATTGAAAGTGGTCCCCGCTTCAAAGGCGTATATAATATTTATGAACAAAAACTTAACCTCTTTCAACCTTCCAAGCAAGTAGTGACTGAAAAGGTGGAAGTAGATATTCATACCGAAGAGCTTGACAATCGGATTGGAGCACCTTTGGCAGAAAAACTGCGTAATGAGCTTGAACTTATTGATGGTGTTTATCCCGAATTTGATGTAGAGAGTTATTTGAAAGGAGAGCTGGCTCCGGTATTCTTCGGTTCGGCATTGAATAACTTCGGTGTGCAGGAGCTGCTCGATTGTTTTGTGGAGATTGCTCCAAGTCCGCGTCCTACCAAGACAGAAGAACGTGAGGTGGAACCGGATGAATCTAAGTTCACCGGATTTGTATTCAAAATCACTGCCAATATTGACCCAAATCATCGCTCTTGTATCGCTTTCTGTAAAGTGTGCTCGGGAAAGTTTTCTCGCAATACACCTTATTATCATGTACGGCATGATAAGACGATGCGTTTTTCTTCGCCTACGCAGTTCATGGCACAGCGTAAGACTACTGTTGATGAGGCATGGGCAGGCGATATCATCGGTTTGCCGGACAATGGTACCTTTAAAATTGGTGATACATTGACCGAAGGCGAGAAATTACATTTCCGGGGTATTCCCAGTTTTTCTCCTGAAATGTTTAAATATATCGAGAATGCCGACCCGATGAAGCAGAAACAGTTGGCAAAAGGTATCGACCAATTGATGGATGAGGGTGTAGCTCAGTTGTTTGTCAATCAGTTTAATGGACGTAAGATTATCGGTACAGTAGGACAGTTGCAGTTTGAGGTTATCCAATATCGTTTGGAAAACGAATACAATGCAAAATGCCGTTGGGAGCCCATCAGCCTTTATAAGGCGTGTTGGATAGAAAGTGATGATGTCGAAGAATTGGAGGCTTTCAAAAAACGTAAGTATCAGTATATGGCAAAAGATCGTGATGGACGGGATGTTTTCCTTGCCGACAGTAATTATGTTCTCCAGATGGCTCAAATGGATTTTAAGCATATTAAGTTTCATTTTACTAGTGAGTTTTAAAAAGAACCAATGAAAAGAAAGAAAAGATGCTGTTTTTCAGTGGATTTTCTTTCTTTTTTAAATCATCTTTCCTTTCTTTGGTTTCTGTTGTTTTCTTATTTATTGGATTATTTTTGTTACTTGTTTGTTACTCGTTAGAAGAAATGTTATTATCTTTGGAGCAGGTAACAAATCGAAGATGAAGTAATAATGAAAAAGAAAATAGCAACAGACGTCAAAGAACCCATTAAGCTAAGAACGAAACAGTTAGCGAATGGTAGTAAATCTATTTATTTGGATATTTATAGAAATGGTGTGCGAGAATATGAGTTTTTAAAGCTTTACCTTATTCCTGAGAGAAATAGGTTGGATAAGCAGAGGAATGAGGAAACATTAAGAACTGCTTATGCCATAAAATCTCAAAGAATCGTATCATTGCAAAATGCGGAATACGGTTTTTCTGTTGCTCATAAGTCAAAGATAAATTTTATTGCTTATATGAGGGCGCAGGTAAATAGCTATAAAGAACGTAATAGCATTGCTTATAGTAAAAGTGTAAAAGTTACTATAGAGCATTTAAAAATGTATAGAGGCGAAAATATAACTTTAAATCAGGTTAATAAGTCTTTTTTATTGGGTTTTATAGATTATCTTGACAAGGTTGAGAGTAAGCATCATAAGCCATTATCAGAAGCATCTAAAGCTTTATATTATAATGTAGTTTCTATAGCATTAAATAAAGCAGTTAAAGATGATTTAATTCCTTTGAATCCGGCTACAAAAATACTATACTCTGACAGACCCCGGAAAGGGAATACTACAAAAGAGTATTTAACTTTGGATGAGGTAAAAGAACTTATTAAAACTCCGTGCAAATATGATATGCTAAAACGTGCTTTTTTGTTTGCTTGCTTTTGCGGTTTACGTTATAGTGATATCCGGCGGCTTACATGGAATAAAATGCATAAAGTAGATGGTAATAAGTTTCAAGTGGAAATAAAGCAGCAAAAAACAGGAGAAACATTGTATTTACCTTTGTCTGAAAATGCATTGAGCTGGTTACCGGAGCAGAAAGAAACAAATGATAATATCTTTTTATTGCCTAATAGCACTACTACAATAGAAAAACATTTGGGTATATGGTCTAAAACTGCGGGGATAAACAAGCATATAACATTTCACGGGTTAAGACATATTGAATTGCCTTTATCGCTGAATTTGAATAGATTGCAAAGATTCGTTTCTTGATAGGTAACGATTTGGAAACGAGTGAAGTTCTGTATTTTACCTCGTCTTGCATTAAATCAAAAGAACGCCTTTTTGCAATGCAAAGATAGTGATTAGAATTGATTTACAATAAACTTCATCCTGTAAAATCGTGCAAAATCGCAGATTCCTGTGCATTTTTATTGTTCAAATACTGCTAACTTCACTAAAAATGAGTAACTTTGCAAACTAACAAGTATTGGTTTTGCCATGGTTATAAGAACGATAAAATTGACATCACTATTTGTCAATACGGAAAATTATAGATTTGAGCCTTTATCATCACAAAAAGAAGCAATAGATAAGATGATAGAGAATCAAGGGGATAAATTATATTCTCTTGTGGACGATATTGTAACCAATGGTCTTAGCCCCGTCGATTTGATTATTGTAACACCCAACGAAGACAGCAATAAGTATGTTGTACTTGAAGGAAATAGGCGAATAACGTCATTAAAACTATTAAATAATCCGACACTAATAGATGACAAATACTCTCCTTTAAGGAAGAAATTTCAGAAATTACAAAAAGAAAAAACTAATGCTATTTCTGAATTGAAGAATATTGCTTGTGCTGTTTTTGAAACCCCTACTGAAGCTGATATATGGATAAAACGTAAACACTCTGGAGAACTTAATGGTATCGGAACTGTCACTTGGAACGCTCAACAAAAGCAAAGATTCGAGGAGAAGACAGAAGGGAAATCATCAATTCCATTGCAAATTATCACTTTGCTGAAATCACAAGAAGAGGTTTCTGATACGATTAAGGATTCATTATCTAAATTAAACATTACCAACTTGCAACGTTTGATGTCGGATCCATATGTTAGAGAACACCTTGGCTTGGAAATTAACAATGGAATTTTAGTTTCAAAGGTTAAAGTGTCCGAAGTCATTAAGGGGCTTTTAAAAGTTGTTACAGACATTCTGAATCCGGAATTCAAAGTTTCTGATATCTATAACAGAGAAAAAAGAAAGCAATATATTGATAATTTTGACAAGAGTCAAAAGCCAGATTTGTCTAATGAAGCATCTGAACAATGGAGTGTTCAAGATATTGAAAACAATAAAGAACAAGCATCAAGAAATAGTGAGAAACAAGAAATAAAAGGGGATAAAAACAGGAAAACAAGAAACAGAGGAGCTTTAGTGCCCAAGTCTTTGAATTTACATATCAGCAACCCGAAAATTAATAAAATTTTCGAGGAGCTAAAACATGTTCAGGTCAAGACATGCCCCAATGCATCTTCAGTCCTTTTAAGAGTATTTTTAGAACTATCTGTTGATGCCTATTTGGAGAAATTTGATTTAGTAAGAAACAATGCTATTACAGCTTGTTCTTCTGGTGAAAGTTTGCAAGGGAAAGTTGGTAAAGTCTTAAATCATATGACCCAATTAGGAACAATGAGTAATGACTTATCAAAGGGCATAAGGTCTGAAATAAATGATAAAAATTCAGTTCTTTCAATCGAATCATTGAATGCATATGTTCATAACGAGTTTTTCTACCCTAAAGCAGATAATTTGATTACTGGATGGGACAACATAGAAAGTTTTTTTATCCAATTGTGGGAATCAATAAAGAATAAAGAATAATATTATGGAATTTCTATCACCTTTAAGATACCCTGGCGGTAAGGCTAAAGTTGCTGATTTCGTACAATGCTTAATCAAAGAAAACGCATTGCTCGATGGCACTTATGTTGAACCATATGTTGGAGGTGGTTCCGTTGCATTATCTTTGCTCTTTAATGAATATGTCAGCGACATACATATAAATGATAAGGATATATCTATTTATGCCTTTTGGTATAGTGCCTTAAATAACGTGGATGCTCTCTGCAAGATGATAAAGGATACCCCTTTAAATGTTGAAACTTGGTTTAAACAAAAAGAAATTCAATCCAATAAAGAGAATTCTGACTTGTTAGAATTAGGCTTTTCTACATTCTTCTTGAATAGGACTAATCGCTCAGGAATCTTGAAAGCAGGAGTCATTGGCGGTTATGACCAAACTGGAAATTATAAGATTGATGCAAGATTCAACAAAGAAGATTTGATAAAAAGGATTCAACGTATAGCAGATTATGCAGATAGAATCCATTTAACAAATGAAGATGCTGTTTCTTTAGTACAACGGTTAAAAAATGAATTACCGTATAATACGTTATTTTATTTAGACCCACCATACTATGTAAAAGGTAAAGGACTTTATCTGAATTACTATAATGATACAGATCATCAAAATATAGCTAACACTATAAGTGAGATTGCAAATTGTAAGTGGATTGTCTCTTATGATAATGTACCATTCATAACCAGCCTATATTCAAAATATAGACAGCAATGTTTTGAATTGAATTATAGTGCGAGTAATTCCGGGAAAGGTAAAGAGATAATGGTATTTTGCGATGGCATAGTTATCCCCAAACACAAACTATTTATCCATTCTACAAAGTGAAAATAACGCACATTCATATCGAAAGATTCCGAGGATTTCAAAATGAAGATTTTGAAGTAGGCTCTTTGTTAACAGCAATTGCAGGGCAAAACGGAACTCAAAAGTCAACATTACTTGGTATTATAACACAAACTTTCACTCTTAAGACAGAAGATTCTATGAGAGTTGAAAAGCCCTTGTGTGGTGGTAGTTATATTTCCGCATTCAAAGATAAGTTTAGGTTATCACCTACTTTTGATAAACCAAAAGGTCATGAATGGACTATTTCTTTTGATGCAGGAATGGATGATTTTACTGTTGAAAGTATCAAACGAACAGGAGATCCTAATGTCCGTTTTTGGAAAAAAGGAGCTAGGCAAGAAGGAGATGGATACATTTCCTTCCCCACAATCTTTTTAAGTCTAAAGCGATTAGTTCCAGTGGCAGAGGAAGCTAAAATCATTACAGATGATACATTATTAACGCAAGAAGAACTAAATGAGTTTAAGCAATTGCATAATAAAATTCTAATAGCACAAACTCCCATTTCTTCCGCAACAACAATCACATCAAAAAACAAGCAATCTATAGGTGTATCCACAGAACTATACGATTGGAATCAAAACTCTATGGGGCAAGATAATTTAGGTAAAATTATCTTGGCGTTATTTTCTTTTAAAAGATTACATGACAAATATCCCCGACAATACAAAGGCGGTATTTTGGCCATTGATGAGATGGATGCAACAATGTATCCCGCATCCCAAGTAGAGTTGTTAAAGGTTTTGCGCAAATATGCATCTAAGTTGAATTTGCAAATTTTATTTACAACTCATTCAATGTCTCTTCTTAAGGCAATGGATGATTTAGTTCAAGAAGTAACTAAAAAAGAAGAAACAGCCAATCAAGCAAAGATCCTTTACCTTAAGAAGGTTGATGATAAGATTGCAATTAAACAGGGCGTGAACTTCAAAGGCATTCAATTGGATTTAAATGTTGTTGCAGAAGGAAATAATCGCAAGAAAAACAGAATTACAGCGTATACGGAAGACAAGGAAAATATATTATTTGTAAAAGCTATTTTAAAGAGCAAGGCTTTTGTGTTGGATTTTGTGGATGTAACATTACCATGTTCAACATTAATGGAACTTGTAACCAAAAGAGTGCCTGCTTTTATATATCCATATTCTATTGTTATATTAGATGGGGATGTTAGAATGAATAAAAATGATCTCAGGAAAATCAACAATGCAGATAACATTTTGATTTTACCGGGAAATAAATCTCCAGAAAGACTATTGGCCTCTTATTTGTATAATCTATCTGATGCAGACCCATTATGGTCTAAGATTACAGATGGGTACACAAAACAATTCTGTTTCCGAGAGTATTCCATGGAACAAATAAATGCAGGAGGTGAACTGGGGCGCCAAAACGCAAAAAAATGGTTTAATAGCCAATTAAAATATTGGGGGCGAAACGGTTGTAAAGTCCTTAATCCTTTTTTAAGTTCAATTTCTGAGGAGGCACAAGAGTTTAGAACAAATTTTGACAATATGATTAAACAGTATATCCATGACTAAACTTTCGGTGTCCACACTTCATTGTGGATACCGAAAGTTTAGTCATGGAATTGCTTGATATAAAATCTATGTACATTTTATGTACGACAAAAATCTCATTTTTGTGAGAGTAATTCTTTTATATGCTGTTGATTCCTATCATCAATACCCAACAATTTATAAAGTTGAGCATTCACATCTCCATTGTAATCAATGATACCGTTAGCGTCAGTGTAATCCAATAAGTCTGGAACCTTCTTTGCCAAAGAGGTTAAAGATTCATCGGTAAGCAGGAAAGCAAAGCGGATTATCTCGCTGGTGGCATATTTGAAAAAGTTCTTGGCCTCTTGTTCTGTAGCGAATGTTTTCAATGCTACACGAGAACGGCCAAATGCACTATGGTTATCTGCGATTGCGATTTGATTGCTACGCTTTTGTCCTCCTGCATTGGCACTTGAAACGATGACTTTCCATCTATTCAAGTGTTCCAACCCTGTTGTGATAACATTTTTATTTGCGATGTACCATCGGGCTCTGCCGCTCTTGCCAGCTTTGTCATTTGTGAAGAGTTTTATTTCTGATTTTGGGTCAAAATAATCTCCATCGTTATATTCTCTTACAAGCGTTGGATTCCGTTCGACAAAATCACTTTCAATAGAAAAGAGTTTCTGAGATAAGACAGAATCGTGCAAGCATTTGTATCTGGCAATAATAGTATCTAAACAAGAAACAATTTCATTATCAAGAGGATTTAATGGGAATAAATCTCCTTTGGGGTTATTAGCATTAACTATTATATCTTTTCCATGGATAGAATAGATGTATTTAAAACCACCACTTCCTTTCTGTGTATCTTTCATCACAATAGATAAGCCATCAGCAATACCGACTTCCTTGAACACATCTGTTGAATCAGGGAAAAATTTCAGGAAACATAAATGAGGATCATTGATTTGTGAAAGTCCAAACTGTTCAAGTCCTTTTCCTGAGCGATGAATCCATCTTGCACCGGGATAAATTAGTGAAGTGTATCTGCCCAATCTGTCACTTATTGTTTGAAAATGTTGGAATATACTTGAACTTCGTTTTTGGCCGTTGGTTGTTTCTTTTTGTGCAACAACCTCTTGATACGGCGGATTTCCCACTATTGCATTGATTTTCATATTCTTTATTCCTGTTCTTTCTGTAATGAATTTATCTACCTGCTTGATAAAATGTTCCGGTTTGTTTTTGATTTGATTGATTAAGTCCTCGAAGTATCGGGTGTTTACCTTTGCTTTGCGGAAGCCAATAAGGGTGCGTTTGGTGATGCTCTTTGCCATCGGAGTTTTGCAGATGACGAAGATGTTTTCAGCCACTACCTTGTCCCAAATGCGCTGTTCATCCTCTATGCTTGACACTGAAAACAGGGAGTCCTTTAGCCTTGCGCGGTAAATGCTGTATGCCATGTATAAAGGGTATAATCCGGACTTGGAATTTATTTCAAGGATTCGGGAATCCGGGGAAAACACATTGGAAGTCACTTCGCCACGGTCAATAAAACGAGGCTCTGACAAAGTGGTTTCATACCCCTTTTCATAGAAGTTATATCCGCCCAGACAATCGCCAAGGTGCATATTGACGACACGCCAAGGCGTAAGCACCGTTTCCTTGTCGGGATTGCGGAATGTGCTGAATATATCCGTTATACGCTCGATGCGTTCTTCCACGCTCAGTTTGTCCGCAGCACGAGCCATGGCACGAATGCGCTTGCCTGCCGCACAGAATATTTCCGGGTCATAGTATTTCTTGATGCTGTTGAACTTCTGTTTGGTAACACCCTTGGGCATGAATTCCTCCCATGATTGCGGGTCGATGAGCGAAGCGAAGTTATCAATCGTTATTTCCTGTGATTCGTCCTGTAGTTCCGCGCCATAAATCAACAATGGCATACGGATGGAGATACCCCGAAGAATGGATATGGCCGCTTCGCGGTTGTTCTTTTTCTTCTTCAACTCTTCAAGGCGTTTCTTCTCCTCTTCCGTCAAAGGTCGCTTGTCCTTGCCTCTCTTCTTGGATTTCTTTTCAAGGTCTTCAAGTTCCTCATATTGCTCATCAGTCAACCCCTGATTGTTGATGTCCACCTGATTGGTCTTGGGCATTGCCTTGGTCTGGCCGATAATCTTTTTCAGGTCATCAAACTCCTGCAATTCCAAGTCGTTGAGCTTCATCAACTCGTCATTATACAGGCTCTTGTCCTCGAAACCGTTGCGGACAACCCTTTCCACATAAACACGTTTAAGCTGTTCCAACATCTTGGGTACATCGAACTGGCTCATCTTGGAACCTTCGATGGAGATAATCGGACAGAAGTTCAGGAACTCACCCATAATCTTGCGGTCGTTGCCGCTGGTTTTTCCTGCCTTGGAAGAAATCTTTGCTGTCTCGGCAATGACTTTCAGTGTTCTGTCCGGCGCAAAGTCAAACACATAACACTGTTCCTTGACGCGTCCGTTGATGGTGGCAGGTGTCTGCACACGGAAGATGGTCTGCATGTAACTTGATGCGGCGGTATTATAAGATCCGGACAACATGAATACGCCCGTCCACGCCTTGACACTGACACCCGTGGTCAATCGTCCGCAGGACAAGGTAATGGTACGGGTGGCATCAGGATCTTTGCCGATGGCTTCTTCCACCGCTGCAAGCGCATCCTTGCTCTCTTCGTCCTCGTCACCGTCTCCTGCCACATTCACCACCTTGAAATGCTGGAATACAGGATGTGATTGTAGTAAAGCACTCATGGCACGAGCCTCCTTCACACCCGGCAACATCCATAGCGTATGACGGAAGATGTTGCGGTATTCCTCGTTGGCAAACGGATAGCAACTATCCTTGTCCTCCTTGGAGATAAGACTCAAAAATGCCTTCACATCTTTTTCATGGATAAAGTTTCCAGCTTCATTGACCCGAAAAAACTCGCGGAAGTTGAAAGCCACATCTTCATCCACGAACTCATGGAGTAACCGTCCAAGGTCGTAGGTATAGATGTTCATCGTAGGTAGAGAGGCGTATGGATTCGGATCACCAAAATGGGTCAAATCCCATGAAGCCTTTGCCCGTTGCTCCATCACATAATCCCAGGTGTAAATCTCATCTTCCTTGAAGTCATCCAACAGATTAAACGGTGTGCCGGAAAGTCGCAATATTTTGGTATTTGCTTTTGTCAGTTCCTGCATGACAGCCTTGCCGAGTTCCGTCTGTGTCCCTTCGTGCGCCTCGTCCACGATGATGCAATCCCAAGCGGTGGCAAACACTTCGTTGTTCTTGTCAAAGTTGCCGCCCACAAGTTCAGAACCGCGCAAATCCTGCATGGAAGCGAAATACACATACCGGCATTTTCCCTGTTTGGCTCTCACTTCAAGTGAGGCATGGCTGTCACCGTTGTTCTTTGAGCCATACGCAAAGTCGGGACTGTCATAGAATATCTTGCCGAAATCCTCGAACCAGCCGCTATCCACCACGGGGCGATGGGTAAGAATCAAAGTACGGCTGAAATCCATGTCTTTCACCACCTGCAAGGCTGACAGCGTCTTGCCGAAACGCATCTTGGCGTTCCAAAGCATCTGGTTACTTTTCTTGAATTGCTTCTTGGTCTTTTCAATGGCTTCCCGTTGTTCGGGACGGAACACAATCGGTGTTTGGTCGTGTGATATCTCGGCCGAAGACAATGATTCCCGTCCTTCCTTCACGGCCGTTATTGCCCGCTTAACGGTTTCAAGGTCAGTGATGAACCACTCATTAGCTTTATTTTCGGTATCGAATATCTTTTTCTTGATGCCGGAACGTTCCAAAACGCTATGCACTTCCTTGTCGTTGAAAGAACACAAGCCTTTTCTGCTGTTGTATATGGTAAGTTCCGTATATAAGAGGTCGTATGCGATGCCTGCCGTTTGTGTATATTGGTTGATGCGTTTCTTTGCGGACTCGTTGAGAGACTTGCTGTTCGGAACAAGACCGAAGACATTGTCATTGTCACAAGTGGCCTCACCCACTTTCAGGCATCCCCTATGTGCAGCATCATTGATGCGGAACACATATATCAGTTTTAATTTTAGTGAAGATGTGAATTTCATGCTGCACTATTTTATGAGGTCGATAAATCGGATTCGTTTTCCCATCTTTCCCGTTTTAGGGTCTTTGGCCCGCCAGTCCTTGATTTGGCAATAGATACCGTTGTGCCTGCGGATGTCATCTTTCTGACAGCCTTCGCATTGACTGACTTCTTCCCTTGTCCCGAACAAATCAGCAACAACAGTCCGGCGTTCACCGCAGCTGTTCGGGATGACACCTTTAAGCCCGTCCATCTGCCAGACGTTCCATGAAATGATGTAGGCGATATAATTGATGGATTTCAACAAGGGTCGCTTGCCGAACTTTTGTTGATAGTATTCGATAAAGGAGATAAGCATGGATTCACGGGCAATCAGCAAATTGTCACCTTGCCATTCGTAGGCGTAAATACTTTTGTATGCTTCTTGTGCCCATTCTAACCATTCTCCGGAAGTTTCCGTGTTTTCGCCAACTACCCGCAACTTGCGGTCAAGCAAGCCGATGCGTTCCTCAATAGGAATGGTCTCTCCCGTTGTGGTGTCATAGCGACTGACGATATAAGGGGCTTCCCCGCAGGTTATCTCCAGCCGGTTGTCACGTACATAGTCTTTCCAAGTCTTACCTTCCGGGAATTGAATTTTCTCTGAGTTGGGTCTCCACCGATGACAACCCTGTTCGTCGGTGTACTCCGTATTGAACACATACTTTCCTCCAAACCATGCTTCATCGATCAGGTTATTTTGCGCGTTGCATATCCATGACGGAGTGAACACCTCTGCCATTTCTCGTGAACGTGCGGTTTGGGTGTCACGACTTTTGAGGATACGCGGCATGATGACATGCCCGTTATCTCCGGTAATAAGACAGGGAAGAATTGGCGAATCATATTGATACCCTTCGCCCAGATATTCATAATCCGAAGTAGCCCAAAAGATATTGCGCTGAATATCCTCCTTGCTCGTTGTATGGTCTTTGAGCAGGATATTCAACAGTTCGGGCGAAAGCCGAAAGATACTATCTTCCAATATATCAACTTCAACAGGCATTTTATTTCAAGTTTACGCCCGTCTCTTATAGAAATAAGGGAAAAAGGTTCTTCTCTTAACAAGAGACGGATGAGTTGCCTTATTCCATTGATATTGAGTTGCATTTTCCCTCTTTATGGATAATTTCGCAAAACATCCGATATTCCTCGCAAAACAAAAGCATGGCAATAAGTAAGATTTTCAGCGTTTTATATCCTAAAAATCATTATTTTGCGTAATTTTGCATTGTAATATCCGTCTCTTGTTAAGCGTTGGACTGATTCGCAAAACATTCACGACTTTACAGTAAATCCAGTATCTTCTTATTGGCTTTATCCACCACTGTAGTATCTAATGATGCAAGATAAATCTGCGTGGTGTTCTCGGAATCATGCCCCATTCCTTCACTGATAACAGAGATAGGCACATTACGGCTCTTGGCAACACTTGCCCATGAATGTCGTCCGACATACATTGTCAAGGGTATCGGCAAATCCAGCTGCTTCCCGATTTTCTTCAGCAAATGGTTTACACGATGAAGTTCGTTGGTATATTGCTTCCGATAATCTTCATCACGTTTTGTAATAATTGGCAGCAGGTACTCAGTTTCGTTTACCGGATATTTATCAAGAATCCCTTGCATACACTTTTCCCATTTGATGAACAACTGTTGTCCCGTCTTACGTCTGCGATAAGAAAGAATCCCGTTCTGCAAATCCTTCTTCTTCAAATAAGCCATATCAATGAACGACATTCCTCTTGTATAGAAACAGAACAGGAACATATCACGCGCATAATCAAGATTGGGCTTCAACGACAAGTCTAATCCTTTGATGCGTTTAAGGTCGTTGAGCGATATGGCTCGCTTCATGGTTTTCTCCACTCCTGTATAAACGGACTTGAACGGATGCCGTTGCTCGGTAAATCCGTCTTCCACCGCACGGTTATAAACCGCTTTCAGGATACGCATATAAAAGGATATGGTATTGGGCGTATTTCCCCTGCCTTTCAAATAAGCCTCGTACTCAGCAAACAAATCTGCGTTAAGCTGGTCAAACAAGACCTCCTTGTCATTCATAAAACCGCTGAAACTTCTGAGGGCGGCTGTATAGGTTTCCGAGGTGCGTATCTTTCCCAAGCGTTTCAGCCTTGCTATCTGCTGGCTGATGTAAGCGTTGAACGATTGTTCTTGCCTGTTGTCGTGAAAGCGCATGACTATATCATCCGTCACAAATGTGCCGGACTGGGATAACACATGTATAATCTTGTTCAGCTTGTCCTTGTCCCACTTGATGCGTGAACCGATTGAAAGTAGATAGTTGTTCCGCTCTTGTCCTGTTGATATATGATGTAAGACAACCGTTTCGGAATGGCGGTCCCATTCCGAAACGAAAAGTTTATACTCGGTGTTTATCTGTCTGACCACACGGTTGTGGATGACCTGATAGTAGAGTGTACCCTCCCTGCCGTTCACGGTGGAGGGACGAAACTTGACCTTTACCGATGCCATATCAATCGGATTTTGATTTGATACTCTCCTGCATCAGGCTGTCGGAAACCGCTTTCAGGGATGTTTCATACCCATCAGCCTGCTTCCGTATCCACTCAATGGCCTTCTCGTCTCGGTGGATGTCAAACACTTTGTTCAACCAAAGCAAATCATTGGCATCACATCCACCCCAAGAGCGGATAGCACGGAACCTCAACGCATCATCGACATACTGCCTTTTGGATTGCCATTGCGCAACATTGCCCCACAGGGATAAGGCACATACTGCACCCAACCCCACAACGAAAGACAAGACCTTGCTTGACTTGATGTCAAAACTATGCCGATGGATATGTTCCTGCGCTTGTGGCTCTTGTGGTACACCTTGTTCGTGTTGTTCGCTCTGCGACTTCTTAATTGTATCAAGTTGTTGCAGTATTAAGGTGGAAAGCTGTGCGTAAACCTTCCAGTGCTTATCCAACATGCCCTTAATTTCTCCAGATTGAGCCTTTGTCGTTTCCATAACAGCCTCCTTAATTGGAGATAAATCCGGTTTATGATTCTCTATTTGGGGGTGTTGCCCTGCCACGTTGAGCAACTCTTCCAACTTTCCGTTTATGCCTTTTAAGGCGGTCTTGATTTCCTCAAAGAGGATGAATACATTGTTGTCTGCCATAATTACCAATTGATTTTACGTTGTTTCTTCTTTTTCTTATTTCTCAGATATGGGTCGTATGGCTGTTGTTCCTCCGGCATATTGCTTGGAGAGAACAAGCCTAATGAGCCATTGATTAATTCGCCACCGACACTTGAAGTCGGGCTTATCTCTTCCCGATTAGTTTGCGGTTGAGGTTGCATCTGCCGTTCCTCGTAATTGTTACGGCTCAATGCCGCATCAATCTTGGAGTAACTGAATTGCCTGTCCACCTTGGAACCATTGAAACGGTAGCCGTTCATCGTAAAGACGATGCCTTGGATTTCATCCGTCTGTCCCTTGTATTTGAACTGCACATCTACACCTTGTTGTTCCAATCTTTCAAGCAGGATGTTCCAGCCTTTGCATCTGCCGACCTCTGTTTTCAGGATTTGGTACAACTCATATCTTGTCTTATCCGGCTCACGCAGTCGGTCAATCTTCACCTGTTCCTTGCCATTGGCGAAATGCAGCCCGTACTTCTTGGTAAGTTCCTTACAGATACGTTCACTGCGGAATCGGTCGTTCCTGTCGGATATGGTCTTGCCATTATTGTCGATGCGGTTGAACGCGATATGAAGATGCGGATGCTCTTTGTCAAAGTGCCGTCCGATGATGTACTGCGTATCCTTGATATCCATCCGTTCCATATATTCCCGGGCAATCTGTGCCATGACCGCATTGTTCAGCCGTGGTGTATCTTCCTTTGAGAAACTCAATGCGATATGCCCGACAGCCTTTGCCACCTTCGGATTCATCTGTGCCTGACCGATAAATCCTTGTGCTATTGTGTCGTTATTTTCCAGAAACAAGCCATCTGAATCTATGATTTGAGTACCTTTCTCATCGTTCAGTATGTAGTAAACCACACCCTTGAAGTCCGAGCCTTTCATGATTTTTGCTATCATAGGCGTATCCGGTTTACAAGATTGTCTATCTCTATCATCAGTGTGCGGCAAGTAACAAACACGGAGGCATAGCCCTCGGCATTCGCCTTCCGTGCCAGTTGATTCAGATTGTTTGCCATGCCACATAGTTTGCGGATAAGGTCGCCATGCTCTTTCGAGAGCCGTTCCTTCACACCACCCTTTGTAATGCAACCACGAATGAACTCGCTGGCTGAAACGCCTGCCGACTTTGCTTTGGATTTCAACAGATAATAGTCCTCCGTTGCCATCTTCACCGTGATACGGTATTTCAGTTTCTCGGTAGCTCCTTTGACGGGACGACCGCCCTTGTTGGTTCGTGCCCGTCCGTTCTCCTTTACATTGTTCTTTCTTTTTTCGTTGTCCATAAATATTTGTTCTTTAGTTTAATCACTGATTGTAATAATTGTATATAAGATAGACCAACGGGATGTGCCTTCCCTGCGAGGTTTGAAGCGGGGCAAGTGGTTTCGGTCTGCCCGAAACATAAACTTGCCCCTCCAAACTTCGTTACAAGTGATTTAGAGCATCTCTGAAAGATACCCTAAAGACACCCGGTCGGTCTTGTCTTAATTCCTACAATTTACGCCATTGGTCAATGTCATTCTCGTAGGATGCCAGATGCTGACGGGCGAGGTTCTCGATAAGCCCTGACGCACTCATGCCTCTGCCTCCGAGACAACGGACAATCTCGTCCAGCCTGTCACGTACCTCTCCACTGACGAACACGGGCTTGCGGTCGGCAATCTTGGGCACTTGCAGATAGGTGGTGCGGTATTCGTCCAATGACAGCCTGCGCTGTTTGCTGCTGATGCGTCTGGCGATAGTCCGTTCCACTGGATTGTCGTCTGTATCTTCCACACTTATCTCCTGTTCGTGTATGCGAGTGTCCGACACTTCCGCCTGTGTTGCGGACGTGTCCAGTTCCGGCTCATCCAATACCGGAAAGAGATTGCCCGTTTCTGCAACAGGCTCTTGTTCTACTGCGGAAGATACCTCTTCCGATTTGTGTTCGGGCATGGAAGGCATATAGTCTTCCAGCTTGAAGTTCTTGAACGCTTCATCGTTCTCGATGTTTCTGAATTTCTTACTCATTTTCGTTTCTTGTTAAAGTGAATACTTGTTGGTCTGTATGCGCATAGTTGACCGTTTGTCGGGAGCAAAGTAAGAGGCTTTATCGCAGTCAGTCAAGGACTTGGATTCTGTTAGGCAATTTTGTGTAGTTTTGCATTATAGCGGTATGAATAATGGTGCGAACTTCTCCGATTTGCCGGATATGAATCAGAGGGAGGACAAAGATGATTTTAAGAGCGAATTTGAATTAAGCCCTTATTTTATTCTTGGCATTCTTGCAAAAATCCCCAATTAAGGTGCTAACAAAAAAAATAGTACCCCGGACAACCTCTGCCATACCGGTGCCACATGCTGCCACTTTTGGAAAATCCATTGTCGGATAACGAATTATCTATTCCTTTGCGGCAAAAGAAACAATAACAGTAAAAAATAATGTATATGGAAATCGTATCAATCGAAAGAAAGACCTTTGAGGCGATGGTCACCAAGTTCGACCGTTTCGTCCACCGTATGGAAGCCATCTGCCAGCGGCACGGCGAAAAGAAAATGAGCGAGTGGATGGACAATCAGGACGTGTGCCGGATGCTGAACATCAGTCCGCGCACGTTGCAGACCCTGCGGGACAACGGCACGCTTGCCTACTCGCAGATAAACCACAAGACGTATTACCGTCCCGAAGATGTGCAGCGTATCGTTTCTGTTGTAGAGGACAGACGGAAAGAAGCGAAGTTCAAGGGACGGACAATATAAACCTGATACAATAGACAAAGTAGAATAACAGTACCCACTAAATCCAAAGTAATATGAACGAATTGATTAACAAAGACAACGAGTGGATAATCCACTTCATGGGCAGCCTTGACCGTCTGCTGGACAACTACGAGCGTCTGACCGCCAACTACCGCCCGACATTGGGCGGAGAGCGTTTCTTTACAGACAAGGAGGTATCGGCACGATTGAAGGTAAGCAGAAGGACGCTTCAAGACTACCGCAACGAAGGGCGTATAGCCTATATCCAGTTGGGCGGTAAAATCCTCTACCGTGAATCCGACATCGAACGGATGCTGAATGACGGCTACCGCTCCGCCTACCGACAGAGGGCTACTTGATTGGCTATCTGATTTTCTTGAAGGAGTGCAGTTTGCCGTCTGCCCTATAATTTGCGGCAGCAATGGACTTACAGCAAAAAGAAAAAGGGACGGTTTACGGGTGAAGCATTCAAATTCCGCTTCACTTGTAAACCGTCCCTAATTTTTCATCAGATTTCCCGTCAGTCGCTTGTTTCCGTTGCCGGATGCCTTTCGAGCGTATGGTTGGCAGAGGCAAGGTTTTCGGGCTGAATACGCTCCGCAGGAGGAAGATTCTGCCCGAAACGGCTTTGCCGCCCGACCTTGCCGCTGCCATCAAACCATGCGCTACCTTTGCATCCGTGCATCGGGAACAGGTAGCTGGCGGGATGAACTTCAACTATACCATCGGTTATGGCCTCTGCCACAGGATACAAACAATGTTATTGGATTCCCTTTCTTGATGGCGCTGATTCCATTTATTACAAACCGTCTGAACAATGCACTTTCTTTACTGCATATCCTAAATGCAACGGCTATAACCATTTCAAGGTTATAAACGTCATAACTGATGCCGTCCGATTGCTTGACATACCTCATCGTATTACATTCGTTCAACTCCTTATTCCTATATATCGTATGAATCGCTTTACGGATGTCACAAGAGAATACTCCAAATAAGTCGGCAATCTCAAATTGGGTCATCCATACGGATGCGGTCGGCATAGTGACCATACCCGTTTCACTGATTGTTATAATTCCTCTATCCATAATACACTGAATTGTTGTTGATTAGTTTCTGTTATTTGTCTTTTCGCCGGTAGATTGTTTCTTCCGGCGTTCCATCAGCTTGTCCATATCTTTTGAGATTTTATCATCGGTTATACGTGCATAGCCCTGTGTCGTTCGGATATTGGAATGTCCCATCATCTTGGCGATACTCTCTATCGGTATATCCGCTGAAATCAGGAACGTTCCGAAACTGTGACGACTTTGATGGTAGGACAAGTTATCCTCTTTCCCGATGATTACGCCCAACTCATGAATTTCAAACCACAGGGCATCACGGTTGGGAAGCGGAAACACGGGCTGTTCGTCATTGGTCGTGTTGTACAGCGACAATATCTGTTCCGCTATGGGATGCAGGGGAATGAACGCCTCCACCTTTGTCTTCTTGCGGTTGATACGAATATACCGCCTGCCCTCTGCGTTCATCCCGATGTGGTGTGGATGCAACAACTGTATATCCACATACGCCAATCCCGTCAGGCAGGAAAATATAAAAGCCCGTCTCGCCAATTCCAGCCTCTTGTCATACATCGGGGTGGAAAGTATCTTCTTGAACTCATCGCGGCTGATATACTTGTGTCTTGCCTCCGGTTTGGTTTCATATTCCAACTCCTCGCAGGGATTCACTCGGATGATTTCTTTATCGACAGCCAAGTATAACAGACGGTTCAGCCACCGCAGGCAATGATTGGTTTGGGATGTCCCGAAGTTCTTGCATTTTTTCAGATATGCCTTGTAGGACTTTCCGAAGTCCTCTGTAATATCTTCAAAATTGATGTCCTTTTTACCCGATGACACAATATAATCAGTCAGATACTTCTGGTAATACATTGAACTTCGGTAAGAAGAGGTTGAGTCTATTTCCTCGGAGTGCTTCTTCAGCCGCTCCCGTTCCCATTCTCCCATTTGTAGAAGGGTAGTTGGATGAATGTTGTTTTGGGTGATGTGGTTCTTCAACATCTCCGCACTGACCACGCCTTGCGATTTCAGTATTTCCTCATATGCTTCTGAAATGAGCCGGACATATTCCTGTAAGCGGTTGTTTTCCCTTGCGGACTTTATCTCGTTCTTCTTACCGTTCCAATCTTCGGGGCGGCAATAGATACCTGTGCTTATGGCCGTTTGCTTTCCGTCAATGGTTATGCGGCAGAGAACGGCAGTCGTACCGTCAGCCTTTACCTTGCTGCGGTTGATATAGGGCAATAGTGAAAATGTACTTCGCATATCGTTTGCTGTATTAAAGGGTAAGTTTGAAATCCTCGGTCGCTTTGATGAACTTGTCCATGTCCTCAAAGAGTTTTTTCGGACTGACACGGGCGTACACCTGAGTGGTGGAAATGTCGGAATGCCCCAACATTCGGCTGATGGTCTCAATCGGCACACCTGCTTCAAGCGTAATCAGCGAGGCAAAACTATGGCGCGCCTGATGGTAGCACAAGTCATCCTTGATGCCAGCTAATGCCGCCAACGCTTTCATGTGCCGTTTCATGTTCGGATGGTAAATTATCGGGAAGAGTGTGTCCCGTGTTTCGTCTCTGTATTTCTCAAGTATGGCTAACGCTTCGGGAAGGAGTTTCACACTTGCCCTATGCTCGTTCTTCTTCCTGCGATATTTCAGCCACAATGCCCCGCTATCGTCCGTGTACAAATTCTCGTCTGTGATGGAAACTACATCGGCATATGAAACACCCGTATAACAGGCGAACAGGAATAAGTCACGTGCCAATATGTGAGTCTTTCGATACGAAGGTATTTCCACATCACGGATTTTCTCAAACGATTCCCGGCTTAATGCCCGTGGGGCTCTTTCCGATTGTTTGGGCAGGGCGAAATGCTGGAAATGACATTTCTCGGAATATCCGTTCTTGTAAGCAAGACGGCAAATCTTCTTCAGTATGGCAAGGTAATGGCGAACGGTATCTATCGCGTATCCCTTTTCTTCAGTGACAAATGCCTGATAATCGTGGATGAACTGTTCCGTCAGTTGACCGAAAGCCAAATCCTTGACCTTGTACTGATGCTTTATGAACTCTCCGAGTGCCAGCCGCATATAGTGATAGCCGGGATAAGTCCCTTTGGCACGGTCTATGCCGATACGCGACTTGAGGCCATCACAGACGGCATCGGTCATTTTCATGAGGGTCATCTGCGTTTCCATGCTGCCTTGAAAAAGGTCTTTCACATCGGTGGCATCAAAATCAATCTTGCGCTCCACAAGATTGTCGAATGCCATGTTTACCGCCAACAGCAACTTGTCAATCTTGGCATTGGTCTCCACCGCCTCGCGGCTCTTGCCGTTCAGACGGCTTTCACGGGGATTCCACAATTCGGGAGTGCAGGACAGCTTGCATCCGAACTGCGCCATCGTACGGTTTACCGTAATTCTTCCCATTATCGGAGCCTTGCCCGACTTGTCCAGTCCGCTCTTTTTGAGGTAGAGCAACACCTTGAATTTTTCTACTTTCATACGCTTATATTTTTTAGTGCAAAGTTACTTGCCATATAAGCGTTCCTTGATGTGCAAAATACTGTGTATGAGTGCAAACAAAACGGTGAGGATTTCTTTTCGTTGCTTTCCGTTACCTGTTCCCGTTCCGGTAACTGCCCGGCTAACGGTTTGGTAACTGAACAACCTCAATATTCCGCTGTCACTTGCTTTTTCTCCACTTGGCAAAATACTGAAACCATGCTCATTTCAAACGATTTACGTTTAATCTTCACCTGTCTGCTTTTCCTTGCGTAGCCTATCACTTTCCACGTTGCCCGCCATACAAACGCGACATTGATGCTTTATTTTGGTGGTGACATTTACACTGTTTCCAAATTGTTGGGGCATACAAGCGTAAAAACGACTCAAGTTTATGCCAAGATAGTGGATGAGAATAAGCGTAAAACCGTGAATCTAATACCTAATATTGTTAAAGACTAAAAGTTGTTGATATGGATAAAATTGAAGCATTGGCAGTAATTAATAAGCTTTCTTTGTTAGAGAATATTTTCAAAGGCTATATGATTTCATTAAAATTGGCAGATTTGCACGATTCAGAAGTGGCGTTAAAAAAAAATAGTGAGGATTACAAGAAAGCCGGTGTGGATTGTGAAGAAGAGCTATCCCTAATAAAAAAAACTCTAAAAGATTTACAGGATGATCCAAAACGATTGGAAGGAATCACGAGGTCGGATTTACTTAGTTTAAATTCTATATCGTCTAATATTGGTTTGGTATGTGCTTTTTTGGAATGCAATCAAAAAGATAATGAGTTTCTAATAGATAAGATATGTAAAATAGATGAACTCATTTTTTTGCGTGTAATATATAATTTAGTGGAAGCGTGGAAGCCTTATTGTATGGCAAAATTAGAAGATGAGGGCTTTGATTATAGGGAATCTATAATAAGCGTAGATTTATTGTGTACAACAATATGTCAGTTTAAAGAAATAATAGGAAGGGATAACAAAGATAGTGATACGCTATTTGCCATAAACCATTTAAGAGGTAATTTGGAGGCTTCTCTTCGTGAAATGGATGAAGCGGAAGAAATAGGAGAAGAATCACAGAGCGAAATAGATTTCTTTGATCCTTGTTTAAGGTTACAGGATGATCTTGATGATGGAAGTGTGGTTCTTTATGATGATGAAGATATATACAGGGAAATAACTAGATTCAAATTTTATTTGTTGGAAAGAGAGAAGGAGGACCGGTCTATTTTACTTGAATCGGTTACCAACAAACTTTTATATGCTTATTTTCTCAGAAGAAATAAAGTAAATAAAAAGAACCCTAAAGATAGAAATCGCCATTTGATGCTTATGTATGAAATGATAATAACTAGTATTATAACAAATATAAGTTGGGATTTAAAAATAAAATATAGTGAGGAATTTAAAAAAGAATGGAAAGCTAGGACAGATAAAGGAATTACTGTGATAGATTTACTAACGATGGAAATGCCTCATCCTTTTTCTGCGAATAAAAAACAGACAATGCCGAAAGAGTTAGATACAAAAGAAGCTAGAGAATTATTTGAAAAAACAGTCAACTTGGGATATTGTAAAAAAGATAATAGTTTGTATAGATGGACTGCTACAGGGGGGTTATTTGGTTGTTTTGTAGACTGCGCTAGTGAACGCCTGAAAGTGCGGAGTAGTAATAATAGAATTCCCTGGTCGATGTTTGAAAAGGCTTTTCAATGTGAAAAAACTACTATATCAACAGCAAAATCGGCAGTAAACAGCTACACTATGAAAGGATTAAATCCCCCTGTTGGATATGAGGATATTGCAAAGATATGCAATATTAATTTTCAGGAAAAAAGAGATAGAAGATTATAATGCATATGTCTTTATATCAGTGTTTTATATCTTATTATATTCCCCTATGTATCCCCTATATAGCTCCTATATAGGGGCTTTTTTTATCTTTTATTTCTGATATTCGCAGCATGTTAAACAGGCTTAGAAAGCGGTGCACAGTTATCTAAGTCATAAATGAAAAGAATATGGATGAGAAAATTTTAGACAGGTTGAATAAAATAGAGAGATACACTCTATTAGCTGCAAAAAATGTGCTTTGCCTTGATGATGTTGCGATGCTTACCGGATTAAGCAAGAGCCATTTATATAAGTTGACTTGTAGTCATCAGATACCACATTACAAGCCTAATGGGAAGCAAATGTATTTTGACCGTATGGAAATAGAAGGGTGGATGAAGCAAAATAGGGTTGCTACAGATATGGAAATAGATCAAAAAGCAGCCGATTATATAGAAACAACTCAATATAATCGCCATGGATATAGATAAGCTGTCCGAGAAAGAGCGTGAAGAGCTTCTTTCTCGTTTGAGTGCGGAGAAGAAGCTTAAGGAGGCCGCCAAACGTAAGAACTACCAGAAGATGCGCAGCAGGTTCATAGCCTCAACAGAAAAGCGTGTACGCAAATATGTGAAAGAAGGAATGGCATTGAAGAAGTGGCTGCATGATGAGGCTAATACCTTTTACAATGCAATGAAAGGTTACGGTGAGTTGAAACGTGACGAACAGTTAGGTTTTACTGTTGGGAATGATAATTTTCGCATACAGGTAAAAGGAAATCGTGTTAAGCGTTTTGATGAGCGTGCAGATATCGCGGAGAAACGCCTTATTGACTACCTAAACAGGTGGATACAGTCAAAGGGCGAGGAAGAGAGAAACCCGGTGTACAAACTGGCGATGTCTCTTTTGCAGCGCAATGAAGCCGGGGACCTTGATTATAAGTCTATATCCCGTTTGTACGAGTTGGAGCAGGACTTTAACGATACCGAATACACGTCTATAATGCAGTTGTTTCGTGAAAGTAATATCGTTGAAGGAACGGTAGTGCGCTTCTATTTTGAAGAAAAAGACGAAATGAACAGGTGGAAACGTATCGAGCCCTCATTCAACCAGATGTAAAACATATCAGTCTGCCCCGGTTGGTTAATTCCATCCGGGTATGACTGTCTAATACTTTGTTTTTATGTTTGACAGAATGGATTTAAAGGTTCGGCTCGATACAGACAATGATATCCGGCGCATAGTTGACCGTTTCCGGCTGCAACACTGTACAAGGGGCGCAAAAACCTTCTATGAAAGTTCGGAGTACGGGCGCTTTGAGGGGATACATTTAAAGATAGAGCACAATATATTGAAAATGGTATGCAGTATCCACAAGGTTTTTTTCAAAAGTGTCATGGGTATTCTTGATAATTCCGGGAGTTTTACCATATCGCAAGCTAGGGCGGCATTACGTACGCTGTTTAATGATGTTGACATTGATGTATCCCATGTTACGGTTACTTACTTTGAAATAGGACTTAACATGCGGCTATCAAGAGAGGCAAATGAATATATCCGGCTTGTATCGTCTGTTGGTGAGAATAGGAAATTGTTTAATGATGCCAATTTTGAAGAGAACCGGCAGAAAACCACGGAAAAAAGCAGGTGCAGAAGCAAGGTTTTAAAAATGTATGATAAGAGTTTTGAGTACCGCAGCAAGGGGAAAGCCGTTGAGTCTAACATTTTAAGGCTGGAAACATCATACAGGCGGCAGAATATACCGTTATCCGAGTTCTTCAACGATGCCTTTGTTTTTCGTCTTGTATCGCAGTTTTTCCGCGATTGGCACAGTTTGTCCTTTCCTCATCAGATAATAGCAGAGAAAGGCACAAAAGGCAGTCAGATAGAAAAGGCGCGGCGTATTATGGAGGTCGGGCGTGATGCTTACCTGACCGAAAGCCGTAAGGATATGGAAGCCGGTATAATCACCCCCAAACAGTACCGTTGTATCCGTGAGTTTGTGCAGCGTTGGGATGATTATAGAAAAACTCTCTGTTTCTCGTTGCATGGCTATGGAGTTGAGTTTAAAAATGAGCTTTGCAGGGTTTTACGTGCTGTATCCGGGTAGTTGCATGTTAAGACAGTGTTAAATTAAATCCGGATAAATCATTTAAGTAGTTGATTTTCAATAAACTAAATAAATGCCCAAATGGGCACGTTTTTAGTAAAAGATAAATTATTAATATTCAAATAGTTAGTAATATGAAATGCTTGATTTTAACAACCGTTAAGCAAATAAACCGCTATATATGTGCTATAAATTCCTTAGTAACTTGTCTTATACTGCCGAAAGGCAGCCGTAAGGCTATAGGAAGCAGTAAAAACCCTATGTTTTACAAGTGTTTGGCTGTGTGCCGTTAGAGGCTGGCTAAAAAAACAAGGTTAAATAGGCGGAATTCCGCCGGTTAAGGGAATAGTAAACGAGTGATGGATTTAGAAATTTGCAGCAATGGATAAAACAGAGATGAAAGGCAGAATCATTAGCCGGGCTTCAAATTACGAACTGATAGAGTTTAAATACAACAAGAAACCGATAATCTTCCGTGTATGGTCCACCGGTTTGATGGAAGTAAAAGCAGATAAGAACTTTGCCACGGCAAACGGCTTTAACAGCATGCGTGAATTAATAGATAGCACGGTAGGGGTGGCAGAACTTGAACGAATGACCGGCAAGCGTACTGTTGATTGGATAACAGTAAGGGACGATGGCGAGTTTGTAATTACCTCACCGGCAAAATTAAAATTAAACTGAATGATAATGCAAATAAAAATATTATGGACGGAATAATAAGAAACAGTTTAAGCGAGTTGTTGCCCATGACAAAGGGGGAGAATGGCATAAATACGGTTAACGCACGTGATTTATATGCTTTCTTAGGAAGCAAACAGCATTTTGCGGATTGGATAAAGAATCGCATAGAACAATACGGGTTTCTTGAAAATCAGGATTTTCAAATGTTTTGTTATGACTGGCATGGTAACTTATTGAATATCAGATATCATAATTTTATGAAGTCTGAAAATCAACAAGTTAGCAAAATAGAATATTCCTTGTCTGTAGGCATGGCTAAAGAGCTTTCCATGATTGAGAACAACGAACAGGGCAAAAGGGCACGGCGTTATTTCATCGAATGTGAAAATATGCTCCGTTCCATGATGGAGCAGCGTTTAAAAGAGCAGCAACAGCAGGTAGATGAAGCAAAACGCCAAATGGAATCACAACAACCGAAAGTGGTTTTTGCTGAAAGCGTTGCCAACAGTGGCGATACTATCTCTATGGATGAGTTGGCGAAGCTGATAACGCAGAATGGCTATATAATCAACCGCAACGAGTTGTTTGCGTGGATGGTTGGGAACGGTTATCTTTTGCGTAAGGTGCGGCGTGTAGGGCGTAAGAGAGTAAACGATTATACACCTTCACAGGAGGCTGCACGGTTGCATCTTTTCCGGCTTAATGCGGAGCATGTTCCCAATATCGGTTTAACGCGCTATACTTGTCGGGTGACAGGAAACGGACAAATCTTTTTTGTGAGCAGGTTTAACGGCATGATAAACCGATAAACCGTATTTATTTTGCTTCTGCTGCATTTTCTTTGTGTTGGTGGTGTTGATTATCATTTGAAGTGTAGAAAGCTGTAATAGGGCAAAAATAGGTTTGATTCAGACGTTCAAAGAATAAAGATTGCCTAAAGCCTTCCTTGAATTGGTAATGGTTGTTGAGGCTACCCGCCAAAGGCCGGATGGTTATGTATAGTATAATTAAGGGAGGTTTCTTGTTGCATTCGTGGCGGTCCTCTATAGAGCGGTCCTCTATAGAGGAACTACATAGGGGTGTACTTTCATGAAACAGCCTATGAATTATGCGCATTTATTATGATTGGATTGCCATAAGAATTAATGTCGAATCTATAATATATTTAAAATAAGAAGGTTAATAACTGTATGTCCCCGGGGGGAGTTTTTTTAAAAGCCCTGACTTTTCTCAAATCCTCTACTCCTGGGGAGAGAGATTTTTTGTAATAGGCAAAATTTCCGTGGGGGGTAGTAAAAATTGCCTGGATTCCAATTTGAGCAGCGACATGAATAATGGTATAACGGTTGGTTGCATCCTGTTTTTATACCCGCGTTGAGGCTTTCTTTAGTTTGATGATGGTTGCTCTTGTGTGGAAATGTTTATATGGGGAAAAGATAGGTAAATTTAATTTTGAAATGGTTTAGGGCAAAATTGCCATAAAATTGATAATCAAATAAATACGCATATTTTTGCATGTTTAGCCTCATCCGATAGAAATAATATAATGTTGGTATATTTTTAAGATGGAAAAATTATAATCCCCGTATTTTTTCTGGACACTCTTTGAAAAAATGGTCTGTTTTTAAGGCTCATTCTTAAGTTGCGTCGCCAAACGTATAATGGTATCCGGATTGCTCAATACCTCTTCTATCTTATCAGGTGTAAGATAACCGCCATGTTTGCGGATAGAAGGAAGGACTTCATCGCATACCCAATCCTGGAACTGTTCGGCATTAGGAAGATTACTTCTCATTATTAACCTATATACATCCTTTTCCGGAATATATACCATATTAGTTCCCCCCATTCCGTTTTTATGTGGGCAAAACACCTTTTTGCCTGATTTGCAATGCCTTTGTATCGCATCAGCTGTATCAGAATACCCCAATGCAGTTGCTACGTCCTTTGCACAAAACAAAGGCTTTTTAATGCGACAGATCTTTTGAAACAATGGGATAATCGAAGTGGTATGCAGAAAAATATTAGTCATTATTTCAGCAATAAAGCTACTGATGAATTTATAACTTCTTTAATATCAGAAGAAAAATTATCATCCCGTAATCCCGTGTATGTAAAATCAAAGGCTTCAAAAGGTGATAATGCGGATACATGAGGGAGAATTTAAAAACGCAAGATTCTACGTATATAGGAACAATTTGTTCTTTGTTTCGTTTTTATGGTGAAGTAAATGTAAAATATATGCTGACAAGAACAGAAATAAACATGATTGTTGAACGGTTTGCCGATATAACAGGTCAACAAAATGATGTTGTAATGAATACCAAGCAGTGTGCAAAATACCTTGGGATATCACCAGGCGCATTAAGGAAACGTGTTTACGATGGCACGCTTCCATATTCTAAAAAAGGGAGGCTTCTATATTTTTCCCGGTTGGAAATAAATCAATATTTATTAGGGGGCAAACCACAAACATAGCTTTATGATACCAATTGAAAGACGGATAAGCGATGATACCAGGTTGATAGATCTAACCGTAGGGGAGTTGAAAGAGCTCTTTGAAAGCCTGGTTCCAAAGATTACACCTGTGATTCCCACGCAATTTAAATCAGAGAAACGATTAGTATATGGTTTGAAAGGAATTAAGGAGTTATTCCACGTGTCAGATTCCACCGCTCGAAAGTTAAAGAACGGACCAATAAAGGAAGCCGTATCCCAATCGGGCAGAACGATTGTAGTAGATGCGGATATGGCTTTAATGCTGTTTAAGAATTACGAAAAGAAATCAGGTAGATAGGATGAGGCTTGAAATGAGGCTGTGTCGGTATTTTGATACCTCATAAGAGTATTATTTCAATTAACGCCCTTATAATATGCCTGAATTTAAAGACGGAAATTTTCGTCTTTAGGCGTTGGCTTATCTTTTATCCGGGCAATGTTTCCAAAATAGCAAATAGAATCGTTTTAAGCTGTTTTTTTTGCTTGTCATGGTTATTTGTTTATTTGACAGGGGAAAGTGCGGATATCGAAAAGAAAACAACGTTTCAGATATATTAAACGCTCCGTTGCATTGCGGAGCGTTTAATAAATAGATATACTGTAAATTGGTCAACTCTTTATTGCAATGGTCCTGATAAGGCTTTCATATCTTAACATGGTGTTCCGTTCTCAAACAGGTATTCAGGAGCTATATCCGCACCATTGGCCCAAAATACAGTTCCATCAACCCCGTACCGTTCAAACTCGCTTTCGTCTTTCAGTTCCTCAAAAGCTGGGTATTTCAAAAGTGGTGCTAAATCTACCTTTCTCCTTTCTCCGTTATTGAATGTGCACAAAAGAGTATATTTGCCCATGTATTCAGCAGATTCTACTAATAGTATCATAATCTTTGTTTTTAACGTTTAACCTTTTCTATCTTATCACCTCTTTGCGCCTTTTCCCAAATTTCGAGTAATTGCGCCTCGTGGGTGTCTATGTATTCATTTATCAGCCGGATAGCCTTTGCCGTTCCTTTGCCCTCTACCATTCTATCTTTTATAGTGATAGTGAACCAGTTGCCACCGTCTTTAATATGTAGGTGTGGTGGGTTATGATCCTGACCATACATGTATATCAGAATACCCCGGATAATGTCTATTGCGCTCATACTTTTTCTATTGTTGTTTTAATGGTTATCGGTTGACCACAATAAGGGCACAAGTCATTTTTTGTCTGTTGGGCTACTTCTTCGGATGATGCAAATAGCTGCCACATAGGAACATTTAAAGCAGTGGCAATCTTTTCAAGGGTAGAAGTAGTAACAGATGAGGCATTAAGTGTTTGCTTTATAGATTGGTAAGAAACACCTACCATGTCAGCTAATTCTTGTTGCGTACATCCTTTCTCTTTTAATAATTCTTTGATTCTCATAAATGACTATTTTTTTAAGATATAGTGCAAATATACTCAAATGATATAAACGTATAATATTTAATATACTAATTAGTGTTAATGGTATATTTATTATATATCTTTTGTTTGTAAACGTATAGTAAATAATATACCTTTGCAATAAAATAATAAACCAATAAAGAAAAACGCTATGAAACGTTATGATTTAAGCAAAGTGATGAAAGGTGCACATAATATGTATAGAACAGGTAAATATGCATCATTTTCGGCAGCTTTAAAAAGAAGTTGGAAAGTAGTAAAGTTCAGTGCCGGTATTAAAGCCTGTTTGCCGGCTGTTGAGGCTGGTATCGCTGAAAAAGAGCGTATAAACGCAAAGCGTAAAGCATGGGTTAAACAGGTTGAGGATGAACGCGGTAAACGCTGCATTCATGTTTCTACTCCGGCAAAAGAACGTAATTCCGTTCAAATAGACTATAGTCCATGCTCAATTTGGAGTATGAATACTAACTACACAGGTGATTGATAGAAGTATGAAAACAAAGAAGTTAAAAATGTCCTGTATGGCAGCTTTGAAAGGTATTTTAAAAAATGATATCTTCTTTTCTTTTGGGATTTTAAAAGAATATATATCTTTGCATTGCAAGTACGCCAAACCTGCAATGACATATTTATTTGAGATGGGCTTTTTTATGTTCATTAGAATACTTATACCACAAAGATATAAGGCTGTTGTTCTCTCATGGATACTCATTTCAAAATGTGTATCGGGTTTGGCGACTTGGAGAGGCAGCAGCCTTTCTTCTTTTTATATAACTCAAAATTTGTTCTAATGCCAAACCCGACAAATTTAGAGCAGAAGCGAAGTACAGTAACTTCTACATCTACGTTGACTGCTGACGTAAAAGCATTGTTTATATTGTTATTGCTGGTTCTCACCATTATTAACCCCATGGTATTTGTAATTCCTTTTGCTTTGTGCGTTCTTTCAGGAAGAAAAGGAGGTGTGCTATGATCTTCTCGAAAATAGATAAAGAAAAACTGTTGAGGCTTATGAAAGAGTTGAGGCGGGAAGATGAGTGTACAAAGGATAATCTTAATACAGGTTTGAAACTGATAAAGTGCTCCTGTAAACGCACGAAAAAGGCGGTTGACCTGAAAGGGATGAACACACATTTGATGAATAAGTGATGATATGGAACAGAGTTATTTAACGGCACTTGTTTTGGCGGTACTTTTGATTATAAACCACTTAAACAATATGGATAATGGGAAATTTACAAATTAAGCCTCAGCGGGTAGTAGTGCAATTGAATGATTGCCTTATGGCTGCTTTCTTTTCCGTATGGTTGGATTATGACAAACCATGTATACTTACTGTCACCCCATCGGGGAAAGCTCCCGGTTTGGTCGGTATTGGCTTTACAGTTGACAATGATAAAACATTGGAATTTATGAGTAAAGTGGTAAAGAGTACAGGCGGCAGACTTTGGAATTTGACAAAGTAGGAAGCTGTTTGGAATCTCCTGTATTTCGGATGGGTTAGTTTGATTCAAGATTATCAGATGTCCCCATTCGGGTTGAGGACGCTGATTTACCTGGAAGAGAGCGACAAATCACAAAAAGAGTATAGATGATTTAAACTATATCGGTATGAATAATGGAATAGAAGAAATGGTAAGGGAATACACAGAGGCCATGTCAGAATTATTACTATTGGAAAGAAAGTTGGCAACAGAGCTGCAAAAATATGTGTCGTGGGACATTGTTAATGTTAGTCTTTTAAAAGGCTGTATTCCTGCAGTATGCGCTTCAAAAGAAGATGGTTCGGTGTTATTGCATGAGTTTGTATCCCATATAAAGATATATGGTACAATGACTAGAGATGAATACAATCTTTTGTCTTATATTTAGATAATTATCAACACAAGTTATATATGAAAACGGATAATACATTTGAGTCCCTTTTGGTAAATGAACAAAAGGAACTACTGCGCCACGCCTATGCATTGGTAGGACAACGCGAAGAAGCGGAAGAGCTTTTGCAGGAGGTTGCCTTAAGAGTGTTAGAAAAAAAGGATAAATTCAGCCTTGGTACTAATTTCCGTGGCTGGGTTCATAGAGTTATGAAGAGTGTTTTTATAAATATGTATCGTTCTAAAAAAAGGCATGCTTCTTACTGTGAACCTTTGGACGGTATATTTTACCATGTGGATAATGGGAGCTTTGGAATAATGGAAACGGCTTCCGGTTTTAATGATATGTACCGGGTTATTAATGGAATGCCGGATATGTACAGCATTCCTTTTAAAATGCTGGTTTCAGGTTTTAAATATACAGAAATAGCAGAAAAATTAAATCTTCCTATTGGAACGGTTAAAAGTCGTATTTTTCTAGCAAGGAAACGTTTGCAAGCTGTTTTGGCGGATTATAAATAATGATGATTAATTATGAAGAACAATAATGTTGAGGCTCTTACAAAGGAAAGAAAGGGCTGTAATGGGATGCATTTAATAATAGGTGATAGGCAGACAAAGTTAGGAGAACCGGATTTGTTTCTAACGGCTGACAGCCTAAGAAGGTCGGAATATGATGCTTTGTCAGTTGTATGTGCTAGTTACATGAGGCTCAATGATGATTTGAACCGTTTAATAAAGACATACCGTGAACAGTTGGAGGGGAAAGATGGGTGCTTTCGTTCCTCTTCATTAGTCTGTATAATAAGAGAGCAGGAAGAAACGATAAATGTATTAAGGAAGCAGTTACGGTTTATAATAAATAGTGTATTATCGGATGGCTGTTTAAACTGTGCACTCAATTTTGTAAAGTCGGGTAATAAATAGTATATTTGCCTAATCGGTTGCTTTGTTCTTGGTGCTTGGATAAGATAAGAGTAACCGGTTAATTGTTTTCATTCTATGGGGTGGCTATAAGTCACCCCATTTCCGTAAAAAAACAGCTTGGTTTCTTTGTTTTAAATTCTATTTTTGCATGCAATATTACGTTTAATTATCTGTGTCTATGAAGAAAAAAAACACCTTGTCTATCAGGGTAGACGAAAGAACAACAATGTTACTGAACGAATTGTCTAGCCTCACAGGTAAAAACATTTCGGTTTTATCTCGCGTTTTTATTATGAAAGGGTTAAATGATATGCTTGATAATGAAGGATATATTAAGCTGTCAGCAAGGAATAAACCTAATAGGGGATAGGGGGATGTTTTTTTATTTGTATCGCTGCTGCCAACCTCGCCCCACCCTTCTTCACACACACGGAACTTTTTCAAATTTTGAATTTGTGAAAGATTTAACATTTGTAGAATACTTGATTTACATACAGGCATGACCAAACAGAGGTTAGATGCAAAGGGTGTAAGTTTGATTGACACCCCTACAAATGGAAGGGAAAGATAAGGCTTTTACATGGGCAGAATTCTGCCCATGTGATACGGGTAATTACCCATATGATGAGTATTAAAAGGTAGGAATAATCACCTTTTAGGATATAGGTAATTACCTGGGTATTTCTAGCCTTTGGCGGGTAGCCTCATCATGCGCAGGTTTTTGCGTATGTAAAAGTAATATCCTTTCAGATGAATGATTTATATCTGTAAATTAAAAAAGAAGATGTATCTTTGAACTAAGAAACTTCACAATAATATCTATTAGTTGTTGTTTTGTTACTGATTTGTTACCTAGTATCTTAAGTTTAGTGTATTATTTACTGAAAATCAGTGATTTAATTATTAGTGTAAAGTTTAAGCATATCAAGTTCCACTTTACCAGTGAATTCTAAAAAGAAGAAATATATTCTATCTTCCATGAGGCGGGAAAATCCCTTCATGGAAGATTTTTTATTCGGAAGGTCGGTTTATCTTTGCAATCATATTTAAAATTCATCAGGTTTGCTGGCTATTTCTTTTGTAATATCTATAATGTCATTGTATCAGGGGAACTCCCAATATGATGCGTTCCCAAGTCTAATCGGGATATGTCGGTCTGTGTCGGCCAAAAAAAAGTTATTATTATTGTTTTCATAAACTGTTACTACTGTTTTGGAAAAAACTCTTTTGTTTTTTGTATCTTGAAAGTTCACTTTAGTTAAAGTTTATTTCATCTGCTGCCAATCTTTGGCGAGTCATTTTTATTTTCATATCTTGGATATATATTATTGTTTAGTTGTAATCAAAGAGACATTTTACATGATTATGAAGATAAAATATTTGCTTTTGTTTTCTTTATTGATGTTTGAGTACTCATTGGCTGCCGTTCCCAATGACTGGCAGAAACGTTTCCTTTCTCCTTCTGTGGCAGACCGTCCGTGGGCAGTTTGGAGTTGGGATAATAAAGATGTCACTTTTCAGGAAGTGAGAGATAAGTTGGACACGATGCACAAAGTTGGTTTTGGAGGGTGTTGTATTTTGGCTGTCAATGCTTATCGGGAACCCGGATATTGGCGGGTGTTTAATTTTACAATGAAGGAAGCCGACCGTCTTGGCATGGATTTGGGAATGCAGATGAGTGACCATGGTTCTTTACCTGATGATATACGGATTACTCCTTCAGAAGCTATGCAGAGGTTGGTGTGGAGTGATACAATTGTAGATGGGGGGACTTTACGTAATCTAGCCTTGCCTCAGCCTGATACTTATAAAGGATATTATGAAGATATATCGGCTTATGCATTTCCTGCCAGTCTTGATAATGCCGGTCTCTTATCGGTTTCCGGGGATTCCTCTTCACAAACAGCATACTTCATTAGCCCGGAGCAATCCATGCAATTACCTGTGTATCAGGGGCGCCTTACTGCGCGGTTGCCTGAAGGGAAATGGCGTATATTGCGTGTGGGGCATACAGCAGTTGCACCTGCCGATACTGTTGCCGGACAGGAACAAGGACTGAGGTGTGATAAGCTGAGCTCCGAAACTGTATACAAATTATGGACGGACTGGTTTACCTATGTATATAGAAAGGCAGATGCGGAATCGATTCGGCGTATGTTGAAGTATGTTTATGTTAATTATTGGACTGCGGATAATCAAAACTGGACGAAGAACTTTCCCGCCGAGTTTGAAAAACGGCGTGGTTATGACTTGATTCCCTATCTTCCCATATTGGCGGGGATACCGATGGAGAGTGCCGACCGGGTGGAAAGTATAGCTCGGGATGTACAATTGACTGTCAGTGAATTATTGACAGATGTATTCAGTACTGTTGCCTCGGATTGTTTTCGTCAGTATGATTGTCGGATAATAGGAGAGGGTGTACCTCAGAACAATGGGTTGGTTAAGATTGACGGGACTTGGAAAGAAAGTCCGGCTATGTTGAAACCTTTGCTTGACCGCAACTTTGTTACCGATAATGGCAGTATTTTCTTTTGTATAGATAATGGTGTGAGTGAAGCGGTTGCGGACACTTCGTTAAATGCAGAAGCAGAAGAACAAAGTCTCTCTGATACACTTGCAAATGAGAGAATGAATGAAGCTTGGATGGATAGTCTTCGTATCGTGTCCGATTCTAATCGGAATTGGTGGGAAGAAAGCAAGGCGTTTCTTACTTATGCTTCTCGGTGCCGAACTTTGTTGCAGTATGGGCGTCAGGTGAATGATTCTCTATTATTTGTAGATAAAACTATTCTCTCAGATATATTTTGGACACATCGTAACGGTGAAGACATGGATATTTATTTTTTTGCTAGTCAGGCAGACAGTATGCGTATGGTTACAGTATCTTTTCCCGTTACTCACCGTATGCCTGAGTTATGGAATGCCGTTACAGGAACCATATTTCGTTCTGCTAATTGGAAAGAAGTGGAAGGTCGTACGGAAGTGACTCTGTCTTTACCTGCTTACGGTTCTGTCTTTGTGGTGTTTCCGAAAGAAGACTCCGGAGCTGAGATTGTGGAGCCGACTTTGGTAACGCCGGTTGTACTGAAAATAAACGAATGGACAGTCAATTTCTCGGAAATATATAAAAGCATTACTCGTCCTGTTCTTTTTAATAGAAGTCGGGAGGAGAATAAGCAGATAAAGAATTATTTTGGCCGTTCTTTCTATAAAGGACTTTTCATGTGGAAGACATCTCAAGAAGGACGTATCGTAGTTAGGTTGGGAAAAGTGGATGAAATGGCAACAGTCCGTATCAACAGTATCAATTGCGGTACGGTGTGGACTGCTCCTTATGAAGTGGATGTCACTGATGCACTCCGTAGTGGAAGTAATGTGATAGAAGTGGAAGTACTTCCGTCAGATTGGGAAGGCCCGATAGAATTTGTGCGGAAGGAATAAAACTACGGCTTTTAGTTTACTTTAACTATGAATATTAGTTTTAAAACTAAAACTTTTAGTTTATTTGCGGTAAACAAAAGAAGCTTATGAAAACGTTGACTGTAAAAGAAGAGGAAATCATGGGGCATTTCTGGGAGAAAGGCCCTCTGTTTGTAAAGCAATTGCTTGAATTTTATGATGAACCGCGTCCTCATTTCAATACACTTTCTACGATAGTACGCGGATTGGAGGAAAAAGGTTTTCTGCATCATGAAGTGTTTGGAAACACTTATCAATATTATGCAGTGGTGAGTCGGGATGATTTTAAAAAGAAGACATTGAAAGGAGTAATCAGTAAGTACTTTAATAATTCATATTTGGGAGCTGTATCATCACTTGTAAAAGAGGAAGATATTTCGGTAGAGGAACTGAAACAGTTGATTCGTGAGGTTGAGAATGCCAATAAATAAATCAACAGACAGTAACTATGGGAGCATTTTTCGTTTATATACTTAAATCATCGGTCTGCCTGGCGGTATTTTATTTATTTTATCGCCTGTTGCTCAGCAAGGAAACGTTTCATCGTTTCAACAGATTTGCATTGCTTGGCATTTTACTTTTGTCTTGCATTGTGCCGTTCATGGAGGTAACGGTAAAGGAGCCGACTGAGGTGCACCAACAATTCCTTACCTTCGAAGAGCTTTTGTTGACGGTGGGGGTGAGCCCGGTAGAAGAAGCCGGAAATATAATGTTGGTGTCTGATTTTACATGGAGGGAAATGCTGTTGTTAGTTTATTTGTCGGGCATTGTTTTCTTTTTAATCCGCACTGTATGGTCTTTATTCCGTATGTTGCATTTGATTAGGGACAGCCGGATAGTCAGTCGGGAAAACGGTATTACTATAATCGCTCATCGAAAGAACATAGCTCCTTTTAGTTGGATGAAATTTGTGCTGATTTCCGAGACGGATTTATTGGAAAATGGTACAGAGATTCTGGTTCATGAAGTAGCACATATCCGTAAACGTCATTCCATTGATTTATTGGTGGCGGATATATGTATCTTTTTTCAATGGTTTAATCCGGCTTCATGGCTGTTGAAACAGGAATTACAGAACATTCATGAATATGAAGCGGATGAATGTGTTATCAATCAAGGCATCGATGCAAAAAAATATCAGTTATTATTAATTAAAAAAGCTGTCGGCACAAGGCTCTACTCTATGGCCAACAGCTTTAATCACAGTTCACTTAAAAAACGTATTACTATGATGTTAAAAGAAAAATCAAGCCCATGGGCACGTTTGAAGTATCTTTATGTACTTCCGTTGGCAGCTATTGCAATAACTGCTTTTGCCCGCCCCGAAGTCTCAACGGAATTAGATGAGATTTCAGCCGTCAAAGTTAATGATTTGACTGCAATTGTGAAAGCCGAAGAGGTTAAAAGTGCAGAAATTCTGTCGGAAGATGGAATAAAAGTGAAAGGACGAGTTCTTGATGAAGAATATAGTAGTGGAATAATAGGTGCCAATGTGCTTATTAAAGGATCTACTATAGGCACTGTTACCGATGAAGAAGGTCGTTTTGAATTGCCGGTGGAGGCGGGCAATGTCTTGCAAATCTCTTTTGCCGGTTATAAAACGGTGGAGGTAAAGGTCTCTGCAGATGAAAAAGAACAGGATATTGTCATTGTAATGTCCGGAGAAAAACCGTCTGCTGGAGGGCAAGTGTTTCAGATTGCAGAAGAGATGCCTTCATTTCCCGGTGGCATAGACGAGTGCATGCGTTACATAGCCCGGCACGTAAAGTATCCGGCAATATCCATAGAGAATGGTGCTCAGGGGATAGTATCCGTCCGGTTCATTATTGAGAAAGACGGAAGTATTTCCAATCCGAAGATTGCCCAAGGGGTAGACGAGTATTTGGATAAAGAAGCTATGAGAGTCATCATGAGCATGCCTAAATGGAAACCGGGAAAGCAAAGGGGAGTGGCGGTGCGTACCCAGTTCACGCTGCCTGTTAAGTTTAGGTTGGTCGTTGATGAAGCTAAGAAGGATAATACGCCTTTGCAGAATAGAAAAAAGTAAGAATGATATGGGGTGAATAACCATAAAATTAAAGTATAATGCTATGAAATCATTTGTAACACTCATGCTGTGTCTATTGTCTATGACAACTTTTGCACAGGTACACGATGAAATTAGTTCGGCTATGGAAGAATTTGATTATGATAAAGTAATCAATCTGATATCCCCTGGCACAAAGGATTCGTTATTGTTATCGACTAGGATACAGGCTTTGAAGGCTATGAATCGTTATCCTGAAGCCATTGTTGATTTGACTTCTCTTTTTGTAAAGGATACTACAGATACAAAAATATTGATAGATTTGGCAGAGTGTTACAAACTGATGGGTAGTCCGCGTCAGGCGGCTGATTATTATCGGAAGGCGGTGAGTTTACGCCCAAATAATAAGTTCTTTCGATTGCAATATATACGTTCTTTGTTGAATGCGGAGAACTTTAAAGAGGCACGCGATGCTTGCCATGGCTGGTTGGAACAAGATACGGTTTCTGCCACCGGATATAAGTATTTGGGACAGGCTTATGAAGGAATGCAGGATATACCCAATGCTTTTTTCAGTTATAATGTAGCCTATCGTCGAGATTCCTTGGATGCCCAGACCGTCGCTCGTATAGCCAATATCTTTAATAATAACCGGCAATTTACAGATGCTATTGATGTGACAGAGTGTTATCGACTGAGCGATACGACAAGTGTGGATGTCAACCGCCAGAATGCTAAAGCTTATTGTATGTTGAAAGATTATAAGAAGGCAATCGAGCGTTATGAAAGTTTGAAGAGAATGGGTGACCGCAGTTTTCTTACCTTTTATTATTTAGGTATATCTTATTATGGAGACAATTGGTTTTATGGCTCATACGATAATTTGAAGGAAGCGTATGCGAAAAACTCTACTGATATTAATGTATTATATTATTATGCAAAATCCTGTTCGCGCACTTCATGGAAGAAGGAAGGGGTCGAATTTATGGAAAAGGCTGTAGAAATAGCTACTCCCGGTGATAGTATTTTGGAGCGTCTCTATAAAGGTTTGGCGGAATGTTATGGCTATGCCGGTGAGAGCTATAAGAAGATAGAAGTTATGAACCGTTTGTATAAATTGAATAAAGATTATAAACTGTTCTATAGTATTGCCAGAGCTTATGACTCTAACAAGGATTATGAGAATGCCATCCATTTTTATGAAAAGTTTATGTCTTTGACTCCCAAGAATCAACGTTTCCCTTATGATGAAGAAGGAAAGATTATTGAATCTGCTACTACTATGTATCAAATAGCCGAAAACAGGGTGAAGAAGATAAGGGAAGAAGATTTCTTTAGGAATGGAGCGCCTGATGATTTTTTTGTTGTTCCTAAGAAAATAGATATAAAGAAAGATACGGTTGCCGGTAAGCAATAACAGATTTTTGAGTATCTTTGGCACAGCCCGTATATGATTGTCATGTGCGGGTGGGAACAGATAAAAACGAATGGCTTTATGATGAGACACAACCGGATATCAAAGTTATTGTTGCTACTGATAATTCCCTCTTTGTTGGGATTGATATTTACTTGTATTTTCCGTGGATATACTGCCAATTGGATACAGATACTATGTTATTCTTTTGCTCCGTTAGTTTCTTCTATTATTGTGGCTATTTGCTTCAGGGGGCGCTGGATGGGATTATTGCTTTTATGGACGTTTGTGGCTTCCGTTGCATTTAATGTGCCTTTGCAAAACTGGCTGTTCCATTCTGCCGATGATATAGTCCGTTATGCTTCAATAACAGATTTATACAAGGAAAAAGATAAGCCTATGTATTTTACTTTTGATCGTTTGGAGGTGGATAATAAGAGGAGGAGTACCATCGGTATTTGGCGTGAACATACCCGACGTGTATCCCGACATTCTTATCGGACGGAGAAGAAGCAGCATTGGTATTCGGTATCACCGGTTTTTGAGGATTCATTACCTGAACATAAATATGCAGAAAGGGAGGTAAAAGCATGGGTTGTTGCCGTAAAGCATGATAAGCAGGATTCGTTGGTATGCTATGAATGGTGCACTTTCGATATAGGGGATTATAAAAAAGCGATTGACAAATCACGTTGTAAAGTACAGCATTCGGATGCGCCTATCATTAAACCGCTTTACAAACAATTTACAACAAAGAGTGAATGGCGGAATATTTTCTTAAATGTAGGTTTGCTTGTCTTTTCCATCCAGGTGTTGATAGGAGTAATTATGAATTATAGGGTTGGGAAATCTTGATAAAGCAGTATAATCAGGTTAAGTAATTAGAAAGGCTGTGTGCTTTTCCAAAAGACCTTTGTATGTTGAAAGCAGGGGGTGTCAAAACTAAACCGGCTTATCCCATTGTCAGCTGTAGGGGCAGGGTTTGCCTGCCCGAAGACACAAAGCAAACTGTTTTCGGGCGAGCAACCTCACCCCTACGAACTAAACGACAGCATTATCCACATTTTGACACACTCCCCTGTTTTTTATAAAGCCTATTGTTTGTTTTCATCTGTCCGGGAAGTTGATATACAATCTCCTTTCACACATAACGGCTGCTGAAATCTTCTATTCATGGGCTTTTGGGGTGAAAGTAGTTTTCCTTGTTACTATTTTATTCTGACAGTAAGGTTATGTAATTCTGTATCGGTATGCTGGGTCGGCAGATTATTTTGTTTAATCTGCAACTTGATGGCAGGCTGTTTTTTGTCTTCTTCGGAAACTGTGTATGTATAGCGTTGTTTATAAACAATTTGTTTATCCGAAGGACGGAGCAGATATCCTGTTTCCTTTTCAAACCGGTTGTACAAGCGCAAGACAATTTGATTCAACCCTTTTTGCAGATGCAATAATACCTTTTCTTCACGGAATTTGCAACGATACGGATTCAAATGCTTCATGACAGAACGACCGTTCAGATAAACTTCAATACCGTTTCCTGCGCCTACGTCCACTAATACATCTTGTGCTACCGGTGATTCTACTTCCTGCATGACAAAGTAAGTCTCAAGGATATTGGCAGGGAACATCATCTTTTCTTCGTTCGTTTCTTTCCATTGTCCGTTTCTTACAGGAGTCTTATCAAGACTGATATTGATAGTGGAAGGAGCGTCAAACAAACTGCTGCCCGGTCCGCAGAGGTAGCGTTTTCCCCATTTGGTTTTAGGATTTACTTTTAAAGGGCTGGCTTTGGCTCCGTCAAGTGTTATTCTTTGTTCATTTCCGGTCGGATTTGTAATGACAAGTTCTTTGCCGATTTCCTGGGGTGTATAAGTCAGTTCCAGTTGGGTATTACGGTTAGGAATTTCCCATTCATAGCTTACTGTGCTGCGATAATTGCTGTAATAATCAAAACAAGAGTAGCTGTAATTAGGTACATATTCATGAGTGGCAGCAATAGGTGTTGTCACGTCCATGTCTAAAGAAAGAACTTCTATATCAGTATTGTTGTACGCTGTTTGGGGTACAGTAATATGCAGATTTCCTTTCTTTTGACTGATATGGGTATAGTTGCCTTTTGCCTCTTTCAGCTTGAAACCCGGAGTATTCAGAATAATTTCGCCGTGCAGAGGGTATTTTCCTGACAAAATCAGATAGAGTGTATTCTCTTTTCGAGTGATGGCTCCCCATTCATACTGTTCACGGAAGGGAGAAGCATCCGTGTCATAAATGGCTTCTCCGTTCTTTTCCAGCCAGGCACCGATTTCTGTTAATACTTCCTTTTCGAAAGGAACAACGGAGCCGTCTCCTTTAGGTCCGATATTGAGCAGGAAGTTGCCCCCGTGCGAAACCACATTGATAAGGCTGCGCAATTTCTCCATTGCTTTGGTATGTACATCTCCTCTTTCCTGCCATGAACGATAGCTCCATGTTTCGTTGAACATGGAAGCGGCCGACTGCCATGCAGTTTGGAGGGCTCCTTCAGGATAGGCATTATCAGCCATGACTGCAAAGTCATAACGGTCATTGCCGAGACGTCCGCTTACCATGCAGTCCGGTTGCAGTTTGTGAACCAGTTCATAAAGCTCTTGGCTTTGTTGGGGAGTATTGGAACCCATATCAAACCAAAGTTCGGAGATGGGGCCATAATTGGTGAGCAGTTCCGTAACCTGTTGTTTCGTAAACTCATGGTGTTGCGGAGTAATAAAGTCACAGTTATGGCTGGAAATAGGATAGGCTTGTGGAAAGTGCCAATCAATCAAAGAGAAATACATGCCGAAATTGATACCTCCCCGTTTACAGGCTTCTGCCAGTTCTTTTACGAAATCGCGTTTACCGGGAGTGGCATCGTAAGAGTTATAGTCAGTAGTTGCTGTCTTGAACATGCAGAATCCGTCATGGTGCTTGGTTGTGAAGATGATAGAACGCATTCCGGCTTTTTTAGCCAAGGCAACGATGGAATCGGCATGAAAGAGAGTAGGGTTGAACCGGAGTGCCGTATCGCCATACCAGTCACTGAAGATACCGGCAAAAGACTGTATCTGTTCACTATATCCGCGAGTGACAGGTTTGCCTTCCCACACACCGCCCAGTTCGGAGTAAAGTCCGAAATGGATAAACATGGAGTATTTATTATGATGCCAGCGTTCTTGTGATTCTTTTCCCGATGCCGGGATGAGTGTCATGCACATTAATAATAAGATGAGCAGTTTTTTCATGATAATTGTTTTTTAATATGTTCCATAATCTCTTCTTGTTGGTCGGGGTGAAACCAAGCGATATCTGCATCCCGTTTGAACCAAGTCATTTGTTTGCGGGAATAGATGCGTGAGTTTTGCTTTATTTTCTCAATGGCAAAATCAAGTGTCCATTCGCCATCCAGATATTTGAATATTTCTTTGTACCCCACTGTATTCAGCGAGTTCAAGTCTTTGTAGGGATAGACGCTGCGTGCTTCTTCCAGTAATCCCTCTTGCATCATTATATCTACACGGCGGTTTATGCGGTCGTATAACTCCTCACGGTCGCGAGTCAGTCCTATTTTTATAATGCGGAAAGGACGTTCTTTACAATTGCGGGTGCGGAAAGATGAGTACGTTTTGCCGGTCATGTAGCAGATTTCCAATGCATGGATAACCCGTTTGGGATTCTTTAAATCTACTATTTTGTAATATTCAGGGTCAAGCAGTTTCAGCTCGGCACAGAGTTTGTCCAATCCCTCTTTTTCATAGCGTTGAAGCATCAGTTCCCTGGTTTCTTTGTCAACGGTGGGAATGTCATCAATACCTTTGCAGATGGCATCCACATACATCATGGAACCACCGGTGAGTACAACAGTATCGTGGGTTTGGAACAAGCATTCCAGCTGATTCAATACGTCAGTCTCATATTGTGCGGCACTGTAATAATCAGTCAGTTCCAAAGTACCGACAAACCAATGAGGCACACGTGACAATTGTTCGGGAGTAGGGGCAGCAGTACCTATTTTCAAATCTTTATATAGCTGGCGGGAATCTGCCGAAATGATAGAGGTTTGGAAATGTTCGGCAATGGAAAGACTTAATTCTGTCTTTCCTACACCGGTAGGGCCAATGAGGACGATAAGGGTGTGAGACATCAGGCTTAAAAATAAAAGGGGCAACTGAATCAGTCGCCCCTACAATTCAGATTAATAGTTATCTTGCTCGTAAGGGTCGGCAGCACTGCCACTTCCCATATCAAATCCTTCGGGGTCGAAGTCTTCCATGTCAAAGTCTTGATCACCATAGAAATTCTCGTCCAAGTCAAGGTTTCCACCATTGTTTGCCATCATTTCGTCAAAATCAAGAGTCTGCTTGGGGGCTTCTCCCGCTTTGCGTGAGCAAATGGCATTGTCAAGGTCTTTGCCGGTTATGATTTCAGACAGTTCGATAAAGAATACACGTTCAGACAAGGGGTCGAAGACATAAAGCAATTTCTGTTTTTCGTCTTCCAACAGGTCGCTTAACTTGGTTTCCTTCATGATGTAACTGTCTTCATCCGAACTGGTACCCATATCCTCCAGTGTGATTTCCTGTTCTTTTTCCCAGTCATCATCACAGATGAAGAATGAGGTTAGTTGGTCATTTTTGTATCCTGCTGCTTTCAGGATGGCTTCGTGAAAGTCATGGAAAGTAGCTTCAGAATCTATCTTTATTTCTCTTATAAAATCATCGACTTCATCAGAGATGAGTGTAAATCTATATACCATATACTATATAACTTGTTTTTCGTGCAGTAAAGTTATAAAAAACTTTGTTATCTGATGATACCTCTTTGAGAATTTTCTATGAAAGAAATAATATATTCTATTTCCGGGCTCATAGGAACTTCTTTTCGCACTTCTGCCAATGCGTCTGTCACGTTCATACCGCTTTGATAGATAATGCGATAGGTGTTGTGTATGTTCTCAATCAGTTCATTTGAGAATCCGCGGCGGCGTAGCCCTACAATATTAATTCCTGCATAAGCAATCGGTTCGCGTCCGGCAATGATATAAGGGGGAATGTCTTTGCTGAATCGCGAGCCTCCCTGAATCATTACATATCCGCCCACACGACAGAACTGGTGCATCAATACGGCAGCACTGATAATGGCATTGTCGTCAATGATAATCTCACCCGCCATTTTAGTAGAATTCCCGATAATGCAACCGTTTCCCACCAGTGCATCGTGCGCCACATGTACACCTTCCATCAGTAGGTTGTTGCTGCCTACCACTGTTCTGCCTTTGGCGGCAGTACCACGGTTGATGGTTACGTTTTCGCGGATAGTGTTGTTGTCACCAATTTCAGCAGTTGTTTCTTCACCGTGGAATTTCAAATCTTGCGGTATAGCGCCTATGACTGCTCCCGGAAAGATGGTGTTTCCATTGCCGATACGTGAACCATAAAGGATGGTGGCATTAGGCATGATGGTATTATTGTCACCGATTTCCACATTCTTATCGATAAATACGAAGGGACCGATTTCTACGTTTTCACCAATCTTTGCTTCGGGATGTATATATGCTAGTGGACTGATCATTTCTTTTCTTATTTGTTTTTTACTATTTGTGCCATGAATTCTGCTTCGCACACAACTTTCTCACCTACGAATACATATCCTTTCATTGTAGAAACACCGCGGCGGATAGGTGCCAGCAGCTCTACACGGAATATCAATGTATCTCCCGGCACTACTTTCTGACGGAACTTCACACCGTCTATTTTCAGAAAGTAAGTGGAGTATCTTTCCGGTTCGTCTACCGAGTTCAGTACAAGCAGCCCGCCACATTGTGCCATTGCTTCAATCTGGAGTACGCCCGGCATAACGGGTTCTTGAGGGAAATGCCCCTGAAAGAACGGTTCGTTGGCAGTAACATTCTTCACACCTACAATGTAGTTGGCACCAATGGCTATCACTTTGTCTACCAGTTGGAACGGATAGCGGTGTGGAAGTAATTCGCGGATGCGGTTAACATCCATGATAGGAGCTTCGTTACAATTATAACCGGGAGCCTGAATTTCGTGCAATTTGATTTCTTTGCGTATCTGGCGTGCAAACTTATTATTGATTGTGTGTCCCGGGCGTGTTGCGATGATGCGTCCCTTGATGGGTTTGCCTATAAGGGCAAGGTCGCCAATGATATCCAGCAGCTTATGACGTGCCGGTTCGTTATCCCATACCAAAGGAATGTGATTGATATAACCCAGCTGGGTGGCATCCATGTGGGGAACACCCATTACGTCAGCCAGTTTGTCATAATTGTCCTGGCTCATTTCTTTTTCGTAGATGACAATGGCATTGTCCAAATCACCGCCTTTAATCAGGCCGGCTCCTAATAACGGCTCAATTTCGCGTACAAATACGAATGTACGTGCAGAAGCTACTTCGGTGGGGAATTTAGACATATCCTCCAAAGTGGCAAATTGGTTGGACAGAATTTTGGATTGATATGAAATCAAGACATTGACACTGAAGTTTTCATCCGGCAAAACAATAATGGAAGAACCGGAAGCTTCGTCTCTGAATTCTATTTTCGATTTGATGATATAATAGTCCTTAACGGCATTTTGTTCTTCGATACCCACACGTTGGATGCACTCTACATATTGTTTGGCACTACCGTCCAATATCGGGAACTCGGGTCCGTTCACTTGGATGAGGCAGTTGTCAATGCCTGCTGCATAAAGTGCTGCCAATGCATGTTCGACTGTGCTTACTTTTATGCCGTTCTTTATCAGTACAGTGCCGCGGGTGGTATCACCTACATTTTCTGCCACTGCATCAATTATTGGTTGTCCTTCAAGGTCAATACGTTGGATTTTATACCCGTGGTTGTCCGGTGCCGGATTAAATGTCACCGTCAAGTTTACTCCGGTATGCAGGCCTTTTCCGTTTAATGAGAAACTGCCTCTTAGTGTCTTCTGTTTCAACATGGGGTTTATTTATTTAGTTGTTTTTTTAATTCTTCTATTTCTTTCTGCATGCTGTTCAGTGCTGCATACATTTCGGGAAGCTTCTTGTAGACGGCCGATGACTTCATGAAGTTCTTGGCATTGATGGCCGGGGTACCCATTATCTTTTCATTGGATTTGATATTGCCGGGAACACCTGCCTGTGCACCGATTCCTACTTTGTCTCCCACTTTGATATGACCGGCCAGACCTACTTGTCCGCCGAACATACACCATTCGCCCACTTTGGTAGAGCCGGCGATTCCCACTTGCGAAGCCATTACGGTGTGGCTTCCTACTTCTACATTATGGGCTATTTGGATAAGGTTATCAAGCTTTACGCCTTTGTGTATCACTGTTGCTCCCATTGTTGCACGGTCTACACATGTATTGGCGCCGATTTCCACATCATCTTCTATGATTGCTATGCCGATTTGAGGAATCTTTTCATATCCTTCGGATGAAGGGGCAAAGCCGAAGCCGTCAGCACCAATCACACAACCGGCGTGCAATATACAGTTATTACCGATACGGCAGTCATGGTATACAGTTGCATGCGGATATAATGTACAGTTATTGCCAACTTTCGCATGGCTGCCTACGGTTGCATGCGGGTGGAGTGAAGTATTATCACCAATCTCAGCACCATCGGCTACACAAGCGAATGGGGCGATATATACATCTTTTCCTATTTTGGCGGTAGGGGCAATATATGCCAGCGGGTCAATGCCGGTTTTTTTAGGTTTGCTCATTTCATAAAGTGTCAGCAGCTTTGCCAGACTTTCGTATGCATTGTCCACTTTGATAAGGGTCGCTTTAACTTCCTGTTCGGGGACAAAGTCTTTGTTAACCAACACAATGGTAGACTGCGTATCATAAATGTAATGAGTATACTTCGGATTTGAAAGAAATGAAAGTGCACCCGGCATTCCTTCTTCTATTTTAGCAAAAGTATGCACAGTTGCGTTTTCGTCACCAACAATAATTCCCTGGATGTATTCCGCAATTTGTTTAGCTGAGAACTCCATAATACTGTTTTAATTCTTTATGTTCTAAATGTTTCTGTTTTATTACTCGCGCGTTACATATCTGTGTAACCACACTATTAATTATGCAAATTACGCATTTTTTTTTTATATATCCGTACAATTCGCTAATTATTTAATGTCCGCCTTCTTCAGGGCGCAGGTAACATACATAATATTTCTTGACTTTTCGAGAGAGTAGGGAGATATTCAGCATATCCGAAGCTTCGGCAATGTCCTTGGTGCTTCCGTCGTTGTAGATGATTTCAATGCTGTCGTCTTCCTTTTTGTACATGTCATTTTCTATGCTGGATATCGATAGAAAATAATTCGCTTCTTTCCTGTTGATATATAACTGATTACATATCCTTGAAAGCAATTCTTCCTTTCTTTCTTTCGAGATGGGGGAAGAGGTGACTTCTACTTTAAAGAGATGACGGTTGATGAGTCCGCGACTCAAAGTAGAGAGTATAATATCACTGTGGCTGCTCCATACTTTCAGTGCAGTCCATATATCGTTGTCGTCTAATTGAATAAAATATTCTAGACAATTAGAATCGTTATAAAATTCTTCTTTACCAATGGAATGGTACAGGAAGAACTTCAAAGCCGGGGAAGCAAACAATTCGACTCCTTTTGAGGCTAATTCTTTGGCACGGAGCAGCGTACTGATGAGCATCTTTTCGCTGGCTACGGATGTTTTATGCAGGTAGACTTGCCAATACATCAAGCGGCGTGATGTCAGAAAGTTCTCTATGGAGTAGATTCCTTTTGATTCGACTACCAGATGGTCATCTTTTACGTCCAGCATCTTGATGATACGCGCCGAACCGATATTGCCTTCCGTTACTCCGGTATAAAAACTGTCGCGGCGCAGATAGTCCAACCGGTCCATATCCAGTTGTCCGCTTACCAATTGATGAAGAAACTTCTTGGGGTACTCGTCTTTGAAGATTTGGATAGCAAGATTGAGCTGTCCTTTTAAGTCTTTGTTGATACGCTCCATCAGCATCAGTGAAATTTCTTCATGCGAAACTCCTGTGACTAGTGTGTTCTCCAGAACATGCGAAAAAGGTCCGTGTCCGATATCGTGAAGCAAAATAGCCGCCTGAACAGCTTCCGCTTCGCTGTCAAAAATGAAATTACCTTTGGCTGTAAGATGGCTGATGGCTTCACTCATCAAATAGAAGGCTCCCAGCGAGTGCTGAAACCGGGTGTGTTGCGCTCCCGGATACACAGCAGAAGATAACCCCAGTTGCTTTATGCGTGTAAGGCGTTGCAGCAACGGGTGGCATACAATATTATATAACAACCCCTTCGGGATATTGATAAACCCGAAGACGGGGTCGTTTATGATTTTTCTTTCACTCATTAAAGGATTGCTTTCAACTGTTCTTCCATTTGTGCCTGAACTTTCTTGGCTTCTTGTCCGGCTACGTTTGCGAAGTTTTCAGTTTTATCGGCATAGATAATGGCGCGGCTGGAGTTGACAATCAGTCCGCAAGTGTTGTTCATGCCATATTTGCACACTTCTTCCAATGAACCGCCTTGTGCACCGATACCCGGTACCAGCAGGAAGTGGTTGGGAACAATCTTACGGATATCTTCGAATGCACGTCCTTGGGTGGCACCTACCACATACATCATGTTTTCATCGTTTGCCCAATTCTGTGAGGTGCGCAACACTTTTTCAAACAGGCGTTCTCCGTTGGCATCTTCTGTCAGTTGGAAGTCATGCGAACCTTTATTGCTGGTCAAAGCAAGCAGAATAACCCATTTGCCTTCGTAAGTGAGGAACGGAGTTACGCTGTCTTCGCCCATATAAGGAGCAACAGTGACAGAATCGATGTTCAACTCTTCGAAGAAAGTACGGGCATACATAGCCGAGGTATTACCAATATCGCCACGTTTGGCATCGGCAATGATGAATTGGTCGGGATAGTTTTCCTTGATGTAGTTCACTGTTTTTTCAAAAGCAATCCATCCTTTCACGCCCATGCTTTCATAGAAAGCCAGGTTGGGCTTGTATGCAATACAGTAAGGAGCTGTAGCATCGATAATAGCCTTGTTGAAAGCAAAGATAGGGTCTTCTTCCTTCAACAGGTGTTCGGGGATTTTCTTTATGTCAGTATCCAGTCCTACACAGAGGAATGATTTCTTTTTTTTGATGTTCTCAAATAATTGTTGCTTGTCCATAGTTATACTATTTAGCTTAATATTATTATAATTCACTCTCCTTCAATCGCTCTGCATTTTCGGCCACTATCAGATGGTCGATGCAATCTTGAATATCACCGTCCATAAAAGCAGCCAGATTGTAGATGGTGTAATTGATACGGTGGTCGGTGATACGTCCCTGCGGGTAGTTGTAAGTACGGATTTTGGCCGAACGGTCTCCGGTGGATACCATAGTCTTACGCTTGCTGGCAATATCATCGATATACTTTTGATGTTCCTTGTCGTATATAAAGGTACGCAGGCGCGAAAGGGCGCGTTCTTTGTTCTTTGGCTGGTCGCGGGTTTCGGTACATTCGATAAGGATTTCCTCCACTACTCCCGTATTCGGGTTTTTCCAGTTGTAACGCAGACGCACTCCCGATTCTACCTTGTTGACGTTCTGTCCGCCGGCTCCACCGCTTCGGAAAGTATCCCATTTGATTTCGCCTTCGTTGATTTCCACATCAAATGGTTCGGCTTCCGGCAATACGGCAACAGATGCCGCCGAGGTATGCACACGCCCTTGTGTTTCGGTAGCCGGAACGCGCTGCACACGGTGAACGCCCGATTCGTATTTCAGCGTGCCGTACACTTTGTCGCCGGTCACATAACAGATAATTTCCTTGAATCCTCCGGCAGCACCTTCGTTGGCACTGGAGACTTCCAGTTTCCAACCTTTCGTTTCGCAGTATTTACTGTACATGCGAAACAGGTCGCCGGCAAAGATGGCTGCTTCATCGCCTCCCGTGCCGCCACGTATTTCGAGGATGGCATTACGGTCGTCCTGCGGGTCGGCGGGAACAAGCAGCAGTTTGATTTCCTCTTCCAGCTCGGGAATACGCACTTCGCAGGCATTAGCCTCTTCGCGTGCCATTTCTTTCATTTCGGGGTCGGATTCGGTTGTCATTATCTGCTTTGCCTCTTCCAGTCCGTTCAGACATTGTATATATTCTTTGCGGGCCTTCATAATGTCGCTCATATCCTTGTATTCCTTGGTGAGCTTGACATAACGCTTTTGGTCTGCAATCACATTCGGGTCGGTGATGAGGGTGGAAACTTCCTCAAACCGGGCTACCAGCCCTTCTAATTTTTCAAGTAGGGTATTATTGTCTGCCATATATGTTTATTTGTTCTTGGTTTCAATCCAGGTAAATATGACGGCCATAGCGAGTAGGAGAATGACATATCCTATCCATTGCCATGTTGTGCATTTTTTTACCCATTTCTTGGATTGGAAGTACACGTCTGCAATGATGCCTGCCGTAGCTCCTATAGCCATATAAGTAACGTTTTTTAGAAAAAGACTGTCCAACCATACGCTCAGACCTATACAGGCTGCTCCCAGAAAGATACATGCCAGCATCAGCAGGCAACCTTTTGGTGGTATTCCTTTTCTTGTTTCTTTGTTTTCGTCCATGGCCTTCTCTTTGCCGGATTTAGTATTTAAACTCCCCAAACTCGGAGCGGATAATCAATTCTTTCTTGTCGCTTTCTTCTACGCGTCCCACAATTTGTGCATCGATATTGAACGACTTGCTGATAGCGATCACTTCTTCGGCATGCTCCGGTGACAGGTAAACTTCCAGACGGTGGCCCATATTGAATACCTTGTACATTTCTTCCCAATCGGTGCCGCTTTGTTCCTTGATGGTCTTGAACAGCGGGGGAACAGGGAACAGGTTGTCTTTCACTACACGTACTTTGTCTACAAAGTGCAGAATCTTGGTCTGTGCACCGCCTGAGCAATGAACCATACCGTGAATTTCGGGACGAAGTGCATCCAACAGCTTCTTCACTACCGGAGCGTATGTGCGAGTGGGTGATAAAACCAACTTGCCTGCATCCAGCGGACTGTCCTCCACTTTGTCTGTCAGTTTCAGGTTTCCGCTGTAAACTAATTCTTCGGGCACGGCCTTATCATAACTTTCGGGATATTTCTCTGCCAGATATTTAGAGAACACATCGTGGCGGGCGCTGGTCAGTCCGTTGCTTCCCATACCGCCGTTATATTCTTTTTCGTAAGTGGCTTGTCCGTAAGAAGCCAGACCGACAATGACGTCACCCGGACGGATATTGGCGTTGTTGATGACATCGGCGCGCTTCATGCGGCAAGTCACGGTAGAGTCTACGATAATGGTACGGACCAAGTCGCCTACATCGGCAGTCTCGCCGCCGGTGGCATAAACGCCTACTCCCATATCACGAAGCTCGGCAAGCAGTTCGTCCGTTCCGTTGATGATGGCAGAAATGACTTCTCCGGGAACGAGCAGTTTGTTGCGTCCGATGGTGGATGAAACCAAAATGTTGTCGACAGCACCCACACAAAGCAGGTCGTCAATGTTCATAATCAGTGCATCTTGCGCAATGCCTTTCCACACACTCAGGTCGCCTGTCTCTTTCCAATAAAGGTAGGCCAAGGACGATTTTGTGCCTGCACCGTCGGCGTGCATGATGTTGCAATATTCGGGGTCTCCGCCCAGAATATCAGGGATTATCTTACAGAAAGCTTGGGGGAAAATACCTTTGTCAATGTTCTTAATGGCGTTGTGTACATCTTCTTTGGATGCTGACACGCCGCGCTGCATGTATCGTTGATTACTCATGAGTTAAATGTTTTGTTCAATTGAATGCGCAAAAATAGCTATTATTTTGCTTATAGCCTTGAGTTTTACAAAAATAAAAAGAAATCCGGGGGTATGTTTTGCTTCCTGTCTGTATTTATTCCGATGCTTGGCCCCGATATTAGCCGGATTAAGCCTTTTCATCCTTTTGATTAAGTCTTTTGATAGGGCAGATTATTACAGACTTCGGCAATGGACCATACAGTCCGTTGTAATGGACTGTATAGTCTGCCGTAGTAGACTGTACGGTCTGCTGTAGCAGACTGTAATAATCTTCCGTTTGAAAGAGCTTAGCCGACAGTAAAGAGTTGCTTGGTCTTCCCTTTTCTGCGAGAAGCAGGATAGTTGTTTATTTCAGGTATTGCTCTTTAAAGATATTGACGCATAGAATGAAGATGGAAATCAGTAGCGGACCGAATATCACTCCCATGAAACCGAATAGAGACAGTCCGATGACAACTCCGAATATCGTGATGAGAGGATGGGTGTCTGCCATCTTTTTTTGGAGAATAAAGCGGATGAGGTTATCGATATTGGTTACTATTAACCCACAGTAAAGAAGCAAGCCGATGGCATGAGGCCAATCACCCGATATAGCCATGTAAGCAGCTAAGGGAAACCATACAAGGGTTGTTCCCACAATAGGAATGACGGTGGCAAAGCAGGTAAGGAAACCGAAGAGCAATGCACTGGGAGCATCAAACAGGTAATATCCCAGCGTAGCGATTGCTCCTTGAATGATTGCCAATAATGGGATACCTATCGCATTTGCCCGGACAATCATATTGATTTCGTTCATTACATGCTTCTTGTTGCTGTCACTGAAGGGGAGAAGCTCATAAATATATTGTTCCATTTTTGTTCCTCCAATCAGCATGAAGTAGAGTACAAAAACCAAAACAAACAGATTGACGGCAAAACTGCTGATGCCGCCCATCAGAAATTGGCCGATGCCGGGGAGTATGGATGCTATCGAGCTTATGTTTTCTTTGCTTAGTAAGTCATATTCTGTCTTCCGGCGAATCCAGTCGGCAAGGTTGGTAATTGTGTCGACAAAAGTGGCGGTGTCTACATTGACGGTCTGTAACTTGCTGATGAGCAGCCATACAGCCAATGAGAGAGGAACAAGAAAGCAGAGTATGGCTTCTATCAACAGGATAATGGCAGTGACGCTTTTCCTTATTTTTTTCTTTTGAGTAAGATAGAGCATCTGGTCTCTGACCATGATGTAGATAGTACATGCTCCTAATATTCCTCCCATAAAAGGAGTCATTTTCAAGAAGAGCAAAAGCCCTAATCCTAGTATGATGGTGATAAGGGAGTATTTCCGGTATTGTTCTTTTACGCTCATGTTTTATTGTATATCTCCTGGTGGATAAACAATAAAACAGAGCATAATGTTCATTTCATCAGAAGGGAACGTTCTTTGTCATGTTCTCGTAATTGTTATATTGCCCGCTGATGTTTCCTTCTGTTTCGGGAGCCAGTTCCATAGCCTTTTTCATATCTTCCACAGAGCCGTCTTTGTCACCTTTCAACAGTTTGATGCGACCTCGTTCGTGATAGGCTTGTGCAAAGTTGGGATTGATTTCGATGGCTTCATCATATACTCCGATGGCCTTGTCGAAGTCTTTCTTTGTAAGGAAAAGCTCTCCCAACAGCAGATATGCCTTTTCATTAAAAGGATTGAGCGACAATACTTGATTGAAACATTCCTCTGCCTGTTCCTCTTCACCGGTTGCTGCAAGGATTTCTCCTTTCAACAGCAGAGCTTGTTCGTCTTCGGGGTTGAGGTTCAGTAATTTCTGAATGTCCTCTGCGGCATCTTTTGCTTGCTTCATGCCCCATAATACTTCAGCACGTAATTGGTATGCCTCCGTATAATCTTCTTTTAAGACAATTGCTTTGGTCAGCATGGCAATGGCATTGATTTCTTCTTTCATTCCCACCGCTGCCTTGGCAGTGAGATAATAGGTCAGCGGATTCTTGTCGTCTAAAGCAAGTGCTTTTTGGCAGGCATCGTTCATGCCTTCATAGTCTTCCTGCATGAAGCAGATACTTGCTAATGACAGAAAAGTGTTGACCTGTTCCGGCTCTTTTTCTGCCATGCGGTTGAAGGTGATGCGTGCATCATCCAGGCGGTTGGCCTGGATGTATGCATTGGCAAGCAAGGTGAGCGTTTCCATTTCGTCATTGATGGCAACTGCTTCCTCAAAACATTTGATGGCGTATGGCAATTTGCCCATGTGCCGGGCGCGGATACCATCGTATTTTAAAATCTCAAAGTTCTTTTTATCGTTTTTCTCTTTTTCTGTTTCAGGGGTATTGCTCCCACCGAATAAAGATTTAAAAAAGCCCATAATTTATAATCGTTTTATTTGTCTACAGTAATAACGAATCGTCTGAGATAGATTTCTTGTTCTTTGTCTTGGCTGTTACTGAATCTCACAGCTTTGACGGGAGCTTTCTGCAGATCTGCTGTCAGGCGATTCTTTTCCTGCTTGTAATCTATTTTCTTCCATTCTTTGCCGTCGGTCGAAACTTCAAGTACTCCCCAGGTTGCCACTTCGGGTTTGCCGAAGTCAATGTCAATGCTTTGTGCCGGATAAACGTTGTCCAGTTCGATGGTGATAAAACCTTTGCCTTGCCATTTGATTACTTCCAGTGCCGGAGACACTTGGATGCGGTTGGTCTTTAACTGTAATGGCAGGTTTCTGATTTGTTCCACATCACTGATAAGCTTATGCGGCATATAATCGGTAGTTGCATCCAGTAGGGTATTATATTTCTTGTTATAGCGTTCTGTGACTGTGGCAAAAGTTTGGTCAATCAATGGCTTAATCACTTTTGTGGCAGTTTTTACGCCCGGCTGGTATGGATTCTGATTGTAAGTCTGGTCTATTTGGAACATCTGTTGCTGTAACGCTTTTACATGTTTGTATTTGCGCATAAACAGTTCCTGATTGCCGTTTTCGTATGCTTTTGCCATGGCCAGGACTTCTTCTCCTGTTTCGCCCAGCAGTTTGAATTGTGTCAGCCATGGTTTCATTTCTTTCACCAATGGAGTGTTTTCGGCGTCAGTCAGCAAGATATCACCGGATTCTGCCATTCTGCCGAAAGTTTCCTGCAGGGCGGCATAATCGTTTTCATTGTATTTCTCGCCTTTTATATAACTGTCGGTAAAACTTTGGGCAACGGGTTGCAAGGCAACGGATTCGTCACGACGATATCGGTGTCCGTTAGCTCCCAAATCGGAATTATGTGCCGCAAAGAATTCCAGTTCTTCGGCAGATGCAGGCATAATGTTTTTGATGGCATCTTTCCAAGTCTTTTCACTGTCATACTTTTCGGGGTTCCATGAGTAGGATGCTACTCCGTATATGGCAATCTTCGATGCTTCGGCATGTTCCATCGGATTGGTCACGAAGCCGGACATTTGGTCGGCTATCCGGGTGTCATTGCCGTATACGGGACCGAGCAGCAGGTGGTCGCGTACATAGTCGGAAACAGGGAAGTTCCACCAGATATAGGCCGGACGTTTGATACGTTCGTTAATCCATTGGATGCCTTCTTGGGTGATGTCGGAGATAACGCGGTCGCCTGTCCACATGATTTGGATACTCGGATTCAGCTTGTCGCCCAGTGTGGTGAGATACCCGCCTTTAGGGTCGGACCAGCTTTTGTTATACTCTGTGGGACACATGACAAGGGGAGTCACGTCCTTTTTCACTTTTACAAAGTTTTCGTCGATGTAGTTCAACAGCTCTGCCTGTTTGACAGGGTTGGTTCCTTCACCCGAAATATCGTCAAAGAAAACAGCGAAAGAGCGCACGCCCAAGTCATACATCTTTTCAAACTTTGCCAACAAGTTGTCACGGTCTTCCTGATTCCACTTGATGTCTTGTCCCGGATGAATGGCCCATACGAAATCGACTTCATTTTCTTTAGCCACCTTTACCAGTTCTTGCAATTGTTCGGCTTCTTTTTCGGGATAGGGCAGACGCCAGTTGGGAGAACTGTGGTAAGGGTCGTCTTTAGGTCCGTAGATATACGTGTTCATCTTGTTTTCGCCATAGAATTTGAGTTGGCGCAGACGAGCGGCATGGCTCCACGGAGTGCCATAGAATCCTTCCACTACACCGCGGAAGCGGATGGAGGGGGAGTCTTTTATTTCGACAGCCGGAAGTTGGTTGTCTTTCAACAGGCGGCTGAGAGTCTGCAAGGCATAGAATGTTCCTCGTTCGTCATTTCCTGCCAATACGATTTCTTTATCGTTGATACAAAGATAGTAGCCTTCCTTTTGATTGGGAATGCGGCGGGCAAACTTGCGGATGGCTTTGTCTCCCTTTTCCCCGATATAGATACGTAGACCTTCTTTGGCAGAATGATTGCCTGCCAATAATTGTTTTAATTGTTGTACTGCATAGGGGTTGGCTTCCGTGTCTCCCGTGAATTGATAGCTTCCGGGTAAAGTGATTAGCTGTCCGGATTCGGAAATCTGTTGAGGAACAGGCTGGATGTCTGTATGTTGTGCAAATGCATTGAATCCTGTAAACAGACAAATAATTGCTAAATACGCTTTTCTCATGTCTTATTGGGGGTAAAAGGTTAATAAATCAGTGGCAAAGATAATACTTATAAAGAAAGAATTCCATCATTTGATTGTATTATTTCTTCGGATAGGAGGTATGAAAGTACTCTTTCTGCTTTTTCGCGTTCTCCGTTTATGCGGTTTAACAGAGTGGCGGCAGAGAGGGGAGAAGTTTCGAGCTGTTCGCGGATTTGATTTTCCATCTCTTGAAATTCCCCCAGTTTCATACCCGAATGATGTTTGCTGAGACATACGTCACATAAACCGCAGTTATGCTCGTTTTTCTCGCCAAAATAGCGGAGCAGCATACGGCTGCGGCATTTGTCTTCGGCAGTGGCATACTCTGTCATGGCCTTGATTCGGGTGATATAGCTTTCCTTGCGCTCTTCATAGATGTCACGGGTGATGGCAAGTCGGCCGGCCTCCTGTCGTTCACGGGTATATATAATGTAAGGTGTCTTCTTGCGCGGAATATAGTGCAGTATATGGCGGCGGGTCAGCATCAGGAGAATTTCATAAATGCGTTGGCGGGTCAGTCCCGAGCGGATGGCCAGAGAGTCTTCGTTTATATAGGCATAGTCGGTAAACAAGCCGGTGTAAGAGCGAAGGATGACATTGATTAGCTTCTCTGTTTCGGGGTCGGTCTCGCGGAGTTTGTACAACTCGTCTCTGTGGATGGTGAACAGAATGCGGGAAGCATTGTCTTGTTCATCTGTATATTCCAGATATCCGGCACGTGTCAGTATTTTCAAGGCACTGTCTGCTTGTACAGGGAAATGCTTGAAGTTACGGCAGAACTCATCCAGATTGAAGGCAAAGGTACATCCCAAACCGTCTCCCATCGCCATCTGGAAGTAGTAGTTCACATCTTCATATACTTTGCGGATGTATTCTTTGTCGGGGAATGTGTCGGTAATCCGTTTGCTGAGTGTTGCTTTATCGCTCTTGGCATAGAGCAGGACGGCATAAGCTTTTTGTCCGTCTCTTCCCGCACGTCCGGCTTCTTGGAAATAGGCCTCGGGTGAATCCGGCAAATCAACATGGATGACGAGACGTACATCCGGCTTGTCAATACCCATTCCGAATGCATTGGTGGCAACCATGACACGGCTTGCGCCCGATAACCAACTTTTCTGCCGTTGGTCTTTGACGTCATTGTTCAGTCCGGCATGATAAAAGGTGGCTGTAATTTCATTGTTTACCAGTAATTCCGCTACTTCCCGGGTACGCTTCCGGTTTCGGGTGTATACGATGGCGCTTCCTGACACGCTGTTCAGAATATGCAGCAATTCTTCCTGTTTGCTTTCTGTGTTGCGGACAATGTAAGCCAGATTCTTTCGCTCAAAGCTCATGCGGAAAATGCGGCTGTCTTCTCTAAAACCTAATTTAGTCTGAATATCCTTTACTACTTCGGGGGTAGCTGTGGCGGTAAGTGCCAATACCGGAACAGTAGGAAGCAACTCCCGAATTTCGGAAATCTTTAAATAGGCAGGGCGGAAGTCATATCCCCATTGAGAGATACAATGAGACTCGTCGACTGTAATCATGTTGATTTTCATATTCCGCAGTTTGGCGCGGAATATATCAGTGTCCAGTCGTTCGGGAGAGATATAAAGAAATTTATAGTCACCGAATATGCAGTTCTCTAGTGCAACAACAATCTCTTCGCGCGTCATGCCCGAGTAAACTGCCAGTGCTTTAATTCCCCGGTCTCGAAGATTGCGCACCTGATCTTTCATGAGCGCAATGAGAGGAGTAATGACCAGACACAATCCCGGTTGTGCCAATGCCGGTACCTGGAAGGTAATGGATTTACCTCCACCGGTAGGCATCAGCCCCAATGTATCATGTCCTTTTCCGATACTTTCTATGATTTCTTCTTGAATACCGCGGAAGTTATCATAGTTCCAGTATTGTTTTAGAATCTCTTTGTAGGTCACCCTTTTCTATTCCTCACTAGGTTTGATATCTTCAATCTGTAACTGCACCTCTCCGCGCTTATGCGTGTTTTCTTCGATGGTATAACAGATGTCGAACGAGCGCTTGGTCTTGATGTAACGGGCTTGTGAGCTTTGTCCGAAAGCGATTCCGTTCATGACGTTATTTGATTTGTTGTCGACCAGCTCCAACTTGATATGTTCCTGATCACGGCCTACTACTTTGCTGGTTCCGTAATCATATACATTATGTGTACAGAATACCGGTTTGTGATTATCCGGGCCGAACGGATTGAACTTTTTCAGGTCGGCATGAAATTTCGGGGTAATGTCGCGGAAATCTATTTCGGCATCGATGTCTATCACCGCACTGGTTTGTTCGGGTAAAATATGTTCGGATACATATGTTTCGAAACGGTGGGTGAACTCTTCTACATTTTCTACTTTCATCGAAAGACCTGCCGCATACGTATGACCACCAAAGTTTTCCAGTAAATCACGACAGTTTTCAATAGCCTTATACACATCAAAACCGGAAACGGAACGAGCCGAACCGGTTGCCAGGTTATCCGTGCGTGTCAGTACCACTGCCGGACGGTAATAAATTTCGGTCAGGCGTGAGGCTACAATCCCGATAACTCCTTTGTGCCATGCTTCATTGTAAATGACAATGGTACGACGGTCTGCCAATCCTTCCAGACTGTCCACAATGTGGTTGGCCTCTTCAGTCATGGTTTTGTCAAGGTCTTTTCGGGTCTCGTTGTACTGGTTAATCAGATTGGCTTTCTCCAAAGCAGAAGAGAAGTCTTTTTCTATCAATAGTTCTACAGCCTCTTTACCGTTCTGTATACGACCGGAAGCATTGATGCGCGGACCTATTTTGAACACAATGTCTCCGACAGTGATTTCTTTCTCGGATAATCCGCAAATGTCAATAATTGCTTTAAGTCCTACGCTTGGGTTGGAATTCAACTGTTTCAGCCCATGATAAGTCAGTACACGGTTTTCTCCCATGATGGGGACAATATCAGAGGCTACACTGACTGCAACCAAATCCAAAAGGGGAGTCAGCTGGTTGAACTCGATACCGTTGTTCAAAGCAAAAGCCTGCATAAATTTGAATCCTACACCACACCCTGACAGATGTTCGTAAGGGTAAGTGGCGTCCGGGCGTTTGGCATTCAGAATAGCTACGGCAGGAGGCAGTACATCATCGGGTACATGATGGTCACAGATGATGAAATCAATTCCTTTTTCTTTTGCATATGCAATTTCTTCCACCGCTTTAATGCCACAATCCAATACGATAATTAGTTTTACACCTGTTTCGTATGCATAATCCACCCCTTTCACTGATACTCCATAGCCTTCGTTGTAACGGTCGGGAATATAGTAATCAATGTTCGAATAGAACTGCTGGAGAAACTTGTATACCAATGCTACGGCTGTTGTGCCGTCTACATCATAGTCTCCATAAACCAATATGCGTTCTTTCTTTCCCATAGCTTGGTTTAGGCGTTCTACGGCAATGCTCATATCCTTCATCAGGAAAGGATCGTGTAGTTCGCTAAGCTGTGGGCGAAAGAATCTTTTAGCCTCTGCTGCTGAGGTTATACCTCTTTCTAGCAATAGCTTACAGAGGACGGGATTGATTCCTGTCTCTTTAGCTAATGCTTTAGCTGCTTCTGTCTGTTCTTGGCTTGGAGGTTGGTAATTCCATTTGTGATTCATTTTATATATTGTTTTTTCTTTTTCTTCTCGCATGGGGAGGCTTCGCTTTTATTTGTTTCAGGCAGTCTCCAATTAATCCGTAAAGTTAGGAAAAAACAAATAAAAAAACCGTTAATTCCGTATATATTTTTACGGAATTAACGGTAGTGCTTTAAATACTAGTATATTACAGCATTATTTAATACCTAACTTTTTAGCGATTTCTTTAGGAAGTGCTTTCTTGTTGACAACGATATTCATGGTTTTATAGCGCACGAATGCTTTTGATGCATACCATACACCGTTATATTTGCCGGCTTTGCCCCAAGAGTTCTTTACCATATAGTATTCATTTCCATCCTGGTCTTTGGCGATACCATAAATCTGCATTCCGTGGTCATCGGTAGTTTCCCAGTTGTCATATGCTTCCTGGCGTTCTTCCTGAGTGCACCATTTCTGAGGTTGCGGTTTGCTGTTCAGTTTCTTTTCTTCCGGTTTCATTTTCAGCCAATGTGCCATGTCGGAACCACTTAATTCCTGTACTTTTTCAGCATCGGGCATCACTGCGATACCATCGCGGGTAAATCCTTGTTCGCTGACGTCAGACCCCCATGCAATAGTATAGCCGGTATTGATGGCATTGTCAAATACTTCCATCAGTTCGTCAATTGGTAGGTTGTAAGATTGTCCCCAACGCCAGTTGTCCTGAATTTCAAGAACAAACGGTTCATAGAACGGATGATGGGTGTAAGAAGTCAATGAAATATAATCGTCCGGATTCAGTCCGGTTGATTCGAAGAATGACTGCGGAGTATATTCTTTCCCTTTGTAAGTGAATTTTTCGGGACATTCACCCAAATAAATGTCATGGATGGCAGCAATAGCTTTCTTCCACAGCGGTTTACGGTTTTCGTCTGTTTGGAGCGAACGGTGTTTTCCTTTTGCGATGGCAGCAACAACCGCATCAGATACGGCAGTCAGTTCTGTATGGTTACTTAATGTATCTCCATACATCACACCCGGGCGCATTTCTTCTTCCGGCACCAAACCGAATTTTTTCATACCATATATTACATCATAGAAAGAACCTCCTTGTGAGAAAGATACATCTCCATGAGTGCGCACTGCTGCATCGGCACGGTCAAGATAAGTTTGATGTACGATGTACATTTCGGACAAGTCGTATTCTCCTTTTCCCATACGGAGTAATTCTGATTCCAAAAAGGCCATACTTGAGTAGCACCAGCAAGTTCCTGCACGGTTTTGGTTCTTAATAGAAGTAATAGGAAGTTCCTTTACGGTAGTAAATACAAATCCTTCTTCTTTAGGTTCTTCTTTTGCTTCTTGAGCCGACAGACTCATGCTGAAGAGTCCGGCTGCGGCGAGTAATGTAAATCTTTTCATTCAGTGATAATAGTTTTGTTTGATATTAAATTATTATTCATTCATAATTGCTTCTACCTCTTCGATGGTGATGGGGATGCGTTTTTCTCCGGTAAAACGAGAGCCTTCGGGGGTAATCAGAATATCATCTTCCAGACGTATGCCGCCAAAGTCTTTAAATTTATCAATTGCATCGTAATTCAGGAAGTCGGTATGCATCTTTTCGGCTCTCCACTTGTCAATGAGAGCGGGAATAAAGTAACAGCCCGGTTCGTCTGTGATAACAAAACCTTCTTGCAGACGGCGTCCCATGCGCAAAGAAGCAAGTCCGAATTGTGACGAAGGGCGTACTTCATCGTCATAACCGACATAAATCTGTCCCAGATCTTCCATATCATGTACATCCAGTCCCATCATGTGGCCCAATCCGTGAGGGAGGAATAAGGCATGTGCACCGGCTGTAACGGCTTCGTCTATATTGCCTTTCATCAGTCCCAGGTCTTTCAGTCCTTGTGCCAATACTTTACATACTTCTTGATGTACCGACATGTAAGTGATGCCCGGTCGGGCAATTTCCAATGCTTTGTCGTGGCAGGCCAATACTATATTATATACATCTTTTTGACGTCCTTGGAATTTTCCACCGACAGGAACGGTACGGGTATGGTCGGAACAATAATTGCTCAGTCGTTCTGCACCTGCGTCGGTCAGCATCATGCGTCCTACTTCCAAAATGTGGCTGTGGTCGTGGTTATGCAATGTTTCACCATGCTGAGTCAGGATAGTGGCAAACGAAGTCATGCTTCCATAAGAAGAAGCGATGCCGTCCAATACTCCGGCAATATATTGTTCTTTTACTCCCGGTTTGCATAAACGCATGGCAGCGGTATGCATTTCATAGCCGATATTGCAAGCCAAGTCAATTTCTTCTATTTCACAGGCTTCTTTTACAGAACGTAAAGCAACGACGGCTTTGATCAGTTCCAGTGAAGCATATTTTTTAACGATAGAAGCACGGATACCGGTCAGCTCTTCCAACAGCATCATGTTATCATAACGATAGGGAGGAAGAAAGTGAACTTTTCTGCCTTGTGCAATGGCTTTTCCCACTATTTCTTTCAGTTGTGCAAAAGGAAAACTCTGCTGAACACCTACCTGTGCGGCCAAGTCCTTGACGCTTGGTTGAGGTCCCATCCAGATAATATCGTCCATATCGACATCATTGCCAAAGAAATAGTCTTCTCCTGCTTCAACGTCCATCACTCCTGCATATCCCGGATGAGAATGACCGAAGAAATAGAGGAAAGAACTGTCTTGACGAAATTTATATGTATTATCCGGGTAGTTTGCCGGAGCTTCGTTATTGCCTAGTATAAGGATAAGGCCGTTTTGCACTTTATTTCTCAGTGCTTGCCGACGGTTTTTATAAATAGCAGAATCAAACATGGTTAACTTGATTTTAATTGAATATTAATGAACTGTTTGCAAATGTAACAATTATAATTTTAAATTCATGCGCAGAAGTTTAAAAAATAATCACTGCGGAGTGACTTTGACCTTATTTATCCCTGTATATTTTTTTATTCTTTCTTGTATAAACGGGAATTTCTTAATAACTTGCCGCATGTTTTCAATGAGATTTTTATTAAATCTGTTTCTTTTAATTTCTTAATAACTAACCAAATGAATGGAATGATAAGCCGAAGCCTGATGGGAGTCTTTTGCAGTGCTTGCTTTTCGGTGATGAATGCACAAGACCGTCCCAATATTGTAGTATTTATTGTGGATGATATGGGGTTGATGGATACTTCTGTTCCTTTTGTAACAGACCATCATGGAAATGCGGTAAAACAACCGTTGAATGAATGGTATCGCACTCCTAATATGGAACGCCTTGCCAAACAGGGTATTCGTTTTTCTACTTTTTATGCTCAGAGCGTGAGCTCCCCTTCAAGGGCTTCTATAATGACAGGGCAGAATGCAGCCCGGCATCGCACTACAAATTGGATTCAGCCGGAGAATAACAACCGTACTCCTTATGGACCGTTGGATTGGAATTGGAAAGGACTGACTCGTAATAATCTCATTTATCCTTATGTATTGGAACAGGCGGGCTATAAGACCATTCATGTCGGTAAAGCGCATTTTGGCTGTATAGGCAGCGAAGGGGCTGATCCTAAGAATTTAGGCTTTGACATTAATATAGCCGGTTCTGCTATCGGCAGTCCGGGCAGTTATTATGGAGAAAACGGTTATGGGGCGATAAAAGGAGCAAAGTCTCGCGCTGTTCCCGGTTTGGAGCAGTATTTTCATACCAACACTTTTTTGAGCGATGCACTGACATCGGAGGCGGATAAAGAAATAGAGAAAGCTGTTGCCGAAAAACGACCTTTTTACTTAAACATGGCTCATTATGCCGTTCATTCTCCTTTCGAGACAGACAAACGGTTTATAGGACATTACACAGACCCGAAGAAGAATCAACAAGCATGTGCCTTTGCCACTTTAATCGAAGGTATGGATAAATCATTGGGAGATTTGATGGATAAATTGGAAGAATTAGGTATTGCTGAGAATACATTGATTATCTTTTTGGGGGATAATGGAGGTGATGCCCCTTTGGGGGGAGCTGCGGATTATGGCTCGTCAGCACCTTTTAAAGGTAAAAAAGGTTCGGAATATGAAGGCGGAGTGAGAGTGCCTTTCATTGTTGCCTGGGCGCATCCTGATGCGGAAAATAAGTTTCAGAAAGCTTTTCCCGTTGCACAAAATGCCATACAGACACAGATGGGGACAGTGATGGATATCTATCCCACCGTATTGTCTGTTGCCGGAGTAAAAGTACCGGAAAATCATATATTGGACGGCTCCACCCTTGAAAGAATGATAGCAGGCAAGAAGGATAAAGCACATCGGGATGACTTCCTGATGCATTTCCCTCACGAACACCGTGGCAGTTATTTCACTTCATACCGCAAAGGCGACTGGAAGCTGATTTATTATTATAACCCGGAACATCCCGATACTCCTTATTATAAGCTGTTTAATCTGTCAGAAGATCCCTATGAGAAGAATGATGTGGCAAAAGCAGAGCGGAAGAAAGCCAAAGAATTGTTTGGGCTGATGGTGAAAAGATTAGAGATGGAAAAGGCACTCTATCCCATCGACAAGGATAAAAATGAGTTAAGACCTTTTTTTATAGCAAAATAATTTTTGAAGAAAAGATGTTTGAATATTCATCGAAAAAGATAACTTTGCGCCGAACTTTAATGGGAGGCTGTTTGTTCCTTGACTTTGATTATGAAAATAGACGATAAAACAGGATTGGTATTGGAAGGAGGAGGCATGCGTGGGGTATTTACCTGTGGCGTGCTGGATTATTTGATGGATAACGAAATCTGGTTTTCTTACGGAGTAGGAGTATCGGCGGGCGCGTGCAACGGGCTTTCGTATATGTCCCGTCAGCGAGGGCGTGCAAAATTCAGCAATATCGATTTGTTGGATAAGTATCATTATATCGGTATCAAGCATCTGTGGAGCAAACATAGCATCCTTGACCAAGAATTGCTTTACGAGCATTTCCCTAAAGAAATCCTGCCATACGATTATGAAACGTATGCAAAGAATCCGGCACGTTTCGAAATGGTGACCACCAATTGTCATACCGGGCGCGCCTGTTATCTGGAGGAGAAGTACGACCGGAAACGTATTATAGACATAGCTAAGGCATCCAGCAGCTTGCCTTATGTGTGTCCTGTTGCATATGTGGATGGCATACCTATGCTCGATGGCGGAATTATTGATTCTATTCCTGTGATGCGGGCTTTTGAGCAGGGATATGAAAAGAATGTGGTGGTGCTTACCCGTAATCGTGGTTATCGTAAAAAGGGAAGGGATATCAAGATACCTCATTTCATTTATAAAAAATATCCTCGTTTGAGAGTGGTGCTCAGTAAACGTTGCCGCGTTTATAATGAACAATTGGAATTGGTTGAGAAGTTGGAAGATGAAGGCCGGATTATAGTGATACGTCCTCACAGACCCATGGAAGTCGACCGGATTGAAACGGATATAAAAAAGCTGACCGATTTGTATGACGAAGGGTATGCTTGTGCGAAAAAGATATTTGAGGAAAAGCACTTGCTGGAGAAGTGAATTTAGCGGAAAAACTTTTGATGAATATATTCAGGTAGCGTTATGGTTGAGGCAGTCATAACGCTAATTTTATATTATGTATTTTGTTTTCTTCCTGAATTATTGATTATATTTTTTGGGGGGGTATGCTGATATCGGCCGGACTTCCTAATTCGTTTCATAGGATGAGCGTAATTATTTTGATAGGTAAAATCGTAAGAGTGAAGAAAAAAGCATATATTTGCAATTTTCAACTATAAGTCTTATCGTAGATTATTATACATAAAAAATATACAATGAAAAGAATAATTCCATTCTTGCTATCTGTCTCTCTTCTTTATTCTTGTCATCAGGAGGAAGAAATCAGTCTGCCGACCGATGGGCCGGTTATTAATCTTGCTGAGTTGGGACTGTCTGAAAATGATGTTGTACAGGGACGTATGCGCATTAAACTGAAAGAAGAACCTGCCGGAAATTTAAGCGAGAAGAGTATCGAAGGCGGCATATCCGCACGAATTAAAATGATAGGTCGTTCTGCTTCTGCATTGAAAATAACCCGCATGGAACGTACTTTTCCTCATGCCGGGAAATATGAAGAACGTACACGCCGTGAGGGACTGCATTTGTGGTATGATGTTTGGTATTCGGAGGATGTTTCTGTGGCGCGTGCGACCGGTGAAGTTTCAGTGCTGGAAGGGATAGAAATAGCCGCGCCTGTCGTGAAGGTGAGATCTTTGGGGGCGGACGAACCGGTTTGGCGTGCCGTCGACTTTAATGATACTTTTATTGCCAAGCAGTGGTATCTGGAAAATCCGGGTACGGAGTCGTGGCAACAATTAGGAGCCGATATCCGGGTGGCTGATGCCTGGAAAAAATGCACAGGAGACCCCCGTATCATCGTTGCCGTGATGGACGGAGGTGTTCAGGTAGACCATCCCGATTTGGTAGATAATATATGGGTGAACGAAGGAGAGATACCCGGAAACGGTATTGATGATGACGGGAATGGTTATATAGACGATATAAACGGTTATAATTTTATGTATGATTCCGGTAAACTGACTCCCATGAAACATGCTACGCATGTGGCGGGAATCATAGCGGCGAGTGGAAATAACGGTAAGGGAATTGCCGGAATAGCAGGAGGAAACGGTACGGCGGGAAGTGGCGTAAAACTGATGTCTACCCAAGTGCTGGGGGCTACAAGTTCAAATAATACAGCTGCGGCTATTAAGTATGGTGCCGATAATGGAGCGGTTATCAGTCAGAACAGCTGGGGTTATAATACGACCACTACCAGTGTTTCGTATATTGATCCTGCGGATAAAGCGGCAATTGACTATTTTATCAAGTATGCCGGATGCGACAATGATGGCAATCAATTGCCCGATAGTCCGATGAAAGGCGGTATTGTAATCTTTGCTGCAGGTAATGATAATGTGTCTAATCCCGGTACGGCTTCTCCGGCAGACTATGATGCGGTGGTGTCGGTGGCTGCCATTGCTCCGGACTATACAAAGGCTTCTTATTCCAACTATGGTTCATACATTGATATTTCGGCTCCCGGAGGTAACTTGAATGGTAATGGAATGGTATATAGTACTATTCATAATTCTTCTTACGGGGATATGAGTGGAACTTCTATGGCTTGTCCGATGGTGTCGGGGGTAGCTGCGTTAGTTATTCAGAAATATGGATTGAACGAACGGGGATTTACTCCTGACAGGTTAAAAGAAATACTCTTCAAGAGTGCTTATGATGTGGATAATTATAATCCGAAATATGCCGGACAACTCGGCTATGGTTGTGTAGACGCTACTGCGGCATTGGGAATTGAAGTAACGGATGAGATGCCGACGCTGACATTGAAAAACAATAAAGTGAGTGATGGAAACTTGCTTTTTTGGGTAAACTATCAGTTGGCCGGTAATGCACGTATCATTATTTATAATAGTACGGGTGGAAAGGTATTCGACTCAAAAAGAGGAGTAATGGCTATGTCTATCACAACAATAGATGTAAGTAAGTTGGCTGCCGGATATTACACGATGGAATATCAATGCAACGGCCGCACGATGAAACAGAACTTTATTAAATATTAATCCGGTAGAAGAATAAACAGTAGAATATGAAGAAAACGATATTTTGTGTAATAGCTCTTGGCATGTCGGTTGCCACAGTTTATGGGCAGGATGAGGTAACTGCTATCAATACGGGTGCTGCCAATTTCCTGACTATCATGCCCGATGCTCGCACCGCTGCATTGGCCGGTGCAGGTGTTTCACTCACCGGAAATGAGAATGCCATCTTTTTGAATGGCGCGACCATTGCAGCGGATAAAAACTGCCGGGGAGGTGCTTCTTACACGTATGCTCCGTGGATGCGCGATTATCAGTCAGGTTATTCGTTGCATACATTGGGAGGTTTTTATAAGATAGACGAAAAGAATGTGATTCTGGCAGGATTTCGTTATTATAATTATCCGAAATTGGGTGTGCTCGAGACCGGAGGAGAGAGTATACGTCCGAAGGAATTGGCTGCCGAGGTGGGTTATGCTCGTGAGTTAATCAAGAATCTTTCTGTGTCGGCTACTTTCCGTTATATTTATTCGGATATGGGAAAGGTGGGTAATGACCGGGGAGCAAGTACAGTTGCTTTTGACTTAGGCGCTTTTTATACAAAGGCGATTGCCAGGATGGAAGGGGCGAGTTGGTCTGCCGGATTGCAGGTGAGCAATCTGGGGCCAAAGATTAAATATCCCAAATCCAGCGAGTCTCTGCCGATGATGGCCAAAGTAGGCGGTTCGGTAGACTTGCCGTTTTCACAGATGCACCGTCTGATGATGACGGTCGATTTAGGTTATCGTTTGGCTCCTTCGGATGTGCAGGCTGTGAATGTGAGTGCCGGAGCAGAATATACGTTGGCAGAGCATTTTATGTTTAGAGGCGGTTACCATTATGGAGACAAGGAAAAAGGCGACCATAGCTTTGCCACTGTGGGTGCAGGAATGAACCGTTACGGTGGACATTTGGATTTTGCATGGTTGTTTGCATCGGATGACTGTCCGTTCCGAAATACATTTTGGGCGACTCTTGGATATTCTTTCTGATGATATAAATAAAAGGGAGTGTGTCAAAACATGGATAATGCTGTCGTTTAGTTCGTAGGGGCGAGGTGCACTCGCCCGAAAACAGTTTACTTTGTGTCTTTGGGCAGGCAACCCCTGTCCCTACAGCTGATGATTGGATAGGTCATTTTAGTTTTGCCACACTCTCTTTTATTTATGCCTTGTTGTAATGCCCTGGTTCTAATGATTATCGTTCATTTGCTTCATGCGGCCGATCAACAGGTAATTATTGTCATTTTCTTGGATGGAACTTGCCAGTGTGTTTACCTTCTCCCTAATTTCAGGTAACAGGTTGGTTGTCTTGAGTGCTGTTTCCAGCTCCTCTTTCAACACACCGGGGTCTACGTTGCGAATGTAATACCCGTTCCGGCAACTTGCGAACCAAAAAGCATCTCCTCCTCCCAAAAAGTCATTGTGTACTTTGTACAATCCTCCTTTCAGTGTTTTTTTGTCTACAATAAAATTTCGGTGCTCTCTTGTTTCGCTGCCACCGTGATTGTCTGTTTGCTCCATTTTTCCTACGACAGTCCCAATAAAGCAAGTCGGGTATTCGTATTGCCAGTGAATTGGGATTTTTCCACCAGAGAAATGGATGGTAAAGGTCGGCTGTAGTTTGTTCTGTGCATAATCGTAATGATACAAGGTATCTGCTTTTTCTATATGAAAGTCCAGAAAGGAGAAATCAAAGGCTTCCGTGTTGTTGTTATGGTAAATGTCGTTGCTGTAATCGGGCTTCATCTCTGTTATGGGAGAAAGCTCGGCAAGTCGGTTACCTTCGAAGTCTTGTACCCAAATCATTCTTGGATTGTTTTTCCAAGGCAGCGTGGCTACAGTAATCCGCCCTTTGTCTCCGTCTGCATAGAAGACGGATTTGGGGAGCATCCATTTTTCTGCTTCATCTATCAGGGGAATGTTTTTTTGCAATTCTCCGTTCAGATTGTAAGTGATGAGTTTGGTTGCATTCCATGGCATGAGGTAGATGCGGTCATGCTTTTCATCCAGTTGGAAAGGCCCTACCTGAGTATATTCTCCGGGACCGTTTCCCACTGAGCCGATGTTACGCAAGAACTTCCCTTTACGGTCGAATAATTTAAAAGGTATGTTTTGAGAACAGTGGATTAGAATGTAGTTATCCGATACAGTTACGCTACTGTTTCTTACCAGTGCTTCGTCCTTATTGTCCAACTTTACAATATCCAAGTCTTCAATGAAATAACTGAGTGGCAAGTGGATGGAATCTTTAACGGCTGTCCAGTCGCATACCATGAGGGTTGTTCCGTTTGTTTTCACTTCGGCTGCTACAGTGGGCAATTCGTTCCATATCTTTGAATCGTCCGATGCCGTGTTGTCGTTCTCTTTTTGTTTGTTGTTGCAGGCTGTTATAATCAAGGTTGCCAAAACCCAAAAGAAATGTGTTCTCATACTTTGTAGTTTTAAAATTTACCGCAAAGTTAGGTATGAAAGGGATTTGATTGTAAAATTGTGATGGACAACTGAAAAATATTATATTGTTGTGTATTAGCTATTTATTTGTTTTATGTGATGGACAATTAATACTTTTGCAAGTATTCGTCCAATGAAATTCCTTCATCGGAGGTGATACCGAGTTTTTCTTTCATTCGTAGCTTCTTCTTGCTGACAGAGTTTCGGCTTATACAGTAAATGTTCGACATGTCGTGTAGGCTGACATTGATTTTTATCAGGCAACAGAAGTTAATGTCCGCTACACTCAAGACGGGAAATTCCTGTTTCAGGCGTGTTGTGAAATGGTCATAGTTACTGTCGAGTATGACTCTTATTTCCCGCCATTCATTGTCTGTCAATGATATTTGCCGGTTGTTATTCTTGTTTTCTTCTGTGTCATTGTCTAAAGAAGGTAGTTTTTTGAATACTTCCATTTTACGAAGCAGCTCTTCGCGTAACATGCCGGCCTTCTCTCTGAGGACACTTAATTCTTCTGCTTGTTTCAGCAGTTTGTTTTCTTGCTTCAGTCGGTCGCTTTCTTGTTGAAGCAGTCTTTTCATTTCTTCTTTTCTTTTGTATTGGAGATAGAACAGGAAGGCACTGACAATCATGGAGAGGATGAATGTAAGTAGCAATATGAGGTTGATATGACGTTGGCGTACAATTTCCAGTGCATTGATTTCTGTTTCCAGCTTTAGTTCGTTATACTGGCTGGCACTGGCTTGATGGTTATAGGCTGAATAGATGTTATGAAGGAAAGCAATGGCATTTTCATGTTTGCGGAATGCCTTTTCGGGAGAGCCGATGTGCTCGTACAGGTGAGAGAGGCGTAGTGCGGCTTCACTTGCCAAAAATATATTGCTTGATTGGGATACCAGATTATAGTAATAACAGGCGGAGTCTTCCCGGTGCATGAGCTCGTAAACATGAGCTTTGTACATGTTGTGCAAAGGAATGTCGTTTCGCTTCATATATCGACGGGATTGTCGTAGGGCTTGCAGGGCTTCGGAGAACTGTCCTTGTGCTGTGTATAAGTCGGTATATTCTTTAGCAAGGCTATAGACGAATTCGCTGTCTTTATCTTTCATGGCACAGGCTTTGGCGGAATCCAGCATTTCTTTTGCGACTCCGAATTCTTTTAGTTGGAGTAGTGTCTGAGCTTTTTCCCGATAATAATGCTTGCGGTGCAGATGAGTGGTGTCTATGCCCATTCTTTTGTTGATGTAAGCCAAAGCAGAATCTGTTTTCCCTATTTGTTTAAAGAATTGTGTTTTATATATATAGGTGCGTACAAGCTCCTGGGGGCATTGTTGTCCCCTTGCTCTTTTTTCAATTATTTGAAGCATGGAATCGGCTTTATCGTATGCTTGATTGTATAGGAATAGTCTGTACCTGATGTGGTTTATCTCTTTCAGGTTTATTGTGTCTTTTGTTTCTTCATAATGTTGAGACAGTTTCTCTATCTTCTCTGCAGAATGCCGGATGAACGGTTGGGGTGAGGTGCTGAACTGAATTCGCCAATAGGTATAGACGTCTTCTCCTTCCAACTTTTCAGGTATGATTCTGTTTAAGTAAGTGAGCGTGCTGTCTATTTGTTTATCTGCATAGAATTGTTCAGCTTTTTGCAGCCATAAGTCATTTTCTCGTACAGAACAGGCGGTAAGTAAGAGGAGCAGGGAAAATATTGAGAGAGACTGTAACTTCATGCGGACATTTGATAGGGAATGAAAAGAGGATGTCCCATTTTGATGAAACATCCTCTGTATAAAATTCTGTTTTATTTGATATTATTTGGCGAAGCTCACCGCACGTGTCTCGCGGATAACTGTTATTTTTACCTGTCCCGGATAAGTCATTTCATCTTGAATCTTCTTCGCAATTTCTCCTGACAGGCTTTCAGTCTGCTTATCGTCAATCTTGTCGGCGCCTACGATAACACGTAGTTCACGACCGGCTTGGATAGCGTATGTCTTTGTTACTCCCGGATAAGACATGGCCAACTGTTCGAGGTCATTCAATCGTTTGATATAAGCTTCTACTATTTCTCGGCGCGCTCCCGGACGTGCACCTGAGATAGCGTCGCACACCTGAACGATAGGAGCCAACAGGCTGGTCATTTCCGTCTCATCGTGGTGAGCACCGATAGCGTTGCAGATATCCGGTTTTTCTTTGTACTTCTCTGCAATCTTCATACCTAGCAGTGCGTGCGGCAATTCCGGTTCTTCATCAGGCACTTTACCGATATCATGCAAGAGTCCGGCACGTTTGGCCTTCTTCGGATTCAATCCCAATTCGGAAGCCATCACAGCACAGAGGTTGGCTGTTTCGCGGGCATGTTGCAATAAGTTTTGGCCGTATGAAGAACGATATTTCATCTTACCGATGATGCGAATCAATTCAGGGTGTAAACCATGAATACCCAAGTCGATAGTGGTGCGTTTACCGGTTTCGATGATTTCGTCTTCTACTTGTTTACGCACTTTGGCAACCACTTCTTCGATACGTGCCGGATGAATACGTCCGTCTGTCACCAACTGATGAAGTGCCAGGCGGGCTATTTCGCGGCGAACCGGGTCGAATGCAGAAAGCACGATAGCTTCCGGGGTGTCGTCCACTACGATTTCAACACCTGTTGCTGCTTCCAAGGCACGGATGTTACGTCCTTCACGACCGATGATGCGACCTTTGATTTCATCGGATTCGATATGGAATACGGTGACAGAGTTTTCGATAGCTGTTTCTGTAGCAACTCTCTGAATGGACTGGATAACGATTCGTTTGGCTTCCTTGTTGGCTGTCAACTTGGCATCGTCCATGATATCATTGATGTAAGAAGCAGCTTGTGTTTTGGCTTCCTCCTTCAAAGAGTCCACCAAACGTTCTTTGGCTTCTTCGGCAGACAGACCGGATAGTGCTTCCAGCTTTTCGCGTTCTTGCATCTGTAGTTTATCAAGTTCCTCTTTTTTCTTGTCTACAATAACAATCTGTGCTTCCAGATTCTCTTTGATAGCTTCAGCTTCCGTACGTTTACGTTGTACTTCTTCTTGTTTTTGATTCAGCATCAGTTCGCGCTGTTTCAACTTGTTTTCGGCTTGTTGGATTTTCTGGTTGCGCAATGCAACTTCTTTTTCCAAGTCGGCCTTTTTATTTAAGAATTTCTCCTTAACTTCGAGAAGCTTGTTCTTCTTAATTACTTCAGCTTCTGTTTGTGCTTCCTTAATGATGATATCATACTTAGATTTCAGGCCATATCTGAAAAGCATGTATGATAACCCACCACCTACAGCGAAACACACAATTGCTATTATTACTGTTGTTACCATTGTTATTAATTTATATAAATAAAAAACGCACAACCATTCTGCCAAGAACTCTTCTCTTGACAGTTAAGTTGTGCGTGAATATCTTTAATTTAAAATTTTAAACTATCCGTTTTTACTAAGATATTGCTCTATCTCTTTTGTTAGCTCTTTTAACTTCTCCTGATAAGGTTCAGTATTATTTTTGTCTTTCATAGAAATGTTTTCAAAAGCTAATTCCAACGCAGCCATTGCCCAATGCCTTGTAGGGCTGAAATCAGGAAAGCGGCTACGGTATTTGTTTAGTTTATTATCAATCTGTTTGGCAGCGTTCCTATATAACAGTTCATCTTCCCGACGAATAGTTAAAGGGTATCTTTCGTTGTCAATCAGCAAATGTATTTTCATCACATCGTCCATCATACTATCGTTTTATTGTTTTAAAATCCTATTGGCCTTTTAATAAAGCGATGCATCTGTCGACTTCACGCACAAGCTTTGACAATCTTTGTTTTGTATCTTTGATATCATTATCGTGGATACTGATTGTCCTCGCCATTTTTAAATTGGTATACATTGCTTCCAATTCTTTACGACTATTTTCTACTTGTTTTATCTCTTCGTCTTTTTCGGCGAGAAGTTGCTTCAACCGGGCATTTTCACGTGTTAATTCGTCGTGTAAATACATAAAATGTCTCAGTCTTGCTTCAAAAGTACTTAATAGCTTTTTGTCTTCTTCAGTCATTTTATACCAAAATTGTACACAAATATATAGGATTGAAAGCAAACAAGAAAATATTTTGAAAGGAATTTATCAATCCCGACCAAAAAAACTTTTTTTAAGTCTTTTGCAACTCCTTTTTTTATGTCTTTCTGTCGGTTTACTTTTTCAGCGTTTTGTATGAAAGGATATGCCAGGTAGTGCCAATAGCTATGGCGAGTAATATTATTTTCAACCAAAGGTAGGGGGCTATTTGGAAAATGCAATAACTGAGTGTTATCCATATCAATGATAAGGAAATGATTTTTGCACGTAGGGGGATAGCGCGGTATTCGCGGAAGTTTTTAATATAAGGTCCCAGTTGTTTTTGTTGGATTAGCCAACGATACAGACGTGGAGAACCGCGAAAATAGAATGCGGCGGATAATAATAAAAAAGGGGTGGTAGGCAGAAGAGGTACAAAGATTCCAATAATGCCTAATACCAGTGATATCGTTCCGGTGACGGTATAGAAAATTTTCATGGATGCAAATATAGACCAAAAAATGAAAAAAATAGGGATAACTGTTCTATATTCTTAGATTTTATAATGTATCTTTGCATCTGCACACCGAGGTGACATTAGGTGTAAGTTCTTTCTAAATATAAACTAAAGTGATGTATACAGTAATTAAGCGAATGGAAGTATCGGCTTCGCACAGCCTGAATCTTTCGTATAGAAGTAAATGCGAGAATTTGCATGGTCACAATTGGATTATTACAGTTTATTGCCGTTCGGAGGTGTTGAATGCAGATGGAATGGTGGTGGACTTTACCCATATCAAAGAGGCTGTGATGGGGCGTTTGGATCATCAAAATCTGAATGAGGTACTTCATTTTAATCCTACAGCCGAAAATATTGCACATTGGATTTGTGAGCAAATACCCTTTTGTTTTAAAGTTGAAGTCCGTGAATCGGAAGGTAATACTGTGATATATGAAAAAGATTAATGAGATTTTCTATAGCTTGCAGGGTGAAGGATATCATACAGGTATTCCTGCTATATTTGTCCGCTTTTCGGGATGTAATATGAAGTGTTCCTTTTGCGATACGTTACATGAAGACGGGATAATGATGAGCGATGAAGAAATAATATCGGAAGTTGTTAAGTACCCCGCTTCTATGGTTGTTCTTACCGGAGGCGAACCGGGTTTATGGATTGACGAAAGTTTGGTGGATGCTTTACATAATGAAGGAAAATATGTCTGTGTCGAAACTAACGGTACGTGTGTGCTACCAGACAATGTAGACTGGGTAACTTGTTCGCCAAAAGAAGGAGGGGAAGTAAGATTGAACCATATAGATGAGGTGAAGGTTGTCTATGTGGGACAAGATGTATCTGTCTATTTGGACTTGCCTGCTCGGTATTATTTTATACAGCCTTGTTCCTGTTCCAATACCGAGGCAGTAATTGCTTATATTCTGAAGTATCCCAAGTGGCGATTGAGTTTGCAAACTCATAAGTTATTGCAAATCCCCTGATGTCTTTTTCTGCAATAAAAATGCTTTCAAGAAAAAGTTGATATAAAGTTGCTTTCACACGTTTCGCTATCTGAAACCCTTTATTCATCGGCTTTTTGGGTGAAAAGGATTTTTAAGAGGTGAATTTATTGCTTTCACACGGAAACTCTTATGAACAGTGAGTTTCCGGTATTTGTGAAATGTGAAAGGACATTTTATCAACTTTTTTTTCAAAACTCAATTAATGCATTAAATCGGCGAGAAAATTCAGAGGAAAGTGTTTTGAAAAAAAGACCTTGGTCTTTTCGCAAAACATCTTGTTCTTTTTTAAAAAGAACAAAGTCTTTTTCTAAAAGCCGATGAAGTTTTTGGAGACTCTTGATTCAGTATTAGTTTTATCGTTTATATTCAAAATTTTAAATACCGATTTCCCAACAGCAATAAATAATAGCCTTATCAATTTCATAAACTGTTAAGTTTCTTTTTATGTGAGGCAAAGGTACGTATTTTAAGGAGTTTCGGAACGGGGAAAGTTGAGGCTTTGCATGATATAAAAAAAGTTGTATCAATTTGATACAACTTTTTAGCACGGGAGGAGAGGCTCGAACTCCCGACACCCGGTTTTGGAGACCGGTGCTCTACCAACTGAGCTACTCCCGTGTTTTCGGCTGCAAAGGTAGTGTAATATTTGAAATATACAAATCTATTTATGAAAAATATTTTTTTCTATTCGTTCAGTAATCCTAATTCGTTGAACATAACCCGATAAGCTGCAGCTTTTTTTTCCAGGGCCAAAGGATAAGCACGGCTGGAAGAAGGCATTCTGTATAATTTCATAGCCTTGTCTCCAAATTCGAAAGGTTCGCTTGTACCTACGGTTGGCTCTTTTACCTCTATTTGTTCGCGGATAATGTCTGTTGCTTTCTGTCCGGTGGTAACAATGGCTTTGCACATCGGAATTTGTTTTAGTAACAGGCTGATATCTGTTTGTTCTATTACTTCCAGAAACTTGTCGGAGGCATTGTCTTGTAAACGGCGGATAGCTGAAGCTGTATCATAAAGTGCGATTCCTTTGTCGTTTAGGAATTCAATGATACGGTCTTTATCAAATACTTTCTTCTCTGGGTTCAGGAAATGCTCTTTGTCCTGAAAGAAAATAAGTCCGACGATACGCCACATATCATTTTGCAGGTTAGGGTAGAAGAAATCCATGCTCCACCGTTTTTTTTGCGGAGGAAAACTGCCAAGCATCAGCAGGACAGCATTAGCCGGCAGAAAGGGTTCTAATGGATGTTCTTCGATATTTAATAGAGAATCCATGAAATCTTTGGAAATTAAGTTTATGAAGCTATATCGAAATATGTACTTACCATAGGGGCAAATACTCGGATTCGTCCCTACAGCAAAGCTATAATGGCAAGAGTAGTAAACCGCAATGCGAGTTTATTCTTTTGGCTTCGGCTCTTTTTTAGCCAATAAAACGATATTGTAAACGTATTCGGTCATCCAATTTTCAGAGTATCCCAATGCGTGTTGATACTTACGGATAGCAATACAAGTTTTGTGTACGCTGTCATCTTTCCAGTCTGTTTTGGTCATAATGTCATGGATAGTTTTTTCCGTCATATTACGTAACATCTTCTTCATTACGCTGGGCATACGGAACTTCCATTGCATCAGATTGCCGATAAGCATCATCAAGTCATTGCTGAATCCTTGGAACATAAAAAGATATGTCTTTACATCGTTTACATTCTTGCAATTCTTTTTAATGGAATTGTCTATTTCTTTGAAGAAATCATCACTTAGTCCATAAAGTTCTACTAACATTTTTTTACAGCGTGACTTTTCGGCAATTCCTAATTTATTGTTTTGGGTAGGGATTTTAAGTGTACGTTTGAAAACTGCCATGTCAGGCAGAAAATTAATATTGGTAATACCTATATTGCAGGCCATTACAGACTGATAATATACACGAATCAGCGTCATGAAGTCTTCCATTCCACCTACTTTGGTGTTTTCTTCTCCTTCTGCTTGTTTTTTACTGAATAATCTTGAAAATATGCTCATGGCTTTTTTTATTTTATGTTCTTGCCGCAAAGATACTTATTTTTTTTAATACTTTACCAACATTCCAAATCTTCCTCAATGTCCTTCATTCTATCTTTCGTGAAAACAGGATTCTTAATTCCGCTACGTTTCTGTATCCGATAATCTTCTAATAGGCGGAAAGCATATTTGCCTAATAGAACGATGGCTATCAGGTTACAAATGGTCATGAATCCCATTGCTATATCTGCCAGGCCCCATGCCAAGTCCAAGCTGGCAAGTGCACCGAACATTACCATGCCGCATACAGAGATGCGGTAAACCGGAATAGCCCAGCGTTGGCGGGTGATATATCGTACATTGGCTTCGCCGTAATAATAGTTTCCCAATATACTACTGTAAGCAAAAAATAGAATTGCTACTGCTACATAAATTGTTCCGATATCACCTATTTCATTATTTAACGCCATCTGTGTCAGTTTAATTCCGTTGGCATCTCCTGTAGACGCCAGCCCGCTGAAAAGAATGATAAATGCTGTACATGTGCAAATGACCAAGGTATCTGTAAAAACACCTAATGTTTGAATCAATCCTTGTTTTACGGGATGGGTGACATCGGCGGTTGCTGCCACATTGGGTGCAGAACCCATACCGGCTTCGTTGCTGAACAATCCGCGTTTGATGCCTTGCATCAATGCCATGCCTATACCCCCGCCTAATGCCTGTTCCCAACCGAAAGCATTCTCAATAATCAGCTCAATGACTCCCGGCAAATGTTTGACATTCATAATCACGATGAAAAGTGCTAAAAAAATATACCCCAAGGCCATGATGGGTACAATGATGCTGCTGACTTTGGCTATACGCTGAATACCTCCGAAAATAATAATTAATGTAAGTGCAGTCAATATGCATCCCATCAGAGCCGGAGAAATATTGAAAGCTTCCTCGAATGCGGCACAGATAGTGTTGCTCTGCACGGAATTGAAAGCAAACCCGAAGGTGAAAATGAGCAAAAAGGCGAATAGAATTCCCATCCATGGTTGTTTTAATCCTTTTTTCATGTAATAAGCGGGGCCACCGACAAAAGAATTATGTCCATGTACCTTATATAGCTGGGCAAGTGTGGATTCGATAAAGGCACTGCTGGCACCAAAAAGTGCAATTACCCACATCCAAAAGACTGCACCCGGACCACCCAATGTAATGGCGGTGGCTACTCCTGCCAGATTGCCTGTTCCCACGCGGCTTGCTATGGAGATGGCAAATGCCTGAAAAGAGGAGATGTGATGTTCGCGACCTTCTGTCTTGCCGGTGGAATCTCCAAGCAGGCGTACCATTTCGCCTATCATGCGGAATTGTACAAATTTCGTTTTGTAAGTGAACCAGAATGCGCAACCTAGCAGCATTATAATTAAGATGTATGTCAAAATAACATCATTTACGTTGCCGATTAATTGGGTTAAAATATCCATTACTTTATATTGTCTTTAGTTTAGGTTTTAATATTGATGTTTTTATTCTTGGTTTAGTCTGAAGTAAAACTTATGTCCGCTAAATACAGGCTCTACTAAGCCAAAACGAATAAAGTCTGCTAATAGTTCGCTTGCAGTCTTCCTGTTTAAGTTACAAATTCGGCAACACTGATTGAGAGATATTTCTCCACGTTCTTTCAGTGTGTCAAGCAGCCGTTGTTCTCTTTCTGTAAACTCAACCAATACGCCTTCCGTTTTTTTTGTATGCTGCCACATTTTCAGATGTACAGGTGTGGCAAGGATATTTTCATCTTTGATACGGATGTATGCCCAAGGCTTATTTTTTTCATCCAGTGCATAGACAGGCTTGACTGCCATTTCACCGATAGAAACTTCTAATACGCTTTTTCCTTCGACCAAATAAGTCCGTGTCTCGATTTCTACTTTAGGGCAGCAATACATTGTGGCTGCCGCTTCTATCATATATATTTCTTCTTCTGAACGAATGCCGGCTATTTTGCCGTTGTCTTTGACGCCGACCAACAATCGTCCTCCTTCTGTATTGGCAAAGGCGGACAAGCTTCGGGCTATCTTGCGTGCATCCGATATTTCGAATTTAAAATCTTGATGGCAATGTTCTCCCTCCGAGACCAGTTGCCGGATGTATTGGGTATCTGTTAATGGCTTCATTTCGGTTGCAAAAATAGGAAAAATAATGCTTATGCTCAAAAGGGAGGAGGAAGGATGAAACAAATTATAGGTATTAAATGATAAAAATGAAAGAATTAACTTGGTTATTATCAAGCTTTTTCTTTCATTTGCATAGGAAAAAGAAATTAGCTTTTAAATAATAAAGGATATGAAGAAATTGGGACTTGTCATTGTGCTGTTGTGTCTTTCTATGGCAGTTAGTGCAGGTGGGTTTATGTTCAAGCATCTTGAAGTAAAAGATGGTTTGTCTAGTAATCGGGTAAACGATATATTTAAAGATTCAGAAGGCTTTATGTGGTTTGCTACGGCTTCGGGGCTGAATCGTTATGATGGTTGCCAAATGAAAGTTTATCGCAGCCATAACCTTGACTTGGGACCTTTGCCGGATAATTGTGTTCAAAAGGTACAGGAAGATGGAAAGAAAAGACTGTGGATACGTACCGCTGCCGGTTATACGATTTATGATTCTAAAACAGAAAGTTTTAATCGTGATGTGCATGCTTTGTTGTGGGAAGCCGGTATTGACGGAATCCCTGCTTTGACTTATATTGATAAGAATAAGAACATGTGGTTCTATATTGCTTCTAAAGGCTGCTATCTTTATATTCCTGAATCACAGTTGCTTTATCCGCTTTTGTTTGATGCCGGTCAATTGCCTGAAGGAGAGATAACGGATATTTCAGAGTGTAGTGATGGAGTATTGCTTGTGTATAATACGGGAATGATTGTGTGTCTGAACAGGGATACAAATAAAATAAATTGGGATTTAAAGGAGATATCCAAAGAATTGGGAAATAATAAATATGAGACTTTTTCTTTTTTCGTAGATAAAGAGAATGACATTTGGATTTACAGTCCTTCCGGACTTTGGATTTATAATCCGGCAGAGAAGAAGTGGCAAAAGAAGTTAAGAGACCTTATAAATCGGCAATCGCGGAGTGCGGTGTTGTCCGTTGCTCAGGATTTGCAAGGACGTATTTGGATAGGACGGGAACATGACGGGGTAAATATCCTGAATAAGTCTACCGGGGAAATAAAAACATTGATGCATCAACCTGACGATGAACGCAGTCTGCAAGATAATACTGTTTCTGCATTATATGAAGATCCTAATGGAATGATGTGGTTAGGCACATGGAAGAAAGGAATATCTTATTATCATGAAAGTATCTTCAAATTCAGTCTTGATTATGTGGGTGATGTCACTGCTGTTGAAGAAGATAAGAATGGGGATTTGTGGATAGGAACCAACAATGATGGTTTGATACATTGGAAAATAAATACCGGTGAACCTCAATTGTTTGTCCGTGAGGTATCCGATGCCAATTCTTTATCATCGGATGCTGTCTCTTGTTTATTGAGAACCAGAGACGGAAAGCTTTGGATAGGAACGCTGGGAGGAGGATTGGACTGTTATGATAATGGTCGATTTACTCATTATAAGAATATGGTGAAAAATAGTAAATCATTGACTGATAATAATATTGTGGCGTTGGCGGAAGATAAATCCGGTATTGTCTGGATAGGTACATCAGGTGGTGGTCTGCAAAGTCTCAATCCACGTACAGGAGAATTTAATACTTATAATACCACAACGTCTGACCTTGCATTTAATACTGTTTCTTCATTGTATATAACTAGGGATAACTCCTTAATGATAGGGACTTCCCGGGGACTGTCTGTCATAGATTTATCAACAAAAAAGATTATTTCTTTGACGGGAACTAAATCGGGAAAGACTCGTTTCTCAAACCAGAATATAAATCAGGTGTATGAAGATAGTCGTGGGCTGATATGGATAGCAACTCGTGAGGGATTGAATATTTATAACCCGAAGATAGATGAATTGACGATTCTTGCAGAGAAAAATGGTTTGTCAGACCTGTTGACAGTCGGAATTGTGGAGGATGATAACTCGAATATGTGGATAACTTCTGCCAAAGGATTGACTCATATCATACCGATGCTTGACTCAAAGACCGGTATGTATGATTTTCGTTGTAATATTTATGATGAAAGAGATGGTTTACAGAGTAGCGGTTTTAATCAACGCTCTGTGAAAAAGTTGTCTTCCGGTGAAATCGTAATAGGAGGAGTATATGGAATTAATCGTTTCTTTTCTGATAAGATTAAATACAACGAGGTATTGCCTAACGTGTTTTTTACTCATTTCTTGTTGTTCAATAAAGAAGTTGAAGTAGGAGAAGTATATGGTAATAAAGTCATTTTGGATAAGGCTTTGAATTTTGTAGATCAAGTGGAGTTGGATTATAAGCAGAATATGTTTTGTGTGCAGTTCGCTTCAGATAATTATATTATTCCTGAGAAAGTGGAATATGCCTATAAGCTGGAAGGATTCGGTGATGAATGGATTACGACTAAGACAGGAGAGGCGGTTTATACCAATTTATTTCCCGGTACTTATTTATTGAGGGTAAAAGCAATAAACAGTGATGGATTCAGTGGAAATGAAGAAGCTTCGCTGAAAATAGTTGTTACACCTCCGTTTTGGCTGTCTACATGGGCTTGTATACTGTATGTTATTCTGTTTGTTGGCATTATGTTGTTAATGTGCAGTAAAATGTGCGGTGGCAAACGTAAATCCGGACCATCAGAGGCGCAGTCTGAGATAGGAGAGGATGAATCGGATGAGGAATCGGAAGAATTAGAACAGCCCGGCAGTTATAAACCGGAAGAGAAGGTGACGTCTGAAGAAGAATCCGGTGCCGTTTTACTTGCTCACGATGAATCAATATCTTCCGAAGTTGTGGATGAAGTTGTTTCGAAAGCAGTTGAAGAAGAAGAGGTTGTAGAGATAAAAACGATAGAATCTGTTTTGGAGGAAAAAAAGGAAATTGACACCGTTTCAACCATCAAGACCCAGAGGGCCAGAGTTATCCAACTTATAGAAGATGAAAACAGTGACGAGTATACTACTTATATAGTACCGGAAGATGAGTTGCCGGAGGTGATTGTTACTGCAGGAAGTAAGAAGGTTGATGGTATTATCCCTCCTGCTATCAGTGAGATGATAGGAACGAAGAAAGCTGTAAGCCATAGTGGTAATGATGAATCGGTAGATGAGAAGCTATTGGGAGCCGCGATGAAATATGTAGAAAGTAATATTTCCCGTAGCGATTTATCGGTAGAAGAATTAAGCCGTGAACTGGGAATGAGCCGTGTAAACTTATATAAGAGATTGGTGGCTATGACAGGGAAGACACCGATAGAGTTTATTCGTGTTATTCGTTTGAAGCATGCTGCTAAGTTGTTGCGTGAGACTCGGATGAATATATCGGAAGTTGCTTATCAGGTGGGATTCAATAATCCTAAGTATTTTACTAAATATTTTAAAGAAGAATTTGGTATGCTTCCGTCAGTGTATCAGGAGAAAGAAAAACAAGAACAAGGCGAATGATAAGAACAATTCCATTTGGAAGTTGTTTTATTTGTAATAATCACATTTAAAATAAGAATAGAATGGAACATACAGTCATACATGATGAGAAGGTAAATCGGTTTGAGGTTTTTGAATCGGGACAGATTGCTTATCTGCAATATGAGGAAAAAGACGGGGTGCTGGATATACTCCATACCATGGTTCCTCCACAATTGGAAGGAATGGGAATAGCAGCAGATTTGACAACGGCTGCTGCCAGATATGCCGAAATAAATCAATTGAAGATAAAACCTACTTGTTCATTTGCAAAAACATATTTCATACGTCATTCGCAATACGGGGATTTATTGGTATAAAGACGAAAAAGCAGTGTGTTGGAAATCCAATGTAACTATTACACTGGTTTGTTTTTGACACACTGCCTTCTTTGGTATCCGTATTTTAGTCACACTGTTTGTGAGTCATAATCTCCAATACTAATTTATCTGTTTCATTCATGCCTTGTGAGCCGATTTTGGTCAGGTTGCGGATACTGCGGTCTACATTATCATCGATAATACCTTCTACGGAACTGACGCATTTATGCTCCATTGCTAAAATAGCGGAAAATACAGCTGTAGATACACCACTGGTCAGTTTGAGGGCACAGCTGGGCTTTGCTCCGTCGCAAATCATTCCCGTGATATTGGCTATCATATTTTGTACGGCAAAAGTAATCTGTTCGTAATTTCCTCCCATTAAGTAGGTTATTCCACAACTGGAACCTGTTGCTGCAACTACACAGCCGCACAAAGCAGATAAACGCCCCAAACTTTGTTTTATATAAATAACTGTCAAATGACTGAGAACGAGTGCACGAATTAATTCTTCTTCAGATTTATGGTTGTCTTCTGCATAAACCACCACAGGCAAAGTAGCAGTAATTCCTTGGTTTCCACTGCCGGAGTTACTCATTACAGGAATCATGGCTCCGGCCATACGTGCATCGCACGCTGCAGAAGTATAAGATAGAATATGAGTGAAAGTATTGCTGCCTAATAACTGTTTTTCGCTTTTGCTTTCTTTTAATATTTTGCCTAATTGATGTCCGTAATTACCTTGAAAAGAGCGTTCGGCTGCATTTTTGTTCAAACGTTTGGTCTCAAGTATGAAGCGGATTTCTTCGAGAGGGGTAGTCGTGGCAAAGTCATAAACTTTCCGTAAATTAAGTTCTGGTTCATGTTGTTCTTCTTCAGAGGAGCTTGTAGCCTGTTTGTTCAGTATAACATCATTGTTATGAGATACATATATAAAATTAGTATGCCCTCCTGATATAATAGCCGTTGCCTTGTCATTATCGGCTTCACAGATTATCTCAATATATAGCTTTTCGTCTATGTCTTTTTTAAGCCCGATGCAGATTGCTTGTGAATCTATCAGCTTTTTTCCTTCCTCTACAGCTTCGGGGGTGCTGTCTTTTAATACTTCAAGCTGGTATTCGGATTTTCCGATTAAAGCTCCCAAAGCGATGGCAATGGGAAGGCCGATCATACCGGTTCCCGGGATGCCCACTCCCATGGCATTTTTCAATATATTGGCACTTAACAGTGCTTTTATTTTTTCAGGTCTTTTCCCTAATGTTTCAGTTGCTTTGGCTACACAAAGTGCGACAGCTATAGGTTCGGTACATCCGATAGCAGGAACCACTTCGCGGTTAATCAGGGCAATGATTTGCTCTCTTTCTGACTTGGCAATCATAGTTTTAGAATTTTTATGAATAAGAAGGCTGTCCGATTCATTTTATTCAGAATGACAAGATGATGGGACTGCCGGGTCTTTAGAGACAGCCTTCTTATCCGGGGTTTTATTTTTCTTTCTTGTAATTATCTAATCCGGTCTGAAGGAAATCCACGTATTTATCTATATCTTCGTCATATGAATACGATTTATTCAGCGGCTTTCCTTCATTGTCTATTAATACATAGAATGGTTGTGCATTAGCACCAAACTTAGAACGTTGCAGATAACTCCATTTGTCACCTACTGTGCGTAGAGTACGTTCCTTACCGTTTTCCATTACCTTGATATGTTCCGGCAATGGCTCTTTGTTGTCTACATATAATGTAATCAATACATAATCGTCTGTCATCAGTTTGCTTACTTTCGGGTCTGTCCATACAGCAGCTTCCATCTTGCGGCAGTTTACACATCCGTAGCCTGTGAAGTCGAGCATAACCGGTTTTCCATTGCGTTTGGCATATTCCATGCCGGCATCGTAATCATCAAATTTGGCATGGACTTCATTGTTATACAAATTGAAATCCTGAGTTGTCATAGGAGGAGCGAACGCGCTGACAGCCTTTAACGGTGCTCCCCACAATCCGGGAACCATATATACGGCGAATGCCAAAGAAATCAATGCCATAAAGAAGCGGGGTACACTTGTGGTATTGTCATCGTCATCATGTGGGAATTTAATCTTGCCTAACAAGTAGAATCCTAACAAACCAAAGATTACAATCCACAAGGCAAGGAATGTTTCGCGGTCCAGAATTCTCCATCCATAAGCTAAGTCGGCTACGGATAAAAACTTTAAGGCAAATGCTAATTCAAGGAAGCCCAATGTTACTTTTATGACATTCATCCAGCCTCCGGATTTCGGCATTGATTTTAACCAAGACGGGAACATAGCGAACAGTGTGAATGGCAAAGCCAAAGCGATAGCAAAACCCAGCATGCCGATAGCAGGGGCAATGACACTGCCGGTGGTAGAAACTTCTACCAATAAGAAACCTATAATAGGACCTGTGCAAGAGAAAGAAACCAATGACAAGGTAAATGCCATAAGGAAGATACTCAATAAACCGCTTGTTTGTTCTGCTTTGCTATCCACTGCATTACTCCATTTGGAAGGTAATGTCAATTCAAATGCTCCGAAGAATGACGCAGCAAAAATAATCAGCATTAAACAGAACAAGATATTAAATACAGCATTGGTAGATAGAGCATTTAATGCACTTGCACCGAAAATTAAAGTAATAGCCAAACCTAATGCAACATAAATAACTACGATAGATGCACCGTAAGTCCAAGCATCACGGATACCTTTCTTTTTATCTTTGCTGCGTTTCAGGAAGAAACTTACGGTCATTGGAATAATAGGCCATACACACGGAGTGAATAAGGCAAGCAACCCACCGATGAATCCGGCAAAGAAAATATATATCCAAGAACGATCTTGCTGCGAAGTTGTCTCACCATAGCTGTTCAATTCTTTGATAACCGGTGTCCAATAGTCCTGTACAGAGGTTTCGTTATCGGATAAGGCTACAGTAGCAGCACTGTCAATGGCAGTTGTTTCTGCAACAGAATTTTCAGCAGCAGGCTGGTTTACTGTTTCGGCTTTGGTTTCCGATGTTGCAACTGTAGCGGTAGCGGCATTCCCTTTTCCCGAGAAGGAGAACGGTACTTCTGTCGGTGGTAAGCAGTTTTCGTCATTACATGCACCATATTCCAGATAGCCTTCAATTTGATAGGAAGCATCTGTGATTTTAAACTTCTGAACAAAAGTTGCAGTATTCTCGAAGTAACGTAATTTCATTTCGAACACTTTGTCGAAGTTTTCAATTTCTTTTCCCTGTGGAGTGAGCTTTCCCATCAGCTCTGCACCTTGTATTTTTTCCACATTAAAGGTAGCGGAAATAGGACCGCCCGAAGGAAGGTCAGTGGAATAAACATGCCATCCGGCATCAATATTACCGGTAAACACAATCTGTGCTTCTGTGTCGGAAATTGTTTTCAACTCAGTTTTAAACTTGACTGGTTCTTGAATTTGGGCAAATGACGGAAGCCATGCCATGATTATCAAGAGGCAGCTTAATAAAAACTTCTTTTTCATTGTCTGTATTTTACGTTATTAATATTCTGATGATACAAAGAAAGGGATAAAATCTAAAAAAAGAGTCTTTATACCTATATAAATATCGGCAATTGCTGTTTTCGGAAGAAAAATCAAGGGTATATAGTGACTTATTGCTGTTTTTGTAATTCCAGCACTTTATTGCGGTATTGAGAAGGAGTCATTCCCACCACCGATTGGAAAAGGTTGTAGAAAGTGGAAATGGAGTTGAACCCCAAGTCGGCAGAGATTGCTTTTAGCGGAGTGTCGTTTTGGGGATTGGATAATAGGCGGATGGCTTCTTCAATACGGAAACTGTTTACATAGTGAGTAAAGGATTGTTTGGACTGCTCATTGATAATACGAGAAAGATAGGTGCGGTTTGTGCCTAATAAATCGGCTATTTTATCCTTTGTAATACTGTTGTCTTTGTAAATTTTTTCTTCACGCATGGCTCGCTCTAAAGCTCTGAAAAGTTCCAGACTTTTCTCATCGGTGAGTGATGATCCGGCATATTTTTCGGGAGCATTACCAGACTTTCCGTTTTGTTCCAGTTCTCTGATACGTCGGTTCAGTTCTGTTTCTCTTTTGATGGCTTCTTGATTTTGCTTGACGATACTTACATAAAGTTTATTTTTACGTTGGTAGAGGTAGTACAGCAATCCCAATACAATAAAGATAATGATAAGGATAAATGTTTGCTGCTGGATGCGTTGTTCTTTCTGCATCACATCTAGCTTACTCTGTTTTATCATATTCTCTTGTCGCTCGGTGTCATATTTAAATCTCATCTCGCTTAAATCTCTTTCCTTATCTTTATTAAAAAGACTATCATTCTCCAAGCGGAACACCTTATAGTAATTCAGTGCGTTATGGTACTGATGAAGTTGTTCGTAACAGGTAGAAAGAGTTTCATAAAGTGCATTGCGGTGAATTGCATTTGCCCGTGCATACGAAATTGCCAATCCTTGTTTCAGTAACAGGATAGCTTCTTCATAGTTCTTTTCCTTCATTAAAACACGGGCGTATCCCAAATGGGCATATACAATGGAAGAAGTTTGTGCAGCCTGTTTATCTTTCATTGCTTTTTTATAGTATTCGATGGCTTGTACATATTCTCCTGAATCACATAGGATATTTCCGAAAAGATTATAAGTATGTGCCTGATCGTAAAAATCATTTTTCAGCATTAACTTTTCTGCTTCATGAATATATTTTATGGCTTCTTCGTTTTGCTTCATCAAGAAATACAGATAAGCGGTATTGATTGCTCCGGTGTAAATAATATAGGGGTCGTTGAGCCTATGTCCGAGTTCATACGATTCTAACGCATATTTGATGCCGGCTTTATCTTTTTTCAGATAATAGATATTAGCTAAATTAGCTAATAGGATAGCGTATTGCTCTTGATATTTATTTTGTTGTGCCAACGTGATACCCTTATACAGCCATTGAATGGCACGATAATAATCTGTATCGATATTGGCAGCATATAGCCCTAAATTGCCATACACTGAGCATAGAAGAGAATCATTGTGAAGTTTGGTTGCCAACTCCAAAGCCAGATTCAAATTCTTTTTGGCAACCTTCTCCCTGCCACTCATCATTTGTGCTTGTCCTTGAAAGAGATAGGAATATAGATAGAGAGATGGATTTTTACTCTTATCCGCTATATTCTTCATGTATTCAGCATAAGTGATTGTTTTGGAGAACTCTCCTTTATTGAGGTAATATTGACATAGAAATTTTAGTGCATTACTATTTTCAGGTTCCTTTTTGATAACTTCCAGTTGCTTTTCGATAATAAAAGGCTTCTTTTGCGCTTTTGCGCAAAAGGGTGTCCAAAGGAAAAGTACTAAAAGGAGATACGTTATCTTCATGCGTTTTTTCTATTGTAGATGCAAATGTACATGATAATTTTGGGATTTTCATTCTGCATTGTCTCTTTCTTATAATAATTTATGAGGAGAGTAGGCTTAAAAAGTGGGATATAGGTAGTCTTAAGAGAAAAAATATAGTGTTTTTTGTTTTTTTTCTCCTAAAAGTATTGCAGTTTTAAAATAAAAGCGTACCTTTGCACCGCTTTCAGGAAGAAAGTACTTCTTAAAGGAGTTTTGGAGAGGTGGCAGAGTGGTCGATTGCGGCGGTCTTGAAAACCGTTGTACCGCGAGGTACCCGGGGTTCGAATCCCTGTCTCTCCGCAATAAACATTGAAAATCAATAGTTTACAAGAATTACACCCAGTTTTACACCCTACGATGTAAAATTGGGTGTTTTTAGTTTATTTAAGTTCTCTGTATTGTTTCGGCTTAGTTATAAACCGCAAAACGAAATGAAGTACTGAGCGTGTATTAAGGAAATGCAAAATGCGAATAAAAAATTGCTTTTTATTCGTCGACTAAAAAATATTTGTGTAGTTTTGCTTTAAATGATAAAGGCATATGTATGTATTGGGGGTAACATAATAATTAATCGATTTATGATATGAAAACAAAGGGACTGTTAAGGATAGTAGTATTATTCTTTTGTGTGATAGGATTTTCCGGGTGTAATGACGATGAATCTGAATTTTCATCTACTGAGATTCAACAAGCACTTTTTGATATGAAAGGCACGTACAAGGGTGCCGTGGAAGTTTCATATTATAGAGGTAAGGAAATTGCAACCTTTCCCGATGGAATAGCAGTGTCAAAAGATTCTCTAATATTTAAATTGCCTTTATCGCCTATTGCAGAGATGATTAAAGATGAGAATATATCACGGCACTTAAGGGAAATAGGTGATGTTGAAGTAAAAGCAGGATATGAATTCCATCAGATGGATCAAGGTGTCATGAACTTTGTCCTGCACCCTGAAAATATAGTCATTTTAGGCGGATATGGTGCTCCATTGTCAGTGAGAATAGAATTCTCTCAAAATTTTGGAGGTGATGCAGAAATATATAGCCAGTTTATGATGTTTAATATTTCACCGACAGAATTGTGGATAGACAATGAAAGATCAGAAGATTTTTCGCAGCTTGTTTATCATTTCAGGGGTAGTTATGAATGAGGTTTCACATAGAGTTTTCATGAGTAGAAGGTTTATCTTTTAAAAACACTCAAGGTCTTTTAGTTTTGTGAGTGCCGATAGTCATTCGGTGTACAGCCTGTCACCTTTTTAAAGATGAAACTAAAATATTGTACGTTGGGGTAACCCAACTGTTTAGCTACGGCAATAGGGCTATTGTCGTTTTTCTGTAATAAATGCTTGGCTTTCTCCAGTTGCTTGAATTGAAAGTATTCTTCCCAGGTCTTGCCTGTCTCGAATTTCAGCAGGTCATTAAAATAGGCTGCCGAGAGATGAAGCTTTCCTGCAATATGGTAGGGCGTGGGGAGCTTGCCGCTTTGTAGTCTACCGGAAGCAATGTAATCGTCGAGTATCTTTTCTGCTGTTTTTAAAATAGCCTTGTTTTTGTTTTCCCTTGTAATGAACTGACGTTCGTAGTAGCGTGTGCAATAGTCCAGAAAGAGCTCAATGTGTTTTGAGAGGATGGTGTTGCTGTGTGTGTCGATTGGATGATGTAACTCGTCCTCTATATTTTCGAGGCAACAGGTTATCTTTGATGTTTCGCGTTGGGAGAGATGGAGTGCTTCTTCTTTCCGGTATTGGAAAAAGGTATAGTTTTGGATATGGCTTTTCAATGAAGTCTGAGATAGTAGATTGGGATGAAAGGCTAATAGATACCCTTTGTCGGGAAGTGTGTTCTCTTCACTCATGCGAAATATCTCACCGGGCATGAGGAATACCATTGTCGTATTGGAAAAGTCGTAATACTTACGGCCGCAACAGCAGCTGTTGGGACATTCCTCAATGAGCAGGATGGTATAGAAATCAAACTTCACGGCTTCCTGTTTCAAATTGAGATTTTCCAAATTGATGATGCTTACTTGCGGATGCCATGTCTTGCAACCTAAGTTTCGATTGCACTCGCATACAGTCTTGAAGTCTAAAATCTTTTTCATTGTTCGGTTTCTGTTTCTTGCTCTGCAAAAGTAAATAATCATTCAGGCTTTCCTATTACCCGGATTACTGATTATATGACCTGATTTACAGCTTATAATGAGTAAGGTTGAAACTCATAGGTTAAGAAAACTGTAATTGAGGTTGGAACATCAGTAATTGAGGTACAATGAAATATGATGTAAACTGCTACTTTTGCTACAGTAAGAATTAATAATGAAACAGCATGAAAAAGTCATTAAGAAGTTTATGTGCAGTAACGATGATAAGTCTTTGTGCCATGGGAAACCTGTTTGCGGTAGATAATAATTATTTTAATAGTGTTTATATGATAGATCAAAAACAAAGTTTGGTTCAGGAGTGGGACAAAGTATTCCCACAAAGTGATAAAGTGCATCACATGAAAGTGACTTTTCGTAATCGTTATGGTATCATCCTTGCTGCTGATATGTATATCCCTCGCAATGCTGAAGGAAAGCTGCCTGCTATTGCTGTAAGCGGTCCTTTCGGTGCGGTGAAGGAACAGGCGTCGGGGTTATATGCACAGGCCTTGGCGGAGCGTGGTTTTCTGACGATTGCCTTCGATCCTTCGTATACCGGAGAAAGTGATGGAGAACCCCGTTATGTGGCTTCGCCCGATATTAACACGGAAGATTTTTGTGCAGCAGTGGATTTTCTGTCCATTCGTGACGATGTGGATGCAGAGCGTATTGGTATTTTGGGTATTTGCGGATGGGGTGGTATGGCACTCAATGCAGCGGCTATCGATACCCGAATCAAGGCAACGGTTACGGTAACCATGTATGATATGAGCCGTGTGAATGCCAATGGCTATTTTGACTCAATGAATGCCGATGCACGTTACGAATTGCGTAAGCAGCTCAATGCTCAGCGCACGGAAGATGCGAGGAACGGTTCGTATGCTTTGGCCGGGGGAGTGGTGGACCCGTTGCCTGTGGATGCTCCCCAATTCTTGAAGGATTATCATAGTTATTATAAGACAGAACGCGGTTATCACAAGCGTTCGCTTAACTCTAACAATGGGTGGAACAAGACTTCTTCACTCTCTTTCATTAATATGCCTATACTTTCGTATAGTGATGAGATTCGAAGTGCTGTGCTGATGCTTCATGGAGAAAAAGCTCATTCGCGTTATTTCAGTGAAGATGCTTTCAAGAAGTTGAAAGGCGGGAACAAGGAGTTGCTAATCATTCCCGATGCCAGTCACGTGGATTTGTATGATAATCTAAACGTAATTCCGTTTGACAGAATAGAACGGTTCTTCCGTGAATATCTTAAATGAAAAATATTAGTCGGTTCATAGTGGTGGGTTTGTTGTTTCGTGAATTATAAGAGGATGGCTGTCTAAATAGGATGCTTCAATGGAGTGGACATGAATATAATGTATTTGCGGGATTTTCGTGTTTTTAATATAAGAAAAATGTGCTGTAAAGGAAATAGTTGGTGATAAAATGTTTGCCATCTTATTATAATTGTTACCTTTGTGGGTCTTATAATATGAAAAACAATGAAAATAACAATTCTACAAAGAAATATAGAATGGGCGAATCCTCAAGCAAATGTAGAGAGAGCTGATGAGGCTATTAATCGTTTGCCGGATGCCGATTTGTTTGTCTTACCCGAAATGTTCTCCACTGGTTTTTGTACCAAGCCGGAGGGTGTGGCCGAGAGTGCAGACAGTGAAACTTTGCATTGGATGCAGCGTAAAGCGGTCGAGCGTAACTGTGCTGTTGCCGGAAGTGTGGCAGTGCAGGAAAATGGAAAATATTATAACCGTTTCTATTTTGTACATCCTGACGGCTCGGTGCAGCATTATGATAAAAAGCATTTATTTACTTATGGAGGAGAGGATAAGCGGTTTACTGCCGGAACGCAAAGGGTGGTGGTAAACTATCGGGGTGTGCGTATTTTGTTGGAAGTATGTTACGATCTCCGCTTCCCGGTGTGGTCTCGTAATTTGGGCGACTATGATATGATACTTTATGTGGCCAGTTGGCCTACTCCCCGTGTAGATGCATGGAGTGCTTTGCTCCGTGCCCGTGCCATAGAAAATCAATGCTATGTGGCAGGAGTTAATCGGATGGGGACTGACCCGGCTTGTGAATATTCGGGTGGGAGCGCCATCATAGATCCATACGGAAAGACAATGGCCGAATGTCCGTGGAGTTGTGAAAGTGAAGTCACTGCAGAGATAGATATGGAGAAATTAGCAGCATTCCGTGAGAAATTTCCGGTGCTGAATGATGCCGATTCTTTTAGCTTGCTATAAAAAAGAACGGATAGAATCGAATAATAACTAATAAAATAAATAGATAATGGCAGAAAAAAGATTATTGTTGGGCGATGAAGCGATTGCCTTGGGAGCGATACATGCCGGAATATCGGGTGTGTATGCTTATCCGGGAACACCGTCTACAGAAATTACGGAATTCATTCAAAATAATAAGCTGGCACAGGAAAGAAATTTGCATAGTACGTGGTGTACGAATGAGAAGACGGCAATGGAGGCTGCCCTGGGCATGTCTTATGCAGGCAAGCGTGCTTTGGTCTGCATGAAGCATGTAGGTATGAATGTGGCTGCCGATGCTTTTGTCAATTCGGCTATTACGGGAGTGAACGGCGGACTGGTGGTGTTGGCTGCTGATGATCCTTCCATGCATTCTTCACAAAATGAGCAGGACTCCCGTTTTTATGGAAAGTTTGCGATGCTTCCCATTTTGGAACCGTCAAACCAACAAGAAGCTTATGATATGATGCATGATGCCTATACACTTTCGGAAGAATTGAAGTTGCCGGTATTGATGCGTGTCGTTACTCGTTTGGCACATTCACGTGCCGGTGTGAAAGTGGGGGAAGTAGGGGAAGAAAACCAACTGAATCCTGACAGTGAACGTACCCATTGGGTGCTATTGCCGGCCATTGCGCGCAATCAATATGCTGCTTTGATAAAGAAGCAAGAACAGCTGGAAAAGGTTTCAAGAAAGTCGCCATACAATGGCTTGGAAAATTTCAATCCTGACAGCTCTTATGAGTTTGGTATTATAGCTTGCGGTATCGGATATAATTATGTGAAAGAATGTGACACAGACGATTCACCTGTTCCTATATTAAAAGTATCACAATATCCTTTACCGGCAGAAGAGATTCAGAAGATGGCTGATTGTTGCAAATATATTCTGGTTGTAGAAGATGGACAGCCTTTTGTCGAAGAACAGGTGAAAGCTCTTCTTTCTAGCGATTATACAGTGAAAGGTCGTTTGACCGGTGATCTTCCCCGTACGGGTGAATTGACTCCTGACAATGTGGGTAATGCTATCGGTTGGGCTACCAAATCTCCTTTTGTCACTCCGCAGGTGGTGATGCCTCGTCCTCCGGCTTTATGTCAGGGATGCGGACACCGTGATGTGTATGATGCTTTGAATAAGGTTGCTGCAGAATATCCCGGTGCACGTATCTTTGGTGATATCGGTTGTTATACTTTGGGGGCATTACCTCCGTTCCGTGCTATCGACAGTTGTGTGGATATGGGGGCTTCTATTACTATGGCAAAAGGTGCTGCGGATGCAGGCGTTTTTCCTGCTATTTCTGTTATCGGTGACTCTACTTTTACTCATTCGGGCATGACCGGATTGTTGGATGCCGTCAATGATAAAGCGAATATCACGATTATTATTTCCGACAACCTGACCACAGCCATGACCGGCGGACAGGATTCGGCAGGTACAAATAAGTTTGAAGCTATTTGTCTGGGATTGGGGGTAGAACCCGAACATGTACGAGTGGTGGTTCCGTTGCCTAAGAATATGGAGGAAATAACTCGTATCATTCGTGAAGAAATAGAATATAAAGGAGTGTCTGTTATCATTCCGCGCCGTGAATGTGTGCAGACTTTAAATCGTAAATTGAGACAGAAAAGAGTAGAAAAGGCATGAGAAAAGATATTATACTTTCAGGGGTAGGAGGACAGGGTATCCTGACTATCGCTACTATTATAGGCGAAGCCGCAACTGTTGCAGGTCTTAACTTGAAGCAGGCCGAAGTGCACGGTATGAGTCAGCGGGGAGGTGATGTGCAGTCTAATCTCCGTCTTTCGGACGAAACAATCCATTCAGATCTCATTTCATTGGGGGAAGCGGATTTGATTATTTCTATGGAGCCTATGGAGGCTTTGCGCTATTTGCCTTATTTGGAAAAAGAAGGATGGGTGGTTACTTCTGCAAATACGTTTAAGAATATTCCCAATTATCCCGATGAGGAAGAATTGATGAAGACGCTGAATAGTCTTCCGCGTGTAGCCAAACTGGAAATAGAAGATATAGCGAAGGAAAATAATATGCCGAAATGTGCGAATGTCATCTTGTTGGGCATGGCTGCTAAATTTATTGGAATTCTGTCACCTGAACAACTGCGCGAAAGTATCGGTCGGGTGTTCGCTTCTAAAGGTGAGAAGATAGTGGAAATGAATAAGCGGGCTTTTGATATAGGTTTGGAAGCGGCAAAGAATCGGTAGGATGCTATGAAAATATTTAGTGAAGAATTGGTAGAAAGAGCTGTGTCGGAACTGCATATTGCCGACCTCTCACAGGCAACTATCGGCGATGTGCTGTTGGTTGCTCAATATTTGGAGAAAGAAACCGGTATTCCTTTTATTCGGATGGATCAAGGCTCTCCGGGGCTTCCTGCCAATCAAATAGGTATAGAGGCCGAGAAAGCAGCGCTCGACCGGGGGGTCGGTTCACAATATCCGGCCGCTGCGGGTGTGGCTGAATTAAAGAATGAAGCTTCTCGTTTTGTAAAGGCATTTATGAATGTAGAAATTTCTCCGCGTGCCTGTGTGCCGACTACGGGTTCGGTTGCAGGTTCGTTTGGTTCGTTTATTGCTTGTACGCAGCGCATTTCCGGAAAAAATAAAGTATTGTTTATCGATCCCGGATTTCCGATTCAGAAATCCCAGCTTCGCATTATAGGGGTGCAGTGGGAAGAATTTGATATTTATGCTTATCGGGGGGCTGCTTTGCATGATAAATTGGAAAGCATGTTGAGCACGGGCGAAATTGCTGCTATCGTATACTCCAATCCGAATAATCCGGCATGGATTTGTCTGGAAGAGGAAGAATTGGCTATTATCGGTGAACTGGCAACAAAATATGATGTGATTGTGATGGAGGACTTGGCTTATTTCTGCATGGATTTCCGTCGTGATTTGGGACATCCGTTTGAGCCGCCTTATCCTCCTACAGTAGCGCATTATACGGATAATTATATTCTGATGTTGTCTTCTTCCAAGATTTTCAGTTATGCGGGTCAGCGTATGGCATTGACATGTATTAGTGATAAGTTGTTCGACCGACAGTATCCGGCATTGGCAGAACGCTATAAAGATGCAGGTGTCTTCGGACCTACTTTGATAGCTTCCATTCTTTATATGATAACTTCAGGTTGTACGGCATCTACTCAATATGCTTATGCAGAGATGCTCCGTTTGTCTACCGAAGGTAAGATTAATTTTGTGGAGGATACGCGTGAGTATGCCCGTCGTGCCGAACGCATGAAGAAGATATTTACCGACAACGGTTTCCACATTGTTTATGATTATGATGCGACTCAGGTGGTTGGAGACGGATTTTTCTTCACTATCGGTTATGGCAAGATGAAAGGTGGTGAGTTGCTGCGTGAATTGTTGTATTATGGTGTGAGCAGTATTTCTCTTTCCACTACCGGAAGTGAGCAGGAAGGTGTGCGGGCTTGCACATCAAGAATGAGAGAGGAGCTGTATCCTGTCATGGAAGAACGTATGAAAGCTTTCCATGAAGACCATCCATGATAGATGAAAGACTAACACAAATAAAATCAATCTATTACTATGATTTGGAACAAAAATAAAGAATGTATGAGTCGGGATGAGATGCATGCGCTTCAAAGCAAGCGTTTGCAGAAATTGGTTGCACTGGTCTATCATAATGTCCCGTTCTATCGTAATAAGATGCAGGAGATGGATTTGTCTCCCGATGATATCCGTAGCATTGATGATATCGTGAAACTTCCTTTTACTACCAAACAGGATTTGCGGGATAATTATCCTTATGGGCTTCAGGCTGCTCCTGCTTCTGAAATAGTGCGTGTACATGCCTCTTCGGGTACTACCGGAAATCCTACTATTGTAGGTTATACCCGTCGTGACTTATCTGTGTGGTCGGAAGTAATGTCTCGTTGTCTTGCCGCTTATGGGGTGACTCGGGAAGATACGTTCTCGGTGAGTTATGGCTATGGCTTGTTTACCGGTGGTTTGGGTGCTCATTATGGTGTGGAAAATTTAGGTGCAACGGTTATTCCGGCGTCTACGGGAAATACTGAAAAGCATGTGCGTCTGATTCGTGATTTAGGTATAACCGGTATCGCTTGTACTCCATCATACGCCCTTTATCTGGCAGAAACGGTGGAACGAATGGGGCTTACCAAAGATGATATAAAATTGCGTATCGGTGCTTTTGGTGCAGAACCTTGGACAGACAATATGCGTAAGGAAATAGAAGAGCGGTTGGGATTGAAAGGTTATAATCTGTATGGATTGAGCGAAATCATGGGACCGGGCGTTTCCTTCGAGTGCCAGGAACAAAATGGCTCTCATATCAATGAAGACCATTTCTACCCTGAAATAATCAATCCTGAAACATTGGAACAACTTCCCAACGGGCAGCAGGGTGAATTGGTATTCACTACGCTCACCAAAGAGGGAATGCCGTTGTTGCGTTACCGCACAAAGGATTTATGTTCGTTGATGGAGGGTACTTGCGCTTGTGGTCGTACCAGTGTTCGTATGAGCCGCATCATGGGACGTAGTGATGATATGTTGATTATTCGTGGCATCAATGTCTTTCCTTCACAAGTGGAAAGTGTTATTTTGGGAATGCCTGAATTTGAACCTCAGTATATGCTGGTTGTCGACAGGCAAAATAATCTTGATATTCTTCAGGTTCAGGTGGAGGTTCGTCGTGACTTTTTCTCAGATGATTTAGGACGTATGCTTGCCATGAAAAAGACATTGAGTGACAAATTAAAGAGTGTGCTTTCTATCAGTGCGGATATTAAACTGATGGAGCCGAACAGTATCAGTCGTAGTGAAGGAAAGAGCAAGCACGTGATAGATAAACGAGTATTAAAATAAAAACTTTACGCAATATGACAATTAAGCAATTATCTGTTTTTCTGGAAAATAAAACCGGAAGAATTAATGATGTAGCAAAGACGTTGGCGAAGTATGACATTAATATGCACGCGTTCAGCATGGCTGAGTCTACAGATTTTGGAATCCTTCGTCTGATTGTTTCTGATGTCGATAAAGCAGTGGAAGTGCTCCGTGCAGAAAACTTTGCTGTAATGCTGACCGATGTGGTATGTATCAGTTGCCCGAATGTAGCAGGTTCGTTGTCGGCAATCCTGGAATGTCTGGCTGTCGAACAAATCTTTATTGAATACATGTATGCTTTTGCTCAGGGTGATACGGCAAATGTGGTTATACGTCCTAATGATTTGAAGAAATGCGTGCAAGTATTGGAGAAATGTCAATGTGATATTTTGAATAAAAATAATCTGTAAGATTTCCGCATATTCGTTTGGGAAAAGAAAAAGAGGCAGTCTCGCTGTGTAGGGACTGCCTCTTTTTTGCAGAGTAGGTTATTATTGATTATTCAGCAATACAAATAGAAACACGGTTTTCTTCAGCTGTTGAGAACGGCTGAACTGTGTCACCTTTGTAATCTACATTAATTCTGTTTTCAGTGATACCTTTGGCTTTCAAAGCTTCTGCAACGGCGTTGGCACGTTTTTGCGAGATAGTTTTGTTGTAAGCGGCAGTACCGGTTTGAACGTCTGCATAACCGGTGATAGTTACTTTAGCATTAGGATATTTATTCAAATAGTCCACGATGCTGTTTACTTTACCCAGTTCGGCTTCTTTAATTTTAGAAGAGTTGATAACGAAGAAGATGTTTTCTGTCAATGCTTCAACTTTTACAGGTTTGGGCTCTTCCTTTACAACCGGTTGCGGTTTAGGCTCTTCTTTTTTAGGAGCAGGAGCTGGAGCCGGTTCATAATAAACAGGTTCTGTCTTCTTGTAAGTCTTGCCAAACTTGAATGTGAAACCTACCAATCCGTTGAATTGCCAGTCTGCATTACCTGCTTTCTTTGAATTGTATTTATCGGATAACGCATTGGCATTTACTTCTAAGTTGACGAATACATGGTCGCTCAAACGAATGTTTGCGCCTAAACCTCCGCGTCCTACAATAAAGTTTTTGCTGTCATTCCATAAATATCTTAACTCATGTCCCTGTGCGTTGACAGCCACAGCTTCGTCATTGTCAAATGCATGGTTGAAACCTACTCCTAAGAAACCATAAGCATTGAATACACGTTTGGGATTGAATTTGCAGAATAAAGCACTTAAGTCCAACATAGCATCTACGTTGCCCTGTACAAATTTATATTTATACACGGTGGAAGGAGAAGCCCATGCTCCTTTAGCTTCCCAAGCACTTACTCCGGCACGCAGACCAAATAACGGGCTGAATTGGTAACCCCCTGTAACTTGTGCAGCTGGTGATATCAAATCCGAGAAACTAGCTTCACCCAAAGTATGGCTGGCACCGCCTTGAATTTGCATAAACCAATGAGGGTTGAACACCACTTTACCTTCTTCTTTCACTTCCTGAGCAAAAGAACTAACTGTGCAAAGAGAGAATGCACAGATTAAGAATTTCTTTGTTAAATTTGATAGTCCCATTTTTAAAAATATTTTGGTGATTCTGCAAAGGTATAAAAAAATAATATATCAACACGTTTTTTCACAAAAATATGTTGATATACTAATAAAACCGGAATTTAAGCTTACCAAATGAGACTGTAATCGGTTTAGAACAAACTCCAGGCTACGGTTAATCCTGCCATAACAATGGCTACCATACTCATTAATTTAATAAGTATATTCAGGCTTGGACCGGATGTATCTTTAAACGGATCTCCTACTGTGTCTCCGGTGACAGTCGCTTTGTGTACTTCACTGCCTTTGCCGCCAAAATTGCCTTCTTCCACATATTTCTTGGCGTTATCCCATGCACCGCCCGAATTTGCCATGAAAATGGCGAGAACAAAACCGGATGACAAACCGCCAATCAGCAGTCCGATTACTCCCGGAACACCAAATAAGAGTCCGGTGGCAATGGGAGCAATAATAGCCAGCAGAGATGGGAATACCATTTCTCGTTGTGCACCTTTGGTTGAAATTTGTACACATCGTGCGTAGTCGGGTTCGGCTTCACCGGTCAGAATCCCTTTTATTTCCCGGAATTGTCTGCGTACTTCTTCCACCATGTGGGCAGCTGCACGTCCTACTGCGTTCATTGTCAGTCCGCAGAATAAAAATGCCATCATGCTACCGATAAAAATTCCCGAAAGAACTTTCGGATTCATCAGTGTTACATCATAGTACAGCATATAATCGGTGAAACTTGCATTGTGTACTTCAACAGTAATGCCGTTGGGCAGTTCTAAAATTGTTTGTCCCAATCGAGTCAGTCCGATACGTATTTCTTCTATGTATGATGCCAGCAGTGCCAGACCTGTGAGCGCTGCAGAACCGATGGCAAATCCTTTTCCGGTAGCGGCTGTCGTATTACCCAACGAATCGAGGGCGTCTGTGCGCTTGCGCACTTCTTCGCCCAATCCACTCATTTCTGCATTGCCTCCGGCATTGTCGGCTATCGGACCGTAAGCATCAGTAGCAAGAGTGATGCCCAAGGTGGAAAGCATTCCTACAGCGGCAATTCCGATACCATACAGTCCCATGGAAATATTGGCAAAATCAAAACCTGATGCGAGCCAATAAGAAAGGATAATTCCAACTACTACCGCCAAGACGGGGATAGTGGTAGATACCATACCCAGCCCGATACCTGAGATGATTACGGTGGCCGGACCGGTCTTTCCGCTTTCGGCCAAACGTTGTGTTGGTTTATATGATTGAGAAGTGTAATATTCGGTAGAACGCCCGATGATAATTCCTACTATTAATCCGACAACTACGGCAAATGAGATATTTACCCAATTTTGTAAATTCAGTATCCAAAGGATAAGGAAAGTTGCAACGACTATTAAAGCAGAACTTAAGTTTGTTCCGACAGCCAGTGAGCCTAATAACTCTTTCATGCCTGCATTTTCTTTTGTTCTGACGGAGAAGATTCCTATAATGGAAAGGAGAATGCCTACAGCAGCAATCAACATTGGTGCGATAACAGCTTTAAATTGCATGGTTGTATCGTTTGTACCTATATAGGCAGCAGCCCCCAATGCAGCAGTGGCGAGAATCGAGCCGCAATAGCTTTCGTACAAGTCTGCCCCCATACCGGCTACATCGCCAACATTATCACCTACATTGTCGGCAATGGTTGCCGGATTGCGCGGGTCGTCTTCGGGGATGCCGGCTTCTACTTTGCCTACAAGGTCGGCACCCACATCGGCTGCTTTGGTATAAATCCCTCCTCCGACACGTGCAAATAAAGCCTGTGTGCTGGCTCCCATACCGAATGTCAGCATGGTGGTGGTAATGATACACAATTTGGCAGATGGATTCATGACGTCTGCCGGAATACATTTATCCAGCAATAGATACCAGAACGAAATATCAAACAGGCCGAGTCCTACCACCACCAGTCCCATGACTGCTCCGCTTCGGAAAGCGATACGCAAACCTTTGTTTAAAGAGCTACGGGCTGCATTGGCGGTACGTGCTGAAGCATACGTTGCGGTCTTCATTCCCAAAAAACCGGAAAGCCCGGAGAAGAAACCGCCGGTAAGGAAGGCAACGGGCACCCAGGCGTTTTGCAGATGGAAGCCGTAAGCCATAACGGAGAATAGAATAACCAGCCCCAGGAATACCATTCCCACTACCTTGTATTGCTGTTTGAGATAGGACATGGCGCCTTGACGTACATACAGAGCGATTTTCTCCATTGTAGGAGTTCCTTCGCTTTCACGCATCATTTGTTTGTAGAAATACCAAGCGAGTACCAACGCCAATAAAGAGGCGATGGGTACAATCCAGAAAAGATAGGTTTCCATACGCAGTATTGATTTAGAAGTTACTTCCCAAAGATAAAAAAAATAAGTGATATTCAAAGGTATAGGACCACTTTTTTATTTGTTAAGGGAAAAAGAGAACTAGTTGGAATATTGTGGGTTATCAGGTTTATGGAATATGCCGGAGGTGCCTGAGGGAGGCTTTTCGGGTAGCGGAAGAATTTTACCGTTTCAAGCGATAAAGTTACCCGGATTCATCTAAGTATCCGGATGATAAAATAATAAATTGTATGGGAATAGTTATTTCCCATACAATTTATCTATCAAGTCACTGCGGCCTATCTTGCGTAATTCATTGATGATAGCACGGCGTTCTTCGGGTTTATACCAGAAAAAGAACATTCGTTGCGCCAATTTTTCCTTTTGCGTCTTGGCAGAAAAGACCGGTTGCAAAGTATAGGGATGATAGCCTGTATACCAAGCTTCGGTAGCAATGGTCATGGGAGTGGGAGTGAAGTCCTGTACCTGTTCCAGATGGAAGTCCAACCTTTTGGTGATAACTGCCAGCTCTGCCATATCTTCTTCTGTGCATCCGGGATGGCTGCTTATAAAATAAGGAATGATTTGCTGTTTCAGATTCAGCTCCCTGTTCACCTTATCGAATGTTTTCTTGAATTCATAGAATTGTGCGAACGAAGGCTTCCGCATGATATGCAATACTTGATCGCTGGTATGTTCGGGGGCAACTTTCAGTCGTCCGCTCACATGTTTGGCTATCAGCTCGCGTGTATATTCGGCTGTGCTTCGGTTTATCGCCGGGTCTTTACTTTGGTATTGCAACAGGTCATAACGTACACCGCTTCCGATAAAGCTTTTCTTTATTCCCGGTATGGCATCTACCGACCGATAGATGTCGAGCAGCGGGCGATGGTCGGTATTCAGATTCGGACATACTTTGGGATGGATGCAGGACGGGCGTTTGCAACGGCGGCATTTGTTTTCATCCATTCCGTGCATGGCATACATATTGGCACTCGGTCCTCCCAAATCGCTCAGATAACCTTTGAAATTAGGCATTTCTGTAATCTCTTTCACTTCTTTCAGGATGCTTTCCTTGCTTCGGCTGACTATGAACTTTCCCTGGTGGGCAGAAATGGTACAGAAAGCACATCCGCCGAAACATCCCCGGTGGAGATTGACGGAGAATTTAATCATATCATAAGCCGGGATGCGTTTCCCTTTGTATTTGGGATGGGGCAGCCGGGTGTATGGCAAGTCGAAAGACATATCCAGTTCGCCCTGTGTCATGGGAGGGTAGGGAGGATTGACCACTACGGTCTTGTTTCCCACATCCTGCAGGATGCGGGAGGCTTCGTATTTATTGCTTTCCTCTTCGATGAAGCGGAAGTTTTCGGCTTGTTTCTTCTTATCTTTCAGACACTCTTCATGAGAGTGGAGGATGATATCCGGTTTTTCTTTACTGTGCTCGGATGATGTGCTGATGTTTTGGAGCGGACACACGGGGTCTCCCTTACGGATTATGTAGGCTATTTGTAAGATATCATGTGGAACAGGAAGACCGGCTGCTATAGGAGCAGACCCGTGTGTCTGTCCGGCAGCAGCCGTCAGTGCTTTCATCCTTCTGCAAAGTTCTGTAATCGGCTTTTCCCCCATTCCATAAATGAGCAAATCTGCTCCCGAATCTATTAAAATAGACTTCTGCACACAATCCTGCCAATAGTCATAATGGGTGACGCGGCGTAAGGAAGCCTCTATACCTCCCAAGATGACAGGCACATCCGGGTATAGTTTTTTAAGAATCTGTGTATATACAATGCTGGGATATTCGGGACGCATATCGTGACGACCGTCCGGTGTATAAGCATCTTCACTGCGTAAACGTTTATTGGCTGTGTACTTATTCACCATGCTGTCCATACATCCGGCAGATACACCGAAAAAAAGACGTGGTCGTCCCAGCTTTTTGAAATCGCGCAAGTCATCACGCCAATTGGGTTGAGGCACGATGGCTACTCTTAGTCCCTGTGCCTCTAATAATCTTCCGATAACGGCCGGTCCGAAAGAAGGATGGTCTACATACGCATCTCCGCTAAATAAGATAACATCCAGGTCATCCCATCCACGCAGTTCAACTTCTTTCTTTGTTGTCGGCAGCCAATCTGTAAGTTTATGTTCTTTCAAATCCTTTTTATTCTTCTTTTTGGCCTCCTTCTTCATCATCCTGATTCTTTTCTTTTTCCCAGCGGATGTAGAGCAAAATCAATTGATGAAGCCCGAAGGCTTTCATGTTATTATGATAAATTACATCTATGCAAAGGTCGAGCAACTCTTTGTTGTTTCCCTCTTCACTGGTAATCAGTGAGCGTATATTCAGTTTTAATTTTTCCAGTACAGACTCATCTACAATGCCGTTACTGTCTATTAAGTGCTGAAATAGAGCGTATTTCTCGATTGTTTGCAGGTTTTCTTCCGAAATTTCCATGCAACGTGTGCCTGAGGCATTTGTTTGTATAGTGTACATAGTCCTTATTTTAATGGTTTATACGGACAAAGTTAGGTGTTTTTATGAAATAACCTCTAATTTGCTTCTTTATTTTCATAGAAAATCCTTATTTGCTTCCGAAGAAACCTAATATGGCACTCATTATCCGTGTCCGTTGCTGCACTCCTTCGATGCTTTCGAAAGGGAAGCCCAATACGAAAGTGCGGTAATTGCCTTTGTAGGCAATGCCGGCACTGTAATTGCCGGGAGTGTATATAAATGTGGAATAAGCCGGTGCGACAGGAGTCAGGCAGTCGGGGGCAGGTACGGCATACGTTTTTTCATTCACGGTGCAGGGAATTGTAAAATGGGTGTTGGCACCGTAAATAGTGCCTGATGTTTTTCCGCCCATGCTTCCGCCAAAACTGTATTTCAGTATGTTCTCGGTAAAGCCGAGTGCCGAAGGACTGTTCATGTTGCTGCCGATATAAGAACCGCTGACCAATATGTTTCCACCACGGCGGCAATAATCCGTGATAAGTTGTTGCATGATAGGGGAGAATGCCTGTTTCTCCGCACCCATAATGAGGTCTGTGACCGGATAGTCTGTCAGTCGGACAAATCCGTTTTCCACTGCTTCGTCGCTGCATGAGACAAAGGAATATCCTCCGGCGGATTGTATGGCTTTGCCGTGTATGAAAGGATAATCAAACGTGTTTCCGGCTATCAGCATTCCTTCCAGCTCACTGCCACTGTATCCCAGTCCGTCTTTTGTTTCCCGTCCGATGCGGCTTCGGTCAAAACTTTGTTGTGCACCGCAATAGGCCGGTGTGCTTATATAAGGTATTCCCGGGTCTGTCTTTAAGTCAAATCCTTGTATAAAATTCGATTCTATGGTAGCGGGACCGCTTAGGCGATCGAATGCATTTACTATTAAAACAGTTCCTTTGCTCTTTTTGGCTTTATAGGCCGACAGAATTTCGGAAGGGAAACTTTCTCCTCCACGGTTGACGGCTGTGACTTTGAAGCTGTATACCAGTCCCGGTTCGGCTTCGAAAGTATATTTCGTATCGCGAACCAACGTACCATTGTCGAATCCACCATGTCCCAAACGGGTGTACACAATGTATTCCCGGGCCTTTGCCGTAGGTTCCAGCGGGTCGTCTACTGCCTGCCAGCTCAGACGGAATGTGTTCTTCTTGCTTCCTTCGGCTATTGAAAAATTGCTCACCGGCAATGGTTGTACCACATAGTCAGTGCCATGCATAGTGGCTGTATACTTTAGGATTGATTTATAAACCGAACGTGCAACCGTGAATTTAAACCGGGGATTGTGTCCCAGTTTAAGGTCGGCAAAGTTCTGATGGGAAAGCAGTTCCAGAATCATGGATGGAACACCCGGCAGGCGTGTCTCGCTGTAATTGCGGTTCCACAGGCTGCGGCGCGGCCACTGAATACCAAATCCGGCAGAGATATCCCGTTGCAGTCCGGTCAGCACCATGTCTGCCAGGTCGCGGGAAGCATAGCGGGAGATTCCGGCGTTTAATTTCCCATTATTGCTGCCGGTGGTATAAATGCCCAATGTCCCGATTAGCTCATCTTCTTTGGAGAAGCCGGCATCGCTGTGCAGTCCGAAAGTCATTTCAAACGGCACTCCCAAACCTTGTTCCTGCGGATTGTAAACAGAACCGCCACTCATGTAATTGATAACCCGGCTGCGGCTGTTGATGTCGTCGGTATAATCATTTTTTCCTTCGGCGGGACTATATATACCGTAGGGCATTCCCGCCCATTGTGCTGCATAACGTGCTCCTTCCAGGTAGCGTGGAAGACCGCTGACGCTTCCTCCTCTCGAAATATTTCCCATGCCTCCTCCAAAGCGGACGGCATCGGCGCACACTACTCCTTTTTGTTTGCTCTCATTACTTAATACTACCATTCCGTAGTTGTTGGTTCCTTTGTCGAATTCAAAAGTGCCCAGATAAACCCATGTACCTCCGCCCATTTGCTGGTTGACTTTGAATTCGGTCACTCCGCCTTTATGGAAAACCAAATATTTGGCATCGCTTACACTTCCCGGCAATGTCTGATAAGAAACGTATACGGCATATTTCCCTGTTTCGGGAATATCGGGAATCCATTGTGCAAAAGCCTTTTCAGGCTTTTTTTCCGTTGCGGCGAAGCGTGCCGTGCCGTCCCGGAAAGGATTCTGTCCGTCTGTATAAACAGAACGTTTTCGGGCGAATCCTGGCAAAGGAGAAGTTTTCCATTTTCCTTTCCGGCTTTTCTCTTCTAGATAAATGCTTTTTCCCGTAACTGTGTTGTTGTCCACTATTACTTCGTTGCGCTGCCGGTCTCGTTCGCGTGGCGTATAGACGACGGCACCGGCGTTTTCCAGCATGGGGATGATATAAGGAACGACGAAAGACTGTGTGAAGAGGTCTTCTGTGGTGCAGAATAAGCGCGGACGTTGCCATTCCCAACTTCCTTTGTTGTTTTTATAATATTTTCCATGGCTTTGCCACAATGCGATGTGTCTGCCTTCCAATCCTTTAGAGGCAAGATAAGGACGTGACATATTTTGTATCCAAGGAGCACCTTTATAGTCGATGCGTTGCCACAGCCTGCTTTTATCCTGTTTCTTTTGTAATATATTGGGGATTAATTCTTCAATCGGCTTTCCATCTGCATAAATGGTAATGTCGTAGTAATTGACGGGACCGGGAAGACTTTGTTTCAGTAACCTGTAAATGGCTTCTGTATTTTCGGGCGTGAAAGGTTGATAACCAAAGTTCGCATTGGCATAAACATGCAGCGCTTTTTTACTGTGATTCAGTTCGTAGCGGTCCAGTCTGCACTTGCCGATATTGGCGTATGATGTTTCGAAATTAGTAAAAAAGTCTTTTAAGCGTTGTTCCACATTCCGGTCCGGTTCTTGTGCCGATATCCAGAAGGTACTTACCGCCAGAAACAGAAAAGACGTTATTATTTTCTTTGCCGGCTTAATAAACATAATTGCTTCTATTTGATGATGCGAAGTTAGAAATATTTGTCCGTATTCCCGTATCGGCTCATCTAAATGAAATGAATTATCTTTAATTTTTGCTTTGTGTTCGCTGTTATGCTTCTGTCTTGTCTCCTTTTTCCTTTCTTGCAGGTTTGTGCTTGCCGCAAGCTTAGGGAAGAATAAGTGTTTTCTTCCTTAGGATTAAGCCTTTTTCTACGTCCGGCTATTACGTCCTGCAACAGTAGGACGTACGTTCCATTGCAGTAGGACGTACGTCCCACTGTAGCAGGACGTATATCCCATTGTTGTGGGACGTAATAATCTGCCGCATGAAAAGTCTTAATCTGAAGGACGAAAATGCTTGGCCTGTCTTATGGAATATTTAAAAGGAGGTGTGTCAAAATAAAAATGGTCTATCAAATCTTAACAGTAGGGGCAGGGTTTACCTGCCCGAACCAACAGTCACTAATACACAAAGCAAACTGTTCTTTTGAAGAGGAAACCTCGCCCCTGCCGGCAAAATGATAGCATCATCAACGTTTAGACACACCCCTTTTGCTGTTTTATTTTAAAAAGAAAGATTATTGAATATTCCCGATAGTAAATAGTTCAGGATGCTTTCCTTTGAAATCTTTATAATACAATTTAATTTCACGCATATCTTTCTCTATATCCCCGCTAGGGTGAATCACCTTTTCGGCAGTGATACATTTTTTTTCGTAGTCTATAGCTACTAATATGATGGGCAGACCGGCTCCTTGGGCAATATAGTAAAACCCTTTTTTCCAATTCGGATTTGCTTTGCGCGTACCTTCGGGAGTAATGGCCAAATGAAATTTTTTGCTCGACTTGGCAATGTTTATCATCTGGTCTACCAATGAACTCTTGCGGCTGCGGTCTACCGGAATACCTCCCATCCAGCGGAAGATAGGTCCCAAAGGCCAGAAGAACCAGTCTTTTTTCATCATGAAGCCGGTTTCACGGCCAATAGCCCCCATAAACAGTTTACCGATAAACAAATCCCAATTGGTGGTATGCGGAGCTGCACAAATAATATATTTGTCATAATCGGGAACGGAGACTTTGGTCTTCCATCCCAACAGTTTGTAGTAGATAAAACTACAAATAGCTTTCTTCATTCTTTAAATCCGTGTTATGCTTTTGATGCTTTTTCCATTTCGTCTGCCACTATTTTTATTTCTTTGTCCAGGTCTTCATGCAATCTCTTATAGAAGCCTTTTACATTGCCCGGCTCGGTGTGGCTGATACGCGGAATCAATGCCAACACGTTATGTATTGCGTGAATAACTGCTTCACGGTTAACACCTTCCATCAAGGTAGCAAAAAATAAATCGCTTGCTATATAGGTTATTTTTTTCTTTAAATTTCTTCTACTTGCCATAATTGTAATGTTTTTAAGTTAATACAAAAATCTAATTTCGCGGTAAAGTTAGCATTTTTATTTGTATACGTTTTCATATTTGCGAAAAAAGAGCGAAATTTGCACGTGATTTCTAAATGAGTTTATACACCTTTAAATAGAATAATAGAATATGACTAAAAGTGCATTACAAATTGCCAGAGCTGCTTATCAGCCCAAACTTCCTAAAGCGTTGAAAGGCGCAGTTAAAGTTAAGGAAGGTGAACCTACACAGTCTGTAGCTGACCAGGAAGCTATCAAAGCATTGTTCCCTAACACATACGGAATGCCGTTGATACAGTTCGTTGAAGGCGAAGCTGTTAATCTGCCTGCTATCAATGTAGGTGTAATTCTGTCCGGTGGACAGGCTCCCGGCGGACACAATGTGATTTCAGGTTTGTTCGACGGTATCAAGGCGCTGAACAAAGACAGCAAATTGTTTGGTTTCATTCTGGGCCCCGGTGGTTTGGTTGACCATAACTATATGGAGCTTACTGCTGATATCATTGACGAATACCGCAATACGGGTGGTTTCGATATCATCGGTTCGGGACGTACCAAACTGGAAAAAGAAGAACAGTTTGATAAAGGTTTGGAAATCATCAAAGAACTGGGCATCAAGGCATTGGTAATCATCGGTGGTGATGACTCTAACACCAACGCTTGCGTATTGGCAGAATATTATGCAGCCAAGAATTGTGGCGTACAGGTAATCGGTTGTCCGAAGACTATCGATGGTGACTTGAAGAACGAAATGATTGAAACTTCTTTCGGTTTCGATACTGCTTGTAAGACTTATGCCGAAGTTATCGGTAATATCCAGCGTGACTGTAACTCTGCACGTAAATACTGGCACTTCATTAAATTGATGGGACGTTCTGCTTCTCATATTGCTTTGGAATGTGCTTTGCAGGTTCAGCCTAACGTATGTATCATTTCTGAAGAAGTTGAAGCTAAAGATATGTCTTTGGATGATGTAGTAACTTACATCGCTCAGATTGTAGCCGACCGTGCTGCTCAGGGTAACAACTTCGGTACAGTATTGATTCCTGAAGGTTTGGTAGAGTTTATTCCTGCCATGAAGAGATTGATTGCTGAATTGAACGACTTCCTGGCTGCTAATGCTGCGGAATTTGCTTTGATTAAGAAATCTCATCAACGTGAATATATCATTTCTAAGTTGTCTAAAGAAAACTCGGCTATCTATGCTTCACTGCCCGAAGGTGTAGCCCGCCAGTTGTCATTAGACCGTGACCCGCACGGAAACGTACAGGTATCATTGATTGAAACAGAAAAACTGTTGTCTGAAATGGTAGCTACCAAATTGGCACAATGGAAAGAAGAAGGCAAGTATGTTGGTAAGTTTGCTGCTCAGCACCACTTCTTCGGTTACGAAGGACGTTGCGCTGCTCCGTCAAACTTCGATGCCGACTATTGTTATTCATTGGGCTACACAGCATCTATGTTGATTGCTAACGGCAAGACCGGTTATATGTCTTCAGTTCGCAATACGACAGCTCCTGCTGCAGAATGGATTGCCGGTGGTGTGCCTATCACAATGATGATGAATATGGAACGTCGTCACGGCGAAATGAAACCGGTTATCCAGAAAGCATTGGTGAAACTGGACGGTGCTCCTTTCAAGAAGTTCGCTTCACTGCGTGACAAGTGGGCTACTGAAACAGATTATGTATATCCGGGTCCTATCCAGTACTTCGGTCCTACAGAAGTTTGTGACGAGCCGACTAAGACTTTGCAGTTGGAACAAGGTAAATAATTCTGAATAGAAATATTAATATTGTAGGGGCGAGTTGTTTTCGTCCGGATACACTTCATGTTGTGTTTTCGGGGGATTCAGTTCGCCCCTGCTTTGAATAATTCGGTATATATCAGCACTAAATGAGTAAGCAACCGCCCATATCGGTGGTAAATAAGCCACGTAAGACAACTTCCCGAAAATCTTCTTCTCCGCGCAAATCGCGGAAGAAAGATGCTTCGCCTCATAAAAAGAAGGTAGTCAAGAAATGGGAAATACCGACGGGGCTTTATTATATCCTGATGGGAGCAATCACCGTTGTGTTTTTAAGTGCTTTCTTCTATTTCTTCATTCGTCCTTATTCTTATCGTTGGAAACCTTGTTATGGGCTGAAGGCATACGGTGTATGCATGCCGGCGGGTTTTCATATTCATGGTATTGATGTTTCCCATTATCAGGGAAATATTGACTGGCAACGACTGACTCAGACCCGTCAAAGTCAATTCCCTATCCATTTCATCTTCATGAAAGCCTCCGAAGGCGGAGATTATGGTGATCGTGTTTTTCAGGCAAATTTTGATTCAGCCAAGGCTTATGGATTTATTCGCGGGGCTTACCATTTCTATAATCCGAAAACAGACCCGGTTCGTCAGGCTGATTTCTTTATCAATTCCGTAAAGTTGGACACAGGTGATTTACCTCCCGTACTCGATATCGAAAAGCGTGGAGATGATGCCCGGACTCTTCGTCGGGATTTAAAAATATGGCTGGATAAAATAGAGAGACATTATAAAGTAAAGCCTATTCTTTATACTTCTTATAAATTCAAGACCCGCTATCTTAATGATTCTATATTTGATTCTTATCCTTATTGGATTGCTCATTATTATGTTGATTCGGTGGAATATAAAGGCAACTGGAAATTCTGGCAGCACACTGATGTGGGTACACTTCCCGGCATTAAGGAAAAGGTGGATTTGAACATATTCAATGGCTCATTGGAGGAATTGAAATGCATGACTATCCGTTGAGGCATTTCATAAAAAAACAGACTATCTGTTCGGTTTTAGGTGAAGTGTTCGTTTTCGGACATTGGATTTGTTTTTTATTGATTTGATTATCAATATGATATGACTTTGGCATATACTTTGTGTTTGAGAATAAAGAAACAAAGTATGTGTATATTATGATAAGAACGTATTTTAATCAAGCTTTTCATTTAATCAGGCAGAATCCATTGTTCAGTGGTTTCTATATACTTGGAACCGGATTGGCCATATCGATGGTTATGTTATTGGTTGTTATTTATTATATAAAGGTAGCAGGAATTTATCCGGAGACTAATCGTGCGCGGATGATGGTTATATCGGATGTGCACATGCAGAGTGTTGATAATTCCAATTCTAATTCGACGGGTCTGATAGCCTACAATATAGTGAAAGACCTTTTTTACAATCTGAAAGGTACAGAAGCGGTTTCTGCTATAGGAACTTATGTGGCAGGAGATGGTTATGCTCAGTTGCCTTCTTCAAAACATCGCATACCGGTAGTTCAAAAAGCAGTGGATGTTGCCTTCTGGAAAGTTTTCGATTTTGACTTTGTAGATGGAGCTCCCTTTAGCGAATCCGATTTTGCCAGTGGCATTCATCACATTGTCATTTCAGAGGAAGTGGCGCAACGGATTTTTAATACTTCGAAGGTGGTGGGCAAGTATCTTACGATAGATTTTGTGGAGTATAAAATATGTGGAGTTGTCAAAACCCCCAGTTATGCCACGGAACTGAGCTATGCACAAGTATGGATTCCATATACTTGTTTTCCGGGGTATGATAAGTATAATCAATACGATGCGCTAGGTGCCTATGAAGTAGTCATATTGGCACGTTCCTCTTCCGATTTTGACAGCATAAAAGCTCAGGTAGATGAATTTACCCGAAAGTTTAATGCTATTTCTCATGATGGCTATAAACTGCTTTGGCATGGACAGCCTTATGCTTACTGGAAAACATTATTCCGTGTGGACTCTATGACGGACTTGGATTTTATGAAGATTTTCCGTCAGATAGGAGCTGTTTTGCTGATGCTGTTGTTAGTGCCGGCATTGAATTTATCGGGCATGATATCGGGACGAATGGAAAAACGTTTGCCCGAGATAGGAGTGAGAAAAGCATTTGGAGCAACGTCTTGTGTCTTATTTTCACAAATAATCTGGGAGAACCTGATTTTGACTGTTATTGGCGGTTGTCTGGGTTTGATTATATCTTATGGAATGGTGTTATTATCTAAAAATTGGCTGCTTACTTTGCTGGACGACAATGTAACGGCGTTACCTGATGGGGTAGGTGTGAGTATAACTCCTCAAATGCTGTTCAGTCCTGTTCTGTTTATGGCTGCCTTCCTGATATGTGTGGTGATAAATTTGTTCTCAGCCGTTATTCCGGCATATCTTTCTCTGCGAAAAGATATTGTGTATTCCATTAATAAACAAAAATAAGAGGTTATGTTGCATCATATATTTAGAAACCTTTGGAATTCGCGTAAGCGTAATGTGTGGATATTGTTGGAGTTGATTGTTATTGCCATTGTATGTTGGATGGTAATCGATCCCTTATTTGTTATTTTCTATAATAAGTCGATTCCGGATGGCTATGAGGCAGATGGGTTGTACAGGCTTCAGCTTTCTGTGGTTCCTTCTGATGAAGAAATTCGCCCGGAAGATTTCCGGAAATTGATGGAACGGCTTCGAAGTCATGAGCAAATCGAATCGGCTACTTATGTAGTCAATAACCACTATCCTTGTTCGCGTGGAAACAGTTTTAATAATCTTACTTTGGACACAATGAGTGTTCGTGTTGCTTTTATGGATTTTGTTCCGCACACCGATTTCTTTCAAACCTGGCGAATACGTTCGGTCAAAGACGGTACTTGGGAAAGCCTCGAAAATGCCGAATATACGGTGAATAGTATTTTGATGACTTCGGATGCTGCTGCTTGTCTTTCGCCCGATAAAGATCTGACCGGAGGTGTGGTTTATGCAAGAGATAGTGTTCCTCTGAAGGTAACGGCGTTGATTCAACCGGTCAAAATGAAGAGTTGTATGCAGCCTTATTATCTTCGTCTCAATGCACGTACTGACGGCATTCCGTCATGGGCCTATGAGGGAGGTTTGATTGTCTTTGCCCGTACAAAACCCGGAGTTGCGGAAACTCGCTTCATTGAGGATTTTATTCCTTGGATGGAAGAGTATTTGGCAGTGGGGAGGTTGTTTATCAGCAAGATTGAACCTTTCAGTAAAGTACGTGAGCAAAGTGATTTAAAAGAAGGAGCTACCAGTGAGATTCGTATTAAATATGCCCTTTGCTATTTCTTTCTGGTGAATTTGTTTTTAGGAGTCAGCGGGACATTTTGGTTGAGTACCCGTACACGTTGGGAGGAAATGGGAGTGAGATTGTCTTATGGGGCGTCTCCCGGACATATTCGTCTTTTATTATTGGGTGAAGCCGGTATGTTGACTACCATAGCAGTATTGATAGGTTGTCTTGTTTATTTTCAATGGGTGCTGAAAGATGGATTTTATGTGTTGTCGGGTATGACGCCCGGTGATAATATGCGTTATATTACTAATCATTTTACAGTTCATTTTCTGATAGTGTCGTTGATTGTATATCTTATCATGATGATAGTAACATGGATTGGAGTATGGATACCGGCTTATAATATCAGTAAAATATCTCCTGTAGAAGCACTGAAAGACGAATAATGTTTTTATATTTGCCGTATGAATATAGTAATGAATATATTGTGGATTGTTTTGGGCGGACTGTTTATTTGCATAGAATACATTATAGCGAGCCTGTTGTTGATGGTCACCATCATTGGAATTCCTTTTGGTCTGCAGACATTGAAGCTGTCAGTTTTGGCACTTTGTCCGTTTGGTATGCAGGTGCGCAGTTGCCCCGGCGGTGAGGGTTGCTTGAGTGTTTTGATGAATATACTTTGGATATTGGTAGGAGGTATTTGGATAAGTTTGTCTCATTTAGCTTTTGGTTTGTTATTATGCATCACTATTATCGGTATTCCATTTGGTTTGCAACATTTCAAGTTGGCTGGACTGGCACTTACTCCTTTCGGGAAAGAGATAGTTTAAGTCGTGCTGTCATAGAAAAAGAGTGTGTCAAAACGTGAATAATACTGTCGTTTAGTTCGTAGGGGCGAGGTTCGCTCGCCCGAAAACAGTTTGCTTTGTGTCTTCGGGCAGGCAAACCCTGCCCCTACAGCTACGATGGGATAGGCCGGTTTAGTTTTGGCACACTCCCTTTTTCTATGAATGTTATTTTTCTCTGTTATGATAGATTAATATCCGGGATTCTGTTTGATGTTCGGATTCTTATCAAGTACGTCCGTTTGAGAGAATGGCAAATAACGGTTCTTCGGAGCAAACTTACGTGTCTCAATTGTTGCCGTGCCGGTAACTTCTGCACGTTTGTACGGATCGGTTTCACTGTAATTGATAGCACCGGTAATACGTTTTAAATCACCGCTCATTAAAGTTTCTGCCAACATCTTGCCACCGGCGTCTTTCCAACGCAGGATATCTGCACGGCGTAAACCTTCACCTGCAAATTCTACGCAACGTTCACGACGAATCAATTCACGTAATTTATCCTGAGTATCATATTTAGTTCTGACTACTTTAGGCATACCTACGCGTTCACGAATCTGGTCGATATAGTTGTACACTTGATCTGATGGACCGTTTAATTCGTTTTCGGCTTCTGCCCAACTTAACAGTACTTCTGCATAACGGAATATGATAACACAGGCAGCCGTATTCCAAATATTAGAATACTGTTCGTATGGATCTAGATATTTGGCCCATGTTAAAGCTGTTTTTGAGGCATTGTCTGTATAAGTAGGAAAGTTCTTGTTTTTTGAACCGTCTGCCAGCTTCTCATCCAGTGTATTCAATATCTTTCCTCTCCATTCTTGTCCGGGATAAAGAATAGTCATATCCATGCGTGGGTCACGATTGGCAAAAGGATGTTTGGCATCATAATAGCCTGTAGCTTCTTCTTTAGTCAAACCATTGTCCATTTCATACATGTCTACCAAATTTTGAGTAGGAACAATTGAAGACCATCCTGCATCATCATTATTATACATTTGACCGATAACGCCCAGTCCGAAGACACTTTCGAGGCGTTGATCTGCCAATATGATTTCTTTAGAATCTATGCCTGACAGTTTGAATAAGTTTTCATAATCAGAATCCAGTTCGTATTGTTTTAAATCGATGATAGCCTGAGCTGCATCTTTTGCTTTCTGCCAGTCACCGTAATATAGTGCTTCGCGCATTTTGGTAGCCAAAACAGCTCCTTTGGCAATACGTCCGCGTGCTGCCGGAGTGGTGTTGATGGCTGTAAGTGCATCGTCCAAGTCCTGTGCAATTTGTTCGCGTACTTCCGCTTCCGTATTACGCGGTACCTGTGCTTCTTCGGCCGTAGTATAAGAACCGATGATAGGTACACCGCCATACCACCAGTTCATAATGAAATATCTATAGGCACGGATGGCTTTGGCTTCTGCTATCAGTTCTTCTTTCTTACCTGCAGTAGTGAATTCTACATTGTCGATGTTTTCTAACACTGTATTACAACGGCGGATGATGGCAAAATCATAGAATGAAGCACCTGTGTTACCGCTGGATAAGGAACCGTCTCCCCAAGGACGCCATCCTTCCCATGAAAAATTATTGTAACCTATGTCGGAACCGCAATCTAAATAAAGAATGGACGATGGATCTAATAATCCATTGTAGCAACCTACTACAAAACTCTCGGCATCAGTTTCTGTTTTCCAGGTTGTTGCAGGAGAAAGGGCATCTTTCGGAGCTGTATCCAGAAAATCTGAACATGAAGCAGACAGCAATGCGATACCTGCTAATAAATATGTTGATAAACGTTTCATATTATTCTGTATTAATTAAGTGATTATAAAAAGTTTAGAATGTAATGTTGACTCCGAATGAATGTGTTTTATTCAAAGGGTAACTAGACAAACGTTCACTGACTGTTTCCGGGTCTACATTAATTGGCATATCGTCAAATGTCAGCAAGTTTTCTGCTGAATAGTATACACGCAGATTCTGAATACCCCATTTCTCTATCCAATTTTTAGGAAGAGTATAGCCTAATTGTATGGTTTTCATACGGAGATAGCTTGTGTCCATAATCCAGAAATCGGAAAGTACATTCGAAGCTTCACTTGGAGATACACGTGCTTCTGCTATGCGTGGCATGCTTGCATTTTTGTTTTCGGGTGTCCAGCTATCCAACCAGGCAGTTGACGGATGTCCTGCGCTACCGGAGAATTCACCGAATGCTTCCTTGGTAAATGCATATCCTACACCGGCAGCACCATTGAAGTTCATTGACAAATCTACGTTCTTATAACCGACATTAATATTGAAGCCAAATGTGAATTTCGGATCTTTGGTTCTATAAAGCTCGCGGTCATCAGCCGATATTTTACCGTCACCGTTTGCATCTACATAGCGTAAGTCACCTGCCTTGAAATCTTGTCCGAAAGGATATCCGTCCATTGCAGAGTATTTGGCTTGCCATGCAGCAGCTTCTTCATCAGACTGGAAAAATCCGTCTGTGCGATATACGAACCATGAATTGATAGGAGAACCTACTTCACGCATGAAGCTGCCATCGGCCATACGGTCTACTCCACCCAAGTTTTCAATGGTATTCTTGTTGTAGGCAAAGTTTCCCGAAACACCGAAGGTCCAATCGTTCCATGTATCGTTGTAGGCCAACTGAACTTCAATACCACTATTCTTCATTGCACCTACATTATCTTTGTATGCACCCAAGGCAAATTCTTTAGGTACGGAGACATTCATGATGATATCTGTGGTCTTTCTGTTGTAGTAGTCAATAGAACCGGTCAGCTTATTGAATAAAGTGAAGTCTATGCCGATACCCCAAGTGGTAGCTTTTTCCCAAGAAAGAGAAGCCATTTTGTATGAACCTTGATAGTATCCTGTCACTAACGAACCTCCGAACGGATAGTTGGCGCCGAGGTTGTATGTATTCATCCATGGATAGTAGTCTCCTCCGGTCGGAGTACCGTTTCCCAAAGCATCCTGGTTTCCCAGCTGACCCCAAGAACCGCGAATCTTAAGGCTTGACAACCAACTGTCTCTTAAGGTTTCCATAAATGATTCTTCACTGATGCGCCATGCACCGGAGAATGAAGGGAAGTATCCCCAACGGTTGCCCGGAGCAAAACGAGAAGATGCATCGGCACGGAAGTTAGCTTCGAATAAATATTTTCCTTTATAATCGTAGTTGATACGACCAAAGTATGACAACATATTCAATTCTCGTGTAAAACCACTATTGGTTTGAGTAGCAGTTGCACCTGCATTCATATCGTCCAATTCATTGTTTGGGAAATTTTCACGGTACATATCATTGTAGCGTACATCGTATGCTTCTGCATGATAACCTAACATTGCTTTTAAGTTGTGATCACCAAATTGCTTGTCGAAATTCAACAAAGCATCAAAGTTATACCGGGTCCAGTTTGTAAATGACTCAGTTAAGCTGTTAGGACGTGCGGCCTGTGCCGGGTCATTATTGATTTTCTTTACGAAAGCCTTGTAGTGTTGGTCATCATTAACATAAGCTCCCGATACGGTTGCTGTAAGGCAATCCAAAATTTTGTAATCAACAGACAACATACCGGTAAAGTTCTGGTTATATTTATCTACTGTAGATTTTGAATCCAACCATGCAATCGGGTTACCGTCATTAGTTGAACCGTAAGTTCCATCTTCATTCTTGATAGGAATCATCGGGCTTAGGATGTTGAGCTGACGGATAATCTGGTCTGAAGAACCGCCACCATAGTTTGAGTTAGGGTCTTTATAATCATTCTTGATATAGGACAAATTCATACGCACATGCCATTTCTTGGTTATATCTACGTCTAAATTCATACGTCCGTTAAACTGGCTGCGTTCTGAATTCGGAAGGATACCCGTCTGCCCCAGATAACCGACAGAAGCCATATATCTTGCATTCTCTGTACCACCGTTGATGCTTACATTGTGCTTATGCAGAACACCTGTTTTATAGGCAGCATCATTCCAGTCGGTGTTAGGATGTCCGTATGGGTCGGAGCCATTCTCGAACAAACGGATGTCTTCGTCCGAATAACGATGTGGGTTATTATTATCATCGTCAATGCGATTGTACAGTCTGGCATAATCGGCAGAGCTTACACGGTCAATGGTTGCCGTTGCATTTTGAATACCGACATATCCATTATACGAGATACGGGGAGCACCGGTCTTACCGCGTTTGGTGGTAATCAAAATTACACCGTTAGATGCTTTAGAACCATAGATAGCTGCAGAAGAAGCGTCTTTCAATACGGAGATACTTTCAATATCATTCGGGTCAAGGTCGTTCATGGAACCACTTTCTACACCGTCAATCAAGATATAGGGAGATGCATTATTCAACGTTCCTACACCGCGGATTCTGATATTACTTCCGTCTTCACCGGGACGTCCCTGACCTGCAGTAATTGTTACACCCGGCATCAAGCCTTGCAAACCGCTTGATACATTCGAAATAGGGCGATTGGTTAACTCATCGCTGTTTACTTGTGCAACGGCACCGGAGAGGTTAGCCTTTTTCTGTACACCGTAACCTACAACAACAACTTCACTCAGGACTTCTGTGTCATCTTTCAACACTACATTGAGAGTCCCACCATTCCATTTGATTTCTTGTTTTTGATACCCTACATAGGAGATTACGATGATATCTCCTTTCTTCACGTTAGTTAAGGCGAAATTACCTTCAAAGTCGGTAATTGCTCCGTTGGTGGTTCCTTTCACTATTACAGAAGCACCAATAATGGATTCTCCCGTGGCGTCTTTCACAATACCTTTACATGTTTCATTTTGTTGTACGATAGCAGAAGCGTTAACTTCGGAAGCTGTAACAGCAGAAATGGTTCCTGTAGAGAATGTTCCCAAGAACAATAACATGCTAACTGATTTCAGTCGTTTTAACATAATATTGAATTTTAAAGTGTTTGATTGAAATTCAAAGTTCTAAAAGGATAAGTTCTTCTAGAACTATGTTTTTTCAATATGATTTAGATTAATGGCGCAAATATATAATATTTTTAAAAAAGACCAATCATTTTTGAAAACTATCTTTGTTTTTCTCTGCAATTTAACAATTAAACTATAAAAATATCTAATTAAAGGGTTACCCTAAAAAGACTTAACTATTTAGTTGGTAGAATTTTAGTAATATAATGATAATACATAAAACTCTTTTTTACTCACAATTTATATATGAGTTCCCATGTAAAGCCGTTATAAACAATAGTATAATGAAAAGGGGATTAATAAAAACGAATAGAATATCGGTAGAAATATTATCTTTTTTCCTCATTTATTGTGATTTACAGTATAAATAATCCAAGGATCTATTTAATACAAGCATTGATTATCAGCAGATTATAAAAAGGAATAGTTCTAGAAGAACTACGTTGATAGTAACTTATTTATTATCTTTAAATTAATACTTTATGTTAAAGAGAGTCAAGTCGGTCAGTATGCTGCTATTTCTTATGGCTGCATCTACAGGAAGCATGAATGCTGTTTCAGCTCCTGCAATAGCAAGTTCAAATGCTATTGAGCAACAGACCGAAACCTGTAAAGGAGTTGTAAAGGATGCTATGGGTGAAACAGTCATCGGTGCGTCCGTAGTAGTAAAAGGTACAACCAATGGTACAATTACCGGTATCGATGGTGATTTTACCTTGAGTGGAGTTTCCGAAGGAAGTATTCTTGTTATTTCCTATGTAGGTTATGTTACCCAGGAAGTAAAATTCAACGGTCAACCACTTAATGTAATCCTGAAAGAGGACAGTCAAACATTGGAAGAAGTTGTCGTAGTAGGTTATGGTGTACAAAAGAAAGCTAATTTAACAGGAGCAGTTGCAACTGTAAATGCAAAAGCATTGGAAAGCCGTCCCGTGTCAAGTGTTTCTGCAGCTATAGCAGGACAAATGCCTGGTGTAACAGCTATTCAGAGTTCAGGTGCTCCGGGTAGTCAAGCTGCTGATATTACTATTCGTGGTAAGAACTCTATCAATGCAGCCAGTCCATTGGTTATTGTAGATGGAGTACCGGGTAGCATGAATACAATTGACCCAAATGATATTGAAACATTTACAGTTTTGAAAGATGCTGCTTCTGCTGCTATCTATGGTGTACAGGCTGCTAACGGTGTAATCTTGATTACTACGAAACAGGGTAAAAAAGGAGAAAAGACACGCGTAACTTATTCCGGTAATGTATCTTGGTCTTCTCCGGTAGCAAAACGTGAATTAGTGAATGCTTATGAATATGCTGTTTTATATAATGAAGCAACTTTAAATGAGAATCCTAATGCTACATTGATGTTCTCTCCGGAAGAAATAGAAGACTATCGTACCGGAGCATTACCCAGCACAGACTGGTATGAAGCTGCTATTAAAAAGAGTGCTATAGAAACAATGCATAATGTTTCTATCAGCGGTGGTACTGAAAAAACAACGTACAATGCTTCATTAGGTTATATTTATCAGGATGGTTTGACTGCCGATAATGATTATTCTCGATTCAATGCCCGTATGAATTTGAATTCGGAAATCAATAAATATATAAAGGTAGGTATCAATGCATCCGGTTATAGAGGTGTCTCTAATGATGCATGGAATGGCTTTGTGTCTGTTTATCAAGGCGTGACTCGCGAAAAGCCGACTAATAAAGTTTATAACGAAGATGGTTCTTATACTTATTCCGGTGTAGATAACCCGGTTGCCATACAAGGAGACAAGTCAGGTTTCAGACGTAATACACAGCAGGAAATAAATCTTACGGGTCATGCTACTATACAGATTTTACCTGAATTGAGTATTAAAGGTGTATATTCAGTACGTAATTATACCAGTAACCAAGATGGTTTTAAAAAGCATTTCACTTATGGTAGCGGAAGCAATGCGTATGATTCCGGTTTGCGTGAAGGCTATGATAAATATTATAACCACAACTATTACACCGGACAAGTCTTGATTAACTTCAACAAGAGTTTTGGCAAGCATAATATCAGTGCATTAGCAGGTTTTGAATCTTATGAACATATTTATAAGTATACAGAAGCTACTCGTCAAGGTGGCGGTAGTGATGAGTTGCCTGAATCTCTGAATACATTAGACCAGTCTTCACAAAAAAATAAAGACGGAGGTTATGAAATGGCTCGTTTGTCTTATTTCGGACGTATCCAATATGATTATGCAGGTAAGTATCTGTTTGAAGCTAATTTACGTAGTGATGCCTCTTCACGTTTCCCGAAAGATAATCGTTGGGGAGTATTCCCCGCATTCTCTGCAGGATGGAGAATTTCTGAAGAAGCATTTATTAAAGACAATGTAGACTGGCTGAGCAATTTGAAGTTACGTCTTGGTTGGGGTAAAACCGGTAATGAGGAATTGAAATCCGATGATATTTATCCGGCAGTACCAACATATACATATAATATAGCTGACAATGCTACTAAATATTTATTCAACAATACTTTGTACTCAGCTATATATGAAGCTCGTTATGTAAACAATAATTTGAAATGGGCAACGGTTACTAACTATGAATTAGGTTTGGAAGCCGGTTTCTTAAATAACATGATTAATTTTGAATTATCTGTTTATAAGAAGAAAACCAATGATATGTTGCTGTATCTTCCTATTCAGGGAGTTATCGGTATGAATGCTCCGGCACAGAATATTGGTAGTGTGCAGAATACCGGTTTTGATTTCTTGATTAACCATAACAAGCAAATTAATAAGGACTGGAACTATTCTGTATCATTGAATGTATCTTATGTAAAGAATGAGATTACGGATATGGCAGGTACAGAAGGTCCGACAAGCAACGACAAGATTTGGAATTTGGAAGGATATCCTATCGGTTCTTACTACGGTTATGTAGCCGACGGCTTCTTTAATACAGAAGAAGACCTTCTTAACTGTCCGAAACGTTTGGCTGCCGGTCAGGAAAAATTAGGTGATATCAAGTACAAAGATTTGGATGGTGATAAGAAAATTACAGAAAAAGACCGTACTGTTATAGGTAAGAATTTCCCAAGTTGGACCGGAGGTTTGAATCTGAGTGTAGGTTATAAGAATTTTGATCTTTCTGCTTTATTCCAAGGAGCATTTGATGTAGACGGATACTACACCGCTGAAGCTGCTTATGCATTTTATAATGGTGCAACTGCTTTGAAAAGACATTTGGATCGTTGGACTCCGGATAATCACAATGCTTCTTATCCTCGTGTTACACGTTCTAGTCAAACAAACTTTGTAACATCTTCTTTCTGGCTTCAAGATGCATCATACGTTCGTTTGAAAAACCTTACTTTAGGCTATACATTACCTCAAGCATGGTTAACTAAAGCCGGTATCGCTAATGCAAAGGTATTCTTAACCGGTGAAAACTTATTTACTTTTACAGGTTTGGACGGTGGTATCGACCCGGAAGAAAGCAATGAACGAGGATGGTCTTACAGTAACGTTAAAAAACTGTCTGTCGGAGTAAAACTTTCATTCTAATATTTCAAATAAAACAGTATAAATAACATGAAAACAAAATTTTTACATATAGCAACGGCCTTATTATTTGCAGGATTCACTTCTTCATGTAGTGATTTCTTAGACCGTTATCCATTGGATGAGCTATCTGATAGCAGTTTCTGGAAAACAGAGAATGATGCGATGATGGCCGTAACTGATATTTATGGCTGCCTGCCTACATGGGATCAAGACGAAGATATCAATTCAGATAATGCAGTTCATGGCATTAAATGGGCTGCCGGTAACATATCAAAAGGTATTTACGATCCGATGGACCAAAGCTGGGCGGGTAGTTATACTCCGATTCGTCAATGTAACTTGGTATTGGAAAAAGTAAAAGATATCGAAATGAGTGACGAATCACGTAAAAAAATTGAAGGACAGGCTTATTTCTTCCGTGCATTTGTATACTTCAATTTAATCCGTTCTTTTGGTGATGTTCCTTATATTGATAAACCATTGAACTTAACGGATGTAGAAGATATCACTCGTACTCCACGCGAAGAAGTGTATGCAAAGGTTATGGCAGACTTTGACAAGGCAATTGAATATTTGCCTGAAGAATGGGATGCCGCAAATACTCCTCGTGTTACCAAAGGAGCTGCCTTGGCTATGAAAGCTAGAGCTGCTTTGTACTATAATAACTGGCAAGTTGCAGCAGATGCTTCTAAGGCTGTAATGGATTTAGGTAAATATGAACTTTATGATGCCGGAAATACCGGTAAATATCAGGAGTTGTTTTGGGAAAAATCCGATGGATGTGATGAAAATATCTTGTATGTACAATTCAACTACCCTGATAAAACTCACTACTTGATTGGTTGGGAATGTTTCCCTACTTTAGGTTGGGGAGGTATGAATCCTACTCAGAGCTTGGTTGACGCATTCGAAGATAAAGACGGTGCTCCTATCAGTAAATCTACAATTTATAATGAAAAGGATCCGTTTAAAAATCGCGACCCTCGTTTGGAAGTCAATGTACTTCATGACGGAGAAGAAATGTATGGTGTTACAATTAAAGTCAAACCGCTGAAATCAAGTGGAAAAACCGGTATTGAACAGCACGGTGATGCTACAGCAACCGGATATTATCAGCAAAAATGGTTAGACCCAAGTATTGATCCTCAAAGCGAAGGTTGGAATATGGGTAAAGACTGGGTGGTTATTCGTTATGCCGAAGTTCTGCTGACTTATGCAGAAGCGATGAATGAGCTTCATCCGTTGAGCGCAGAATCATTTGATGCTGTTAATCAAGTTCGTAGACGTGTAGGTATGCCTGATTTACAAAATACAGACCCAAGCAAACCGACATATTGTGCTACTCAAGATGAACTTCGTAAACGTATTCAAAACGAATGGCGTGTAGAGTTTGCACTCGAAGGCGGTAAACGTATGTGGGATATTCGTCGTTGGGGCATTGCCAAAGAAGTTTTGAATGCACCGTTCTTGGGATTGAAGATGAAACCTGTAGAAGGAGTAGTAGATGGCAAACCGGCAATTGTGGATTATATTCTTTATGAAGGTGAAAATATAAAATTGGCGGGTAGTCATTATGAAGATCATAACTACTTACTCCCTGTTCCTCAGACAGAAATCGATTTGAATCCTAAACTGACTCAGAACCCGGGATATTAATAACATTATAATATCTACAAGCAATAATTTAAGTGAGGGCATTGTCTTATAGTAAGTGTCCTCACTTACTTTATTAAATAAATATATAAGATGAAACGACTGGTCTATACCCTATTTGGAGCTTTGTTTATCCTTTATTATATATGTTACCAAGGAGTGTTGTCGCATGTGCTTTACTATCACGAACAACATCATCTTTTCCTTTTTTCTAAATCTTATTTTCTGCAATGTGTTCAATCTGAGGGTTGGCTAAACTATATCACTAACTTTATTATTCAATTTTTCTATTATCCTATTTTAGGAAGTACTATTTTGGCATTCTTGTTGGCATCAGTCTATTGGTTGACAAATAGCATTATAAAAATAATAACCGGAAAGAATGATCTGTTGCAATTGTCCATTATTCCTTCCCTTATTCTTTTTTTCTATACAATGGAAGCGAATCATTCTCTTTCTATATTACCAGGAAGTCTGCTATGCCTGTTGATGCTCTATTTGCTTCTTTTGTTTATTCAACGTTACCGAAACGTATTTCCCCTCTTTCGTCTGCCTGGCATATCAAATAAAAAAATACGTATTTTATTAACTTCTCTTTTTTTACTAGGATATACAGGATATGGTTTTCACTATTTTTTTAATAACTACAATAGGAATGAGCGTATAATGTTAAAAGCCGAACAGTTTGTAAAAAGCAAAGACTGGAGAAGCGTGCTGGAGTATACAAAAAAATATTTAGATACCGGACGTTATAATCAGCTCATTTCTTATTTTCATCATTTGGCACTTTATCATACAGGACAGCTTCCTTATCATTTATTGGATTATCCACAAAAACAGGGAGTCAAGGGACTTTACTTCCCGTGGAACAGTGACAGTCGTGAGAGTGAATACGGACATATTCTTTATGAAGAACTTGGGTATATCAATGAGGCACAACGCTGGGAGTTTGAGTCAATGGTAGTATGGGGAGAAACAGCACCTCACCTTATAAATTTGGCACAATATAACATTGTAAACCACCGCCCGTTAGTGGCACAACGCTTTATTAATAGGCTAAAACAGTCTCTTTTCTATCGAGAGAAAGCTTTGCTACTTGAAAAAATTATAAATGAAGGCAAAGTTCCCGGACTAAGAAATGCATTGGATGGAAAGGTGGATACTCCGGCACGGTTTGCCAATGTCTTGAATATAGGGCCTGAATTGCAATATTTATGTGAGAATGACAGCACCAACAAAATGGCTTTTGAGTATTTAATGAGTAACTTATTACTGAGTAACCATGTGGTTCGTTTTGTGAATAACTTGAAATTCATGTCATCTTTTTCTTATACAAAACTTCCTCGTATTTATGAAGAAGCTCTTTATATTTATAAATTAGGTGTTGGCGAAGAAGAGTTTTCAAAGGTAGGAATAAAAATAAGTCCGGCAACGGAAGAACGGTTTAAACGATATTATAGTCTTGTACAGAGCAAACAGTTAGGCACTTTGCAAAAGGAGTTCGGAAATACGTATTGGTTTTATTTGAATTATATCAGTCCTTATGGTAATAAGGTGATAGCTAATTAATGGGAAATTATATGAAAATACAAAATCTGCTTTACTATACATTAATTATTTTTTTGTCAGGATGTACGCAATATCATCAGGCAGAAAGTATGAGTGACCGATTACCGTTAATTTATCCGGATTATACGGATGTGACTTTCCCTATCAATATTGCACCTCCTAATTTTAGAATTCAGGAGGAAGGAGAGGCTTTCCAGACAGAATTAGGATGCGGAGAGGAAAATTATGACATTCTTATTCAGGATGACGAACCAATAGTCCGTATACCGGAAAGCGAGTGGAAGGTACTGTTGGAGAAAGCTGCCGGCAAAAAAATATATATCAGAATTACTATTAAGCAGCATGGCAAATGGGTACGTTATTCTGATATTCAGGATAGTATATCCGTTCATGCGATAGATCCTTTTTTAGCGTACCGTCTGCTTTATCCCGGATATGAACTTTGGAATGAAATGGGAATTTATCAACGTGACCTGACAACGTATGAGCAGACTCCTATCGCTGAAAATAGAAATTTTGGGAAGCAATGCATTAACTGTCATACGTTTAACCGAAATTCACCCGATACGATGATGGTTCATGTGCGTGGTAAACAGGGGGGTACTTTAATTTCCCTTAATGGTGAGATGGAAAAAGTCGACCCTAAGCCTGAAGAATACAGGCATGGAGCCACTTATCCTGCCTGGCATCCTTCCGGCAGATATATTGCATTTTCTGCCAATGAGATACAGCAGTTCTTCCATTCCTCAGGACAAAAGCCCATAGAAGTATCTGATTTGGCTGCCGATTTAATGATTTATGATGTACAGACTCACGAAACATTTACTGATTCGTTAGTTTATGGTGAACAATATATGGAAACTTTTCCAACATGGAGTCCTGATGGAAAACAGATTTATTTCTGTCGTGCTGAAGGATATCGTCAAGGAATGTCTTTGGACAGTATCCGGTATGATTTATATCGTATACATTTTGACGCAGAACATTCCAAACTGCATACATTGGAATGTGTCTATAAAGCATCAGCCCTTCGTAAGACTGTCTCTTTTCCGAGAATTTCACCGGATGGTAGGTTCCTTTTATTTACTCAGTCTGATTACGGCAATTTCTCCATCTGGCATCCTGAAAGTGATTTATATCTGCTTAATTTGGCTACAGGTAATATACGAAATATCGCGGAAATAAACAGTGACAATGTGGACAGTTTTCATACCTGGTCTTCAACAGGAAGATGGCTGGTCTTCAGCAGCAAACGTCTGGATGGGTTGTGGGCTCGTCCGTTTTTTGCGCATTTTGATCCCGAGACAGGACATTTTAGTAAGCCTTTCCTATTACCTCAGAAGGAGCCCGATTTTTATGATACCTTTACATATACCTATAACTTGCCGGAATTAATCAAGGCACCTGTAAAGACTGGCAAAAAATTGTTGGAAACAATAGAAGAACCTATACATCGGGCTAAAGTCAAAAATTAACAGTTCTATTTGAAGAAAGCATATAAAATATTATCTTAATAAGAGTATGGGTTGGTTAATATTGCGATAATGAAAACAAATAGCTAATAATCAACCCATTACTGTTGATTTAGAGCGTCCGAACGAGTAATGTACATAAAGTACAGAGCATGGAAAAACAAATAAAAAAAGCAGTCGGGACAAGCTACAGGAGACTATCCCTGCATTCGGTATGCAGAAATATTGTTGATATATGCCGAAGCGCATACGCATACTGCCGGATTTGATTCTCAGACACAGGCAGCTCTTAATGAATTGCGTGATCGTTGTGGTATGCCTGATGTTCCGACCAGCTTAAGCAAGGAAGAAGGGTTGGAGCTGATTGCAAACGAACGTCGTATTGAGTTGGCGGCAGAAGGGTTCCGCAGTGACGATATGTATCGTTACAGTGATGAATATTGGAATAAACATATCAACAATGTAGAAATTGCAGCTCCTGATGGTGATAATATTATCACTATGAGTTGGAATCCCCGTATGCACTTGAGACCTATTCCTCAAACTGCAATCGACTTGAATCCGCTTTTGGCTGATGACCAAAATCCCGGTTATTAAAATCCTATAAACGTTTTATATAATAGGGTTGATTATATAAATAAGAAAGCCGGCTGAATGATGAGAAATTCAGTCGGCTTTTTAATTTTATCGGTATGTGCTGACTTTTATAGCATGATGAATTTCACAGCCGCCCAATTATTCTTTTCCCGGTAATGAATAAATTTCATTCCCAGGTTTTCCGCTTTCTCCCGGATGACAGGAATATCCTGTACATAGAATCCGCTCATGTAAAGCTCGGAACCGGCATGCATACAAGCTGCATATTGAGGCATATCCGCCAATAATATATTGCGGTTGATATTGGCGATAATGACATCAAAGGGCTTGCGTCCTTTTAATAAGGAGGCATCTCCCAATTCTACCGTAATATTATTAATCTGATTCAGAATAATATTGTCTTTGGAATTGTTTACACACCAGTCGTCAATGTCGATGGCGGTAACGGGATTGGCTCCGCGCATGGATGCCAGGATAGCGAGGATAGAGGTACCGCATCCCATATCCAGTACAGATTTGTCTTTTAAATCGGCGTCCAGCAGTTCGCTGATGATGGAACTTGTCGTTTCGTGATGTCCTGTTCCGAAAGCCATTTGAGGGTTAATCAATATTTCGTACTCTGTTTTCGGAGTATCCTTGTGAAAAGTACTGTGAATGCAACAACGGTTACCGATAACGATAGGTTGGAAGAAATTCTTTTCCCATTCTTCATTCCAGTTTTTATCTTCGGCCTCTTTTACGGTATATTCTACTTTTGCGTTAGGGATGGGAAATTCCGAAATCATTTCATCCAGTACTTCTTTATTGAACAAGGCTTGTTGGATGTAGGCTTGTATACCGCCTTCACATTCCACAAAACTCTCAAATCCGATATCTCCTGCCAGTGCAGATACTACATCATTTACTGTTTCATTGCAGGGGTGAGTGGTAAAGGTTACTTCTAAATATTTCATATGTCTTTGTTTATTCGATTACTTTACGGAGTAATGCTTCCATTTCATTTTTGAAAATTCCGGCTTCGTGTACTTTCACACCATCCACATAGAAAGTCGGGACATAGTAATAGTCGTATTGGTCGGCTATATCAGGATGTTGTGTTTCCTCTATCATTTCTATTTCTATCGGTTGGAATTCAGGGTACTCTTCTTTCAGCTCTTCGATGTAACGCAATGCCTTTTTGCAAAACGGACATCTTTCCTGATAAAATAATTTCACTGCTTTCATGTGGTTGTTTGTTTTAAGTTTATATACCCTTAAAAAGGGTAGTGGCAAAGATAGGGAGAAAAAATGAGAATAAGAGTAGAATAGGTGTTAATTGCTTTTCTCCTTATACTGTTCGGCATCTATTTATCTTCTTCATTCCGGTCGGATATCAACAGGTAAACTTTGTTCCATGATACAGATTCCTCCGATATTGGTTTTTAGGGGAATATCCGGTTTATTGGAGAATATCTTCGAGTCAATTTGTTGTTTTCCGTCTTTTCTTTCACTATCTTTGTATGTTTGCAAATGCTTAACCACGAAGGTGGTTAAGTCTGACCACAAGGGTGGTTAAAGTTAGTCACGTCCGTGGTGAAAGTTAACCACCTTCGTGGTTAAGGAATAATTGACTTTAACTAATAAAAGAAGAACAGTATGGCAATACTATTTGATTGGTATGAGAATCCCCAAAGCTCTGAACAACAGGGAGAAGAGAATGCGTTGCATCCGCGTCTCCGGCTGAATGGGAAGATGAGCACGGCCCAACTCCGTGCCCGTATTCAGAAACGTTGTACGCTGACGGAGACGGACGTGATAGCCGTGCTTGATGCGCTGTCACACGCCATGGGCGAGGAATTGGCAGACGGCAAGCAGGTGCATTTGGACGGTATCGGGTTTTTTCGTCCCAACCTGGTGAGCACCGAGCCGGTGACGGAAAAGACGAAGTACAAGAATACGAAGGTAAAACTGAAGGGGATTGTCTACCGACCCGACCAAGCTTTGTTGGATGAGGTGGGGAGGATAAAGGTGCAACGCACCAAGTTCCCTTTTCATTCGGCCAGACTGACGGTTGGGGAAATAGATGCACTGCTGACGGAGTATTTCGTAACCCATGATTTTGTGCTGCGGAAGAGTTTCCAACTTCTTTGTGGTATGACACAAACCACGGCCAACCGCCATTTACATCGCTTGTGCGAGGAGGGAAAGTTGGAAAATGCGGGACTTCCCAAACAACCGGTTTATAAGCCTGTGAATGGACATTATGTTGTGAATGACTGATTCTTTGTATATTCATTATATTATAAGTATTTAATCGGTTTTTTAAGAAACGATTCCATGTTCTGCTGACAAAGGTAAAATAGGGAAATCCCTACCAACTAATAGGGATTTTCTTTGTTATGGAGTAAAACCTCTGATTATCTTTGTACCGGAAAAGGTAGATAAAATAACAAATAAACAAGTGACGAGTATGAAAAAGATTGTATTGACTTCGCTTATGATGGTGTGCTTGCCTTTCCTGGCAGTGGCACAAAGCGTAGAAGACGACCTTTATTTCATCCCGAAAAAGAAAGCCGAAAAGAAGGAAGAGGTTAAGCAGGAGGTAAAGGTAGCAGTTCCGCAGAAGCAGAACAATACCACTGTCTATGCAGCTCCCGGTTCTACGGTTGTTGTGAAGGATGTAAAAGGCAATATGCGTGATGTGGATGAGTATAACCGTCGTTATACTTCACGGGATAATACGTTCTCGATGGAGAATGATACTTTATATATCGAGGAAAAACCTTTGAATGAGAGAGGCGAATGGGTAAATGGTTTCGAAGGTTCTCAAGATGATTATGAATACGCTATGCGTATCGTTCGCTTCAGAAATCCCCGATATGCTATCCCTGTGAGCAGCCCGTTGTATTGGGATGTGGTTTACGGACTTCCCTCTTGGGATTGGAATGTGTATGATGACGGATTGTATGCATACGTTTTCCCCACTTATACAAATAGATTATGGTGGGATTGGCGCTTTAACTATCTTTACGGACCCGGATGGAGCTTCAGCTGGGGATGGACTTCACCGTGGTATTATAGCAGTTGGTATCCCAATTATTGGTATGGCGGTTACTGGGGTGGCGGCTATTGGGGACACCATGCTTGGCATCATCACCATCATTATCCCGGCTATGGCTGGGGCGGCGGTTATTGGGGCGGCGGACATGGATGGTATGGTTCAAGTGCTCACCGTCCGGGCATTCATGCCGGCAGATATAACAACAATTATAACTCATCACGCCCGAACCGTAATAATTACGTAAATAACTATGGCCGTACTAACAGCAGCTCCTATGTAGGACGCAGTGAAGGCGGACGCACCAGTTCAAGTAGCTATCGTTCGGCTGCTCGTAGAGGTTCCAGTTCGGGAAGAGTAGTTTCCGGTTCAAACAGTTCGAATTCGGTTCGTCCGGGAAGAACGACTTATCGCTCTCGTACCGGAGAAAACATATCAGTCGGTCAGTCGGCAGGTTTACGTAATGAGAATGTTTACACTCGTCCCGAGGCAGGAAGAGGTTCTTCTTACAACAGGCCAAGCAGCACTCGCAGCAGTGTTTCTGGTTCGTCTTCTTATCGGAGAAACTCTGACGGTACGGTAGGTCGCGGAGCATATCGCAGTAACAGTAACAGCAGTTCTTCTCGCGGTAATTCTTATTCACGGAGAGATTCTTACTCACGGCAGAATTCATCTTCTCGGAATAATATATCAACCTCCAGAAGTAACTCGTCATACCGTAGCAACAGCTCTTCGTCATCTTCACGCAGCAGCTATTCAAGCGGTGGAAGCAGTGTTTCACGAAGCTCCGGTGGCGGCGGTTCACGTTCAAGCGGCGGAGGCTCTCGCAGAAGATAAGAGTTAGAGATTAAACTAGACAGATGATAGAATTAAATAGACTTGGTATATGAAAAATAAAGTAATATTAACCGCTTGTGCGTTGCTGGCAATGGCAACGGCAGGTGCACAAAATGCATACGATGCCGAGCGGTTGCTTGGTAATGATTTGAACGGAACAGCTCGTTTTGTGGGTATGGGTGGTGCAATGGGCGCTTTGGGCGGCGATATGTCTGTGATGGGCACGAACCCTGCCGGTATCGGCATCTATCGCAGCAATGATGTTGCATTGTCTTTCGGTTTTAATAATACGGCAGCGAAGAGTAATTTTTATGGCACATCGATGAAGGAAGACCGGACACGCGCTTCTTTCGACCAAATCGGTTTTGTATATAGCAATAAGATTGGCAATAATACTTCTCTGCGTTTTGTGAATTTTGGGTTCAATTATCATAAGAGCAAGAATTTCAATCGTTTGTTCTCGATGGGAGGAATATTGGATAACGGTCTCTCGCAGAGTATGCAATTGGCGGAACTGATGGACATAGGAATGGAAGGAGTAGGGGTTACCGGACCTGAATCGTTTCAGGATAAGATTATCCGTGTGGACAATCCTTATGCAAAATATTGGAATAAGTTGCCGGTGCTGGGAGTCTTGGGTGCCCAGACCGGTGTGGTGGACTGGCCGACCGGACAGGATAGAGTAATGGGTTGGAATTGTTATAGCAATAATTTCTTCAGCAAGGAGACCGGCGGTATCAGTCAATATGATTTTAATGTATCTTTCAATATCGAAGATAGAGTGTACTTGGGAGCTACTCTGGGAGTATATGATGTCAGCTATAATCGTTTCTCTTCTTATACGGAAGATTTGAATGATGATTTCGGTAAAGAAAACGGTGGTTATACCTTGGATAATTATTATACTTTGGACGGAACCGGTATTGATTTGAAACTGGGTGTGATTGTCCGGCCTTTCGAAAGTTCGCCTTTCCGTTTGGGCTTTGCCGTACATACTCCCACATGGTATGATTTGAGAGAGAGCTATAATGCCAATTTATCTTCAAATATTGATTATTATGGAGAGGCGTACAATCAGAATCTTGGTGATTTCTTGATTGGACGTGATTATGATTATCTCACTTATGATTATAATCTGACTACACCGTGGAAGTTTAATGTCAGCGCAGGTACTACTGTCGGAGGTTTGGTAGCTATCGGAGCAGAATATGAATATCAGGATTATTCTTCCAGTAAATTGGAGGATGTGGATGGTTATCCGCTGGGCGACCAGTCAAGTGTGGACGATTATCTGAAAGGTGTTCACAATCTGCGTGTAGGTATGGAAACGCGTATTGTTCCCGAGTTTAGCATTCGTGCCGGATATAACTACACATCGGCAGCTTTTGCTAAGGATTCTTATAACGCACTGGCTTTGTATAGCACACATACCGATTATAACAATACGGAGTCAAAGAATACGTTTACTTTCGGTTTAGGTTATCGCGGAAGCGTGATATATGCCGATTTAGCTTATAAATATGATATGTATAAGTCTAAGTTTTATCCTTTTGATGATGTGGAGCTGAAAGCCGCACAGGTGGATAACTCACGTCATCAGTTGTTGTTCACTGTAGGAGCACGTTTTTAATGGATTTATTGTGAGTCTAATATAGTTAAATTTAATGCGAATGTATCAGGAGCGAAGCTTGCTCTTGATACATTTTTTTTTGTAGGATGTTGTGGTTAAAGGGAAAAGCTGTCTAATTCTTTTGTTGTTTTTGCATTATTGCTTTATATAATAAGATTGATTTCTGTGCAGTTTGCATTGAGGGGATTGCTTGAGAAAGATTTTGTAACGCAAGGGGATATATGATTGTTTCTTTGCTATTTGATTAAAAGAGGATTATTAACATGTCATTATTTATGACGGTATTCTTTCTTTTTCCAGAAATTGAGTCCGACATATACACGTAGTGTTCCGAAAGTGTTAGTCAGTGAAAAATCTTCTTTCCGATAATCGTAGGTGTGCATGACCAGTGCGGCACCTGCGAAGTATTTGCTGTTGTTATAGACTATGGAGGCACGGGTAATCAAATCGAAATTGATATCTTTTATCCAGTGGGTATGGGGTTGGGGAGTATCGTTTATCTTTGATTTCTTATAGGCAATGGCGGGAAGGAGTGAAAGATTGGATACCCAGTTCTTGGCAAAGACCCAGTTATAGCCGTAGCCCAGACAAAGGCTGTAATCCGAATATTTCACTTTCTTGAAAAGTAAAGCATTGTGTAACTGATCACGCATCTCGGTCGGTAATTTATCATAATCAAAAGAAATATTATGCTGTGAGTAAGAGAATCCTGCCATTAAAGAACCGGCACTTTTCCTTTGGTTTGTAGATTGGCTGTAAGCGGCAGGGTAGGAAAATCGTTTGTAATTGAATATCCAGTAAGCGTTCAACCCCTTGATTTTACTTTGAAAGCCGTTGAAGTCCATATTTTTGGTCGGGGTATTTAATTGGAAGCCATTGTACGAGCGTATCTTGAAATCGCTTCCCGTTTTTCTCCAATACAGGTCTACTCCGAATTTGGAACTGTAGAGGTTTAATGCCATTTCTGTTTTCTTGGCTTTATTTTTATGTCCGCCGAATATGTCTTTTACATCAAAAGAGTATCCCAAAAATATCCAGCGCCAACCAAAATAAACTCCCAATTTGAAGTTGGCATTCGGTGAGAAACTTATGCTTTGTTCACCGTTGTTGCTGTTGCTTCCCAATCGGTAATATTCATACCAACTGCTGTGTTCCAGCATAAACGCCAGATTATAAAGGTTGGGGGAGATGAAAGTGGTGTCGACAGCATTGAACTCTTTTCCTACCTTTCTGATTTTCCGCCCCGTGTGACGCACTGTAGTGGCAATACCATCTGTCAGATTGACAAGAACGCCTTTACTGTTTTGCGCTGTTGTATCCTTCTTTATCTCTTCTTGTGCGGAAGCATTCAGGATATAAAGAAAGAAGCTGAGCAGCAAACAGATTTTCCGGGCGTTCGTCATAAATGTGATGTTAGAGTTTATTTAAAATACGATCCATTACCCAGTTTGTGGGAGTGGCACTGATTCCGTCACAGGTACAGATTGCTTTTCCTTGCAGATGTTCTACCACAGCCTTGATGAGAGGCAGTTGTACATGAGGGGGATTTTCGGGCAGGAATTCTTCACGGCCTCTTTCTGTGTGGAGGGCAATAGGTTCGTAAGTGAAGACAGAGAAACAAATCATTCCTTTGTCGCCAATGATTTCGATGCGGTCTTCTTTGGCAGATTCATGTGCCACAAAGCACCATGAGCCGGAACCGGGCAGACCGGAATCAAATTTGAAACAGGCACTGATGGTGTCTTCTGCCTGATACAGACCACCTCGGTTGCTTTTATATCCTTCTGCTTCAAGTATGCAGCCGAACATATCTTGTAATAAATCCAATTGATGAGGGGCAAGGTCGTAAAAATAGCCACCTCCCGCAATGTCCGCCTGTACGCGCCAAGGAAGGTTTGTACTGTTATAATCGAGATTACGTGGTGGTTGGGCAAAACGAATTTGTATATTGATTACGTTGCCGATTTCTCCGTTCTCTACCATTTGACGCACTTTCTGAAAATAAGGAAGGTAGCGGCGATAGTAAGCTACAAAACACGGAACTCCTGTTTCCTGCGAGATGCGGTTGATGCGGGCGCAATCTTCATAGCTGGCTGCCATTGGTTTCTCAATATAGACAGGTTTTCCGGCTTTCATTGCCATGATGGCAAAGGTGGCATGGGAAGAGGGGGGCGTAGCGATGTAGACAGCATTTACGTCTTCATCACCAATGAGTTGTTGTACGTCGGTATACCAACGTGGAATATTGTGTCTTTTGGCGTATGATTCTGCTTTTTCTTTGTTGCGGCTCATCACAGCCACTACTTGAGAGCCTTCAATCATGGCGAAGGCGGGTCCACTCTTTTTCTCGGTTACTTCACCGCAACCGATAAAACCCCATTTAACTGTTTTCAGTTTGTTCATTACTATAATATTTTCGTCATTTCTCCTGAAATGACAACAATTCAGATTGCAAATATATTAAGATTTTGCAATTTAAACCGTATAAAAAATCACTTATTATAGTATTTCTTTTGTAGTTCTCTGAATTCGGGAGTTAGGGTATAGGTGTCGAGCCATGCATTCAGACTGTCCAGCAAGATGGGAGAATGTTTGCTTACTCCCCATGAATAAAATTGGGTAAAACTGATGGCTGTCTTTATATCCAGTTGCGGAAAATCATTGATGGAAGCTTGGGCGATGCTTTCATCACATACTGTGTAGTCTATATCTCCGTGAGCCACCATTGCCAGCAGTTGCTCAGGACCATATTTTTCTACTTCTTGAATGTAAATAGTGTCTCCGATTTCGTTGCTCAAATTATGGATGCGGAGCAGGACCGGTGATCCCTTGACTACGTGAAGGGTTTTGCGTGCCAGTTCTAATTGGCTGTGAATATACATACTGTCATTTTCCAGTTCGGGCTTGCGCTGCACCAACACTTGCTTGTTGAGAAGGATGGGGTGGGTGAACAGCAATGAGTCTTTCGATTCGCTGGTTACTATGGTGCTGTTTGCCAGTATGTCGTATTTTCCGGTTAATATGCCTTCCTGTCTTTTTTCAAAACTCATTTCCGGAATAATTTCGGGTGTCAGTCCTTTACTGCGGGCAAACGCATTCAATAATTCATAATGAAAACCGCTCACAGTATCCCCATCGGCAAAATAACTGATGGAATTATATTCTGTCACAGCTCGCAGGATTCCCGATTCAACGATAGTCTGATAGTCTCGGGGGTTACCCTTTTCTTTGTCTTTTCCGGGAAAGAAGAGAGTATAGAGGGTAACAGCCACAATTCCCATTATGATATATTTCAAATATCTCTTCATCACTGCCGTTAATCAAAGAAATTCCATGAAAGTCCGAACTTAATGGTTCTTGGGTTGATAGGATAATGAGGTGCGAGGAAGTATCTTGAACTTCCCGAACCTTGATTGATATGATACATCATCACAAAGAAACGGGTACGCTTCAAATGTAGATTGGCATATACATTAACGATGGGATAAGAACCGATTTCAATTTTGTCTTCGGGATTCTGATTATAGAATTGACCGATGGCAGGAGAATAGTCTGGCGCATAATACTTCGTGAAATAACGCACATCGGCTCCCAGTTCCAGTTGGAGCACTTTCTTGGCAAGTCCTGTTTTGATATATAGATTGCCATACATGGATAGCTCCGGTAAAGGTAGTATATCTTGTTTGCTCGATTTCTGATAAGCTACTTCACCGTCCAGATGAAGGATACCGAATTTTAATTTTTGCTGCAGAACGGCACTTAATACTTGAATATTTCCGGTGTATTGCTCTACGGCGGCATTATTCTTAAAAGAAAGAATCTTGCCTTCATTGTCTTTTACGGGGACACTGGTATTGGCAAGGTAGGTGTAGTTCTTGATATTTTCTACACCGGCACGCAAAGTTGTTCCCCATTTATCGAAACTTAGCTTGCCTTCCAGTCGGGTACGCATGATTTTGGACAAGTCATCATTGTTCCACCAGTAATGCTTAGAATGGAAGTGCCTGAAATAGAAGACCGGATTCTGGTTTTTGATAAATGCATTGGCTTCCAACCGAATGGTATCGCCAAATAGAGGTATATTTAAATCTCCATTGCCTTCAATATTGAATTGTCCGGCATCCTCACCTGCAATAGCCAGTTCTCCTAAGATGTTATAGTGTAGCAGCTTACCTTGACGTTTGGATAACTCGCCTCCAATGGACAGCACGCTTTCTTTATAATGTCCCAAACGGCGTTCTTTGGGAACATCTGTTGTATCTGTCAATGTAAAGTTGCGGTATTCATAACTCATAAAAGCGGTGAGACCTGCCTTAGCCCATTTGTTAAATCCTTCGTGCAGTGATATGCCGATGGTATTTTTGATGGAAGAGCGTCGGGTTTTATCAATAGAGTCGTTGCCCAAGTAATTGTGCTCAAAATATTTCTGATTCTGTTCGTCATCATAAGAGATGTATTTGCGTCCGTTCAGGTCGACTTGCAAGGTATGGATGAAGCTGGTAACAGGAACGAATTCTTGGATAATTCTTACAGAATCTTTAGTTACGCTGTCTGTTTTTTCTTTGTGAAAACCAAGGTTGTAACGCTGGGTCATAAATACGTGATAGCTGGTATTATGATTCCATACTTTGTTCAAGTTGGTGGGGATGTCGTACGATTTGTATTCCTTTTTTCCTTCTGCCATGTCCAAAGGATTGGTGATGTAACGGTCGTCGGCAATACCGCCGTTTTCAGCCATTTTCAGGTTGTCATTGTTGAATATAAAGTGCATGTTGTATTTGTCTCCCCGATAGCTGGCAAACAATCCTCCGTTGAAGAATGCTGTGGATTGGCTGGCATAGAGACCGCGTCCGTAGAGATAATCAATATAAAAACCGACACCGAATCGCTTGTTGGCATTGATGGCAAAGTAGGATTTGAAACGCTCTTCACCGTTACGGCTATCGAAAGTTTTATAATAGCTCAGGTTGGTAAAGGGAGAAAGCGTATTGGTAAATATGATATCTTCCGGGCGGAGTACGGTAAGGTCGTATGGATCGGTAAAAAAGAACTGACTGGCATCCCGACGGTCGAAAAAAAGACGCGACAGGCGGGGAGAGCCTAAGTTGCCCAAGTAGTTATATTGTCCGGTCATGCCTCCGGTGTCGTTTGTGTTCTGGAAAGCGTGTGTAAGGGTATCTACCGGTACGAAGGTCACATTACCGAACCGGCTGTCTATTTTCCATGAATAAAGCCCGATGGGAATTGTGTTTGCATCGATCACGGCAGTTGTATCTATAGGGTTACCATTACGGTCACGCTGCCCCATGCTTAATCCGCTGGCAGAAGAACCGAAGTTATTATTCAGTGTGTTTTGTGCCTGCAACATCACTTGGCTGCACAGAAACATTAATAGAATGAGTGAGAATATTCTTTTCATAACGCCCGCAAAGATACAATATAAAAATAAAAGGAAGCGCTTTTCCACTGTGGAAAGTTCTTCCTTTTATTATTCGTTTAGAGTTATTTTAACTTACTGAGGCTTAATAATCTCCATTCCGATGTGAATTGCTTCTTCGTTTACGGGGATAAGGTGGTGGTGGCGTTCGGGCAATGTCTTGCGTAACGCTTTCAGTACACTTTCAATAGCTACCACCGGACGCAGTTTCAATAATCCTCCCAAAACAATCATATTGAATGTTTTGGCAATGCCGCGTTCATTGGCTGCATCCATAGCGTCGATGCGGTAAATCTGAATGTCTTTACGGGTTGGTGGTTCGATAATACCATATCCGTCGTAAATCAGAATACCTCCCGGTTTTACTTTGTTTTCAAACTTAGCCAATGAAGGCTGATTCAGTATGATGGCTGTATCATATTGGCTGAGAATGGGAGAGGAGATGCGTTCATCGCTGACGATAACTGTAACGTTGGCAGTTCCTCCTCGTTGTTCGGGACCGTATGCCGGCATCCAGGTCACTTCTTTGCCTTCCATCA
>OGDA01000009.1_pt1 | contig 145123 bp, 98 predicted proteins | sample 1570281 | NCBI WGS metagenome assembly OGDA01 (sample SAMEA2582184, study PRJEB24529) | metagenome
AAGAAGAAGACAGTTGAAATAAAAAAGAGATTACCACCAAATTTGACGAAGAACCGAGATTTATCTTTTTTATTTCTCATTTCTCATAAAATCTAGATAATTAGTTTATAATCAGTAATATATAGTATGAGAAATGCTTTCTATACAGGCATTTCTCATACTTTTTTTACAGATATTTTAACGAAAAACGGCTATTTCTCATTCGTTTTTCAATGATTTCTCATACATCTGCCCTGTATTCATCCTGCATTTCTCATACATTTCTCATGATGATTGCATAGACGATGGTTGCTGATCTTATTTACATTGAAAACAGATGAAAGGTACTTATCATTCAAACAACCCTATGCCGGCATGTTTTTCATTCGTTATCGTCCAGTTATTGATAGAGCATCTCCATCGTTCCACTAGAGTGACGAGGGTTGTTCACTAGAGTGCATAGATTTGTTCACTGGAGTGAAAAGACTTGTCTACTGGAGTGGAACGATTGAGATGTCAGTCAGATAATCCGGGCATGTCGGTTGGAAAACATGAAGAGATAGGTTATATCATACATAAACTATAGCTTTAATACATTCAATATATGAATAAACTAATCACAATCTCCTCTGCACTTCTTACAGCTGCTGCTGTAAAAGCGCAAACACCCAATATCGTATTTATATTGGCGGATGATTTGGGTTATGGAGACATCTCGGCCTTTAATCCCGAATCTAAAATCCATACTCCTAATATTGACAAACTGGCCGAGCACGGGATTGCCTTTACGGATGCCCATGCTTCTTCCGCTTTATCCACTCCTTCCAGATATTCTCTTCTGACCGGAAGGTATCCGTGGCGAACCAAGTTGAAACGAGGTGGTCTTGATGGCGATTCGCCTGCAATGATTGATCCTGAACGTCGTACCATCGCGCAAATGTTTTCAGCGAATGGCTATAATACCGCTTGTATCGGTAAATGGCACTTAGGTTGGGACTGGGGATATACGAACAATGGCAGAAGTATGAAAGATATAGATTTCTCGCTTCCGATCAAGAACGGACCCACCGACAGGGGATTTGATTACTATTTCGGCATACCCGCGTCATTGGATATTTCTCCCTATGTTTATGTAGAAGATAACAAAGCCACCTCTATCCCCGATCATGTGATAGAACCCCAGAAAAAGAATCTGGCATTACTGATGCACGGAGGAATGGCAGGAGCCGATTTCAAGCCGGAAGAATGTTTTCCCAACATCATTCGTCATAGCCTGAACTATATCAATGAGCAGAAAGACAGCAAGAAGCCGTTCTTTTTATATTTGCCTATTACAGCTCCTCACACCCCTATATTGCCTTCGAAAGAGTTTCAGGGTAAAACCAGTATCGGTCCTTATGGCGATTTCGTAGTCATGATAGACGACATGGTGCGCCAAATCGTAAAAACATTGAAGAAGAACAAGCAACTGGATAATACCATCATTGTCTTTGCTTCGGATAATGGGTGTGCCGGTTATATCGGCGTGAAAGATATGGAAAAGAAAGGACATTTTCCTAGTTACATCTACAGAGGCTACAAAAGCGATATTTACGAAGGTGGACACAGAATTCCCCTTATTGTCTCCTGGAAAGGAAAATATGGGAAAGAGACAAACAACTCTTTAGTCTCATTGATAGACTTTTATGCCACTTTTGCTCAAATGCTTAACCACAATTTGGAGACAGAAGAAGCTGTTGACAGTTACAGTATGTGGCCGATATTGAGTAAGAAAGGTGCTTCTACGCGTAAGGACTTGGTGCACGAAGCGGGAGAGGGGTATTTGTCTTTGCGTACTTCCCAACTGAAATTGGTGTTCTACGGAGGTTCGGGTGGCTTTTCCTATCCTGTCAAACCTTCTGATGTGGCGAAGTTCCCTTCGATGCAATTGTTTGATATCGTGAAAGATCCTTCGGAAAAAGAAAACATTATCGGTGATAAGCGTTACGAAAATGAGGTGAAAGAAATGAAACGGGCTATGAAGCAATATGTAGAGAATGGCCGTTCTACTCCTGATGAAAAAGTATCGAATGATACGAAGAATAGTTGGAATCAGGTAAAGATCTTCATGCAGGAAGAATAAGCATTTCTGAAAAAGAATATGAATATAAAAAAACAGCACCCTGAATAGACGTCATAGGTGCTGTTTTTAGTTCAACAAGGAAAAGAGTATTATTCTATTTATTATTTATTCAGAGAGTTACAGATCTGTTGGTTGATTTCTCTGACTTTAGCTTCATTCATCTTGATAACTTTACGGTCATAAGTCATCAGACCGTTGATTTCACCTTCTACGTCTGTTGTCTGGGTATATACGGCAGCAGAGAATCCTTTCTGGATCAATTCCAACAGATGTTTGCCATATTTAATGTATTCGTTCGTTACTTCGTCCGATGTATTGAACTTCACATAACCCCAGTTTTTCTTGTCATTCACCCAAGTGTTTCCTTCTACTACCAAGCCGATACCTCCATATTCACCCAATACGGTAGCGCGTCTCGGATCGTAAAGGAACATGTTCGGGCCCGGATAGTGGTGAAGGTCGAGAATATCGCCACAAGTATAGTGATTACCACCGCTGGCAGGATTCACCAGGCGGCTAGGATCGTATTCTTTAGTCCATGCTACGATTTCCGGAGTCTTGAATTGTCCCCATGCTTCATTGAAAGGAACCCATACAGCGATACTCGGATAAGAATACAAACAGTCGATGATTTCTTTCCACTCTTTGCGGTAGTTAGCTTCCGAAGCAGCGGAACGAATCACTTCTCTGCCGTTAAAGTAGTTGCGTGCCTGCCACTGTGGGCTAGGACCACCGTTCGGCATATCTTGCCATACGATCAATCCTAATTGGTCGCAATGAGTGTACCAGCGTGCAGGTTCTACTTTGACGTGCTTACGTACCATGTTGTAGCCGAAGTCTTTCGTCTTCTTCAAGTCATAAACCAATGCTTCGTCTGTTGGTGCAGTATACAAACCGTCAGGCCACCATCCCTGGTCGAGCGGACCGAACTGGAAATAGTCTTTGTTGTTCAATTGCAGGCGAGTGATGCCATTCTGACCTTTGCGGATAGAATATTTACGCATAGCCGTATAACTCTTTACCTGGTCTATTGCTTTTCCGTCCTTATACAGAGTCACTTCCATGTTGTAGAGGAAAGGAGAGTCCGGAGACCACAGTTTAGCATTAGCAGGCATTGCCAGTTCAACAGGTACTCCGTTCAACGCTGCGCCTTTGGCTACAAGGTTCTTGCCATCGAATACTTTTACTTCCACTTTATCTGCAGAAGTTGTATTGGCGGCAACTTCTACCTTAACAGAATTATTGTCAATATCAGGAGTAGTTTTCAGATTAGTGATGTATTGTGTTGCAACCGGTTCCAACCACACTGTTTGCCAGATACCTGTAACCGGAGTGTACCAAATGCCATGAGGATTTGCTATTTGTTTTCCTCTGGGTTGTTCGCCACGATCTGAAGGGTCCCATACTTTTACTACCAAGTCATTATTTCCTTTATTAAGTACAGAAGTAATATCGAAATAGAAAGGAGTAAATCCGCCTGTGTGTTCGCCTACTTTTACATCATTCACCCAAACTTCTGCTTTCCAGTCTACTGCTCCGAAATGCAACAGGATTTGTTTACCACGCCAGGCAGAAGGAACGTCGAAAGTACGTTGGTACCACAGTTCTTCTTTCTCGTTTATCATTTTGCCTACGCCTGATAAAGACGATTCTACGGCAAAAGGAACAAGAATATCGCCTTGGTAAGCAGCAGGCGTAGGATCACCTTTCTTTGTGATTGCATATTTCCAAGGCCCGTTCAGGTTTTTCCAGTCGTTGCGCTCCATGATAGGACGCGGATATTCCGGCAATACGTTTTTAGGGTCAAGCTGTTCTCCCCACGATGTTTTGATTTTGTCACCGGCAGGTTTCCATTGAGCAAAAGTCGAACCGCATAAAGCCAATGCAAGCAGCATTGTTAGAAAATTCTTTTTCATGTTCATGGTATAAAAATATAGTTAGTTATTAGATATAAATTCTTTAAAAGGATATTGCAAAGAAAGGGGAATTAAAAGAGAATAAAGGAAATTTGCCGTTCAAAAAACAATAAATTCTCTTCTTTTTGATCAAATAAAGAGCTTTTTTGCTAATAAAATGGACTATTGACTAATTTTTGTCCTTTATTGAATGGCTATTTTCGTAACTTATCGGAAAGATTGCCGGACTTTGGGTGTGAGTAATTCATACACTTCTTGTTACTAACTTATTACGATATTATGTTATGAATAGAAAAGTTTTATTCTCAATCTCTGCTGTTTCCGGTATGATAAATATCATCCCAATGTCGGCACAAACACCCAAACCCAATGTTGTTATCATCATGACCGACCAACAGCGAGCTGATTTGTGTGGTCGCGAAGGTTTTCCGATGGCTGTGACTCCTTTTGCCGATTCGTTGGCATTGAGTAATGTGTGGTTTGATAAAGCGTATACGGTAGCTCCTGCTAGTATGCCTGCGCGTTGTTCCATGTTTACAGGACGTTATCCGACTGCTACGCATGTCCGTACGAACCACAACACTCCTGACATGTATTATAAGAAAGATATGCTCGAAGTGTTTAAGGAACAAGGATATAAAACAGCGTTAGTAGGTAAGAACCATGCGCATGTGAAAGGGAAAGATTTTGATTATTGTGAGGACTATTTTCATTGGGGAAAGAATCAGCGTGATACACAAGAAGATAAGGACTTTGCATATTTTCTGAATAATAAAGCGAGAGGACAATATTTAGAACCTACTCCTTTCCCGGCAGAAGCGCAGAACCCGGTGAAGATTGTCACTAAAGCCTTAGCTTGGGCGAAACTGCAAAAAGATTCAGCATTCTTTATGTGGGTTTCAATGCCTGAACCGCATAATCCATATCAGATATCAGAGCCTTATTTCTCGATGTTTTCTCCGGAAAAGATACCGGCAACCTTGACTAGCCGGAAAGATTTATCTAAAAAAGGAAATAAGTATGAGATTTTGGTGGAATTGGAAGATACAGCCTGCCCGAACCTGGCAGAAGATCTTCCTCGTTTGCGTGGAAATTATTTAGGAATGCTTCGCCTGATAGATGATCAGACCAAACGTCTGATTGAAGGATTCAAAGCTGCCGGACTTTATGAAAATACCATTTTTGTAGTCCTGTCAGATCACGGAGATTATTGTGGGGAATATGGCTTGATTCGTAAAGGTGCGGGAGTGCCTGAATGTCTCACCCGTATTCCAATGATCTGGGCAGGATGCGATATTCATCCGCAAAATGCTCCAATGGATGCACATGTTTCTATTGCTGATATCTTTCCCACCATTTGTACGGCTATCGGTGCAGATATACCTATCGGAGTGCAGGGACGCAGTTTATGGCCGATGCTGACTGGTAAGTCATATCCCCAAAAAGAGTTTTCAAGCATTATGGTGCAGCAAGGTTTCGGTGGTGAAGATTTTACTCGGGATGAACCGTTGACATTCGTTAAAGAGGGGGCTTTGCAACCCAATAAAATAGCTCACTTTGACGAACTGAATACCTGGACACAAAGCGGAACTGAACGTATGGTTCGCAAAGATGACTGGAAACTGGTACTTGACAATTATGGCCGTGGTGAATTGTATAACTTAAAAGCCGATCCTTCCGAGATTAATAACCTTTATAATAAAAAGAAATATGCCTCCAAACAAATAGAATTGCTGGAAGAATTGATGACTTGGGAACTCCGTGTACAAGACCCATTGCCCGTGCCAAGAAATCGTTATCATTTTAAGCGGAATCCATATAACTATCATTTTGAAGATAAAAAATAGAACTGAATAACTAGAACTACTGTATCAGTGAGATTCTTTTGTTATTCAAAAAATAGTCATCGACATGGGAGGATTAAAACGTTCATACCTTGGACCTGAAAGTACAAAATGTAATTAGTCTAATTGATTGGAGAACCAGATGGCTTTGCCATGGGTTCTCCTTCTTTTTGTGGTATTCCCAGTATAGGCATCCCATCTTTGTCCCACTCTATTTTTTGTAAGCGGGGAGTACGTGAGTCCATTGCACCCGGAGCATCATTCGGTATCTGACGGGCATGATAAAGCATATAACATTCCTTTCCATCCGGTGAAGAGACGAAAGAACTGCCGCCAGGGCCAAAAACTTCATTCTCCGGTTTCTGCTGAAATACGGGTGTCGGATGTTTCTTCCAGGAAGCAGGGTCCAACAGGTTGGCATTGGCGTCTGCTGTTAGCAATCCTACACAATAATAGGGAGTCCAGCTACCGCTGGCGGAATAAAAAATGCATACTTTATCTTTATTCTTCGGCTGAAAGAAATGAGGTGCTTCGTTCACATGGATCGGATAGGCTGTTTTGCTGCCATCGGGATTAACCCATTGACACTCCCATTCATATTCAGGTTTGGAAATCAGGACTCTGTCAGAAGAAAGAGTCCACGGATTTTCCATCGAAGCGATGTAAATACATTGTGTCTCGCTGTCAATTCTTCGTTTTTGCCATCCGCACCAAATCATGTAACGCTGTCCGTTGTGTTCGAAAGTACTCGCATGAATTGCCCAGTTATTATCTTTGTCGGTCGGTATGCGCCCTTTCATGACAAACTTACCTTCTGTAGGAATATCAGCCTCGTTTTCGATCACATAAATCTGGTGATTGTCCATGTTGCCATCGTCTGCTGCGAAGTAAATATACCATTTGTTGTTGATGCGATGCATTTCGGGGGCCCATAAGTGATGGGAATTGCTTGGATCGGTTGGTATCCATACCGGCTTTCTAAGACTGTCATTCAAATTTGTAATATCACTGGTCTCCCAGAGCACGATTCTGCTTTCAGCGCCTTGTGTATAATAATATTTCCCTTCATGAAAAACGGCCCATGGCTCTGCTCCTCTTTCACGTAGCGGATTTGTATAAGTAGCTCCTGTTACGGCTTCCTTTTCCGGCTCTGTTTTCTTCTTGGGTTGACAGGATGCACAAATAATGACTAAAAGTACGGCTAGTAATAACAATCTGCTTTTCATGGTATTTTTCATTTAATAATGACACTGCAAAGAAAGCACAAAATCCTGATAAATCATCTTTTTTTTGCAGATTGGTTAGTATTTATCCTTAATTGGTTTGTATTTATTGAATTTCTAGTTGTTTTTTCTCATCTTTGTGGCACGAACTTTAAAATTGATATTGTATGAAACTGAAGCACCTTATTCTTCTTAGTGTTATTTGCTGTTCCCAGTCTGTATTTGGACAAAAAGCCAATCAACAACCGAAGACGAGTGGCAATCCTGTATTTCCGGGATGGTATGCCGATCCGGAAGGAATTGTATTTGGGGATGAATACTGGATTTATCCTACGTATTCGGCGCCTTATGACGAACAGACTTTCATGGACGCCTTCTCGTCTAAAGACCTGGTGAACTGGACAAAACACCCGAAAGTGTTATCAAAAGAGAATATTAGTTGGTTTAAACGTGCTTTGTGGGCACCTGCCGTGATTCATGCGAATGATAAATATTATATATTTTTCGGTGCGAATGATATCCAAAGCAATAATGAGCTGGGCGGTATTGGTGTAGCTGTGGCCGACAATCCTGCCGGACCATTTAAAGATGCGTTAGGCAAACCTCTGATTGATAAATTTGTAAATGGTGCGCAACCGATCGATCAGTTTGTGTACAAAGACGATGACGGACAGTATTATATGTATTATGGTGGCTGGGGACATTGTAATATGGTGAAACTGGCCCCGGACTTGTTGAGTATCGTACCGTTTGAAGATGGTACCCTTTATAAGGAAGTAACCCCCGAAAAATATGTAGAGGGACCTTTTATGTTGAAACGTAACGGAAAATACTATTTTATGTGGTCAGAAGGCGGTTGGACCGGACCGGATTATTGTGTTGCTTATGCCATTGCCGACTCACCGTTCGGACCCTTCAAAAGAGAAGCAAAAATATTACAGAGAGATCCCAATATTGGGACAGGTGCCGGTCATCATTCAGTTGTAAAAGGGTCGGGAGAGGATGAATGGTACATCATTTATCATCGCCATCCATTGGGTGAAACGGATGGAAACGCTCGTGTGACCTGCGTTGACCGTATGTACTTTGATAAAGATGGAAAAATAAAACCCATAAAGATGACTTTCGAGGGAGTAAAGGCAAGCCCATTGAAGTAAAATCTGAAAAGTTCAGCCCATCCGTAATTAATATTTTAATAAAGATGGGCTTTTTTTGATTTATTGTTTTATTTTTGTCCTTGTAAATCAAACATACTTATTATAATGAACTTAGATATACACACTCTTTCCGACTCCCTTTTGTGGAAAAGGTTTCTCGAGGGAGATTCGAGTGCGTATACCCAAATCTATAATCGAACGGTGCAAGATCTGTTTCGATTCGGACTATTATATACTTCAGACAAAGAATTAATTAAAGATTGCATACATGATGTGTTTGTGAAAATTCACATGAATCGTGCAAAGTTAGCCCCAACAGATAATATTGCAGCTTATTTGACGGTAGCGTTGAAAAACACTCTTTTTAATGCGCTAAAAAAAACAACAGATTCTCTTTCGTTTGATGAAATAGGTGAGAGAGAAGAGACGGTTGACGAATCCCCCTCCACTCCGGAAACTATATATATTAATAATGAACAGGAAAAACAAGTTCAGGCAACCGTGCATACTATGATGTCTGTATTGACGGACAGACAGCGTGAAATTATTTATTATCGATATATCAAAGAGATGAGTATCGATGAAATAAGTAAGGTGACAGACATGAATAATCAATCTATTTCTAACTCCATTCAACGGGCTTTGGGACGTATCCGGGACTTATTTAAGAGAAAATAAGAGAGAATAATCAACCTATTTTTCCTGCCTATCAAAAAAAAGTGGAAAAAACTTCGGAAAAGGTGAGTATAAAATGAAAGTACAACTGTTATTCATACGTAAAGACAATGAAAATGATGAACTCTGAACAAAAACATACAGATTTTTCCCTATATACTTTTGAAGAATTCCTTCAGAATGATTTCTTTATTTCTTCCATGAATCATCCTACGGAAGAAACACAGAAGTTCTGGGATGAATTTGAACAGATGAATCCTTCTAATATAGATGAATATATAGCAGCAAAAAGATATTTGGAGGTTTTTTCAAAAGAGAAAGAAGAAGTACTTTCAAACGAGGAAACGGATGATTTATGGATTCGTATACAGGCAACCAATATAAATAAGGAGAAGGCGAAACGTAAGAACTATTTCTTAATAGGATTGAGCTCGGCGGCCAGTGTTGCTATTCTCGTGGGATGTTTCTTCTTATTAAAGAGTTATTCTTCGGTGCTGGATCCGGATATTGCCACCTTTGCAGTGAATACCAAAGCTGATTTGCCTCTGACGGAAGAAACACTGTTGATTTTGGCGGAAGATAACGTAGTGAGCCTGAAAGAAAAAGAAACGGAGATTACGTATGATTCCGTAGAAATCAAAACAAATCAGGAAAGTATACAAAAGGAAAAATCGGCTGCTTACAATCAATTGGTCATTCCGCGTGGAAAGCGATCGGTATTGACGTTTGCCGATGGATCTAAAGTCTGGGTGAATGCCGGCACGAGAGTGATTTATCCGGTAGAGTTTGAAAAAGATAAACGTGAAATCTATGTGGACGGAGAAATCTACATAGAAGTAGCCAGAGATGAAAACCGCCCTTTCTATGTGCGGACCAAAGATATGAATGTCAGGGTGCTTGGTACTAAATTTAATGTAACGGCGTATGAGTCGGAAGCAATTAGAAGTGTAGTGCTGGCGCAAGGATGTGTTCAGGTAGAGACAGCCCGGACTCCGAAAGCGATTTTGGCTCCTAATCAGATGTTTAGTTCTGCCGATGGAAAGGAAAATATTTCACAAGTAGATGTAGAACAGGCAATATTGTGGATAAATGGACTCTATTGTTTCCAAAGTGCCGATTTGGGAATAGTCTTGCAACGCCTGTCTACCTATTATGGTGTGAATGTAGAATTTGACCCAGCGCTAAGTAAAATAAAATGTTCCGGAAAAATCGATTTGAAAGACAACTTTGAAACAGTTATTAATGGATTAACCTTTGTTGCACCAATTTCTTATGCCTATGATGAACAATATAAAACGTATCGAGTAGTAAAGAAATAGATATAAAAAAATAAGATAATAAACTAATCTAACTCCCGTATTTTATGGTAATTATTGAAGAGAGTGGATGATACGAACTATCATCCAGATGGGACTTGTGTGCCTATAAATGTTTAGATACAGAAAATAATATTATGAGAAATTTTTAACATGTTTAATATGAAAAATGCAATTAGAGAACGAAAGAGTAAGGTTCTCGGGCTATTCCTGTGCTTTTTACTTCTCGGAATAGACTACTCTTTCGCAAGTTACAACAATTATTCTCAATTTAAGACTCTTTCGGTCAGCATGAGTAACTCGACGTTGAGAGAAGTGCTTAAAACAATAGAGAAAAGTAGTCAATTTGTTTTCTTCTATTTAGATGACGCTGTCAACTTAGAACGTAAGGTATCTATCGACAGTAAGAATAAAAATATAGAAGAAATCCTTTCTGAACTTTTCGAAGGTACTTCGTGTACTTATCGGATCTCTGACAGGCAAATATTTATTTCCGGAAAAGCCCCTGCTTCAACCGAACAGCAACAGAATAAGCGGAAAATATCCGGACGTGTCACTGATATAAAAGGAGAGCCGCTTATTGGGGTCAACGTTACTGTGGATGGAGATGCAAACGGTTCGATTACAAATATGGATGGTTTGTATGAGATATTCGTAACCAAGAAGAGCGTAGTGCTTAAATTTACCTATATCGGGTTTAAAACTTCTGAAATACGAACCAATGCTTCGACCAACATTTATGATGTCACCTTGGAAGAACAGGTCAACGAATTGGAAGAGACTGTTATTGTGGGTTATGGTACCCAGCGTAAAATAAGTAATATCGGTGCACAGTCTTCCATGAAGATGGAAGATATTAAGACGCCTTCTGCCAGTTTAACAACTACATTGGCAGGTCGTTTGGCGGGTGTTGTGGCTGTACAACGTACAGGAGAACCGGGAAAAGATGCTGCTGATATCTGGATTCGTGGTATTTCCACTCCCAACACTTCTTCTCCGCTAGTATTGGTGGATGGAGTGGAACGTTCGTTCAATGACATCGATCCGGAAGATATTGAATCGTTGACAACGCTGAAAGATGCATCAGCAACAGCTGTGTATGGTGTACGTGGTGCCAATGGCGTAATTTTGATTAAAACCAAACCGGGAAAGGTAGGAAAACCGACAGTGAGCGCGGATTATTATGAATCGTTTACCCGTTTCACGAAGATGGTTGATTTGGCAGATGGTATCACTTATATGAATGCAGCCAACGAGGCAATGCGTAATGACGGTATTGCTACGAAATATACAGAAGATCAGATACGTAACACGATTGCTGGTAAGGATCCTTATCTATATCCGAATGTGGATTGGTTGAAAGAAATCTTTAATGATTGGGGACATAATCGCCGTGTGAATGTAAATGTACGCGGTGGTAGCGAGAAAGTCGCTTATTATGCATCAGTCAGCTACTTTAATGAGACAGGTATGACGGTGACTGATAAGAATATCGACACCTATGATTCTAAAATGAAATATAGCCGTTATAACTTTACTACCAATTTGAATATCGACGTAACTCCTACTACTAAGGTCGAGATCGGTGCGCAAGGTTATCTGGGAGAAGGAAACTATCCGGCCATCTCTTCTGCCGATTTGTATAATGCGGCAATGTCTATCTCACCGGTTGAATATCCGAAGATGTTCTTTGTTAATGGAGAAGCCTTTGTGCCGGGAACTTCAACCAATAATAACTTTAACAACCCTTATTCACAGGCTACACGTCGTGGTTATGACAACCTGACGAAAAATCAGATTTACTCTAATTTGCGCGTCACACAGGATTTGGATATGCTTACGAAAGGACTGAAACTGACTGCTATGTATGCATTCGACGTATACAATGAGATACATGTACATCAGGACCGTGCAGAGTCTACCTACAACTTCCTGGACACTAGTGTTCCTTACGATATGAATGGACAACCTATTCTGCAACGTATTTATGAAGGAAGTAACGTGTTAAGCTATAAACAGGAAACGAGTGGTAACAAAAAGACCTATTTGGAGGCTTCCTTGAACTATGACCGGACATTCAACGACGATCATCGTGTTAGTGCTTTATTCCTGTTCAATCAGCAATCCAAACTATTATATCCAAAAGGGACATTGGAAGATGCGATTCCGTATCGTATGATGGGTATTGCCGGTCGTGCCACTTATTCATGGAAAGACCGTTACTTCGCAGAGTTCAACATCGGTTATAACGGTGCCGAGAACTTTTCGCCTAAACATCGTTTCGGAACTTTCCCTGCATTTGGTGTAGGATGGGTTGTTTCAAATGAGAAATTCTGGCAACCTCTGTCGAAGGCAGTTTCTTTCTTGAAGATACGTTATACGGATGGTAAAGTGGGTAATAGCGAAGTTTCCGACCGTCGTTTCATGTATCTGGATCAGATGAAAGAAAATGGAGACTATGGTTATAAATTCGGACCGAATGGAACTAAGTGGTCCGGTTATGAAACAGTGAATATGGCTGTTGACTTGATTTGGGAAGAATCTCGCAAACAAGACCTGGGTATTGACCTTAAGCTATTTAATGACGATCTGTCTATTGTATTCGACTTGTTTAAAGAACGTCGTGAAAACATCTTGTTGAAGCGTGAACATTCTATACCTTCATTCTTGGGATACAACACATCTGCTCCTTACGGAAACATCGGTATCATAGAAAATAAAGGATTTGATGGAACGATCGAGTATAACAAGCGTATCAATAAAGACTGGGTAATTGCGCTTCGTGGTAATGTCACCTTTAATAAGGATAAATGGATTCAGGGAGAATTGCCGGAACAGAAATACGAATGGATGAACCAATATGGGCACAACATCAATGGAGTGAAAGGATATGTTGCCGAGGGGTTGTTCACTCAAGCTGAAATAGATGATATGGCACGCTGGGAATCTTTGTCGGATGCCAATAAAGCCATTACTCCCAAACCGTTTGCATCACAGTTTGGAACAGTGAAAGCCGGAGATATCAAATACAAGGATTTAAACAATGACGGTCAGATAGACGCATACGACCAGACTTACATTTCTCGTGGTGATGTGCCGACAACTGTCTATGGTTTCGGATTTACAGTAGGTTGGAAAGACTTGTCTGTGGGGATGATGTTCCAGGGCGTAGCAGGAGCCGAACGTGTTTTGAACGGTAGCAGTGTTAATCCGTTTAATGGCGGTGGTGGTAGTGGTAACCTTTACTCTAACATTGGCGACCGTTGGACAGAGGAAAAACCGGATCAGAATGCCTTTTATCCGCGTTTGTCTTATGGAAGTGAAACAACCAGTAATATTAATAACTTCCAGAAAAGTACCTGGTGGGTACGTAACATGAACTTCCTGCGTTTGAAGACATTGCAGATCTCTTATAATCTGCCTAAACCCTGGGTGAATAAAGTTCATCTGAAGAATGCGGCTGTATATGTAATGGGAACTAACCTGTTCACTTTGAGTCGTTTCAAATTGTGGGATCCGGAGTTGAATACCGATAATGGTGCTTCTTATCCGAATACGACTTCTTATTCAGTTGGTATTAATTTCACATTCTAAACAAAAAGATAATGAAAAAATATAATTATATAATCGTTAGTTTGCTGGCGTGTCTCTTGACGACATCTTGTAATGACTATTTTGACCAGGTGCCTGATGACCGTTTATCACTCAAGGAGATTTTCACAACCAGAGATGGAGCCTTGCGGTATCTTTCGAACGTATACACATTCTTACCGGATGAATTTAACCAACGTCAGGTGCACGAAACAAGTCTGTACCGTACTCCCGGTCCCTGGACAGGCTCCAGCGACGAAGCAGAGTGGACAAATGACAATAAAGGGAAATTGATAAATAACAACTCTATCGATGCGACGGAAGGAACGATGGTGTTGTATCGCTGGAAGAGCTGGTTTTCAGGTATTCATGAAGCGGCAGTATTTACAGAAAATGTAGATCAGGCACCGCTGACTGTTACAGAAAGAAATCAATGGAAAGCGGAAGCAAGAGCTTTGCGGGCGATCTACTATTTTTATTTAGTACGTACTTATGGCCCGGTTCCTTTGCTTGAAAAGGACTTCCCGATGGATACTCCGAGCGATGAGTTACAACTCCCGCGTAATACGGTAGACGAGTGTTTCGATTTTATCGTATCAGAACTGAAAGGTGCGCAAAACGATGGTTTACTGGATGATGCTTCTACCGACAAAGTGTCCGGATATGGCCGTATTGATAAGGCGATTGCACAGGCGTTTATCATCGAGGCATTGACTTATCGTGCCAGCTGGTTGTTTAATGGAGAGTGCAATTACTATTCAGACCTGGCTAATACGGACGGAACAAAGCTGTTCCCTAACAAACCGGACGAAGCTACCAAACGTGCCAATTGGCAGAAAGTGATTAATGAATGTAACACTTTCTTCTCTAATTACGGAAGTCGTTATCATTTGATGTATACCAATAAGGACGGTGTTTCTGTTTCCGGTCCGGACTCGGAAGGCTTCAGCCCGACAGAATCTTATCGCCGTGCAGTAAGAACCCTGTTTTCTGAAATGGGTAACAATAAAGAAATGATTTTCTATCGTTTGGATAATGCTGCCGGAACCATGCAGTACGACCGTATGCCGAATAGATCCGGTAATACGACCAACTATAGAGGTGGTAGCTTGTTGGGAGCAACCCAAGAAATGGTAGATGCCTATTTCATGTCAAACGGAGAATCTCCTATTTCCGGTTATAGTGCTGACGGAGTCACTCCGATTATCAACGAAAAATCCGATTATGTAGAAGAGGGAGTTTCTACAACAGAATACAAAGGAACAGACGGTACCTTATATGCACCGACAGGAACCAGAATGATGTATGTTAATCGTGAACCTCGTTTTTATGTAGACATTACCTTTAGTAATTCAAAATGGTTTGATGGAACAGAAGGCGATTATATAGTAGATTTCACTTATAGCGGAAGTTGTGGTAAAGAACAAGGTAGCAATGACTATACAAGTACAGGCTATTTGGTGCGTAAAGGAATGGATTCCGGCGACCGTAACCAGAACTTGGTTTGTGTGCTCTTGCGTCTGACTAATATTTATTTTGACTATATCGAGGCGCTTGCACATGTCAGCCCGACTCATGAAGACATCTGGACGTATATGAACATGATCCGTAAGCGTGCGGGTATTCCGGGATACGGTGAAACAGTCAATCTGCCTAAACCGACTACAACGGAAGAAGTCATGGAGCTGATTCGTAAGGAGAAACGCATTGAGTTGAGTTTCGAAAACTGCCGTTATTTTGATGTACGCCGCTGGGGATTGGTAAATGAGTATTTCAACAAAGCAATTCACGGTATGAATGTCAATTATGACGGAAATGAATTCTTCAAACGTACGGAGATTGTAAAGCGTATTTTTGACCGTCAGTACTTCTTCCCCATACCACAGGGCGAAATTGATATTGATAAAAACTTGGTTCAGAATACAGGATTCTAAATACTGATTATAAAATAGAAATTATGATGAAACAATATATTTTCTCTGCAGTTTGTCTCATGTCCGGTGCCCTTTGTATGTCCTCTTGCAATGAGGATAAACAGGCAAAGCCATATACTCCGGATTACGAGATTGTACCGGAGTATACCAATGCGGATACTTGGACTGCCTATGAAGCATTTAATGATAACTTACTGGACCCCGATAAGAATATTTATAAAACAAGTACCGCTTATACTGCTGCTACAGACCGTAATAACGGAGCTGCTGCTATCTGGTGCCAACCGATCTATTGGGATATGGCTATGAACGCATATAAACGTGCAAAAGCGGAAGGAGATACGGAAAGAGAAAACAAATACAAGCAGTTGTGTGATGATTTGTTTGCCGGAAATAAAGCACATTATGTAAACTTTGATTTCGACGATAATAATGAGAATACCGGCTGGTTTATCTATGATGATATACAGTGGTGGACCATTACTTTGGCACGTGCTTACGAATTATTTAAAGTGGAAGAGTATCGCAGTCTGGCAGAAGCAAGTTTTGCACGTGTATGGTACGGTTCTCCCCGCGTAGGTGATACGGGTTCTTATGCAGATCCTGAAAAGAATTTGGGTGGAGGTATGTTCTGGCAATGGCAGCCTATCGGCAATCCGAATGAAAATGCTGCCGGTGATGGTAAGATGGCTTGTATCAATTTCCCGACTGTGGTAGCTGCATTGACCCTTTATAACAATGTTCCTGCCGATCGTGTGGCTGATCCGAATCCGGAAAGCTGGAGTAATAAGTACGGTGATTTTACCCGTCCGCATTATGAAACGAAGGAAGCTTATCTGGCAAAAGGAAAAGAAATCTATGAATGGGCTGTGAAGAATCTGGTAGACAGCAATACCGGAGAGGTTGCCGACAGCAAGCATGGTGAAGGCAATCCGGCATGGTCGGACCATGTATACAATCAGGCCACTTTTATCGGAGCTTCGTTATTGCTTTATAAAGCTACCGGTGAGAAAACATATTTGGACAATGCAATTTTGGGAGCTGACTATACAATGAATACCATGTCCGGAACGTACGATTTACTGCCGTTCGAGAGTGGCGTGGAACAGGGTATTTATACCGCTATCTTTGCGGAATACATGGCCATGCTGGTAAATGATTGTGGCCAGACCCAGTACGTGCCGTTCTTGAAACGTAACATTAATTACGGCTGGGCTAATCGCGACCGGACACGTAATTTGTGTGGTGGCGAATATCATAAGGCACAGATAGAAGGCGCTACTATTGACAGCTATAGTGCATCCGGAATACCGGCATTGATGTTGTTGTTTCCGGCAGATAAATAATTGTAACCCATAAAAAAGAAGAATAATGAATACGAAATATTCAAATTGGAAAATGTGGTATTATGTGTTATGCATGGTACTGACACTTCAATTGGCGGCTTGTTCTGAAGAAACGCATGACGAGTATACTGCGGCTCCTGAAATAGAAGATACCTATATCGACCAACTGGATGCATTGATTGCTGAAATGACCGATTTGCAGCAAAATTCAGACTACGGAGATAAGAAAGGACAGTACCCCACCGAAAGCCGGGCAATTCTGACAGATGCGATAGATGATGCCAATCGTGCGGTACTTTTAATCAAATATCAGCAACCCTCTCCGTCGGAAAGTGAGAAACAACGCTATGTGGCAGAAGCCAAGGCGTCTATAGAACAGTTCAAGAGTACGATCCGTACAGAGGATGCTGAAACAACACCGGCTGAACTGTTTGTGGACGGACGTGGTGATGGTGGTTCTTATATCGATTTCGGACGTAGCGAAGAATATGTCAATTTCGGAACCGAAGGAAATCAAGCCTTTACTGTTGAGTTTTGGGTGAAAATAACCAAAGGTGGTGGAAAAGACCAGAATGTGTTCCTGTCAACTTACATGGGCGGTGACGGATGGCGTAATGGCTGGATGATGTACTGGCGTAATGCAGACGGTGGTATTTATCGTGCAACTTGGGGCGAAACAGGAGGAAATATCTGTGAACCGTCACTAAAGGCACCGGAAGATGGAGAATGGCAACATTTCTTGTTTGTGTACAGTGATAAAGGCTTGCCGGGCAGTCCGGAGCTTCGTGCGAAGTTGTATGTGAACGGAGAAGTGAAAACAACCGAGGGAAGCGTGGGTAACAGGTTCTATAATTCGAGCAACTATGCCAACTATAATGCACCGATGACCGCTTTCGGACGTTATATGCGTACCAGTGATAATCTGTTTGAAGAAGGCTTTGCCGGTTATATGAAGAAAATCCGTATCTGGAAAAGCGCAAAGGATAACGAATATGTTCAGAATTCTTATAATGGAACGGCTGAAGTGACGGGTAAAGAAGCAGATTTGGCGGCAGCATGGGATTTCATGACCAAACCTTCCGGTTCAGGTAATGAAGTAATAGACCTGACAGGCCGTCATACTGCTAAGATTATCGGTACTTACGAGTGGCAACGTATTGTTGAATAATAATGTAAAAACGATGAAAAACATGAAATGTTTAACTAATAAATGGAGAGAGGGAGCAATGCTCCTCTCTTTCCTCCTGATTTCTTGTCTGGCAGGGATATTTACCGCTTGTGACGATATTGAAGACGAGTATATAACAGATACACAGTTGAGTATCTTGCAGGAAAATCGTGCGTCATTGAACTATTTATTGAAGAATTCAACCTACGGAACTGCTCCCGGGACATATCCTGAAACCGGAAAGGATATATTAAATGCCGCTATTACCGAGTTGGATGCACTGATAACACGGGTAGAAGCTGGTGAGGAACTGGATGAAACAACTTTGGAAGCTGCTGTAGCAAAGGTAAATCAAGCGATTGACGAGTTTAAAAATTCAAAATATTATAATCTGTCTCCGGAAGCACAGCAATATATCAATAATTTACTGACTAAGGCAGATGAAATACTTGCAATCGTTAATGATGAAACGAGGTGGGGAAATCATCAGGGACAATATCCGGTAGAAAATAAGTCGGTTTTGGAGAGTGCAGCTAAAGACTTGGAAAGTCTGGCTGAAAGAATCAAATCCGGTTCCATCACAGATATGACGCAGGAGATTTATGATGAGGCTATTGCTGCTGCCGATAAGAAAGTAGAAGAGGTAGAAGATTCTGCATGGCCGGATAACAGTCAGATTACCTGGAATCTGTTTGTAGATGGAAATGCCGGTTCCTATATAGACTTTGGTTATAGTGAGGATTATGTGAAGTTTGGAGAGGATGACAATCAGGCGTTCACGATTGAACTTTGGGTAAATATCAAAGAATATTGCAATAAGCAGGGAGAAGATAACTGTACTTTCCTTTCTACCATGACAAACGATCCTTATTGGAGCGGATGGCGTGCCCAGGATCGTACGAAAGGATTATTGAGGACAATGGTTGCTCACTGGGAAGATGATAATCATACAAATCCTCTAGAATGGGAACCGGGATGGAAAAAGTCGGACAACTGGACCAAAGATCGTTGGACGCATTATGCATTCCTGTTCAGGGATAAGGGACTGCCGGGATTTGATACTCCGACAGATGTGAAGTGTTATTCCATGATTGACGGTACGAGACAAGGAGATCCTATTCGTGTGGGTGAGTCCTGGAGAACGTATATCAATGAACAATCCATAGCTAATCAGATTCGCATGACCGGATTCTGTATGATGGACAAAAATGGAAATCGTAACGAATGGTTCTCCGGTTACATAAAGAAGATCCGTATCTGGAAAACAAATCGGACAGAAAATCAGGTATATGCTTCTTATATGGGTAATGAAGAAGGTGTAAGTGCCGATAACCCGGATTTGGTAGATGCTTGGGATTTTGAAGTGAAAGGTGATCAGCCTACTCAAAGTGCTACCAATACAATAACAGGTTTGAAAGGCCATACGGCGACATTAGTTGGTGATAACTGGCAATGGATTGAATCCACAGACATTACAGATAACAAATAATTGTTTACCGGGATGAGTTTTCAATAGGTAGATTAAATATTCCCCTTATCTCTGTCATAAGGACAGAGTGAGGGGAAATTATTCTCCAATACCCCTTTATTAATCCTTTATTTTTATTGTAGAAAAGTGTTTTGGTCTGTATTTGTTCTTTATTGAATAAATATTATCGTTTTTTTTCAGCTATTTCTGCAATCTTTGTAACAGGAAAAATACTATAAACTTATAAACTATCATGAAAGGCAAAATTCTTTTGGCTCTGACACTACTATTGGGAGTATCAACTACCACATGGGCAGTCGGCAATTCAGGAAAAGCAAACCAGAAGAAGCATGCGTATACGAACGAAGATGTATGGGCAGCTTATGAAGGATTTAATAATACACTACTAGACTCCAATAAATATATTTACAAGACAAATTCGTCCTATCCAAGTGCTGTTGACCGTGGCAATGGAGCAGCGGCTATCTGGTGTCAGCCTATTTATTGGGATATGGCAATGAATGCCTATAAACTGGCAAAGGCACAGAAAGACAGAAAGAAGACAAGTTATTATAAAACACTCTGCGAGAAAATATTCGCAGGGAACAAAGCGCAATATTGCCAGTTCGATTTTGATGATAACAATGAAAATACCGGCTGGTTCATCTACGATGACATCATGTGGTGGACTATCAGCCTAGCACGCGGCTACGAACTTTTTGGAGTGGATGAATATCTGAAACTCTCGGAAGCTAGTTTCAAACGGGTATGGTATGGCTCGGAAAAAGTCGGTGATACCGGTTCGTATGACAAAGAAAACGGGGGTATGTTCTGGCAATGGCAACCCATTCAAAATCCGAAACCGAATAAATTCGGTGATGGAAAGATGGCCTGTATCAACTTTCCGACAGTTGTTGCAGCATTAACCCTCTACAATAACGTGCCTGAAAATAGAAAAGAATCGACCGACAAACGGCCGGATTATCAGACGAAAGCTCAATATCTTGCCAAAGGTAAAGAAATCTATGAATGGGGAGTGGAAAATCTCTTGGATAAAGTAACAGGAAAGATTGCCGATAGCCGTCATGGAAATGGCAATCCCGCATGGAAAGCACATGTCTATAATCAGGCAACCTTTATCGGAGCCTCCATATTGCTTTATAAAGCGACCGGAGAGAAACGTTATCTGGACAATGCTATTCTGGCAGCAGACTATACAGTGAAAGATATGTCTGCAGAACATAAAGTGCTACCTTTCGAAGGTGGTATTGAACAGGGTATCTATACTGCCATCTTTGCGGAATACATGGCATGGTTGGTGTATGATTGCGGACAAACCCAATATCTCCCGTTCCTGAAACGTACCATCAAAACAGGTTGGGCAAACAGAGATAAGACACGGAACGTATGTGGAGGCGAATACTATAAAAAGTTGCCGGAAGGTGCGGAAATCGACAGTTATTCTGCTTCCGGTATACCGGCATTGATGCTTTTGTTTCCGGCTAAAAAATAAATAGAAAACGACGGAATTTGCGTAAAATAGATTAAATAAACAGGTGATTTAAATTATGAAACAACAACTGATGATGCTGTTACTGGGAACAGCTTCTGTATTTTGTAGCTGTGAGACCCAGGTAGAACAGCACGAGAAGAATGAATTACGTGCTCCGGCATATCCGCTGGTGACAATTGATCCTTATACTAGTGCATGGTCTACTACGGACAATCTATACGACAGTCCTGTAAAACATTGGACAGGCAAGGATTTTTCTTTACTTGGTGTTGCAAAAGTAGACGGACAAACCTACCGTTTCATGGGAACGGAAGAGCTGGACCTAAGACCTTTGGTGAAGACATCCGAACAAGGTAGCTGGACAGGAAAGTATACCACTCAACAGCCTGCTGACGGATGGCAGAATGCCGGATTCAATGATAAAGCCTGGAAAGAAGGCGAAGCTGCCTTCGGAACCATGGAGAATGAACATACAGCAAAGACTCAATGGGGTGAAGAATTTATCTGGGTACGCCGGGTAGCTGATATTCAGGAGGATTTGACAGGAAAGAATGTATATCTTGAATTCTCTCATGACGATGATGCTATTATTTATATCAACGGCATCAAAGTGGTAGATACAGGTAATGCTTGTAAAAAGAACGAACGGGTGAAACTGTCGGAAGAAGTAGTAGCTTCTTTGAAACCGGGTGAAAATCTGATTGCAGGCTATTGTCATAACCGGGTAGGAAACGGATTGCTGGATTTCGGATTGCTGGTAGAACTGGACGGTTATCGTTCTTTCCATCAAACAGCACAACAAACATCTGTAGATGTACAACCCATGCAGACTTATTATACATTTACTTGCGGTCCGGTAGATTTGAAACTGACATTTACCGCTCCTATGTTTATGGATAATCTGGATTTGTTGTCACGTCCGGTCAACTACATTTCTTATGAAGTAGCTTCCAATGACGGTCAGAAACATCAGGTAGAGTTGTATTTCGAAGCATCTCCGCAATGGGCAATCGACCAACCTCACCAGGAGTCTGTTGCTGACAATTTTACTGATGGTGATTTGTTATTCCTTCGTACCGGAAGCCGCAATCAGGGGATTCTGAAGAAGAAAGGTGATGATGTTCGTATCGACTGGGGACATTTCTATCTGGCAGCTGAAAAGAAAAACAGCACATCTGCAATCGGTGACGGCAGAGAGCTGCGCAAGAACTTCGTAGCCAATAAACTGGAAGCTCCTACCACAAACGGTTATGATAAACTGGCTTTGGTACGTTCATTGGGCGAAACACAAAAAGCTGATGGCCATCTGTTGATCGGGTATGATGATATTTATTCTATCCAATACTTTGGTGATAACCTGCGTCCTTACTGGAACCGTGAGGGTAATGAAACGATTGTTTCCCAATTCCAGAAAGCAGAGAAAGAATACAAGACACAAATGAAGAATAGCGCTGCTTTCGACAAGAAACTGATGGAAGAAGCTACTGCTGCCGGTGGACGTAAATATGCCGAACTTTGTGCATTGGCTTATCGTCAGGCATTGGCTGCACATAAACTGGTACAGGCTCCGAACGGCGACTTGGTATTCCTTTCTAAGGAGAACTTCAGTAATGGTTCCATCGGAACAGTCGACCTGACTTATCCGGGAGCTCCGTTGCTTTTATACTACAATCCGGAATTGGTGAAAGCTACCATGAACCATATCTTCTATTATAGCGAAAGCGGAAAATGGGCGAAACCATTTGCTGCACATGATGTCGGTACTTATCCATTGGCTAACGGCCAGACTTATGGCGGTGATATGCCGGTAGAAGAATCGGGTAATATGGTAGTGTTGGCTGCTGCCATTGCCAAGGTAGAAGGTAATGCAGATTACGCACAGAAACACTGGGAAACCCTGACTACGTGGACAGACTATCTGGTAGAGAACGGACTTGATCCGGCCAACCAACTTTGTACCGATGACTTTGCAGGTCACTTTGCACACAATGCCAACCTTTCTATCAAAGCAATCATGGGTGTTGCTTCATACGGTTATCTGGCAGATATGCTGGGCAAAAAAGACGTGGCTGAAAAGTACACACAGAAAGCGAAAGAAATGGCTGCCGAATGGGTGAAAATGGCTGATGATGGTGACCACTATCGTCTCACATTTGACAAACCGGGAACATGGAGCCAGAAGTATAACTTGGTGTGGGATAAACTGTTGAATCTGCAAATCTTCCCTAAAAATGTTGCAGAAACGGAAATAGCTTACTATCTTTCGAAGCAAAATAAATATGGTCTTCCGTTGGATAACCGTGAAATATACACAAAGACCGACTGGATCATGTGGACAGCTACATTGGCAAATGACAAAGCTACCTTTGAGAAATTTATCGAACCCGTATATCTGTTTATGAACGTTACACCTAACCGTGTTCCGATGTCCGACTGGGTATTTACAGACGAACCGAATCAAAGAGGCTTCCAGGCACGTTCCGTTGTAGGTGGATATTATATCAAAATGCTTGAAGGAAAACTGATTAAATAAAACAAAAATACCATGAAGAAACTAGCTCTATTCGCTTTTACGTTACTTAGTGCATGGGCTATGACTGCAAAAACAATTACCGGACCGGTGGACTATGTTAGTCCGCTGGTTGGTACGCAGTCAAAGCACGCATTATCTACCGGAAATACTTACCCTGCCATTGCGCTGCCTTGGGGAATGAACTTTTGGGTTCCGCAGACTGGTAAAATGGGCGATGGATGGGCCTATACGTATGACGCTGACAAGATCAGAGGATTCAAACAAACCCATCAGCCAAGTCCCTGGATCAATGATTACGGTCAATTTGCCATCATGCCGGTAACCGGTAAGGCAGTATTTAATCAGGATGAGCGTGCCAGTTGGTTCTCTCATAAAGCTGAAACGGCTACTCCTTATTATTATAAAGTATATCTCGCCGATCATGATGTAGTGACCGAAATTGCTCCGACAGAGAGAGCAGCTGCTTTCCGTTTCACTTTCCCCGAAAACGACCACTCTTATGTAGTGGTAGACGCTTTTGATAAAGGCTCGTTTGTGAAAGTAATCCCTTCGGAGAACAAGATTATCGGTTATACCACTAAAAACAGCGGTGGTGTTCCTGCCAACTTTAAAAACTACTTTGTACTGGTATTCGACAAACCGTTTACTTATACGGCTGCCGTAGCCAGTGGTGTGATTGACACCAACAAACTGGAAGCGACAGACAATCATGCCGGTGCACTGATCGGTTTCAAAACCCGTAAGGGCGAACAGGTAAATGTGCGTGTAGCTTCCTCTTTTATCAGCCCTGAACAGGCGGAACTGAACTTGAAAGAGCTGGGTACGGACAACATTGAACAGATTGCAGCGAAAGGCCGTAAGGTATGGAACGATGTTTTAGGACGTATTGAAGTGAAAGACGATGATATCGATCATTTGCGTACCTTCTACTCTTGTCTGTATCGTTCAGTATTATTTCCCAGAAGTTTCTACGAGATAGATGCTAAAGGAAACGTGATGCACTACAGCCCTTATAATGGTGAAGTACTTCCGGGATATATGTTTACCGATACCGGTTTCTGGGATACGTTCCGTTGTCTGTTCCCATTCCTTAACCTGATGTATCCATCCATGAATACAAAGATGCAGGAAGGATTGGTGAACACTTATAAAGAAAGCGGATTCCTGCCGGAATGGGCGAGTCCGGGACACAGAGGTTGCATGGTTGGAAACAACTCCGCTTCCGTAGTTGCCGATGCTTACCTGAAAGGATTGAAAGGATACGATATCGAAACCTTGTGGGAAGCTGTGAAACACGGAGCGAACGCAGTGCATCCGAATGTTCGTTCTACCGGACGATTAGGACATGAGTATTATAATAAATTGGGATATGTGCCTTATAATGTAGGTATTAACGAGAATGCAGCCCGTACACTGGAATATGCATACGATGACTGGTGTATCTATCAATTGGGCAAAGCCTTGAAGAAACCGAAAAAAGAGATTGAAATCTTTGCAAAGCGTGCAATGAATTATAAGAATCTCTATGACCCTAAACATAAGTTGATGCGTGGCAAGAATGAAGACGGCACGTTCCAGTCTCCGTTCAATCCGTTGAAGTGGGGGGATGCCTTTACGGAAGGTAATAGTTGGCATTATACCTGGTCGGTATTCCATGATCCTCAAGGTCTGATTGACCTGATGGGAGGTAAAGACGGATTCAACCAGATGATGGATTCTGTATTTATCCTGCCTCCGATTTTCGATGAAAGTTATTATGGAGCCGTTATTCATGAAATCCGTGAAATGCAGATTATGAACATGGGCAACTATGCACATGGCAACCAACCGATTCAGCACATGCTCTATATGTACAACTATTCCGGCCAACCCTGGAAAGCGCAACATTGGATTCGTGAAGTGATGGACAAACTTTATACTCCTGCTCCCGACGGTTATTGCGGTGATGAGGACAACGGCCAGACTTCTGCCTGGTATGTATTCTCGGCAATGGGATTCTATCCGGTATGTCCGGGTACGGATGAATATGTCTTGGGTACTCCCTACTTCAAGGAGATGAAGCTGCATCTGGAAAACGGAAAGACGGTGACTATCTCTGCTCCGAATAACGGAGACGACAAGCGTTACATTTCATCAATGACATTGAACGGTAAAGAATATACCAAAAACTATCTGACCCATCAGGACCTGTTGAATGGCGCTAGCATTTCTTACAAAATGGATGCGAAACCCAATCAGCAACGTGGTACCAAAGAGTCCGATTTCCCTTATTCTTTCTCTAACGAATTTAAAAAGAAGAAGTAATCATGAAGAAACAGATCAAATATATCAGCGCAGGTATGCTGGCAGGTATGCTTCTCTGTGGCGGGGAGCTGCAAGCCTCCAACCGTATGACAGAAATGCATGTATGTCTGGCGGATGCTATTCAGAAAGATAACCGTCCGGAAATATCCAATCGTCTGTTCCGTTCCAATGCGGTAGAGAAGGAGATTCTCCGTGTACAGAAACTTTTGAAGAATGCGAAGTTGGCATGGATGTTTACCAACTGTTTCCCGAATACACTGGATACAACCGTACATTTCCGTAAAGGAAACGATGGCAAACCGGATACGTTCGTATATACGGGAGATATTCACGCTATGTGGCTACGCGACTCCGGTGCACAGGTATGGCCTTACGTACAATTGGCTAATTCGGATCCTGAACTGAAAGAAATGCTGGCAGGTGTTATTCTCCGCCAGTTCAAATGTATCAATATCGATCCGTATGCAAACGCTTTTAATGACGGCGCTATTCCTGACGGTCATTGGATGAGTGACCTTACAGACATGAAGCCGGAATTGCACGAACGTAAATGGGAAATTGACTCCTTGTGTTATCCTTTGCGCTTGGCCTATCATTACTGGAAGACTACCGGAGATGCGAGCATATTCAACGAAGAATGGATTCAGGCAATCACTAATGTACTGAAAACATTCAAAGAGCAACAACGCAAAGACGGAGTAGGTCCTTATAAATTCCAACGTAAGACGGAACGTGCACTGGATACTGTGAGCAATGACGGTCTGGGTGCACCGGTGAAACCAGTCGGTTTGATTGTTTCCAGTTTCCGTCCTTCGGACGATGCTACTACGCTTCAATTCCTGGTTCCTTCCAATTTCTTTGCCGTATCTTCTTTGCGTAAGGCAGCCGAGATTTTGGAGAAGGTAAACAAGAAGACAGCTTTGTCTAAAGAATGTAAGGACTTGGCGCAGGAGGTGGAAACAGCTTTAAAGAAATATGCGGTGTATAATCATCCTAAATATGGTAAAATCTATGCATTCGAGGTAGATGGTTTTGGAAATCATCATCTGATGGATGATGCCAATGTGCCGAGTTTGCTTGCGATGCCTTATTTGGGTGATGTGAATGTAAACGATCCGATTTATCAGAATACCCGCCGTTTTGTGTGGAGTGAGGACAATCCTTATTTCTTTAAAGGCAAGGCAGGCGAAGGAATCGGCGGACCGCATATCGGTTACGATATGGTATGGCCGATGAGTATTATGATGAAAGCCTTCACAAGTCAGAATGATGCCGAAATCAAGACTTGCATTAAGATGTTGATGGACACGGATGCTGACACCGGCTTTATGCACGAATCTTTCCATAAGGATAATCCGAAGAAATTTACCCGCGCATGGTTTGCCTGGCAGAATACTCTTTTCGGTGAGTTGATTTTGAAGTTGGTTAATGAAGGAAAGGTAGATTTATTGAATAGTATACAGTAATATGCTGACATAGTAATTTGAACGCGGATAACGCGGGTGATGCGGCTCTTTTTCTGATGCAAAATTAGAAAAAACGCGTTATCCGCGTCGTCTGCATCTAAATATGAATAGCTGAAAACTAATATTTAAAAAACAATTGTATCATGAAAAAGTTATGTGTATGGGCAGTTGCCGCCCTTTTAATGGCAGCTTGTACTCCGAAAGCTGAAAAGGCTACAGATTCCGGTTTATTGCAGAGTAAATTCCAGACAGAAGTAGATGGAAAGAAGACTGATTTGTTCACTCTGCGTAACAAGAACAACATGGAAGTTTGTATCACGAACTTCGGTGGACGTATTGTTTCAGTGATGGTTCCCGACAAGGACGGAGTAATACAGGACGTAGTGCTTGGCTTCGATTCTATTCAGGACTATATCAGCAAACCTTCGGATTTCGGTGCGACTATCGGACGTTATGCCAATCGTATCAATCAGGGACAGTTCACCTTGGATGGGGTAGAATATCAGCTTCCCCGCAATAACTACGGTCATTGTCTGCACGGCGGACCGCAAGGATTCCAATACCGGGTGTTTGATGCAGCATTGTTGAATCCGCAGGAATTACAGTTGACTTACCGTGCAGAAGACGGTGAAGAAGGTTTTCCGGGAAACATCACTTGTAAAGTGTTGATGAAACTGACGGACGATAATGCCATCGATATTCAATACGAAGCGGAAACAGACAAACCGACGATTGTAAATATGACCAACCACTCTTATTTTAATCTTGAAGGCGATGCCGGCAACAACTCCGGTCATTTGTTGATGGTGGATGCGGACTATTATACTCCGGTGGACAGTACCTTCATGACAACTGGCGAGATCGTTCCGGTAGAAGGAACTCCGATGGATTTCCGCACCCCGACTCCGGTAGGCGAACGTATCAACGACTATGATTTCGTACAGCTGAAAAATGGCAATGGTTACGATCACAACTGGGTATTGAACACGAAAGGCGACGTAACCCGTAAATGCGCTTCTTTGAAATCACCGAAGACTGGTATCGTACTCGACGTTTATACTAATGAACCGGGTATTCAGGTATATGCAGGTAATTTCCTCGATGGTTCACTGACAGGAAAGAAAGGCATTACTTACAACCAACGTGCTTCCGTATGTCTCGAAACACAGAAATATCCGGATACTCCGAACAAAGCGGAATGGCCGTCGGCTGTACTTCGCCCGGGCGAAAAGTATACAAGCCAATGTATCTTCAAATTCTCTGTTGATAAATAGGTTATAAAGGCAGTTCATGCCATTGAAGAACGGGTTGTCTGATTAGAGATTATCCGTTCTTTATTTTAATGTAATTTGTTAGTGCTCAATTGGGTTCATAGGGAAATTAGGATGATTTCCGGAAGTAGTAGAATAGACGAAATGAAGAAAAATAAAACGAAAGGACTTTTTGCATCGATAGTGCTTGGAGTGGCGGTTACAGCTTGTGCGCCTGCTTCTTCTTGTGGTACGGTGACGGTAGTGGACCGACCGGACATACAGTCCGTCAATACCAATTATATCGGGTATCGCGCTCCGCTTCGACCGTTGAATTTTATAAAGTTGCCGGTAGGTAGTATTCAGCCCGAAGGATGGGTGAAGAAGTATCTGGAGTTGCAACGTGACGGTCTGACCGGACATTTGGGAGAAATCAGCGCTTGGCTGGAAAAGGATAATAATGCCTGGTTGACAACCGGTGGCGATCACGGTTGGGAGGAAGTTCCTTACTGGCTCAAAGGGTATGGCAATTTGGCATATATCCTGAATGACCCGAAGATGATTGAAGAAACCAAATATTGGATTGAAGGTGTATTTGCCAGTCGCCAGCCGGATGGCTATTTCGGTCCGGTCAATGAACGTAACGGCAAACGCGAACTTTGGGCACAGATGATTATGCTCTGGTGTCTGCAATCTTATTATGAGTATTCTCAAGATCAGCGTGTCATTGACCTGATGACGAATTACTTCAAGTGGCAGATGACTGTTCCCGATGACCAGCTTCTGGAAGATTATTGGGAGAAAAGCCGTGGCGGTGATAACCTCATCAGTATCTACTGGCTTTACAACCATACCGGAGATGCTTTCCTACTCGAATTAGCCGAGAAAATTCACCGTAATACAGCCGACTGGACGAAATCCACCTCCTTACCTAACTGGCACAATGTCAATATCGCCCAATGTTTCCGTGAACCTGCCACTTATTATATGCTGACCGGAGATTCGGCGATGCTGAAAGCCTCTTATAATGTCCATCATCTGATTCGGCGTACTTTTGGTCAAGTTCCCGGTGGTATGTTCGGTGCGGACGAAAATGCCCGTCTGGGATATATTGATCCCCGTCAGGGAGTGGAAACCTGCGGACTGGTTGAACAAATGGCTTCTGATGAAATCATGCTTTGCATGACAGGAGATCCCATGTGGGCGGAACACTGTGAAGAAGTAGCGTTCAACTCTTATCCGGCTGCCGTGATGCCGGACTTCAAGGCATTGCGTTATATCACTTGTCCGAACCATGCCATCAGTGATTCGAAGAATCATCATCCGGGCATTGACAATCGTGGACCGTTCCTTTCGATGAATCCTTTCAGCAGTCGTTGCTGCCAACACAACCATGCACAAGGCTGGCCTTACTTCACCGAACATCTGGTATTGGCAACTCCCGACAACGGAGTGGCAACAGCTATTTATGCAGCTTGCAAAGCTACAGTGAAAGTGGGTGACGGCAAGGAAATCACTCTTCACGAAGAGACAAATTATCCTTTTGAAGAAGCTATTGCCTTCACTGTTTCTACCGATGAAAAGGTCGCTTTTCCATTTTATCTTCGTATTCCTTCATGGACTCAAAAGGCGGAAGTGCGGGTGAATGGCAAGAAGGTAAGTGCAGCTCCCGTAGCGGGAAAATACCTTTGCATCAATCGTGAGTGGTCGAATGGTGATCGTGTGGAGCTGACTCTTCCGATGTCTTTGTCTATGCGTACTTGGCAGGTTAATAAAAACAGTGTAAGCGTAGATTACGGACCTTTGACTTTGTCTCTCAAGATTGCAGAGAAATATGTAGAGAAAGACAGTCGCGAGACTGCTATCGGTGATTCAAAATGGCAGAAAGGTGCTGATCCCCAGAAATGGCCTACTACTGAAATCTATCCGGATAGCCCCTGGAATTATTCATTGGTATTGGATAAGAAAGAACCTTTGAAGAATTTCAAGGTCATCCGTAAATCCTGGCCGGCTGACAACTATCCTTTCACAGTAGCCAGTGTACCTTTAGAAGTAAAAGCTATCGGTCGTCCGGTACCTGAATGGAAGATAGACGAAACAGGACTGTGTGGCGTATTGCCGGAAGAAGATGCGGTGAAAGGTGATAAAGAAGAAATAACATTGATCCCTATGGGTGCGGCACGGTTGAGAATCTCTGCGTTCCCGAATACAAAAGAATAAATTAATAACTAGAAAACTTAGAATAAATGAAACGTATTGTTTTTTTAGATTACATCCGTGTGTTTGCATGCTTTCTCGTCATCCTTGTTCATGCCAGTGAGAATTTCTACGGTGCTCCCGGATCCACCGATATGGCAGGACCGCAGTCTTTTCTAGCGAATGAAGCAGACCGGCTATGGGTATCAGTATACGATGGCTTTTCACGTATGGCGGTACCCCTGTTCATGATAGTCTCTGCCTTCCTGCTTGCACCGATGAAGGAAGAGCAGTCTATGTGGCAATTCTATCGCCAGCGCTGTCTTCGCATCCTTCCACCGTTTTTCATATTCATGCTACTGTACAGCACTCTACCTATGTTGTGGGGACAGATAGACGGAGAAACATCTATGAAGGACTTGTCGCGGATATTCCTGAATTTTCCGACGCTAGCCGGACACTTGTGGTTTATGTATCCTCTGATAAGCCTTTATTTGTTTATCCCAATTATATCCCCATGGTTGAGAAAAGCCACGGCTAAAGAAGAGCGTTTCTTTATAGGGCTGTTCGTGTTGTCAACCTGTATGCCTTATCTCAATCGTTGGTGCGGTGAAGTGTGGGGACAATGTTTCTGGAATGAATACCACATGTTGTGGTACTTCTCCGGTTATCTGGGCTATCTTGTTCTAGCGCATTACATTCGTGTACACCTTACGTGGAACCGTTCCAAACGTTTCATTATAGGAATTATTTTAATGGTGATCGGTGCTGTATGGACTATTTATTCATTCTATGTGCAGGCTATACCCGGCGAACTCCATTCCACACCTGTAATAGAAATAGGATGGGCTTTCTGTACGATTAACTGTGTGCTTCTCACAACGGGTACATTCCTTATGTTTACATGTATCAAACGTCCGCAAGCTCCCAAGTTGGTGACGGAAACATCGAAACTTAGCTATGGCATGTATCTTATGCACATATTCTGGCTCGGACTGTGGGTGACTGTGTTCAAAGATACATTGGCGCTTCCCACTGTTGCCGCTATACCATGTATCGCAGTGGTTACGTTTATCTGTTGTTTTGTAACAACTAAGATCATTTCGTTTATACCGGGCAGTAAATGGATAGTAGGATAAATATCCGGAAACAATAAGATTTTGAATAGATAATTAAGTTTTTCCTGATTTTCTATTCAAAATCTTACTGTTTATAGCCTATTTCCCTCTTAATGTCCTCTTTCTCTTTTCACCTCTTTCACCCCTTTGTAAACAGTTATTTACCAGCTTCTTACGGGTGAACCCTCCCTCTGTTTGGAGCTTTATGCCGCTTTCATCGGTTTCACCAAATATACATTCCCATATTTGGTATGTTTGCGGGTGACCCCTGCCGCAAGCAAAACTTGCGCGAACGTAGCCGGATTACTTCCTCGCATGGCAGCGGGGTTATACATCTTCAGTCTCCTGAATATATCCGAAGCCGAGAGCCGTTCGCTTCCCTCTTCATTATCTTTAGCTATCCGGAAGCAGGCGTGAAAGACTTCCTCTGCCGGGCACGGATGATAAAAAGCAGCATTGTGGCGTTGCAGTTCCCGTTCCTCTTCTTTTGTGAACCAATAGCGGATGCCGGAGAGTAGTTCAGCTTTCAGTTGGGCATAGATCTGATCGTGCATGATCCCTTCGCAATCGATCAGATGTTCTGCTTCAATGCAGATGAATCGCCGGCTACCGGTGGGATCGGTGAGCAAGTCAAAACGGTTGCTTGTACCGATGAAAGAAGCGATGCGCGGCAAGTTGCGGAAATTCTTTTGATAAGCTTTGCAGATATTCAGGTTTGCCATTTGCATCAGATTTTTCAATAATGGCATTTGCTGCGTTCCGTACTTGTCAAATTCATCCATGTTCAGAAGTCCCATTTCGGCAAGTAACCTTTCCGGTTTTCCTTGTGCAGACAGTTTCAGGTTGTCCATGTAATAACGTGACAATGCCGGCGGCATCAGTGCCTTGCAAAATGTGGATTTTTGTCGTCCCTGCTCGCTGCTGACAAGTATGGGGGCTACGCTGTTGGCATGTATTCCCGTCATGCCTAACCATTGGGCGGTGAGTCCCAGCATCCAGGTATGAAAGCTTTTTATCCAGAGCTGATTGTCAGAGACACGCTGCGCCAAAGCCTCCAGTCTGTCTGTCCCATCCCAGCCGGGCAGTTCCTCCATGTAAAGCCGGAAAGGATGGTATTCAGGAATACAAGTGGAATAAATGTAACGGCTCAAGTCTTTATCCCAGCAGGATATGCCCTGGTCGTGTGCTTCCATGCAGAAAGTGTTCAGTTCCCTCTTACTTACAGGTTCGAAAGGAACGGCACGCTTGTTGGCAGGACGATATTCCGTTTCTTCCGTCAATAGGTTGTAACGAAAGTCATACTGTTTTTGCAGGAATGTACGTACCTCTTGGGTTAATCGGACCGGTTGTTTTCGTTCTGTCTCTTTCTCCCTTCCAGTAGGCGGTGCTGTGTCCGGCAGGGGAACGGTATATTTATCTTCATGACATTTTAGCGTTTTCTGTGGCTCTTTGTCTGTTTTCTCAACTGCATCTTCTTTGTTTTCCTTCATTTGAAACAATTTTAGTTCCTTCAATACCTGTCTCCATATCAATGTTATTGCATTCATTGTTTTTTCTATTTTTAAGTGATTAAAATCGGTTTATTGTTCAGCACTGATACTGCGAATGTACTATAGGATGATACCGGTTTGCAAGTGTTTCTCCGGAAAAAATATAAATTTCTACTTGACTGAAGAAGGCGGCTTCTTATCGTCCTTTTCTCTATTTTTTATCGTATCTTTGACGAAGAGTTATTGTTGATTCACTTTCGTGGTTTAATCAAATGACAAAAGTGATCTACTTGGATAACAACTGTGATTTAAATGAACCACGGTAGTGGTTTGATGATAAACTTAAAGTTTTTACATGAAATATATTCACTATCAAAACGTTAACTACTAATGGCTATACTTTACGATTGGTATGAGAATCCCGGTGAGTCCGATGATTCGGAAGAGAAAGGTTTGCATCCCCGCATTTTTTTGAATGGTAAGGTGGGAACGGATAAACTGTGCCGGATGATTCACGGACGCAGTTCGCTTTCTGTAGGTGATGTAAAAAATGCGTTCGAGATGCTTGCCCAAATTTGTGGTGAAGAACTACGTGAAGGACGCGAGGTACATATCGAGGGGCTAGGCTATTTTGCCCCTATTTTGAGGAGCACGCAAAAGGTGACCCGCAGTACTAAAAACAAATGGTCGAAGATGGAACTGAAAACAATCGGTTTCCGTCCGGATGCTCGCCTGCGGGGTGAATTGGTAGGTGTCAAAGCCAGCCGGAGTAAGTATGCGCGCCATTCGGAGTCTTTGTCGGAGGTGGAGATAGATATGCGGCTGAAGGAATATTTCGCCGATCATGACGTAATGCTTCGTTATGATTTTCAGGAGGTATGCTGCATGACACGGACTACGGCGAACCGTCACCTCCGGCGATTACTGGAAGAAGGCAAATTGAAAAATATCGGCAAACGTATGCAGCCGATTTATGTGGCTGCAGCGGGTTATTACGGGGTGTCTCGTGATGTGCTTCGGCGGTAAATGGAAACGATTTGAATTGTGTAGGTGAAACCTTTGAAAGTAGGATAGAAGGGCTTTGCATGGTCGCTTTCACCCGCTTTCCTGCTCTGGATGGAGGTTTCAGGAAGAAGGTGAAAGCGGTGAAGGATGTAGTCTTATAGATGATTTACTTTCATTGTTTGATTGAATAGTAAGGCTTTTTTAGTTATCTGTTAAATTGATAATATATCTGCTTAGAGGGGATTATTTAATAGCATCGAACTTCAGTGTCCCGTTTACGTCGATAATTTTCAAAGTACGGTTACCCTTTATTCCCATATCAATGAAATTGACCTTGTATAAACCATTTCCCAATGTAGTTACTGATGTTACTTTAGATATGTCGCTTGGTCCGTCTTGCATACCTGTTCGGAAGTTCCATATCGCATATCCTTCGCCGTCATACTCGTAGTTATCTTTCAGCTGCTTTTGCAATTTGGCTGTACAATGCTTTTTTACTGCCGGAACATAATTTTTTGCTCCAAAAACGTAGTTTGCGTAGAAATCTTTGATGAACTGAATGGTTTTGGTATTGTCCACTTTAGGTGATTGTAGAATAATGGCAGTTCCATTGGCGAGAACAACCTCATTGTCGAGACAACAAGCTTGAATTTGTATGGGTTGTAGGGCAAATCCTAGATGAATGATATATAAAAATAAAATCTTTTTCATATTCGTATATTATGTATTTTGAAAGCCTTATTTAGATTTAGCGACCTATTGCAAAGATAGCGTTAATTACGAAAAATGAACGAAGTATGTGAGAAAAAGATAATAATATCATATCAAAAGATGAAATGAATTGTTCAAAGCCATTTTGATAAGAGAGGGGGATGAATGTTATAATTAGGGATGAATAGGGGGTATTTCGTTTATCTATACATTGCAGGGCAGCCGGATAGTAGCCTCATTGATTGTACTATTCTATTAAATGATATAGATTTAATGTGTATCTTTGTAGGAAATGCAAAATAAAATATGGAATCAAAATAAATAAAATCAGATAATTATGAAAAACATTTTCCTTCCCAAAGTAATGATGTGCATAATTGCACTGTTTACTTTAATTTTACCAGCTTCTGCACAAAATACAAATGCGACAGATGAGTACAAAGAAACGTTGAAAAAGATTATGGTACTTTCCGGTGCTTCGGCTACTACGGATGACTTCTTCCAAAAAATCACATCTGTGATGAAATTAAATGCGCCGGAAAAGGATGAGGCTTATTGGAATGAGTTTTCTAAAAACTGGAAAGAGAAAATAGAAAGTAAGGTGTTTGAAATGTATATGCCTGTTTATGAGAAGCATTTAACTTTGGAAGAATTAAAAGCTGTTGCTGCATTTTATGAATCTCCCGTAGGTAAGAAATATAAAGAGGCTTCATTGATTGTTATGCGTGAGACAATGCCGTTGTTAGTGAAGCAACTCCAGACAGAGACATTCAAAGTGGTTAGATCAGAGAAAAGTGAACGAGTAAAAAGAGGTGAACAGCGGTTGAAAGAATATGAGCAAAAGAAGAAACGTGATAAAGAATTATATGCACAAGCCTATATGCTTCCAAGCGATAGTATAGTTATAGTTCCTGAAGAAGTGTATGAGAAAGCGTATGAAAATGGGATGTCTACAAGTCCTTCTTTATATTCGATTGAAAGGAGAAAGAATGATACTAAAGTGACATTTATACAACCTATTTATTGGGACTGGCAATGGTTGTATTATAGTCCGGGATTTAAGATTATCGATAAGAAAAGTGGCGATGAGTATAATGTACGAGGATATGATGGTGGAGCTCCGATAGGTAGGCTGTTGGCTGTCAAAGGATTTAATCATAAATATATTTATATCAGTCTTTTATTCCCGAAACTGAAGAAGAGTGTGAAAGAAATAGATATTCTTGAGTTGCCACACAAAAAAGATAAAGAACAGTTGCCTTCTAATGATGATGGAAAGTCTAAATCATATTTTAATATAAAGGTGAAAGATTATCAGACCATTTCCGATAAGAAAAATAAGAAGATCTATTATTAGTTTAAATGATTATCAGAATTTGAAATGATAATAGCAGGTATTGAACATGAGTGTTTACTGTTTTTGATATAAATTTAGGCAACTATACCTTGATTACACAAAATAGGAAAATTTTCCCGAATATTATTTGGATATTATGTAAATAACTACTATATTTGTGATATAAAAAAGTGTTCTTATGTTTAATAGTAGATTCACCTCCCTGTCAGATTTGCGGAAGGCTTTTCCAACAGAGCAATCCTGCATAGATTATTTGGAAGAAAGACGGTGGCATGGAAACGTAATTTCCCCATTCGATAAAACTTCCAAAGTCTACAAGTGCAAAGATAATAAATATCGTTGTAAAAACACAGGAAAATACTTCGATGTTAAAACAAAAACTATTTTTCAAGGAACAAGGATTCCTTTGATTAGTTGGTTTGAAGCAATATGGACGATTTTATCCTACAAAAAAGGTATTTCTTCCGTTCAGCTAGGAGAAAACATCAAAGTGTCACAAAAGACAGCATGGTTTATGATGCACCGAATTCGGAAAGCATTAGGAATAGACAATGACGTTGGAAGTGAAGATGAGGGTGGAGGTGGTAAATTAAGCGGAACTGTAGAGATCGATGAGACTTTTAATTGGAGGAAAGAACAAGAACAGGCATTGGAACAAGAAAGTTCCAAGAAGTCAAGGTAGGTCTTTCAAAGATAAAACGCCAGTGTTTGGATTAATACAACAAGGTGGAAGGGTGATAGCGAAGGTCGTTCCTAATACACAGGTTAAAAATCTTTCGCCATTAATCCTAAGATATGTCAAGTTAGGAAGTGATCTTTATACTGATGAATGGAATTATGGAAAGAAAGCTGATACGTTATATAATCATCAAAACGTAAACCATAAGAAAGGATTCTACGGAAAAGGGGCATTCACTACTAATCATATAGAAAACTTTTGGTCGGTAGTTAAACGAGGTGTTATCGGTGTATATCATTATTGGTCTAGGAGACACATGCAGAAATACATAGATGAATTTGTATATAGGGCAAACAATCGAGAACTTACTAATCGAGAAAAATTTGACCGACTTTTAGAGAACTTAGAGTATAGATTAACGTATAAAGAATTGATATATGGAAAATAAAGTTTTAAAAGCAAAGTTTGGCTCTGATAAAACACCATTATATTTAGGTGAATTATCTATCCCTTGTTATGTGTTAGAAGATGGAACTCGCGTATTTTCAGGGCGGGGAATCCAAAATGCAATTGGTGCAAACCCAAATTATTCGGGTACATGGCTATCTAAGTTTATTAATAGTAAACCTATATCTACTAATTTGCCTCCCGGGATTTATGATAAGTTATCTCATCCTATTAAATTTAAAAGACCCACCGCAAGTGGTTCTCAATCAGATACATACGGATATGAAGTAACATTATTGATAGACTTGTGCTATGCAATAATTGACGCTTATGATTCCCGAGTATATCAAGTAAGTGAGGAATATTACAAAGCAGCACGTATAATAACTAGAGCTGTTTCAAAAGTCGGAATCATAGCTCTTGTAGATGCAGTAACAGGCTATGATAAAGAGAAAAAAAGAGCAAAGGATGAATTGCAAAAGTTCTTAAATCAATTTTTGTCTGATGAAGCATCTAAATGGATAAAAACATTTGAGGATAGTTTTTTTGAAATGATATATAAAATGCGGGGATGGAATTGGACTATGACTAATAAAAGACCGGGAGTTGTTGGACAATGGATAAACAATATTGTTTATGAAAGAATAGCCCCATTAACTCTTTCAACTTTAAATGAGAAAAATCCTAAAAATGATAAAGGATATAGAAAAGATAAACATCATCAATTTTTTACTCAAGATATTGGTAAACCTAAACTAAAAGAATATTTAGCAAGTGTCGAAGCATTGGGAAGAGCAGCTAATTACAACTGGAATATTTTTATGGAACTTTTAGATAGGGCTTTCCCTAAACAACCACAAAAGATAATAGATGTAGAAGCAGAAGAAATAAAAGAAGATTCACCTAACGATGAATTCGACAAAGGAATAGATGATATATTAGGATATGAGCCAAAAGAGGATTGAAATAGAATGACCGGAGTTTATCGCTCCGGTCGTTTAATCAGTTGCTAAATAACATTGTTACTTTTTAGTTAGATTGAAGTAACCATCTTTTTCATTCCCTAATTTCATGTTGTTACCTGAAATGCTTATTTCATAATCTAATGTTACCTTATCATTCTTCAAAGTAATAGTACTACCTTTATATTCATAAGTAAAATTAGTACTTGTGTCCCTAGAAGTAACATTGTTGAATTTCAGAATAACTCTTTGAGTAGCCGTATTATCGGAATTGAAAGTCCACATCACTTCCATATAACTAGATATGTACTCTCCGGGAGTTTCACTTATTTCACTCCAAGAGCCTGTGATGTCTGGGTAATTTGTTTCGTCGTCATCACTTGAACACGCAGAGAACGTTAAAAACATAGCTGTAAGTAACAGCGTCATACTTAAAAACTTTTTCATAAACTTGAAATTTTATGGTTAATACTAAAAATAAAGGGTCGCCAATTTCAGCGATAACCACGCATTACAAGTATACAAGAAAGCGCAGACTATCACCCATACGCCTTCTTGGCTCACCACAAGCCACAATACATTATGGGGAAGTCTACGCCTAAAGGTTTCAACTCGCCCAATATGTATTGGTTCATTTATAGCTCGTTTAATTTCCGAGGTGGTGATTCAGAAGGCGATTGAGCTATTTTATGTCGTTACAATGATTGGAAAAGTCCAATCTTATTTGTATATTTGGTGCAAATATAACAAATAGTTTAAATGTTATAATCATAAACGTGAATTTTTTAAATATTAATGTAAACAAGGTATAGTTGCCTAAATTTATTCTATATGAGAAATCGAATTATGATTTTATGCACTTTTTGTGCTATTGCTATATTTTCTTCTGCCCAAGAGAAATTCTCTATCCGAGGTATTGCTAATGAGGAATTGAATAATCAATTGTTGTATTTATGCCTGATGGGAGATGGAGAGAAAGCCAAAGAAGTCGTTTTGGACAGTACAACAGTGGAAAAAGGTAAGTTCTCTTTTTCTGGTGTACATCAGATGCCGGATATTGCAATCATCAAGGATATGGATGGAGAAACCTATCCGTTGATTTTCGAAAAAGGAGAAATATCAGTAAATATTGCTGCGAATAAGAGAGGGGGAACGCCTTTAAATGATTCATTGAATATAGCTTTAAATCGTATGCAGCTAATAATGGATAATATGTTGAAAACATCGAATGATATTTATAAGTTAATGCTTGGGATGAAACCGGAAGTATTTTCGGATAAGATGAGGAATGATACTGTATTTAAAGCGGAATTTGATCGGAATAATAAATTATTTCTTGCACAAATGGATTCAGTATCACATTGTATAAAGGATTATAAGAATAGTATAGTGGGTGTATATCTTTTCTCCGTTGGAGGTATGATGATGCCTTTTGATGATATGAAGATTCTGATGAAAGAAGCTTCGCCTCTGTTTTCACAAAATAATTTGGTGAGAAATATTGTGGAAAAGAAGAACCAAGCAGAGCTCCGAATGAAGGCGGAACTTGAAAATAAAATGACTCCGGAACAGCGTGAAGAACAAAAGAAACGGCAGGAAATGGATGCCAAGATAAAGATTGGCGAACGTTTCCCGGATGCTAAAGTGAAAGACAATGCTGGCAACATGAAGCTCTTGTCTGATTATGTGGGTAAAGGAAAATATGTCTTGATTGACTTTTGGGCTTCATGGTGTGGACCTTGTCGGCATGAAATGCCCAATGTGAAAGCTGCTTATGAAAAATATGCTTCTAAGGGATTTGAGGTGATTAGCATATCCACAGATCGGAAACTGAAACCTTGGAGGGCTGCTGTTGAAGAACTTGGAATGAATTGGGTACAATTGTTGGATGTGGATGCTTCTGATATATATGGTATCCATGCTATACCCAGAACTTTTCTTGTAGATCCTACGGGAATTGTTATAGACAAAAATTTAAGGGGTGAAAAACTGGAGGAAGCTTTATCGAAGTTGTTTGAATAATCGTTGCTTTGTTTTTATTGTATGGGTGAATTGATAGTTGAGAAACTATATAATAGGATAACCACTATCAATTCACCAATGACTTTTATTAAATCAGAAGTCCGTCCAATAGCTCTAAATAAAGTCCGATCGCTTCTTCTATCTCTTTTAGCATGATATATTCTTCTGCCGTGTGTGAACGTGACGAACGGCCCGGACCTATTTTCACTGATGGAAAGGACATTAGTGCCTGGTCGGACAATGTTGGAGAACCAAAAGGAACGCGTCCTAACTTCATAGCTTTCTGTACAAATGGGTGTTTCTCGTCAATCCGTGAAGAATTGAGACGGAATGAACGAGCTTGGGCTTCACAGGAAATATGCTTTTTGATTTCAGCAAACAATTCTTCATTTGAGTAAAGCTCGTTACTCCGGACATCAACGATGAAAGTACATTTATCGGGAATCACATTGTGTTGTGTACCGGCATTGATAACAGTGACACTCATCTTCACGGGACCCAACAAGGGTGATTCTTTCTCAAAACGATAGTCACGGAACCAAGCTATGTCGTCTAACACCTTGTAAATTGCATTGTCTCCTTCGTTACGTGCTGCGTGGCCTGCTTTACCTGTTGCGGTCACATCTAGTACCATTAATCCCTTCTCGGCAATGGCAGGTTGCATTTCTGTAGGTTCTCCTACGATAGCGAATGAGACTGGAGGAAGTCCCGGCAATACACTTTCAATTCCGTTTTTTCCTGAGACTTCTTCTTCACAAGAGGCTAGATAAATCAGATTGTATTTTTGCGAAGTACGACATAGTTGCAGGAACACCTGTAATAACGAAACAACGCTGGCACCGGCATCGTTACTTCCTAATCCATATAACTTACCGTTTTCTTCACGTGGAGTGAACGGATCTTTCCGCCAACCGTTAACCGGTTTCACTGTGTCTATGTGGGAGTTAAGTAAAATAGTCGGCTTCTTCAGATCAAACATCGGACTAAAGCACCACACATTATTTCCTTTACGTCCCGTCTGCATACCTGCCATTTCAATATAGTTTTGCAGGAAATCCGCAGCCTGGGTTTCTTCCCGACTGATTGAAGGAATACTAATCAGTGATTTAAGCAGGCTTACAGCCTCTGTTGTCATATACGGAATATCATATTTCATAGTGCAAATCTTTTATCTATACCTTAATCTTTGCACAAAGATAGTCGTTTTGCACAGTTGTTTCAAATAAAAATAATGAATTAATTCTTATCTATTGATTATTAGTTGCTTAGGTCCGGAAAACTATTGAAATCTTTCTTTTTTTGATTCTTTTCTTATGAAAAAGGTTGTTGATAAATTATTTAATAATTAACTTTGTTGAAGGGTTTTATATTTTACTTGTTAATCTTAATGGATATACATGATGATTATCACACGAATGGAAGATAAAGTTCTTCGTTTTAAAAAGTTTTTTGATCTGAATTTCCCCAAAGTAAAAACTTTCGCATGGCAATTGTTAAAATCAGAAGAAGATGCAGAAGATATAGCTCAAGATATATTTGTTAAGCTATGGGAGAAACCGGATTTATGGTTAGAACGTGAAAAATTGGATAGTTATTTATATACAGTTGTACGAAACCATATCTATAATTTTTTGAAGCATAAGGCTGTTGAATATGACTACTTGGATGTTGCAGCAGAAAAAATGCGAATGGCGGAACTGGGATTGCCTACGCCGGATGATGAATTTTGTGCTCATGAACTTGAGCTTTTTGTTCAGATGGCTCTTGAACGCATGCCGGAACAGCGCAGGCGTGTTTTTTTAATGAGCAGAGAGGAAGGGATGACTTCACCGGAAATTGCTGAGAAGTTGAATGTTTCGGTTCGTACAGTTGAGCAACATATCTATAAAGCCCTTCAAGATCTAAAAAAAATCATTTTATTTTTATTTTTTTTCTATTTAGACTAAGTATGTATGTCTGGCAAGTTGTCTCTTATATGTAACACTTGATTTGGTATAGATGAAAAGTAAATTGGAAAAACAGCTACGCTCTTTTATTGACTTTGATTATTCAAAGCGGACAATCGACAGATTTCATCGTTGGATGATTAGTCCTGATTCTGCAGAAGAGAAAGAAATGGCGCTTCATAATTTATGGTTTAAGACGAAAGGAAAGTTTGGACACGGTATGGAGCATTCGTTTCAGCAGGTATTGGATAAAATCGGCATTGAATATACTCCAATGGTTACAAATGTAAATCGTTGGAAGTTGTGGAAATCTGTTGCGGCAGCTGCTGTTATCGTCATTCTGTCTGTGACAACTACTTTGTGGGTAAGTTATAATCATTTTGACAGGGACAATATCGCAATGGTGGAACATTATGTGAATAATGGGGCCAGAGAGACAATCAGTCTTCCGGACGGAACTACCGTATGTCTGAATTCTGGTTCATATGTATTTTATCCTGAAAATCTGGAGGGCAAGACCCGAACGGTTTATCTGATGGGAGAAGCCGAATTTAAAGTGGCAAAAAATCCGGAGAAACCTTTCATTGTGCGATCATCAAATATGGCAATAACTGCCTTGGGAACAGAGTTTAATGTGAAAGCTTATCCGGAAGAAGATATAATAACCACTTCTTTGATCGAAGGGAAAGTACGAGTGGACTGTAATGATACGATTAGTTATGTTTTAACTCCCGGATATCAGGTTGTGTATAATAAATGTACAGCTGACTGCCAAGTGCTGACTGCCAACATGAAAGATGTAACGGCATGGCAACGAGGGGAAATTGTATTTAATAAAGCCACAATTGCTGAAATTATACAGACATTGGAGCGTCATTTTGGAATTATGTTTTATGTTTCTACGAAGAAACGTAATCAGGATCGCTACAACTTTGTGTTTAAAGAAAATGCAGGGCTGGAAGAAGTTTTGGAAGTGATGCAAGTGGTTGTCGGCCAATTTGATTATCGTTTGAAAGACAATGCCTGCCATATAATTTGGTAATGAATATTTTTCTTATTATTTAACGCTCAATTTACTCCGCCTATGTAGAAAAATATCCGGAGAAGGCCCCACCTACTCCGGATATGAAATAAGTTTAGTATTAAAATGGTGTAAAAAATAGTTTACTACCTTTGTTTGACTTGAGAAAATATTATGATTTTAACACTAAAACGCTGCTAAGATATGAATTTATATCTGAAAAACATTAGAAAAAGTATATTAATAATTTGTCTGCTATTAGTAGGGTCAGCGATTTATGCTCAGAATAGTAGTAAAATAACAATAAAAAGAAAAAATATTTCACTACAGGAAGCATTGGCTGAAGTCAGGAAGTTAACCCACATGTCTATTTCTTATAATGATTCTCAACTTCCTGTGAATAGAATATCTTTAGATATTGAAAAACAACCTTTGGAGCAAGCTTTGAAAGTAATTCTTAAAGGAACAGGTTTTACATATTTGATAAAAGATAATTATATAATGATTGTGCCGGAACAAAATATCAAAAAGGCTAAAAGCAGAAATATATCCGGCAATGTTGTAGATGCGAAAGGAGAACCGTTAATCGGAGTTACAGTGATTGAAAAAGGAACAACTAACGGTGCGGTGACCGATTTGGATGGCAATTATAAAATAACAACTAAGACTGCAACGCCTGTTCTTGTTTTTTCATACGTAGGTTATCAGACAAAAGAGACTCATGCTACAGAAAATATTGTCAATATTGTTTTGGAGGATGGAGCTCAGGAACTGGGGGAAGTGGTCGTTACGGCTTTAGGAATTAAGCGTTCAGAGAAAGCATTAAGTTATAATGTTCAGAAAGTGGGCAATGATGCTGTCACTACTGTGAAGAGTGCCAATTTCATGAATTCATTGTCCGGTAAGGTTGCAGGAGTGAATATCAATGCTTCCTCAGCTGGTATGGGCGGCGCTGCCCGTGTGGTGATGCGTGGTCCGAAGTCTATCAGCCAAAGTAATCAGGCTCTTTATGTTATTGATGGTATTCCTGTGACTGGTAGAAGCCAGGGAGAATTGAAGGGGGATGCAATGATGTATGCGAATCAGCCGGGGACAGAAAGTATTGCGGATGTCAATCCGGAAGATATCGAGTCTATTTCGGTGCTTAGCGGACCGGCTGCTGCCGCTCTTTACGGTTCGGCTGCTGCTCAGGGAGTGGTTATGATTACTACTAAGAAGGGGCAAGAAGGAAAAGTGTCCGTCACGATTTCTAATAGTTCACAGTTTGCCAATCCATTTGTAATGCCAAAGTTTCAGGACCAATATGTGAATCGTCCGGGGGAGATAAAAACTTGGGGAGATAAAGCTACTTCGGAATTCGGTACTTATGAACCGGCTGATTTCTTTAATACGGGTACTAATATTCAAAACAATATTTCACTGACAGCAGGTACTAGCAAGAATCAGACATATCTTTCTGTGGGTACGACGAATGCACAAGGGATTATTCCTAATAACTCATATGATCGGTATAATTTTACGTTTCGTAATACCACCTCATTCTTGAATGATAAGATGACTTGTGATTTTAACTTTAATTATATTCGTGAGAAAGATAAAAATCTGATGGCTCAAGGTCAGTGGTTTAACCCTTTGACTTCTCTTTATCTTTTCCCGAGGGGAGAAAGTTTTGATGCAATCCGTACATTTGAGGTATATGATCCTGTTCGTAAGATATATGTGCAAAATTGGAACTATGGAGATGCTCTTAAGATGCAGAATCCTTATTGGGTGGCAAACCGTATGAATCGCACTAATGACCGGAATCGTTATATGGTGAGTGCCAGCCTGAAATATGAAATATTAGACTGGCTGAATGTTACCGGGCGTTTGCGCTGGGATGATGCTGCCACTAAGCAGGAAGATAAACGGTATGCCTCTACATTAAAGTTGTTTGCACCTTCCGATTACGGTTTTTATGGCTATGATAAGATTAATGATCAGACATTGTATGGAGACTTGATGCTTAATATCAATAAGACATTAGGGGAGAATTTTAGCATTTCTTCTAATATGGGTGCTTCATTTTCCCGTTTGAAATATGATGTTACCGGTTTTCAGGGAGGTCTGAAAGCTCCTTCTAATGTGTTTACACCGAATGCTATAGATTATGGAAACGCAACCAATGACAATCGTCCTATTTTTGAGAGCTACAAACATTATATCAATTCAATGTTTATCAGTGCCGAGTTGGGGTATAGAAGTATGCTTTACTTGACTCTGACCGGTCGTAATGATTGGGACTCAGCTTTGCATGGAACCGCACAAACATCATTCTTCTATCCTTCTGTAGGGGTATCTGCGGTTATTTCGGAAATGGCGAAGATGCCACAAATGATTAATTATTTGAAAGTACGTGCTTCGTGGGCGTCTGTCGGTTCGGCTATTGAGCCTAATCTGTCATCGGCATGGAGGTATGAATATAATCCCGCTTTGGGAACTTATAAAACAGTAACTTACAAATTTCCGAAGAAATTTTATCCGGAACGTACGGATTCATGGGAGGCAGGTGTCACTGCACGCTTGTTTGGAAATGCTTTGTCTGTTGACTTGACTGTTTACCAATCCAATACACGCAAACAGACATTGTTGCGGGATGTTACGTCTGGAGCTGCAGGTTTTAATAAGGAATATATTCAAACAGGTAATATCAGGAATCGTGGATTGGAATTATCGGTGGGATATACTAAATCCTGGGCGGATTTTACATGGAGCTCTTCATTGGCTTACAGTATGAACCGTAACAAAATAGTAGAACTGTTGGAGAATCCTAACGAGGTGGTAAGGCAGGCAGGACTTAGTGGTTGCGGAGTAGTCCTGAAAAAAGGTGGCGGTATGGGCGATATTTATACATATACTGACTTTAAGCGTGATGCTGAGGGGAATATCGCTCTTGATTCCAACGGGAATGTGATGCAGACCAACTTGTCCAATCCACAATACCGGGGTTCGGTATTGCCTAAAGGCAATCTTGGTTTTTCAAATGATTTTTCATGGAAAGGTGTGAATCTGGGATTTGTCCTGACTGCGCGCCTGGGAGGTATATGTATGTCACAGACACAGGCTATTCTGGATGAGTATGGCGTTTCAGCGGTGAGTGCTGAAGCACGAAATAATGGTGGTATAGCAGTAAATACCGGAAAAATCTCAGCCGAAGGATATTATGCGGTAGTAGGTGGAGACAACCCTATATGGTCCGAATATATTTACAGTGCGACCAATGTACGTTTACAGGAAGCTCATATTAGCTATACTTTACCTAGAAAATGGTTGAAGAGTAAAGAACTGACCTTGGGAGTGACTGCCAATAATCTGTTTATGATATACAGGAAGGCTCCGTTTGATCCGGAATCAACTGCGTCAACAGGGACTTATTATCAAGGGTTTGATTATTTTATGCAACCAAGTTTGCGTACCCTGGGATTCAACATCAAATTGAAACTTTGATATTAACTTAAAAAAAAGAAAGATGATGAAGAAAATAAATATAGTGAGAAGTTGGTTGATCGGTTCATTTGTTCTATTCGGGATTACCTCTTGTACTGCGGGGTTTGAGGATGCTAACCGTCCGGGACATGAGACTTCGTTGGAAGAGCTTGGACGAGACGACTATGCGGTTTCCTCTTTTATCACAGAGTTGCAGAACTTTGCTTTTCCTGAACAGGAGAATACTTATCAAAATACGGAAGATCTTATTGGTAATTATTTGGGGCGTTACATGACTTATGTGAAGCCGGATTTTTCGGTGAAGAATTATACTTGTTTTAATGCATCGGACGATTGGAAAATCGTACCGTGGCGGGATGTGTTTGCCAAAGCGACGTCTTCATTTAATGCTGTGGCTGTCCTCACACAAGAAGAGGGCCCCATGTATGCATTGGCATTAATTTTACGTGCGCAGTTAATGTTGCGTTTTACTGATACATACGGTCCTCTTCCTATTGGGGTGGAAGAAGATGCCAATGCTTATTCTTCTCAAGAGAAAGTGTATAGCCATCTCATAGAGACTCTGGATAAAGCAATTTCCATCATAACTCCTTTGGTGGAGACGAATCCGGGATTGGTTTTGAAAGCGGATGCGGATAAGGTGTATGGAGGTAAAATGAATCAATGGTGTAAATTTGCAAACTCGTTGAAGTTGCGTATGGCCATCCGCATGCGATTTGTCAATCAGGATGAAGCTCAGCGAATTGCTGTGGAAGCGTATAAAGCGGGAGTTATTGAACAGAACGAGGACAATTGCGCTATAACATATATTCCCAATGGACAGTATAAGACTTCTGTCGACTGGGGAGACAGTCGTGCCTGTGCCGATTTGGAAAGTTATATGAATGGTTTTGGCGACCCGCGTATTTATCAGTATTTTAAAAATACGGAAGAATATGGTAGACGTTCGGTTGTGGGTTGCCGTGCAGGTGCCAACGTGACCAATAAGGACCTTGCTATGAAAAAATATTCTGCTGCCAATATTGAGGAAGACTCAAGGGGAATGTGGATGACGGCTGCCGAGATGACATTTTGCCGGGCTGAAGGTGCGATGTTAGGTTGGGATATGGGAGGAACTCCCGGTGCGCTTTATAATCAGGCGGTTCGTTTGTCGTTTGAACAATGGGGGGTGGCCGGCCAGGAATATTACTACTTGGAAAATTCGGAAAACACACAAGAGTATTATTATGATGCTGCGGATGGATATGGAGGCAATCATGCACCTGTCAGTACAATCACGGTGAAGTGGGATGATAATGATTCCCCCGAAAGAAAAATGGAAAGGCTGATTGTACAGAAATGGATTGCTTTGTTTCCTGATGGTCAGGAAGGATGGAATGAAATACGTCGTACCGGTTATCCTTGCGTATTTCCTGTGGCTCAGTCCACCAATGGATACGATCTGGATGTGCCGAATCGTATTCCGTTTGATCCGAGAGAGATGAATGGCAATAATCAGGAAAATTATCGGAAAGCTGTTGAAATGTTAGGCGGGAAAGATGATTATGCTGCAAGGATGTGGTGGCAAAATGGCGGTAACAAGTAAGAAATCTAAATGTAAAAAACTATAAAAATGAAACGATTATATAAATATTTCTTTGGAATTTTAGGAATATCATTTGCTTTGACGGCCTGTGATGATTGGTTGGATACGGAAATTAAAGATCCTGCGAATCTGACTATATCTAATAAGGATGAGGCTTATTATGCCCGTCTGCGTGAATATAAAAAGAGTGACCATCCGGTTGCGTTCGGATGGTATGGTAACTGGACGGGAACCGGTGCTTCTTATGAGAATTCCTTAAAAGGATTGCCGGATAGTGTAGATTTTGTGTCATTGTGGGGAAACTGGAAGAATCCGTCACCTGCTATGATGGAAGATTTACGTTATGTGCAAGAAAAAAAGGGAACGAAGGTATTGTTCTGTTTCTTGGTGCTTGATATTGGCGACCAGATTACACCGCCGATGCCACAGGAGGAAATAAACAATGGTACATCTATAGAAGACTGGAGACATAAGTTCTGGGGGTGGGACTATTCACTGGAGAATCGGTTGGTTGCAGTGGAGAAATATGCGAACGCCTTGTGTGATACGATCGAAAAGTATAATTATGATGGGTTCGATTTTGATGCTGAACCGAATGTACAGCATCCGTTTCCTACCGATAAGGAACTTTGGCAAAATAACGGTCAAGTAATCGCGAAGTTTGTGGAAACGATGTCGAAGAGAGTCGGTCCGAAGTCTGGTACGGGAAAAATGCTGGTTGTGGATGGTGAACCGGATGCACTGCCTGCTGAGCTGTTTCACCATTTTGATTATCTGATTCTGCAAACGTATACAACTTATTATAAGCAAGACAACAGTCGGCTGGATGCTCGCTTCGACAAACAGTATGCCCACTTCAAAGATGTGGCGACAGCTGGAGAGATTGCGAAAAAGATTATTATCTGTGAGAATTTTGAGGATCATGCCAAGACTGGTGGGGCGGCTTTTATACTTCCTGACGGCACGGAGATAAATTCACTTAGTGGTTTTGCTTATTGGAATCCGTCGGTTGGTGGCATACAATATCGCAAAGGCGGTGTAGGAACTTACCATATGGAATATGAGTATAAAGTGAATGCACAAGGGAGCGAAACTTATCCGGCGTTGCGTAAAGCCATACAAATTCAGAATCCAAGTATTAAGTAAATAAAAACGAATAAAAAATGAACAGATATTTATTAAAACAAAATATAATCGGACTATTATTCTTTACATGTCTGTTTGTCGGTTGTGATAATGCCGAATATTCGGTGTTACATAATCAGGCCTATATTTCACAAACTGGTACGAATCCGAATACTGCATTAAAAGTGTTTATTGATCAAGATTTGGTGACAGCCAATTTGAATGTGCGTCTTTCCGATCCGGCAGAGAAAGACTATAATTTTGAGTTTGTGGAAGATGCTGAATTATTGGCAAAGTATAATGAAGTTAATTATACATCCTATAAATTTCTTCCTGCCGAACAGTATAATTTTAAGGGGAAAGAGGCTGTGATAAAGCAGGGAGAGGTTCTTTCGGAATCGTCAGGGTTGGAAATTCTTCCCTTGACGCAGGAAATGAAAGATAGCGGAAATAAATACGCCATTGCTTTGACACTTCAGAGTAAAGATGGTACAACAGAGGTCTTGAAACCCGGAAGTACTATACTTTATTTGCTTGACCCGGCCATTGTGACTTCAGTCCCGGTTTTCAACTCTAGACATAATGTTGCTTTCAGTTTGATTGAAGATTTATCTTTAAGCGAATGGACTTTAGAGTTCTGTGTCAATATGAGCAAACTTGGGAAGAAGGTTGGGGAATTGAATAATCAGGCCCTTTTTGATGGTTCAAGCAGTTTGGGCGAATCGGACGGGCAGATTTATACTCGTTTTGGTGATGCCCCCATTGAAGGAAACCGTTTGCAGATAAAGACGCAAGGCTTACAGATGAACAGTGCAACGTTGTTTGAAGAGGATAAATGGTATCAGATAGCTTGGGTATGTACAAGCAGCAAGTTGTATCTGTATGTTGACGGAAAATTGGATAATTCGATAGATGTACCGGGTAAAGTGACGAATCTCAGTAAAACGAAATGTAAAATCGGAAATACCGAATATTTGAAAGCAGATGTTCAGATGAGTGAATTCCGCTTATGGAAGCGGGCTTTATCTCAGCGGGAAATAGCCAACAACTTGTATGCGACCGATCCTCACTCCAATGCCTTGTTTGCTTATTTTAAATTCAATGAAGGGAAAGGTGACAGGTTTACCGATGCTACAGGAAATGGAAATGAGGCATGGTGTATTGATCCTGTTGAATGGAGAGATAATGTTCGCCTCAATGCTAACAATTAAATAATGTATTATAATTGAAATATCATGAAATCAATAAAGAAGAATATTATAACTTCGATGGTATTGCTTTTGCCATTGTGGTTTGTTGCATGTGAAAGTGAACGGGAAGTGGGAAGCACTCTTTTTCCGGAAGAAAACAGTGGTGACATTGTCAAAGCATTTATTGACAACCGTTGTTTTTATCCCAAGAATTATATGGAATCTACAGTTGTGCAGACAGGAAACGGAGGAGATTTGATTGCGGGTTCCGAACAGGTGGATCTCCGGGTGCAACTGACCAATGCTGCTCCCCAGGATTTGGTTTTTTCGATGAAAGTGGAAAATTCGGTATCGGATGCTAGAGAGGATGATGTAACATGGTTGGGAGAAGACGCAATCTCCTTTCTGAATCAAACGGTTACCATCAAAAAGGGAGAACTTGAAAGTGAGGAGATGATATCCTTCACGCTTGATGAGGAATCTGGCTCACTTAAGGAACTTGCTGAGAGTGGAATGGTAGCTTTGTCTTTGGTAACTACTGATGCAGTTGAGATAAGTGAAAATTATAGTACATATTTATGGAAAGTGAATAAGGAAATCACGAATATAGATGTGAATGGCAGTTTGAAAGATAAAACAATGATTGATGTTACTTCTTATGATGTGATTGGAGGATATGGAGTTCCTACACAAGATTTAAGTGATGATAACATGAACACGTTCCTAATGAGTTATATTGGCTATCCAAATGCTAAAATACCATTTCATATGCATGAGCCTCAGGAAATTATAGGGCTTTCAATTACTCCTGCTGGTTATTGGGGAGCATGGAATTTGGATTATTCAAAAGTGGAATTATTAGGTGGGGATGAGCCGGATAATTTGACGCGCATAGGTATAGCGACATGTACAACAGGAATGCCTTCTGATCATACTCCTTGGGAAATAGCTTTTTATTCGCCCATAAAAGTGCGATATCTGACAGTGCATGTACTGGATAATTTCTCTAATGGTGGGTCTATAAATGCATTATGTGCTGAAATACGGTTGTATCGATAGGAGTTAGGGAATATGATTATTTTTCCTAATTTGCAGTAGAATGTAATTTATACTATGCCGGTAAAGATGAAGTAGGCTTTGCTGGCATAGTTTGGTTTATAACCGTTTGGTTTTTATTGCCAAATGTCTGATTCATAATGTTGCGTTGCAAAACTCTTGGATTAATGTTGCCTAAATGAAGTAAAACCAATACCTTTGTACCATATTTACTAATACAAAGAGTATGACTTATCATCATTTATCTGTCCTGGTCCATCGTCAGGCCGAAAAATATGGCGACAAGGTAGCCTTAAAATACCGTGACTATGAGACAGCTCAATGGATTCCTATTTCATGGAAGCAGTTCTCCAGAACAGTACGGCAAGCAGCTAATGCTTTCGTGGCATTGGGAGTGGAAGAACAAGAGAATATCGGTATATTTTCACAAAATAAACCCGAATGGTTCTATGTCGACTTTGGCGCGTTTGCCAATCGGGCTGTTACTATTCCGTTTTATGCAACGAGTTCACCTGCGCAGGCGCAATATATCATTAATGATGCGCAGATTCGTTTCCTTTTTGTAGGCGAGCAATACCAGTATGATGCTGCTTTCAGCATCTTTGGTTTCTGCACCTCTCTGCAACAACTGATTATTTTTGACCGTTCGGTAGTGAAAGATCCCCGCGACGTATCGTCTATCTATTTTGATGAGTTTATGGCGATGGGAGAGGGATTGCCTCACAATGATACGGTAGAAGAACGTACCGAACGGGCTTCATACGATGACTTGGCAAACATTCTCTATACATCCGGCACAACGGGTGAACCGAAGGGCGTCATGCTTCATCATTCCTGTTATCTGGAACAGTTTCATACACACGATGACCGTTTGACGACCATGTCGGATAAGGATGTATCTATGAACTTCCTCCCCTTGACACACGTGTTTGAGAAAGCATGGTGTTATCTCTGTATTCATAAAGGAGTGCAGATTTGTATCAATCTCCGTCCGGCGGATATTCAGACAACGATTAAGGAAATTCGTCCGACACTGATGTGTAGTGTTCCCCGTTTCTGGGAGAAAGTATATGCAGGTGTACAGGAGAAAATTAACGAAACAACAGGGTTGAAGAAAGCACTGATGCTGGATGCTATCCGGGTAGGTAGAATCCATAATCTGGATTATCTGCGTTTGGGTAAGACTCCTCCGGTGATGAATCAACTGAAATATAAATTCTACGAAAAGACAATCTACTCTCTACTGAAAAAAACAATCGGTATTGAGAACGGTAACTTTTTCCCGACTGCCGGTGCTGCCGTCCCCGATGAAATCAATGAATTTGTCCATTCGGTAGGAATCAATATGGTGGTAGGATATGGCTTGACGGAATCGACGGCCACTGTATCTTGTACATTGCCGGTTGGCTATGATATCGGTTCAGTAGGTGTTGTACTTCCGGGAATTGAAGTGAAAATCGGTGAAGACAATGAAATTCTTCTTCGGGGCAAGACGATTACCAAAGGTTATTATAAGAAAGCAGAAGCTACGGCTGCTGCCATTGAACCCGATGGCTGGTTCCATACAGGTGATGCCGGTTACTTTAAAAATGGCCAGCTTTTCCTGACGGAACGCATTAAAGACCTATTCAAAACATCGAACGGCAAATATGTTGCTCCGCAAGCTTTGGAAACGAAATTGGTTATTGACCGTTATATTGACCAGATTGCCATTATTGCCGATCAGCGTAAGTTTGTTTCCGCTCTGATTGTTCCTGTATATGGGTTTGTGAAAGAGTATGCGGAAGAAAAAGGCATTAAATACAAAGATATGGAGGAACTGTTGAAACATCCGAAGATTGTAGGATTGTTTCGTGCACGGATTGATACACTCCAACAGCAGTTTGCACACTATGAGCAAATCAAACGTTTCACTCTGCTTCCCGAACCGTTCAGTATGGAACGTGGAGAACTGACTAATACGTTGAAATTGAAACGGTCGGTAGTTGCCAAGAATTATAGTGAGCAGATTGAAAAGATGTACGAAGAAAATGAGAAATAAGCGATGGACGGTGAACGTTAAATATGAAACGGTAAACCGTAAACGATAAGTTGCAAACAATAAAACGGTGAACAAAATCTGTGCAATTGGCAGAGTTGTTCACCGTTTATTATTTATAAGTACATCTCCCTAATTAGTTTGTATTGTTTTCATTTTTACAAATTCCTTATAAAGAAAAACTTCTTGATTTTGATAGTATAAACTTATTTAGAAGACATACTTAGTTTATTCGTTCCTTTTTAGTATCCGAAAATCTGCTCCTGTGTCAATTCTTCAATAAGACCTACAGCTTTCAGCTTATCCAGTTCCAAATCCTTCTTATCTCCCAGAATGTAATAAACATACGTGCGTCCTTTTACCCATTGCTTTTGGAAATCGGCAATGTCTTTCAGCGTCATGTTCTGTATATCATTGTAGAGCTTGATACGCGGGTCTACGTTTTGGCCTAGGTCCTGTGCATTGATATAACTCCAGATGATGTCACCTTTGATGATACGTTCGGTACGCAGGCGGTTCGTTAATCCGTCTTTAGCCAGTTTGAATGCAGCCTCCGATTCCGGCATATTCTCATTCAGTCCGGAGAGTACGACATACGTACGTTCGTTGCCCGGAGATACGTAGAAAGTACAAGCCAAGCGATAGAATTCACTTTTCAGTTTCTCCGGTGTCATGTCCGAAGTACCCAGATATTATATCAGGAAGAGTGACAAGCAAGAAAGTTTCAATAGTTTGTTCATAATATGACAACATTTTAATAACAAAAACAAAGGTAGCAGATTTTTGCTTATCTTTGTCCCCCGATATCTGAATTTTGTAAATAATAAAATTGTAAATCAAATGATTACTATTGAACAACTTAAAGACGTGAAAGAGCGCACTGATGCGCTGAGGAGGTATCTTTGACATCGACGGGAAGAAAATTCAAGTCGAAGAAGAGCAATTAAGAACACAAGCTCCGGGATTTTGGGATGACCAGAAGAAGGCCGAAGCTCAAATGAAATTGGTGAAAGACCTGCAAAAGTGGATTGAAGGCTACAACGAACTCAAGACATTGGCAGATGAACTTGAACTGGCATTTGATTTCTATAAAGAAGAACTGGTGACCGAGGAAGATGTGGACGCTGCTTACGCCAAAGCTAGTGAAGCGGTAGAGGCACTCGAACTCAAAAATATGCTTCGTGACGAAGCCGACCAGATGGATTGTGTGTTGAAAATCAATTCAGGTGCCGGTGGTACGGAAAGTCAGGACTGGGCTTCTATGCTGATGCGTATGTATCTGCGTTATGCCGAGACCAACGGTTATAAAGCTACCATTGCCAACCTTCAGGAAGGTGACGAAGCCGGAATCAAAACCTGTACTATCAATATTGAAGGTGATTTTGCATACGGTTATTTGAAGGGAGAGAACGGTGTGCACCGCCTGGTTCGTGTTTCTCCGTACAATGCGCAAGGTAAACGTATGACTTCCTTTGCTTCTGTATTTGTTACTCCGTTGGTAGATGACAGTATTGAAGTTAATATTTTGCCTGCCAATATCTCTTGGGATACGTTCCGAAGCGGTGGTGCCGGTGGACAGAATGTGAATAAGGTGGAGTCCGGTGTCCGTTTGCGTTATCAGTATAAAGACCCTTATACCGGTGAGGAAGAAGAAATCCTGATCGAGAATACCGAAACCCGTGACCAACCGAAGAATCGTGAGAATGCAATGCGTCAGTTACGTTCTATCTTATATGATAAGGAATTGCAGCACCGTATGGCAGAACAGGCGAAAGTGGAAGCCGGTAAGAAGAAGATCGAGTGGGGGTCCCAGATCCGTAGCTACGTATTTGATGACCGTCGCGTGAAAGATCATCGTACCAACTATCAGACTTCGGATGTGAACGGTGTGATGGATGGCAAAATAGATGGCTTTATCAAAGCTTATCTGATGGAGTTTTCTTCACAAGAATCATAAAAAATAAAATTAGCAAGAATTATTTTTGGAAAGTTAATAGATTTGTACTTACTTTGTTAGCGTTGAACTTTAAAGCTAACTATTATGGGTAAGGTGAAGAAAAAAGTAGCAATTAGTAAGAAAGAAGAAGAACAAGCCCAGAAGGTTGTCAAAATAGTGTTCGTCTCATTAATTATTTTGGCATTGATTATGCTGATCGCATTTTCCTTTTTCGGCTGATAAGTTCGCCACAAATTATACGGTTAACCCAGATTGTTTGGTTATTGATAGGATGAATATCAAATCCGATCTGTGTTAATCTGCGTAATTTGTGGCGAACTCTTTGTTTTGTAATGCATTTGTGTTCTCTGTAATATAAATGTAACTTTTCTGTCATTTTCCCGTAGTTAATTTGTCATCTCCGTGTATCCTCACAGTTGTACTTTTGCCGTGAATTTAGTAGCAGACAACTGAAATGAGTAGAATCAGAACAACCGTCGTTATGCTTTTGCTGGCGACAATGGCCTTTGGACAGGCAAAAGAAGATGCAGGGGATGGTAAGATGCTGGATAAACAGACCATGGAGTTTAAGGATTATCTGCCGGAGATTCACGGAACAATCCGGGGAAAGTACGAATACCAGACAGAAACAAGTGAAAGCCGTTTTGAAGTACGTAATGCACGCTTCAGTGTTTCGGGAAATGTGCATCCGATAGTTGCTTATAAAGCGGAAATCGACCTTTCCGATGAAGGCTCTATCAAGATGCTTGATGCGTATGCACGTGTTTTTCCGGTGAAAGACCTGAATTTTACGATCGGTCAGATGCGCGTTCCTTTCACGATAGATGCTCACCGCTCACCACATCAGCAGTATTTTGCCAACCGTTCATTCATTGCCAAGCAAGTAGGAAATGTGCGTGATGTCGGTTTGACGGCTGGTTATACGAATAAAGACGGTTTCCCATTTATTCTTGAAGGGGGATTGTTTAACGGCTCCGGTCTGACAAATCAGAAAGAATGGCATAAAACGCTGAATTACTCCATAAAAGCGCAGTTACTGCCTAATAAGAACTGGAATCTGACACTTAGCACCCAAATGATAAAACCGGAAAATGTGCGGATTAATATGTACGATGCCGGTGTCTATTATCAGAATGACCGTTTTCATATTGAGGCGGAATATTTATATAAAATGTACGGTCACGAAGCATTTAAAGATGTTCATGCGGTGAATAGTTTTATTAATTACGATTTACCATTAAAGAAAGTATTCAATAAAATCTCCTTCCTGGCTCGCTATGATATGATGACCGATCATAGTGATGGTAAGATGGATGAAACGACAAAAGCTTTGATTATAAATGATTATGCCCGACATCGTGTGACAGGCGGAATCACATTAAGTCTTTCCAAAGCTTTCATTGCCGACCTCCGACTGAACTTCGAGAAATATTTCTATAAGAACTCCGGCGTTCCAAAAGAATCGGAACGGGACAAAATCGTGATTGAGTTCATGACGAGATTCTGAAATAAATAGAGACTTGAAAATTGAGAATTAAGAATTGTAGTTTTCTGATACATGATGTGAGGTATCAAACTATCATTTTTTAATTCTCAATTTTTAATTTATCTTTGTGCCATGGCACAGGAAATAGAACGTAAATTTTTAGTTATCGGTGAATTCAAGTCTTCGGCTTTTGCGCAGAGTCATATTGTGCAGGGGTATATCAGTAGTGCTCGCGGGCGTACTGTCCGGGTTCGTATTCGGGATGAAAAAGGTTATCTGACAATAAAGGGAGCTTCTAATGCTTCCGGTACCAGTCGTTATGAATGGGAAAAGGAGCTGGCCTTATCAGAAGCAGAAGAATTGATGAGGCTTTGCGAACCGGGGATTATTGACAAGACTCGTTATTTGGTACGTAGTGGTAAACATGTATTTGAAGTCGACGAGTTTTATGGTGAGAATGAAGGACTTATTGTGGCAGAAGTAGAGTTGGAATCGGAAGATGAGGCTTTTGTAAAACCCGACTTTATCGGTGAGGAGGTAACGGGCGACATACGCTACTATAACTCACAGCTAATGAAAAAACCGTATAAAACGTGGTGAGCGTTAACAAATAAACCGTATATTTGTTCTTATATAAAAAAGAGAGCAGTATATGGATATGGAACAGTTGTACAGTTATGTGCCGCGTGAATTGGTTACTTTTGTTTTAGTAACCTTGTTTTCTTTATTAATTGGACTTTCGCAACGTCGAATCAGTCTGAAGCGTGAGGGGGAAACTACTCTTTTCGGAACCGACCGCACCTTTACCTTTATTGGTATACTGGGTTACTTGCTTTATATCTTAGACCCTACGGATATGCGCCTGTTTATGGGAGGTGGAGCGGTATTGGGATTGCTGTTGGGATTAAACTATTATGTAAAGCAATCACAATTTCATGTTTTTGGTGTAACTACCATCATTATTGCTCTGATTACTTATTGTATGGCTCCTATCGTAGCTACCCAACCTTCCTGGTTTTATGTTATGGTAGTTGTGACTGTGCTCCTGCTGACTGAACTCAAACATACTTTTACGGAGTTTGCGCAACGGATGAAGAATGATGAAATGATTACGTTAGCCAAGTTCTTGGCTATCAGTGGTATCATATTACCGATGCTTCCGCATAAGAATCTGATTCCGGATATTAATCTTACTCCTTATTCTATCTGGTTGGCAACGGTAGTAGTATCCGGTATTTCCTATCTCTCTTATCTATTAAAAAGGTATGTATTCCATGAATCCGGAACGTTAGTATCCGGTATTATTGGTGGATTATACAGCAGTACGGCTACGATCTCGGTACTTGCCCGTAAAAGCCGGAAAGCCTCTGAACAGGAAGCTACTGATTATGTTGCTGCCATGCTGCTGGCTGTCAGCATGATGTTTCTGCGATTTATGATACTGATACTTATTTTCAGTAGAGAAATCTTTCTGTCTATTTATCCGTATCTGTTGACTATGGCGGTGGTGGCGGCTATTGTTGCCTGGTTTATTCATTCCCGTCAAAAGCGTTCCAACGACCAGCCTGTTGAAGAGGAAGAGGATGATAGCAGCAATCCGTTGGAATTTAAAGTTGCTTTGATTTTTGCCGTACTCTTTGTTATATTTACTTTCTTAACTCATTATACACTTGTTTATGCAGGTACAGGCGGATTGAATCTCCTTTCTTTTGTATCCGGTTTTAGTGATATCACTCCTTTCATATTAAACTTATTGCAAAATACGGGTAGTGTTGCTGCATTGATAATTACTGCTTGTAGTATGCAGGCTATCATCAGTAATATAATGGTAAACATGTTCTATGCTTTATTCTTTGCTGGGAAAGGAAGTAAACTTCGTCCTTGGATTCTGGGAGGATTCGGTGTGGTGATTGCTTGTAATCTCGTGTTGTTGCTGTTCTTCTATATTTAAAGAGGCTTTTAGGTATAAAACAACTGTTATTTGTATGGACGAGATAGATTCTTAGATTTATTTTAGAATAAAATGCTCATGTATATAATTCCATACAAATATCCCTATCTATTTTTACTTGATATTAATAGATAGGGATATTTGTAGAAAGAGCCTTTACCAAGACCAGTCGCTCTCTTTGTAATTTGCTTCTACTGCTGTCTCGATCTCATCAGGTAGATTATGATAGAAATCAAGCCCGGTTATCGATTCTAACTCATCGATAGATTTTGCACATGCTTTAATATTTTTTGATTTGTCGCTTTTGTGCTCTATATAAAATCCAATAGCTTTGTACTGTCCATTCTTGTAAGATAAGATTGTACTGAAGTAATATTTAGGTATCTTGACACCATACGTACCTGTTTCCAGTATTGCATAATCTATGGATGTTCCTTTCACAATGTAAGTTGTATCTTGAGGATTTGACACCTTTGCCCACTCCTGTACTTTGTTCTCTATCGCATCCCAAGTACTTCCACCTTGGTTGAATCCGGTTATTAGTTGTGGACTGATATTAGAATAATAGAATGTCTGACTATTTGCTTCACGGCTATATAATCTGTCACTTGAAGCTACCATGTGTCCTCTATTATACGGTGAATAGTAGTCTTGTTTGTCAGTCCTGTATTGTGCCGGAATATTAGTATCTGGTTTATAATCGTCTTTACGATCCACATTCTTTTGAGAAGTCACATTGTCAAAAGTCAATGCTACCCAACGTACATGTTTTTTCGTACAATCGTATTCATAACTGTAAGTGACAGTCTTTTTTCCATTCTCTGTAGTTGTCCAGGTATGAAAAATGTTCATGCTTCCACCTTTCAGTTTAGGAATTTCGATTCTTCCTGCATACCCTGATGGATTAGGGTCCGGATCAGGATCAGGATTTGAACCATTGCCTGCTAATTGTTTGAGTGTGAATTTGGCCTCCTCTTTTCCGGCTGTGATTGTAATAATGGCACTTCGTTCAGCTCCGGTATTTGCTTTCATATATCCGCTGATTGAGCCGTTTCCGTTGCCGGATGTTCTACTCAACGTGCACCAAGTCTCACTACTTGAAGCCTGCCATGTGCCGTCAGCTTTTACACGAATGATAAATCCGCCTCCGTTTCCATTGATTTGCGTTTGGTCTATAGAGGCGATTCCTTGATTCGTGTTGCCCGGATTATCAGGGAGTTCGGGAGAATCCTGTTCACTGCATGAGATTGCTGTGCTACAGGTTATGAACAGGATGAATAGTTTAAATAATGCTTTTGTCATTTCATTTCTTTTATTAAATAAATAATAGTAGGCAAGTGATCGCTATATCCGTTTAGCCATACACCACCTGCTTGTGTCCGTTTAGGATATCCTTTGTATTTCCCTTCTTTTTGGAACATAAAATCACGGCGGAAAATTTCATGTTTATAAAACTTCAGTGTGCTGCGGTCAGTACCTAGTAGATTTCCGGTAAATACGATTTGATCGAACAGATTCCATTTACCTTTGTACATCAGAGTTCCGTATCCTTTCTTCAAAGTATCCCACCACGGATTGTACAAGTCTGTAGGACCTACATCAGCAGGTTTCCGCTTAGCTCCAAGTGCTACAGCCATACTTTTATCCATCGGGTCATCGTTCATATCCCCCATGATAACAATTTTGGCTGCGGAGTCTTCCCTTAACAGTGAGTCTTTGATAGCTCTTACCTGTTCTCCTGCACGTTCACGTGCTGGAGAAGCCGCTGCTCTCGAAGGCCAGTGATTGACGATAAAGTGCATCTTCTCTCCTGCAATATTACCGCTGGCAATCAGGAAACCGCGCGTCTTATGTATCGTGTCATTGATATATACATAAGGTACGAGCTTGCTATTCGTCAGTTCAAATAGTTTGGGATTATAGAAAAAAGCACAGTCCACACCACGTTGGTCTTCTCCTTCGTAGTGAACATACTGGTAACCTCTGTCCGCTAAAGCAGGTTGTTTCAGTATGTCTTCCAATACTCTGTAATTTTCGATTTCAGAAACGCCGATAATGGCGGGACCCATTGGCAACTTGTCGGTACTTAACAGGCTTAATATTTCCGACATGTTTTTCAGCTTAGCCTTATACTTCATCGTATTCCACTGATTAGTACCGTTAGGAAGATACTCGTAGTCATTCTTACCTTCATCGTGAATGGTATCAAACAAATTCTCCATATTGTAGAACGCTACACTGTAGAGGGCAAATTTCTTTTCCTGTCCATAGGCCATGAGGACGAAAAGAGCGAGTACACCTAAAGTCATTAAGTTTTTTTTCATCTTTGAAATTGATTTTAAAAGTGGGTAATTTGTCATTTGTATGACAAATATCTAAAAAGAAAACGAAAAACCCACCCTTGCGAGTTACTTTTTTTGTAAAAAACATTGTTATTTATAAAATTCTTTGTTATTTTGCGTAACAGCTTATTTCATTTGTATTGCAAAGCGAAAGGCCAATTAACATTAATATAAATTAAATTATGAAACAACGACTAGGGTTAGCGATCGTGCTATTTTGCTTAATGCCAGCACTTTTTGCTCAGCAAAAGGCAAAGCAAAACGCCCGTGAGGACAATGCTTCTTTCATGTTTACAGAATCACAATTGAATGAGGATGATGATGCAGCACAGAGCACATCTGCATTGGTCACTTCTAACAATGATGTTTATCTGTCAAATGTAGGTTATCTGTTTAGCCCAATGAGATTTCGTGTGAGGGGATATGATTCCCAGTATAGTGACATGTATATCAATGGGGTACAGTTTAATGATGCAGAAACAGGACGTTTCAGTTACGGATTAATAGGAGGATTAAACGATGCTACCCGTAATAAGGAGGGGATCGGTCCTTTTGAAATTAACAACTTTACTTTCGGAGCCATAGGGGGAGCTTCCAATATCAATTTACGTGCCAGCCAATATGCGGCCGGTTCAAAACTAACCTTATCAGGTAGTAACCGTAACTATATCTTGCGTGGAATGTATACTTATTCTACAGGTCTAATGAATAATGGATGGGCCTTTACCGGTTCATTAGGATATCGTTGGGGTAACGAGGGGAATATTGAAGGAATCAAGTACAACTCTTTTTCTTACTTCCTCGGTGCAGAGAAAGTATTCAATGATCGCCATAGTCTTTCTTTGGCAACTTGGGGAACACCTACAGAGAGAGGGCAGCAAATGGCGGCAACTGAAGAAGCCTATTATTTAGCAAACAGTCATTATTATAATCCGAACTGGGGATATCAGAATGGAGAAAAAAGAAATGCGCGTATTGTACGCCAGTTCGAGCCATCAGCCATCGCTTCATGGAATTTCACCATTGATGATAATAAGAAACTGGTGACGAGTGCCGGATTCAAATATTCCAATTATGGTAAAAGTGCTTTAGGCTGGAATGGTAATGCAGCCGATCCGCGTCCGGATTATTATAAAAAATTGCCTAGCTCTATCTTCGACGTGTGGGAATCCGTTCCTACTGCCGATGAACTGCAGCAGTTTAATGAGGTTACTGATAATTGGAAGAATAATAAAGCTTATCGCCAGTTGGATTGGGATGCTCTTTATTTTGCCAATAAACAAGCGAATGCATTAGGTAAAGAGACGCTTTATTATGTGGAAGAACGTCACGACGACCAGTTAGCTTTCAACTTGAGTTCTGTATTCAATCATCAATGGAATGAGCGCAATAGCTATGTTGCTGGAATTGCAGTGAATACAACCAAAGGTATGCATTATAAGAAAATGAAAGACTTGCTGGGTGGACAGCTTTATACGGATGTCGACAAGTTCGCAGTACGTGACCATGGCGCTAGTTCCAGCATGGTGCAGAATGACCTCGATAATCCTAACCGTCGTATTGGTGAAGGTGATAAATTTGGTTATGACTATAACATCTATGTGAATAAGCAGAGCGCATGGGTACGTTACCAGGGTAATAATGGTGGATCATTAAATTATTTTGCTTCCGGTAAAATCGGATCTACACAAATGTTCCGTGATGGCTTGATGAGAAACGGACGTGCGCCATTGAAATCACTAGGTAGTAGCGGTACGGCGAAGTTCCTGGAAGGCGGTATAAAAGCTGGTCTGAATTGGGCTATCAATGGCAATCATTCCTTTACGTTGAATGCCGGATATGAAGAACGTGCACCGCTGGCTTACAACTCTTTCATCGCTCCGCGTATTAAGAACGATTTTGTGAGAGATTTGAAAACAGAGCGTATCATTGGTGGTGATTTGACTTACAACTTCAATACTCCTTGGGTGATGGGACGTTTGACGGGTTATTACACTCGTTTCCAGAATCAAGTAGAAATGGATGCTTTCTATAACGATAGCGAAGCACGTTTCACTTATCTTTCTATGAACGGTATTGAAAAGGAACATTGGGGAATAGAAGCTGCTGCTACCTTTAAATTGACAAGTGAGCTGTCATTAACAGCTATCGGTACTTGGAGCGAAGCTAAGTATACCAATAATCCGGATGCTGTGTTGACGTATGAAAGTGAGAATGAGTCAAACCTCGACCGTGTTTATGCTAAAGGTATGCGTGCCAATGGCACTCCGCTTTCTGCTTATAGTCTTGCTTTGGATTATAACGTAAAAGGTTGGTTCTTCAATTTGACAGGAAATTATTATGATCGTGTATATATCGATTTCTCAAGCTATCGTCGTCTTGGCAGTGTATTGGATAAGAATGGTGCCGGTGTAGATGCTAACGGAAATCCGGTTCTCAATGTACCGGGTCAGGAGAAACTGGATGGCGGATTTATGTTGGATGCTTCTATTGGAAAATATATCCGTTTGCGCAATGGAAAGAGCATTAGTCTCAATTTAAGTTTGACTAATATCCTGAACAATACAGATTTGCGTACAGGTGGTTTCGAACAAAACCGTGATGATAATTACAAAGACGGTGACGCACGTGTTTACAAGTTTTCCAAGAATTCTAAGTATTTCTACGCATTCCCGTTCAATGCTTTCTTGAACATTGGTTATAGATTTTAAGAATGTGTAGTTATCAATCCAAAACAAAAAGAAAGGAAGAAACAATTATGAAGAAATTACTATCTATATTATGTACCGGATTGCTGCTATGTGGCGCAGGTCTCACTTCCTGTGAGAACTATGATGATCCGGTGACGGGAAATGCTTATGGCAATAATTCAATCCCGGAAGGACGTACCATTTCAATAGCTGCGCTGAAAGAGAAATACAATGATTTCATTGATACGAGTAAAGATACCTATACCACTATCGAGGGCGAAACGCGTATTGAAGGAGTGATTACCTGCGATGACGAAAGTGGAAACTTGTATAAGAAGCTAGTGGTCGCAGATGAGACAGGTGCTATCGTTATCGGCGTTAATGCAACCGGATTGTATGCATTTTGTCCGGTAGGACAGAAAGTGGTAATCGACTGTAAGGGTTTGCAGATAGGTAGCTATCGTAAACAGGCGCAGATCGGAACAGTATATAATAATTCTGTAGGCCGTATGCCGGAATATGTATGGAAACAACATGTACGTCTGATTAATGAACCTAAATTATACTATCCAGAACTGACACCGATTGAAATTACTACTCCAGCTGATCTTGCTGCTATAGACTTGAAAGAAGCTCCGGTATTGGTAACCTTCAAAAACGTGAAACTTACCGAAGCGGATGGATCTGCAACTTACGCTCCGGGTGATGAAGGTTCGGTAAAACGTTATTTTACTTATGCCGACGGTACGCAGAGTGGAAGTAACTTATTCCTTTATACCAGCGCTTATGCTAATTTTTCAATGGAAGTGATGCCGCAGGGCAGTGTAAATATTACAGGTATTTTATTGCGTTACAATAACCAATGGGAGGTTGTTGTCCGTACTTTAAGCGATATCAAACGAAATAATTAATTCAATTAACACATATAATTATGAAAAAGATTCTAAATGCTTTATTCATGACACTGCTTGCAGTGTTCACATTTAGTTCATGTAGTGATGTACCGGCTCCTTATGATATATTGGGAGAAGGTGATGTTCCGGGGTTGACTGGTGATGGTACGAAAGAGAATCCATATAATATAGCTACTGCTTCATTGAAACAAGATGGTTCTGTAGCTTGGGTACAGGGATATATTGTAGGTTCTGCAGATGGTGCATCCTTGGCTGATGGCTCTAAGTTTGAAGCTCCTTTTGTTGGCGCATCAAATATTTTGATTGCAGATGATGTGAATGAAAAGGATTACAAGAAATGCATTCCAGTGCAGTTAGTTGCCGGAACAGATTTGCGGGCTAAACTGAATTTGGTTGATAATGCAGCTAATCTGGGACAAGTTGTTATTATTAAAGGTACATTAGAAAACTACTTTAAGCAAGCTGGTGTAAAAGCTCCTACTGCTGCTGTTCTTAATGGACAAGAGATTGGAGATAGTGGCGAACCGACTCCGGGTGGTAATTTGGTTGAATTACTTGATCCGTCTAATCCAGTAAATCAAGTAGTTAATACTTTTGATGATGCTGAAACTGATAAAGATTATGTAAAAGAAGGGTATGTGAATTTGGCAGAAGTAGGAGGTAGAACTTGGAGAGGTAAACCTTTTAATAATAATGGTCTTATTCAGGCAACAGCTTATGGTAGTAAAGAGCCCTCTATTATTTCATGGTTTGTTACTCCTGCTGTGAATATAGCTCAAATGGAAGTGAAAAAGGTTACGTTCGACTGTATTTCTGCATATTATAAAGATGGTAATAAATTGGAAGTTTATTTCCTTGAGAAAGATGGTGATAATCTGAAACAGACTTTACTGAATGTGGGCACTTTACCTCAAAATGCAGAAGGTTATTCAGATGCTAAAACTTTAACTGGCGACCTTACAAGTATTGGTGATAAAGTTGGTTTTATTGGCTTTAAATTTGTCGGTAGTGAAACAGCGAGTGGAACTTATCAGATTGACAATTTATATGTAGGTGTAGAGCCGGGTGAAGGTCCTGGACCTGGTCCGGATCCAGTAGGTGATGGCACTAAAGAAAATCCGTATGATGTTGCTACTGCTCTATCTCTTTCAACTGCAACCGGTACAACTGTTGCTTGGGTAAAAGGATATATTGTAGGAAGTGTAAATTCAGATAATGCTTCATCATCGGTTGATGGACCGGAAGATATTATTTTCGGAGTAACTGGTATTCGTGCAACAGCACTTGTAATTGCGGGTTCTACCAATGAAACTGATTATAAAAAATGCATGGTTATTGGATTCGGTAGTGATAGCCAAGCTGCAAAAACAGCTCTGAACTTAGTAGACCATCCTGAAAATTTGGGAAAGGAAGTTCTTCTTCAAGGTGTATTGAAATATGCATTCTCTGCCCCAGGTATGAAGACAATTACTGAACATGAGTTTGTAGGTGGAGATGAACCTGAACCGGGTAAAGTATATACTAGCAATATAGCGTTGCCGGAAGGTACAAGCACTGATGCTAATAAAGCATCTGGAGGAAAGGTTATTGTTGAAGAAACAGAATACTCAATTTTAAAACTTGGAACAAGTAGTGCATTGGGCTTTTGGAGTTCTCCGACGTTGCAAGCAGGCGCAAGTAAATTATCTTTTTATGCAGTTGGCTGGAAGGCTAAAACTGGTCAATTGACAGTCGTAATAGAAAATGGTGGGACGTTTGAAGGAGGAGAAACAAGTAAAGTGGTTTCTTTAGTTGGAAATGATGGCGCTACGGGTAATTCACCATTTACAATCACTCCGGCAGATACAGACTTTTATGAGTATACAATGACTGGAATTACTGCTTCGACTACAATTAAGTTTACTACTGAAGGGGCAACTAGTGATAAAAGAGCTATAATTTTTGGTATTAATATCAAGTGATATAAATTATCTATATGACTGCAAGAGAGGTTGTCATAAACTGCAACCTCTCTTGTTCTTTTTATATGAAATGAAGAAATGGCTGATCGAATGAAATGTAATATTATAGTATTAAGTTTATTATGTATAAGCTTCTGTGCTTGTGATAAAGACGAGAATAACAACTCCAATAATTTTGCCACCGGCATCGTAGAACTCCCTGCTCTTCGCAATGGTGCAAACGATGTGTTTGTAACACACTACACCACATTCAATGGGCAGAAAGTAACCTCTTTTAGTATGGAATACGATAAGAGTAAGAAACATTCCCGTTGGATTGCATTTAGGTTTGACAATCAAACAAAACAACAAAATGTGTCACGTAGTGATGAGCCTTTTGATGCTGATCCGGCTATTGGTTCACAGTACCAACGTGTGCAAGCAGATTTTGGAAAACAAGGTTATGACAGAGGGCATCTTTGTGCCTCTGCCGACAGACTTTATTCGCGTGAGGTGAATGAACAAACTTTCTACTATACAAATATGAGCCCTCAACGAAATAAATTTAATACAGGTATATGGTTGACTTTGGAGGGACAGGTGCAATCATGGGGAAGTAGCTGCACATCTTCAGATACCTTATATGTGGTAAAAGGTGGAACGATTGATAAGGAAGATCAGATAAGGGGATACATTAGTAACGACCTAAGCAAGCCTATTCCTAAATATTATTATATGGCTTTATTGTTTAAAAAAGGAGATTCATTTAAAGCCATAGCTTTTTGGATGGAGCACTCCGATACTCCGAAATCGACAAAACTTGTTGACTATGCGTTATCAATAGACGAACTGGAAGAAAAGACAGGAATCGATTTCTTTCCGAGTCTGAATGACAATTTAGAAAATGCGCTTGAGTCTACGTATTCAACAAAAGCGTGGCCGGGATTGGAATAAGATCACCACGTTAATAATAACAGTCTCTTTTCAAGGCGGGGTATACTTCAGGATTCTACCACCCATTTTTCGATATTGCGGGTTTTCTCACTGAAGTTAATTCCTATCTTGAATAGTTTCCGTCCATCCGCTTCGAAAGGTAGCGCATAGCGTTTGTCATTAATTTGCTGCAAAGCCTCTTCTGCTGTTCCGTTTAGCTTGAATTCCATTATATAAATGAACTTCTCTGTCTGTAGCACGAGATCTATACGCCCGTCATTAGTGTGGTATTCCACCTTGGTATAGAAGCCAACCAGCTTGAAAACGATGAAAAGTACGTTCTCATAATGTAGTTCCTGCTCCCGGATTACTTCGTAAGTCGTATCGGCAAAGAAACTCTGCAGGCGGTGGAAGAAAGAATCATAATCTCCCGTTTCTACTTCACGGACGAATTTTTGAACTTCAAATGGGGATTCCACCTTATTCACATTCGCGTAAAAAGGAAGCAGAAAGCGAATGAATCCTTCTTCTACTTCACGGTTGGGGAAACCTAAACGGTATATGCCAAAACGTTCGTCATATCCTTTAATGGTGAGGTATCCGCTTTGGTAAATCACTGGAATCGGGTTGGTTGATTCGGAGTCGATGCTATTCAGTACTTGTGCATCAGTTTCTTCGTGTGCCATCCGTTCCAGATCATAATGATGCTTTTTTAGTAACTTAACCAGATAGGTAGGTGTGCCCGTTTCAAACCAATAGCTACCGAACTCTTTATATTTGAAAGCATTGAGCAGACTAAACGGATTATATATGCCGATAGAATTATGCGTAAAGTGATAACCGTCATAACAGTCTTTTAATTCTGTACAGAGCCTATCATATGTTATTCCGCGTGCATCTGCGAATTCATGAAGTTCTGTTTCCAGATTTTCGTGAATTTCCTGGTCGCTGACACCGCAGATTTCAACATAATCCTTCCGCATTGATATGTCATCCAGATTATTCAAGTCGCTGAACACGCTGACTTTGCCGAACTTGGTGACACCGGTCAAGAACGCGAACTTTATGCACCCATCCATTGTTTTAAGTGCCCCATAAAAAGGTTTTAAAGTATCCCGGAATTTCTTTTGTAGCTCTTCGTTACCGATGGCTTGCAGCATAGGTTTATCATATTCATCTACCAGAATGACTACGCGCTGTCCTGCCTGCTTGCAGGCGCGTTCAATGATGCCGGCGAAACGCAGGGAAAATGACCGTTCGGATGGCTCGGCTCCATAGAGCTTTTCCCAAGCAGTCAGCGATTTTTCGAGTATATTATCCAGGCTCTCCAGAGTGTCATATTTCTCGATATTAAGGTCCAGATGTAGTATCGGATATTTAATCCAATCCTTTTCCAACCTTTCTACAGCCAGTCCTGCAAACAGTTCTTTTTTTCCTTGAAAATAGGCTTCAAGAGTAGAGATGAGCAGACTCTTTCCGAAGCGGCGCGGGCGGCTTAAGAAATAATAACTACCGGTTTTTACCATTTGATACATCAATGCCGTTTTATCAATATAGAAATAACCGTCATTACGAATCTTTTCGAAATTCTGAATGCCGATAGGATAAATTTTATTGCTCATAATCTCTGCTTTTATAAATTAACGCCAGTCACCTGTCTTGCAAAGATATATATTTTTAATAGAACTCCTCCTCACGCAAGGTTAAAAGATTCTTTTCCTCAAACCACTATTACCTCTAATTTTCCCTACAATAAAGTTTGAAAAATAAAAAAACATCTGCCACCTGCAACAAAATCGAAATAACAAACTGACTGATAAACAATTATAGCGTTGCAGATACCGTTGCAGATACGTTGCAGATAAAAATATCTGCAACACAGCGGTAAGAAGAAATATTGCACACCAAGCATCAAAGTTTATTTTCCTATCATTGAAGCGCTCGTTTCCTGCGTCAGAACTCCGGTTCCCAGGCGGGAAACTACAGTTTCCGCGCATGGAAACGAGAGTTTCCAGCCAGAGATACTAGCGTTTCCCGCTAGAGACACTGGAGTTTCCATATAGAGAAACGACAGCGAAACCGTAGCTAAGATTTTCAGAGAAGGAGATATACAAGACTAACCCCAGTTATAATCCTCCACGTAACCGTCGAAATACTCATCCAGACTAACGCCAAGTTCCTTGGCTACGGCAATAATCCGCCGTTGTTCGACCGGACTAAGGTTCATGTCTCCCCTACGTTTCAAATAATAGTTCTTTCTACCCATATATTCAATCATACGATAGCGAAAGGTATCTGCCACACGAACCGTAAGAGCACTAATCGTACGCATAAAGCCGCGTGCATAACGCACTTTCTCATTGGAACGGTAATAATCACAAGCACTTTTCATCGCTTTCAGCCGGTTGGGATTCATTATTGACAGGAAAGCCCGCTCCGCCGGAGCATACTCTAAGGCGATATGCCGCAGACAAGTCGTGGCACGCGGACATTCTTCGGCTGCACACAAGCCGAAAGTATAAGGAACGATTGAATAATCGAATGGTTCTTTCATTGCTGTTTATCGGTTTTATTGTTATTAAATTCTACAAATGTACGGATAAAAAGGATAAACAGATAAAATATCCATGTTTATTTGCAAGAACGGGCAAATATGACTAACTTAGCAGAATATTATTAACAAAACAAAAGATGAAAATTACTCAATTAAGAGACAAGGACAAAACTACTGCGCTGACTACAATGGATATGGAAACGTGGATAGGAAAAACACGGACAGAAACAAAGACACAGCCTGTGTCCGCCTTCAGAGAAGTGTTGCGATATTCCCTGCCCGACTCACGCTGCTACGAAGCAGACAAGCTTCCGAAGATTCTTCCGGCTGCGGAATTCCGCAGGACGGAAGGTGGGAAACAAATGAAAAGTTATAACGGAATAGTAGAACTGACCGTCGGACCGTTGTCAGGCGGCCCGGAGATTACATTGGTAAAACAATTGGCATGGGAACAGCCGCAGACTCACTGCGTCTTTACCGGTTCGAGCGGACGGACAGTGAAAATATGGGCGAAATTTACCCGCCCAGACAATTCGCTTCCACAGAAAAGAGAAGAAGCGGAGATATTTCACGCGCATGCCTATCGTTTGGCCGTGAAATGCTATCAGCCGCAAATCCCGTTCAGCATTTTACCCAAAGAGCCTAGTCTGGAACAGTACTCACGGCTGTCATACGACCCGGAACTTATGTACAGACCGGATTCCGTTCCGTTTTATCTCTCTCAACCGTCAGGGATGCCCGAAGAACTGACTTATCGGGAAGCGGTACGCTCGGAAAAGTCACCGTTGACACGGGCCGTGCCGGGATATGACACGGAGCGCGCTGTATTCATGCTTTTCGAAGCGGCTTTGAGAAAGACCCATGAAGAAATCTACGAAGCGGAAGATGAAGGTGCACCCGAAAGAGGGGAAGACTTTCAGGCTATGGTGACACAACTGGCTGTCAACTGCTTCCATTCGGGCATTCCCGAAGAGGAAACGGTGAAACGTACTATTTTCCACTATTACCTGCGCCGGCAAGAGGTGCTCATCCGCCAGTTGGTCAAGAATGTATATGAAGAACAAAAAGGGTTCGGAAAGAAGAGCAGCTTAGGGAAAGAACAGTACCTGTCACTCCAGACAGAGGAGTTTATGAACAGGCGCTACGAATTCCGTTACAACACCCAAGTGGGAGAAGTGGAATACCGCGAACGGAACTCATTCCATTTTTACTTCAATCCTATCAACAAACGGGTGCTGAACAGTATCGCACTAGATGCGCAAGCCGAAGGTATTCCACTATGGGACAGGGACATAAGCCGGTATATCTACTCCAACCGCATCCCTGTATTCAATCCGTTGGAAGATTTCCTCTACCATCTCCCCGTCTGGGACGGCAAAGACCGTATCCGCGGACTGGCGCAAACCGTTCCCTGCGAAAACAAGCATTGGGTGGACTTGTTTCACCGCTGGTTTCTCAACATGGTCATGCACTGGCGTGGGACAGATAAGAAATATGCGAATAATGTTTCGCCCCTGCTGGTAGGCCCGCAAGGTTGCCGTAAATCGACATTCTGCCGCAGCCTCATCCCGCCCGCCATGCGTGCATACTATACGGACAGCATCGATTTCTCACGAAAGACGGATGCCGAATTGTATCTCAATCGTTTTGCGCTCATCAACATTGACGAGTTCGACCAGATCAGCGCCACCCAACAAGGATACCTGAAACATATCCTGCAAAAACCGATTGTAAATATGCGCAAACCTTATGGAAACGCCGTGCTTGAAATGCGCCGTTATGCTTCATTCATCGCAACGAGCAACCAAAAGGATTTGCTGACCGACCCTACGGGCAGCCGCCGCTTTATCTGTATCGAAGTAACCGGAACGATAGATACAAACAAGGCGATAGATTATGAACAGCTTTACGCGCAGGCCATGTATGAGCTCGATCATGGCGAACGTTACTGGTTCGACCAGTCCGAAGAGCAGATTATGACCAGAAGCAACCGTGAATTTGAACAAGTTTCACTCGAAGAACAGTTGTTTTACCGTTATTTCCGTCCGGCCAAAGAGAAAGAGAATGGCGAATGGCTTTCACCGGCGGAGATTTTGGAAGATATAAAGAAAAGCAGTGCCATACCGTTGTCAAACAAGCGGGTAAGTGTGTTCGGGCGAGTTCTGCGTAAACATGAAATCCCGTCGAAACGTGTACACAGAGGTACTGTCTACCATGTTGTACGAGTTTTATAAGACCAACAGATGCGTTGCAGATACTACATCTGCAACGTATCTGCAACAGGTATCTGCAACGATGTAATACACTCATTATCAATAAGATAATTCAATTTCGTTGCAGGTGGCAGATAAAACAGCACTTTACAAACTTATGTGTAGGTAAACCTATCTTTCTGTTAAATTCTCAATGAGCCATAAACAAAAATCCCGCCTGTCTGTTACATTGGCAACTTAAACATAGTAACCTAAACATAAAAATTATGGCTAGAGAAAGTGTAAAAATTCTACAAGGAAAACTAGATGTAGAAAGTTTGATCGCACAGTTGAACGCAGCATTAGCTGAAGAATGGTTGGCATACTATCAATATTGGGTAGGTGCATTAGTAGTGGAAGGTGCCATGCGTGCCGATGTACAAGGTGAATTTGAGGAACATGCCGAAGAAGAGCGCAGACATGCGCAACTGCTCGCTGACCGTATCATCGAGCTGGAAGGAGTTCCGGTGCTCGACCCTAAGCAATGGTTCGAGTTGGCAAGATGCAAATATGATACTCCGCAGGGGTTCGACTCTGTCAGTTTGCTGAAAGATAATGTAGCCTCCGAACGCTGCGCAATCCTTCGTTATCAGGAAATTGCAGATTTTACCAATGGGAAAGATTTCACTACCTGCGACATCGCCAAACATATTCTTGCCGAAGAGGAAGAACATGAACAGGATTTGCAGGATTATCTGACTGACATTGCGAGAATGAAGAAATCATTTCTTGAAAAGTAAAATGGCAATATTATAACGGACAGCCTGAAAGCATACACCGGAACTCAAACCATTAGATTTGGTCGGAGTTCCGGTGTATTGTTTTCTGTGGCAGAACCTTTTTAGCGCTTGGTAAAGAAACGACTGGACTTAAAGTGCCTGACATGAGATTCTTATTCCGCTACCTCGGTGGAGGTATAGTCGCAGGGAACGATGATAGTATTGTAGGTGGCATCGTAAGTGGCGGTGTCCGGCAGGGAGAGCTTCACCCAACTGGGTTCAACCAGCGACACGGTTTCGTTTTCGAGCAACGCTATCAGTGAACAACAGACGATTATTGAAGCGATAAGAAGCATGTAATTATTCATGTTTCATTCGTTTTAATGATTGTTACAAAGAACTGAACGGTCTGCACCGCCGTCGCAAGTTTTCCGGTCATTTCCGGCGAAGGGCTTGCTCCGGCAGTGCGCAATAATGGGTCAGAAGGCAAGCACGGCACGGACGTAGTACTTATTCCGTTTGTCTGCCAAAGGATAAGAATGATAGCTAAATATTATACAATGGCTCTCGTGTTCATAATCAGTACCGCTCCAATAGAAGTCATCTGTATTAAATTTACTGCCTCCGGCTTTCTCGAATTGGGCATCGAGGAGGGTGTCCATGTGGTAGTCTTCATCGAGATTGAGCGTTCCGCGGGTCATGATGAACATCTCATAATCACTGGGGAAGTACCAACCGCTGCAACCGGCCGGTGTAGGATTGGTTCTTGCAAAAGCTTCTATGGCATCATAGGCTTCGGTGCGTTGTCCTCCGTAATCCCGATACCATTGGATACAGCGGCTAGTATTGTAACCAAAAGTGCGGGTAGACTCAAGCATCAATTCCTTTTCCGCTTCCTGTCCGGTAGCCGCATAACTCACGAGCCATGTGTACGTATTGCCCGTACTCGTAGAAGACCATTCTGTCTTACCAGCATTCGTGAGCGCCACCACAATGCCGTGCACGCAGCCGGGATGGTCGTGCATCAGCAGGTGGTCGCCCCGCTTATTGGCGGTATGCGTCCAATGATAGGAGTAGTGTAGACTATTAGGCTTCTCACCCACCCAGAAGACTACGCCGAGACAACTCTCCTGTTCATCACGGGACAGACTGCCATCTTCATTCCCGGGCAGGATGCTACCGTCCTGCATATAGTAGTCACCCGCCGCTAACGGCCGCTCTTCTATCGCCTCATTGCCGTCAACCTTGTGGACGGTGTATTTTCCGGGCTGAAGATTTAATTGGGAATAGTCAAAATAGAAAGTCTCCCGATTTCCCTTGTAGTAATACTCATACGGTACCGGCTTAAAGACCGTGGGGTTTTTAGTATTCACCAGCAGGCGGGCCGTACAGGGGTTCTCCTGCCAATATACATTTTTACTGATCACTGCCGTGTAGCGGTAATAGCTCTTAGAAATCTCTTGGCCGTCTATCTTTTCTGTATAGTTATATTTCGTAGCAGGCACCTGAAGGATGAGCAGAGACATACGGTGCTCCATCGCGAAGCTGAGCGTGTGGTTGCTATACACGCCACGGGCCGTCATCAGGTCGGAGGCGGTGTATTGGGCGTAGGTACTCTGGTTGGTTTTAACAGGCCAATCATAGACTACAGACTTAAAGAAGTCTTCATCGCCGGGCGATACCCTGCCGCTCATATAGCTATTGTCCTGGTAGGGATAATAGGCATGATAACTCCTGCCGGGTGAGTATAAGAGTTGGGAAGTGCCGGCAGGCAGCGTCCACTTGCCTCCCTGTAGGGTAAGGCAGAGGTTCTCCACCTCCAGGGTTCCGTCCTTCACCACGTAGAGGCCGATGCGGTCGCCTTCGGTGAAAGCAGTGCGGTAACCGCGTTCCTGGGCGCGGGTTTGTCCGGTGGCGTACATGCCGCCGTCGCTCACGGTGATGGTGAGGGGGCGGGCATCGGGGTCGGTGCCGGCAGGGGGCAGTTCGTCCAGTGCGTCGGACGTGCATGCCGCCAGCATCAGGATGAGGGCGCAGGCCAGGGATGCTGCCGGGGGAAATATGGAATGATGTTGTTTCATACGGTTTCTTTTTTTATTGATGAATTTAGTTGTTACTGTTCTACTCGACCGGATGCCACGTACCTCCTCCTTCTCCTTCCACGTCGATATTTTCGATACCTTCCGAGGTCACGGTGAGGCGGTACTCGTACATCTTGCCACTGAAGAAGTTCGCTTCGCCTGCGGCGGGGGTGTAGTAAAAGGTCTTTCCTCCGATGACTATTTTCACGAACTTCTGTCCCGACTTGTTCTGGGGAGGAAGCAGGGCGCGCACGGTGCGTACGTATCCGTCGGCGGCAGGGGTCACTTCGTTGGGGGTGATGCGGTCGGTGTCGGGGGGCACTTGCCCTACGGTTCCATTTCTGAAATCGATACTCCCTCCCGTGCACGCGAGGTTTTCAAAGGTTACAGTGGCGCGCTGCAGTTCATCGTCGGTCACGCCGTTGCCCGCTTTGAGGTGTACCACCACTTTGGCTGTGACGTGGCGGAAGACGAGGGTCTTATCGGGGGACGTTACGGCGATGCGGAGGTAGGGAGCAACCATGCAGTCGCTATCCTGATATCCTTCATCTCTCTGGTCGGCCTGTACAGAGAATGGATCAATATTCCTCACCGACGGATATAACCCTCGAATCCCCTTTTCCTCATCCGGGCTTACCCAGTCGATGTCTGTAATCAGCTTTCCATCGGAATCGACGGAGGGGTATACATCCTGATCCGGCATGCCGGAGATGCTAGTGCTAATCCACAGCCTCACCCTTTCTCCCCCTTCCCACCTGTTTTCGGTGGTAGCCCGTGTCTGGGCGTTGGCGGAGGAATATCCCTCTACGGCGGCGTAGAGTTCCAGCGGCACGCCGCCTTCGGGCCATGCCGCGTCGTCATCGCCTGTGCAGGCAGCCAAAACCAAGGCTGCCCACAGGTACATTATATATATTGGTATGTTCGTCGTCTTCATTTTTTTCTTTATATTTATTGTTTACGGATTACTCCTGAAATGCAGAGCCTTCTACGGGTGCGCCTATGGTTTCCCAGTCCTTGATGTTGGTTTCCAGCGTCAGTCCCTTATAATCCACGGTTATCTTATAGATGTACCGCTTACCGCTTTGCAGCTTCAAGGCATCTCCGGCGGGGATTTTGTAGGCGAAGCTCGTCTTGTCTGCCAGCTTCACGCGGATAAAGACGGTGCCTGCGGTTAGTTCCTGGGGCACCACGATGGCTTCGGCGTACTGGGTATTGGCGTCAAAGTCTGTCGTCACCACCGTGGGGATAGTAATCGGAGTGGCGGGGTTGGGGTCGGTAGCGAGGGCTATCATCGCCTGGCGTGCGGGCTGGCTGCTCATATCGACGGCTTTCCCGGGGGTGAAGGTGGCCTTCAGGGCGGTGTTCTCCAGGGTCACGATGGCACCGGAGAGGTCGGGGGCGCCGTTGCCGCGCTTCAGCACTACTTCTACTTTAGATAGCAAATGATAGAAAGTGAGGGCCACGTTAGAGGCGGTGGGGGCCACGTTCCGCTTGGTGGAATAGAGCAGGTCGGAGGCGGCGTAGGCGGTTTTCGTGGTCTGGTCGGCCTTCACTTCGTGGGACACCGATGCGGGGAAGGCTTCTCCTGCCGGGGTAGGGTTGGCATGGATGGCATAGATGTTCACGGGGTCGGACGAGACGTAGTACATGTCGCTGGCGTAAGAGAAACCGCCGGTTCCATCAGCAGTGAGCACGTTGTTCTGATAGAGGGGGGCGGCTTTGCTGTCGTCCACCCAGGCAGATACTTCCAGTCCTGCGCCAAGCTGTTGGTCGAGGCCGTAGGAACGGGTCTGGGAGGTGACGCCGCTGGTGAGGCGGATTTCGCCGTTCCAGTTGTCGGTGACTGCTTCGTTGTCGTTGTTGCAGGCGGCAAGCGCAAGGGCTGCTGCGGCAATGATTGATAAGTTTCTAAGTTTCATAATCTTACATTCTTAGCATTATTGATTCAATTGTTCGTTTCCATTCCGGCCGAGCCGTTTTCGCCGTCTTCGCCATTGCCCGGTGTCCAGTCGGTAATGGTGGCGGAGAAGTCCGCTTCCGTAGGTGTTTCCACTATTTTCCCGCCCAAGGCGAGTGGCTTATGCTTGTCGGCGTTGAAGGTGGCAAGCTCCGTGGTGAGGTCACTGTCGAGAGTGACCGGCTTTGGACTGTCTCCTGCAAAGTAGAGTTTGGCATCCAGCTTCTGCTGCACACCCGCCACGCCGAGCAGGCGCACCGTGGCCGCCCATTTTCCGGCATTGGCTCCTTCCGTTACTTTCGCAAACGCCAGTGCCACGTTCAGCGGCGTACCATGCGTGCCGTTATCCATATCCAGCGTCGAGGCAACCCCCGAAAGGTAGCCTTCGATTCGCTCTATCCTGTCCGTGGTACTGCCCGTCGGCTCGATGAAGAGCGTCAGTTGGCGTACTTGCTGCTGCATCGCAACGGTAAGGGTGTGGTCGGTGTCCGCTTCTATCATAGTTTCCGTCACGCCCGTAAACAACCAGCCCGGCATCTCCTGCACGAAGGGACCCGCTCCGTCCACGTTACCCGAAGCCCCGGCGACGGTTGCCACGCTGCCGCTCATGGTGATGTGCTGCGGCGTGTTGTAGACATGCAGATGGTAGCTGCCCGGTTCAAAAAGAGGTTCGAGCAGGTTCGTGGTGCCGATGAGGATGGCGGAGTAGTCACCGGCTTCTACCGTATAGCTTGCGGGTGCGGTCAGTCCCTCGCCGATGCCGCTCCAGTCGGTAACGAGGGTAATTGCCCCTTGCTCCGGATGCGGGGTGTTGTAGATGGGGTCTTTCACGTCGCAGGCGGCAAAGGATAGCGCTGTGGCTGCTACGATAAGACATTGTCTGATGTTTCTTTTCATATTCGTTGGTTTTAGATGATTCTACTTGTTGCTTCCCATAGTCCATACGAGGCTGATGCCTGCTTGTGTGGGCCCCCAGAAGTTCTTGCTCTCATTCCGTTTCTTATATACGCGCACGCCATCGGTCATGCCGAAGCTGTCATATTCGGAACGGGTATAGCCCAGGCCGAGGTTGAAGTCGAGGGAGAAACTGCGGGAGAGGGATAATTGGTAACCCAACGTCACGCCCGCATTCCATAGCTTACCCTGATAGCCGGTATCCTTTGAAACGATACCGCCCAACATATACTTATATATATTATATTCCCCATAGCTGCCCGAGACTCCAGCGTAAAAATGTTTTTTATCCAAAAGGTACCAGCGTACTTCAGGGTTGACGAGCCACATCTTCTGTACTTTATCACGCTCACCGCCCCACCACGAGAGGCTGCCGTCCAGCTTGATGCCGACATTCTCATTCACCCGCCATTCCACGCCAAGCGTAGGAAGCAGGAAGGCGTCATACAACACATTCGTGCGGACGGCAAACCAATAAGGCTGTTCCGTCTCCCGGATGCGTTGCTCTGATACAAGGGCAGTCTGTTGCTCCGCTGCGGAGGGTTCGGATGGTTGCTCCACGGCGGTTTCCGTTTTTTGCTCCACAACTCCTTGTTTTGGTTGGGGTTCTTCCCGTTTTACTCTTTCTTTGACGGGTGTCGTCTCCGGCATAGCCTTAGCCGAAGGGATACGGAGCGTCACTACCACTATATCCTTATTATCCTCATACGCACGCGCGCAATTGGCGGTGATGAAATCCGCTTCTTTCAGCCCTTTGCGGATAATAAGTTCCGACTTCACGCGATTGGCACGGGCGAATGCCGTGTTCAGATTCTCTTTAGTGGTGGACAGCGAAGCACAGTAGCCGTCCACATAAACGGGCAGGTTACCTTTCGCAATCTCCGCCTTGTGATGGTCTATCAATCCATAGAGCCTTTCAAGTTCCGCCTCATTGCCCGCAAGGATAAACATCTCCTCGCCCGGAAGAAAACGGAAAGTGATTACTTTGTCTTCTGCTTTCTGTGCGGAAGCTGTTGCTCCGGATAATATGAATATAAGAAGCAGAGCCAGCAGTTTTTCTTGTAATTGTTTCATAAGGTTCATTTTTATTTATTTCACTCTAAATATGTAATGTTATTTATAGGGCATCAATAGGATATAAATCACCTGACAACAAAGTTAAAGGCATGCTTTGGGTTCTCTTAACAAAAAGGTAAATAAAACCTATATCAAAAAGTAAATCTTGCATTTTTCTTAGTACGTTTAGTTGTTTCAGTACGTCTGGTTGCGTTTTTTAGTACGTCTGGTTGTATTTTAGCCCATATAAGGTGTTTTTTGAGATAAATCAACGAAGGTATTATTCATTTTATTAAATTTGCAAAACAGATACACAAACCTCATGGACAACAGAACACTTATCTTGCTTTTCACTTGTTTCGTACCGCTTTTTACAGCAGTAGTGGGGACGATTATCGAAGCTATTTCCTTACAGGATAGTGTGACCGTCCGTGAAACACATGTCAAGAGGATGCTTATGTGTTACTTCCTGATGTTTATTTTTATTGGTACCGGAGTGGCTACCGGAGTGGCATTGCCGAAGATTGCCATACAGATATTACCACTCACTGTTTTTTCCCTTTACATAGCTCCCGTCCTCTATTATCGTTTCGTTTACCTGCTGACCAATACGGAAAACAAGGAAACTTCTCACTTCAGCAGACATTACCTCTTTCCGGTTCTGTCCGCTCTCGGTTTTTGCGCCTTCTTTTATATTGTCCCGCCCGCCATCCGCCTGCAATTGGTGGTGGAAAGGACTGTTGCCGGTTATCCGGTCACTACCTTTATCTTCAAAACGATTCCGTTGGTACAGTTCGCCCTTGCCATCCTATATATGTCGCTCGTATTCCGAAAGCTGGCAATATGTTACCGCCAAAACGGGCCAAAAAGTGTTTTGTGGAAGAAATGGTTTCACATTTCCGTTTTCCTATGCAGTCTCACCATCATTTGGTCGGGAGCGTTCTGCCTGACGACGTGCCGCCAGGTAGCGGTAGCCGCTTTATCCATAGCGATTGTCGCGGCCTGGATACAGGCCATTCATCTCTGTTGCCACACCTTCAATCGAAGGTCGTTGCTCTTCCTGCCGCTCACTATTGCTCCTATTCCCCTGAAAATGCCTTCCAGGGAACAACTTTTCGAGCAAAGAAACGGTAGCGGAAGGCATCGTACATATACCCGCTGGACACAAACCGGTGTTCCCGTGAAGGTAGAACCGGCACCTCTCAACCGTAAACTCTTTGAACAGCAAGTCGTCGGGAGAAAATTATATCTGAATCCGCAACTCCGGTTAGCCGACCTGATGGAGCTTTTCAACACCAACCGCAGTTATCTTTCCGGTTTTATCAATGAAACGTATGGCTGCGGCTTCAACGGATATATCAACCGGCTGCGGCTTCGCGAATTCGAACGGCTGATGAACCTGCCCAGTAACCGGAAAAAAGCGGCAACCAAACTCTATGCGAGAGCCGGATTTCCCAACTACCAGACTTATCTTAGAATTAAAAAGAAGGTTTACAATCAGGAAAGTTAAATACGCAGCGACATGATTACGAAAGAGTTTTTGCAATACACCGGCTTTTGTGCCCCCATTATTTCTTCATTGGGGTGCGCGATTATGCTTGTCCTTTTCCGCCATACCCATGCCAAATCAGAAGAGGGAACACTGCACCGCCTGCTGGTGTCATACTTCCTGTTGGTGAGCTTAGGGTGGATATGCTCGCTCGTCTATGTCTATCTCCCTTTGCTGTATGTGCGTATCAATATCCTTTATTATCTGATTGTATTTTGGAGCCAGGTGGTCTTCTACCAGTTTATCTATACACTTACCCGGTTGCCCGGAGAAAAACCGTTCTCAAGAATCCACTATATTTTTCCTTTGGTGATAGTCGGCACATTCGCCGTATGGTCGGCTTTCGTGCCTTTTGAAACGCAAGTGTATATTGTCACATCGCGGGGAGAAGTTGCGCCCGGTTACGAAGCCTACTCCCGTTTCTTTACCGCCCGCCTGCTGCTACGGGGAATATGGAACATAGCCTACACCGCCCTTGCCTGGTGGCGGTTGCTGGCTTACCGCCGTTCTATATCCGACTATTCTGCCAATGCCGACCGCACTTCGTTGGCTTGGGTGACACTTTTGCTGCTTATTTCGTTCAGCCTGGTTCCTCCTTCTCTGCTTTCGGCCATTTTCTCCAAAAAGATACTGATAGCGTCGCTGTTGCTGCTGATTCCCCAATTGTTGCTGGTAGCGCAGCACGCTGTGGTCTGTTACAATATGGCTGTCGGGAATTTCGTGGTTATTTATTATCCGGGAGAAGAAATAGAAACAGAATCAAAGGAAGATGCCGAAATGGAAATGGAAAAAGAAACTGAATCGGAGCGGGCGTATAAACGGAAAAAGTTTGAAAAATATATATATGAACATCGCCCGTATCTGAATCCCGATTTACGGATAACGGATCTGATGCAGGCTTTTCACACGAACCGAACGTATATCTCCCGGTTTATCAACCGCGAATATGGAATGAATTTCTCCCGTTATATCAATATGCTACGCCTTCGTGAAATGGAAGCGTTGCGCAACGACCCGGCCTGCTCCCGCCTTCCCGAAGAGGAACGCGCCTGCCTGGCAGGATTCAGCAATTTTCGCAGCTATCAACGTGTAAAGAGGATGGCGGAGAAGGAAAATAGATCATGTTTTCCAGAGACTGGAAAACAAACAACATATAAACAGTAAGCAAGATGAATAATATTACGAGTTATTACGGAGACTTGGGCATATTTCTTTATTATACCCCTATCGTGAGTGCTTTTATGGCTGCATTCGCCCTACTTGCCAACCGTCGGCGAACTCCTTCGCAAACGTGGTTGGCTCTTGTCTTAGTTACATTCGGAACCGGCATGGCTGCCAGTTTCCTGTTCGACCGCTATTTCAGCGCGAGCCATAGCGAAATATTCCGCCCGGTCAATTTTATCTTTTCCACGGCAAATTCCATCGTCATTCTGTTTTACTATGTTTCACTGATGCGTCCCCAATTGCTTACCCGGAAATATATGCTTTATTTTAGTGGGGGCTGGGCGCTATTTTCTATATTTGTCCTGTTGCCCGGCACGTTTTCTGCCCGTTTTCAACCGGTTCAGGGTATCCACAGGTTGGCGGATTTATCTTCGCTGCCGATGGTTTTCCACCTTCTGACTATCTGTTGCATCCTTCTTTTTTATACCTGGATGGGGGTTTTTATACTACGTATCTACCGTGATTACCGTAAGTTTATCGTCAACAGTTATTCTTTTGTGGGAGGGATTACCCTTTCGTGGGTGAGCATTACGATTTATTTGTTTATTATCATGGGTATCCTCGATATACTCTGGATGGTGAACACTTCCGCCGGATACAAAATGCTGTTCAATGTCGTTTCTTTGGGAGCGGTGTGGACACTGTTCTGGTATGGTTCCCGCCAGAGCGCGATTCCACCGGTGGATATTGAGCCGAAGAAGAAGAGCTTCAAGGAAGTGGAAGAGTTACCTGTCACCACGGATGACAAGCAAGCAAAACTCAAAATACAATTGCTGGAATATTTTAATCATAAAAAGCCTTATCTGAATCCGGAACTTTCGCTGAAAGAGGTGGCACAAGCGTTGCAGACAAATCATTATGCGCTTTCCCGTTTTATCAACAAAGAGTTTGAGGTGAATTTCTATACACTTATCAACCGTTTCCGTGTGGAGTATATACTTCACCTGATCGAATTGAACAAAGGCGCTATCAACTGCGATACGCTTCATGCAATTTCCGGTTTTAAGAGCCGTACCACCTTTTTTAAACAGTTTAAGGAGATTGCCGGATGCACGCCACAGGAATACATCGAAAGCCGGAAGACAGAAAAGTCCGACAATAGTACGATAAAAACAAAACTATTTTAGAGTAAATCAAGAAGAAATCTTTCTTTTTTCGTATTTTTGTCCCAATATGCACGTTTAATCCAAGTAGATAACGAACATTAGCAAAAAAAAGAATGAAAGTAATTGATTTAATACATAGCAACAAGAAAACTGCTTTTTCTTTCGAGATCCTTCCACCGCTGAAAGGAACGGGAATAGAAAAGTTATATCAGACAATCGATACGCTTCGGGAATTTGACCCGAAATATATCAATATCACTACCCACCGCAGCGAATATGTGTATAAAGACCTCGGTAACGGATTGTTTCAGAGAAACCGCTTGAGAAGGCGTCCGGGAACGGTTGCCGTGGCTGCTGCCATTCAGAACAAATACAATATTACGGTAGTCCCGCATATTTTGTGCAGCGGATTCACACGTGAAGAAACCGAGTATGTGTTGCTTGACCTGCAATTTCTGAATATCACGGAATTACTGGTGTTGCGTGGTGACAAAGCGAAACATGAGTCAGTATTTACACCGGAAGGTGACGGATACCATCATGCTATCGAGTTGCAGGAACAAATCAATAATTTCAATAAAGGTATTTTTGTGGACGGTTCGGAGATGAAAGTCAGCAGTACGCCGTTTTCTTACGGGGTGGCTTGTTATCCGGAGAAGCACGAAGAAGCGCCTAATATCGAGACTGACCTTTACTGGCTGAAGAAAAAAGTAGAGAACGGGGCAGAATATGCCGTGACGCAGTTGTTCTACGATAACAGGAAATATTTTGAATTTGTGGAGCAGGCGAAGGCGGCAGGTATCAATATACCTATCATTCCGGGAATCAAGCCGTTCAAGAAGCTGTCTCAACTAAGCATGATTCCAAAGACTTTCAAAGTGGATTTGCCGGAAGACTTGGTGAAAGAGGCTTTGAAATGCAAGAATGACGCGGAAGCCGAGCAAGTAGGTATCGAATGGTGTGTAGCCCAGTGCAAGGAGTTGATGGCTCACGGAGTGCCGAGTATTCATTTCTACTCTATCGGAGCAGTAGACAGTATCAAAGAAGTAGCCAAAATCATTTATTGATATGTTTTTCAGAGACGTAATCGGACAAGAAGAAATCAAGCAACGGCTCATTCAGGAAGTGAATGAGGGGCGTATTCCACATGCCCAGCTTATTTGCGGACCGGAAGGGGTCGGGAAAATGCCGTTGGCTATTGCATACGCACGTTACATCAGTTGCACCAATCGGGGGGAGACTGATGCCTGCGGAACATGTCCGTCCTGCGTGAAATTCAATAAATTGGTGCATCCCGACGTACATTTCGTATTCCCTATCGTGAAAAGCGCAAAGGGGAAAAAGGAAGTCTGCGATGATTATATAGCCGACTGGCGACCGTTTGTTATCAATCATCCTTACTTTAATCTCAATCACTGGTTAGGAGAGATGGATGCGGAGAACTCACAGGCATTGATCTATGCCAAAGAGAGTGACGAGATTCTAAAAAAACTTAGTTTGAAATCCAGTGAAGGGGGATTTAAGATTACGATTGTATGGCTGCCGGAAAAAATGCATCCGGTGTGTGCCAACAAACTGCTGAAGCTACTTGAGGAACCGCCCGAAAAAACGGTTTTCTTATTGGTATCGGAAGCACCGGACATGATTCTGCCTACTATCCTAAGCCGTACCCAGCGCATGAATGTACGGAAGATTGATGAAGCCAGCATCGACCGGGTATTACAGACTAAATATAACATTTTGCCTGCCGACAGTATTTCCATTGCCCATCTGGCAAACGGGAATTTTATCAAGGCGCTCGAAACAATTCATCTGAATGAAGAGAACCAGTTGTTTTTTGACTTGTTTGTCAGCCTGATGCGGTTGTCTTATCAACGGAAAATCAGGGAGATGAAAATGTGGAGCGAGCAAGTGGCGGGCATGGGACGTGAACGTCAGAAGAACTTCCTGGAATATTGCCAGCGCATGATTCGGGAGAATTTTATCTTCAACTTGCACCAGCGCAATTTGACGTATATGACGATTAATGAACAGAATTTTGCAACCCGCTTTGCGCCTTTTGTCAACGAACGTAACGTGATGGGCATCATGGACGAATTAAGCGAAGCGCAACTACATATAGAACAGAATGTAAATGCTAAAATGGTATTCTTCGACTTCTCGCTGAAGATGATTGTACTGTTGAAGCAATAATAAATATATAAACTTATGGAATATAAACTTCATAATGGAAGCGGTGGCCTTTGCTGCAAAGGATGCTCCCGACAAGATAAAAAGCTGAACACCTACGATTGGCTGGCGGACATTCCGGGCAATGCGGAAGAGAGTGACATGGTGGAAGTGCAATTCAAAAATACCCGGAAGGGATATTTTCGGAACAGCAACAAGATTAAACTGGAAAAAGGAGATGTAGTTGCCGTTGAAGCGGCTCCCGGCCATGACATCGGCGTGGTTACATTGACCGGCCGGCTCGTTCCCCTGCAAATGAAGAAAGCAAACTTCAAAGCAGATACGGAAATCAAGCGTGTCTATCGGAAAGCCAAGCCGGTAGATATGGAAAAGTTCAACGAAGCCAAAGCCAAAGAACACGCTACGATGATTCGTGCACGTCAGATTGCGTTGAATCTCAATCTGGATATGAAAATCGGAGACGTGGAGTATCAGGGGGATGGCAACAAAGCTATTTTCTACTATATTGCCGATGAGCGGGTAGACTTCCGGCAGCTGATTAAAGTATTGGCCGAAGCATTCCGCGTACGTATCGAAATGAAACAAATCGGTGCCCGTCAGGAAGCAGGACGCATCGGCGGAATCGGTCCTTGCGGACGCGAACTTTGCTGCGCTACATGGATGACGAGCTTCGTCTCTGTTTCTACCAGTGCAGCCCGTTTTCAGGATATCTCATTGAATCCGCAGAAACTTGCCGGACAGTGCGCTAAGCTGAAATGCTGTCTGAACTACGAGGTGGACTGTTATGTGGAAGCTCAAAAACGTCTCCCTTCAAGAGAGATAGAGTTGGAAACGAAAGATGGCACTTTCTATTTCTTCAAAGCGGATATTCTAAGCAATCAGGTTTCTTATTCTACGGATAAAAACTTCCCAGCCAATCTGGTCACTATCAGCGGCAAACGTGCGTTTGAAGTAATCTCCATGAATAAGAAAGGGATGAAACCGGACAGCTTGCTCGAAGAAGAAAAGAAACCGGAACCAAGAAAACCAGTTGATTTGCTGGAACAGGAAAGTGTTACCCGTTTCGACCGCAGCCGGAATAATAAAGAGAGCGGCAATAACGCTAACCGGAATAATAAAAAGAAGAAAAAAGGAAACAATAATAACGGAAACCGCCCGCAGCAGCAAGCAGAAGGCGGCAATCGTCCGCAACAACCTCAACGGGAGAATGAAAACCGCCCGCAACAGTCAGAAAACGGCAACAGAGGGGAAAGAGACAACCGCCCGAGAAATAACAATAACAACAACCGGAACAGAGGACAGAACCAGGGACGGAACAACGAAAACAGACGTCCGGAAAGAGGATCAAATCAGGAACGTCCACAAGGACAGGAACGGTCGAATCAGGAACGTCTGCAAGGTCAAGAACGTCCACAACAACAAGACCGTCAACGGGAACAGCAAGGACAGGAACGTCAAGAACGTCGTCCCAACCACGAGCGTCCTTCCAGACCGGAAAGAAATCAGAATCAGGAGAAACAGTCAACTAATGAAAAGCCTACTCAAGAATAGTATATTGAGTCTATTCAGCGCTTGCTTACTGACAGCCTGCAATGAACATACAGTGTATCACTCTTATCAATCCCTTCCCAACAAGGGATGGGGAAAGAGTGATACACTCTCTTTTCAGATTCCCATAACTGACAGCGTTCCCACTACTCTCCGGCTTTTTGCGGAAGTCCGCAACAGTATCGAATATCCTTATCATGACCTCCATTTATTTATCAGTCAGAATCTACAGGATTCTACGGTATGGCGCACTGATACCATTGCTTTCTGCCTGGCTGACTCTACCGGAAGATGGACGGGACACGGATGGGGAAGCATTTACCAATCGGAAACTTTTATTACATCTGTTCGCCCTTTACATCCTGCAAATTATACTATTAAAATTATGAGCGGAATGAAAGATGAAAAGTTACAAGGATTGAGCGATGTAGGTATCCGTATTGAGAAGCAGTAAGATTAGAGTCTTCTGCCACGTCCTGCATCAATGCGCAGGAAGATAAACAGCAATATCGTAAATCCCCATAAAGAAGAACCTCCATAGCTGAAGAAAGGCAATGGAATACCGATAACCGGAGTTAACCCCAGCACCATACCGATATTAATAAATAAGTGGAAAAGGAAAATACTGACAACCGAATATCCATAAACCCGCCCAAAGTTGGAAGTCTGCCGTTCGGACAGGAAGATTAATCGTAAGATCAAAATAAGGAAAGCCAACAGGACAGCAGCCGAACCGACAAATCCTTGCTCCTCACCCACTGTACAGAATATAAAGTCGGTATCCTGTTCGGGCACGTACTTTAATTTTGTTTGCGTACCATTCAGGAATCCTTTTCCTGTCAACCCACCGGAACCGATGGCAATCTTGGACTGATTCACGTTGTATCCGGCACCGGTCAAATCTTCTTCCAAACCGAGCACTACTTTGATACGGACTTGCTGGTGAGGTTCGAGCACATTATCAAATACATAGTTACTGGAATACAGGAAGCCGACAGAACCGATTGTAAACAGGGCAATCAGGAAATAAGTACGCTGCCGCTCACTTAATGCCAAATAAATCAGATAGCCTATCACCACAATACAAAGCGCCCATTGCACCCAAACGAGGCTAAAATGTACCCAATATTCGGATATTAAATAAGCAATCAATAATATAGCCAAACTTCCACCAATGATATTGCGGGTAGCAGACCATTTCTTGCGATATACCCACACCATACCACCGGCAAATAATAAGATCAATAGTAATACGATAAATTCTCCCAGTGGTGTAGGAGTATCGGCGATAAAGACTTCATCAAAACGGATGCCGACCACAAAGTAGATTACCGCACATACGCCCACAAAAAGCACTACTCCCGGCATTCCTTCACGATAAAGAACCAGAAAAAAAGCAAGATAAACCAATGCAGATCCTGTCTCCCGCTGCCCGATAATCAATAACATCGGGAGAAGAATGATGAATCCCAGAATAAAGGCACACTTTTCTTTCTTGATACTGAATGAATAAGAATTCATGTATTTAGCCAACGCCAAGGCCGTAGCGAACTTGGCAAACTCGGCGGGTTGCAGGCTCACAGACCCCATGACAAGCCAAGAGCGTGATCCTTTGGTGTCCGGTGCTATGAAGATGGTAACAATGAGCAAGAGAATCATCCCCACATATATAATGTACGCGAACATATCATACATACGGTCTTCCAGCATCAACAGCACGAATCCGAGTCCGAAGGAACAGATAATCCACACGAACTGCTTGCCGGCACGGGTTGAGAAGTCGAGGAAGTCGCGTTCGCCATAGTCATAGCTGGCTCCGCAGACGCTAAACCATCCGCCAACAATCAGGAGCAGGTAAATAAAAATCGTTACCCAGTCCAGCGTTTTCCACAAACTATCGTTCCTCGTTACCATATAATATCACTCTGTTACTAAATTCTTCCGCCCTCAACTCGTTTTCCGGCGAGAGCTTGCCTTTCAAATACTGTTCCATCATCAGTGCGCCGAAAGGAACTCCATAAGTAGCCCCCCATCCGCCGTTCTCTACATAGACGGCAATAGCTATCTTCGGTTTGTTCATCGGCGCAAAGCCCATAAATACCGAGTGGTCGTGTCCGCGGTTCTGCGCAGTACCCGTTTTTCCACAGGCTTCCAAATCCGGAACCATCACTGACAGCATACGACAAGTTCCTCCGGTAGCTGCGCCACGCATCCCTTCTACGACTGATTCATAATGTCTTTTCTCAATAGTGGTATAGCGTGGTACGCGATAGATGCTGTCCAACTGATTATCTTGGATTTCCTTTACAATATGCGGTGTCACAAAGTATCCTCTGTTAGCTATGGTTGCTCCCAGGTTAGCAATCTGAAGGGGAGTGGATAGAATTTCCCCCTGTCCGATAGAGATACTGATTACTGTCAGTCCGTTCCAATGTCCGCGATAAGCTTTATCGTAGAACTGCGCATTCGGAATCAAGCCCCGTTTCTCTCCCGGCAAATCAACTCCCAGTTTGTAGCCAAATCCTTGCGAAACCATGTGGTCTTTCCAGACCGTAATGGCGTTTTGCGGCGAACCGTATTTACGATCGCCAAACATACGGAACAATCCCCAACAGAAATAGGAGTTGCACGATGTAGCAATAGCCGGAATCAATGGAATGGGAGATCCGTGAGAGTGGCAGCCTACTGTCAATCTTCCGTAATGGAACCCATGTGAACAAGGGAATGCCGGACTTTGTTCAGTGATAATTCCTTCTTGCAGGAACGTCAGTCCTTGCGCTGTCTTGAACGTAGATCCCGGAGGATACACTCCCATCAGGGCACGATTCAAAAGCGGTTTGGTCATATCACGTTGCAAGGCCAGATGATTCTTACCACGCTGGCGGCCAATCATCAAATGCGGGTCATAATTGGGAGAGGATACCAGACAAAGGATTTCTCCGGTTTCCGGTTCGATAGCCACAATACTTCCAATCTTATTCTTTAATAAACGTTCGCCCAGCATCTGCAAGTCAATATCCAGACTCAATGTCAGGTTCTTGCCGGGAACGGAAGGACGGTCATATTCACCATCCATATAATGTCCCTGGATACGACCGTGCGCATCGCGAAGCAGAATCTCAATTCCTTTCTCGCCACGAAGGTACTTTTCATACGATTTCTCGACTCCTAACTTGCCGACATAATCCCCACGGATGTAGTATCCTTCTTCATCCGCTTCCATTTCTTTTGCGGAGACTTCTCCTATATCTCCCAAAGCATGGGCGGCAGCATTGTACGAATATTGACGAATGGTACGCCGTTGGATATAAAAACCACGAAACTTAAACAGCTTTTCCTGAAAGACACCACATTCTTCCGCCGAAAGTTGCGACATAAACAACTGGTTGGTATAGCGGGAATACCCCGGATTGCGGCGACGGTCTTTCATGTCGCTCATTATTTTGAGAAACTGCGCACGGGTGATATTCAGCGATTGGCATAAATCGAGTGTGTCCAGATTCTCTATTTCCTTTGGCACGATCGTTATGTCGTATGCCGGCTGGTTGAATACCAATAGTTTACCGGTCCGGTCATAAATAGCGCCACGCGAGGGGTATTGGATCTTATTCAGAAAAGCGTTACTGTCAGCATTCTTCTTGTAGTCATCGGTCGTGATCTGCAATACAAAAAGACGTATCAGATAAATCAAAACAATGGAGATAGCAATGCCTCCGATTACAAATTTGCGCTTCTCTAAGATATAATCTTTTGCCATCGTTACTTCTTAATCCCTTCTATAGCTATGATACAGGTTACAGTCAGAATAGTGCAAAGAAGCACTCGCAACAGTAACAGCCAAATGCTGGTAAATGAGAAGAACTCAATGGAGAGTAATGCCAGACTGTGCACAAAAACACTTGCAGTGGTATATTTTAAGAAAGGACTGATTCCCATCGTCTTAAAAGAGGGAATAAGGCTGTCCGGATTATCACGGGGTGTGAACAAACGAAGCAAAGAGGGCCGGAGGAAAGCGAGCAACACAGTAGCCGCCGCATTCATTCCCGGAGTATCGGAAAAGATGTCAATGGTCAGTCCGAAGAAGAAAGCCCACAGCATCAGTTCATTGCGGGAAGTACCGGAGCTGAACTTCAGAATAAAGTAGATATAGAGAAAAGGAGTTGCGTATCCGGCAATATGCACATTATTCAGAATCAATACCTGAAGAAGCACCAAGCCGATAAACCATCCGATTCTATGTATATAAGTAATAATCATTCTTTCATCACCTTATTTTCAAGTTTCTTCTGTTCTTCCTGACCTGTCCGGGCTACCACCCGAACGTCACTCAACTTACCGAAATCAGTAGCCAGCTTGATTTTCAACAGATAGGAAAGTCCGTCATTAGAGTCGGACATATCATCTACCGTCCCCACCATTATACCTTCGGGAAAGACAGTGGAGAAACCACTGGTAACGACTGTATCTCCCAAATTAAACTCTGCATGACGAGGCAAGTCTTTCAGATAAGCATAGCGCGAATCTCCATGTTCCCATTTCAGGTAGCCGAAATAATCACTGCCGATAATCTTGCAACTGATATTCGACTTGCTGTTCAGTACCGAAATCACCACCGAGTAGGAAGGAGATGTTTCATAAACAATCCCTACAATCCCATTACCGTCCACTACTCCCATTTCGGAGCGAATACCGGAAGAGGAACCTTTATCGAGCGTGATATAATTATCAACCAGATTCAAACTGTTCTTTATCACATGCGCTTTAAACAACTGATAATCCGCTTGCGGCACCTGCCGGATGCTGTTGATGGCCATAGAATCGAGCTGCTGCTCTCTCAATGCTTTTTCCAGATTAGTGATCTGTTGTTCGAGCACCATGTTGCGATCCAACAGATCTTCGTTGACCGATTTCAGATGAAAATAAGAGGAAATCCCTCCCGAAACTTCATAAACCGCCCCCACAACCGTATTGGCAGAAGTGAAGAATGCACTCTGCTGATAACGGTTGAACCGAAATAACAAAACAAAACTGGCTACCTCCAATAAGATGAAGAGGAACCAGTAATTGTATTTCAGAAGGAAGTTTAATAAATTCCTCATCCCCGGTTTATCTCATTAAGAAAGAGAAACGGTCTACGTTCTTCAATGCCACTCCTGTACCTTTGGCAACTGCATGCAAAGGATCTTCCGCAATATGGAAAGGAATGTTGATCTTATCGGTCAATCTCTTATCCAGTCCACGAAGCAATGCACCACCTCCGGAGAGATAGATACCATTGTGCACAATATCAGCATACAGTTCAGGAGGTGTATTTTCCAATGCACTCAAGATAGCAGTTTCGATCTTTGAAATTGATTTCTCCAGACAGTGGGCTACTTCCTGGTAGCATACAGGCACTTCCATCGGAAGAGCTGTGATACGGTTCGGCCCGTGAACGATATAATCTTCCGGAGCATCATCACCCAGTTCGGTTAAAGCAGCACCTACATTGATTTTGATACGTTCGGCCATACGCTCGCTGACTTTCACATTGTGCTGACGGCTCATATATTCGCGAATATCCTCTGTCAGGTCATCACCGGCAGTACGGATGGAGTTGTTGGAAACGATACCTCCCAAAGAGATAACGGCAATTTCCGTAGAACCACCACCTATATCGACAATCATGTTTCCTTCCGGAGCTTCTACGTCGATACCGATACCGATTGCCGCAGCCATCGGTTCGAAAATCAAATAGACGTCACGACCGCCGGCATGTTCCGCAGAGTCACGGACAGCACGGAGTTCAACTTCCGTACTTCCCGAAGGAACGCCAATCACCATGCGAAGAGAAGGTGAAAACAAATGGTTGCGAGTATTCACCTGCTTTATCAAACCGCGCATCATCTGCTCGCAAGCATAGAAGTCGGCAATCACTCCGTCTCTCAACGGACGGATGGTACGTATGTTTTCGTGGGTTTTTTCATGCATCAACTTCGCCTTTTCCCCCACGGCAATCATCTTTTCTGTACGGCGATCCAAAGCTACAACCGAAGGCTCATCGACCACGATTTTTCCATTCGTGATGATGATGGTATTGGCTGTGCCCAAGTCCATTGCTATCTCTTGTGTAAAAGAAAATAATCCCATATTTTTAAATGAAGAATTAAGAATGAAGAATTAAGAATGAGGATGCTGTCACGTGCAGTCATTCTTCATTATTAGTTCTTCATTCTTCATTAATATTAGTGTTTAAAATGACGGATACCGGTAGTCACCATCGCCATACCGTGCTCATTGCAATAAGCAAATGATAAATCGTCTTTTACCGAACCTCCCGGTTGGATAACAGCCGTAATACCTTCTTTATCTGCAATTTCCACACAGTCGGGGAACGGGAAGAAAGCATCGGAAGCCATCACTGCACCATTCAGATCAAAACCGAATGATTTGGCCTTTTCTATTGCTTGCTTCAATGCGTCTACACGCGAAGTCTGTCCTACACCGCTTGCAAGAAGTTGCTTATCTTTTGCCAATACGATGGCGTTGGATTTGCTGTTCTTTACAATTTTGTTGGCAAACAACATATCTTCTACTTCTTCCGGAGTAGGAGCTTTGTCTGTCACGGTTTTCAGGTCAGCTACCGTTTCAATATTAGTATCTTTATCCTGCACCAATACGCCATTCAGTAAAGCACGGAATTGCTTTTTAGGCAATTTAGCTTCTTTACGAACGAGGATGATGCGGTTCTTTTTCTGTCCCAGGATTTCGAGTGCATCCACATCATAATCCGGCGCGATAATCACTTCGAAGAAAATCTTGTTGATTTCTTCCGCAGCTTCTTTGTCGATGACACCATTCGTAATCAATACACCGCCGAAAGCAGAAACCGGATCACCGGCCAATGCGTCTTTCCAAGCTTCTAAAACTGTAGCACGGGAAGCTAATCCGCAAGCGTTGTTGTGTTTCAGGATAGCGAAAGTGAGGTCATCAAATTCGTCGATCAGGTCAACGGCTGCGTTGATGTCGAGAAGATTGTTATAAGAGATTTCTTTTCCGTGAATCTGGTCGAACATTGCTTCCAGATTTCCGTAGAAATAACCTTTCTGATGTGGGTTTTCACCGTAACGAAGTTGCTTCTGGCTATTAACAGAGCAACGGAAAGCAGAACCTTCGCCGGCATCGAAATAATTGAAAATAGCCGAATCGTAGTGAGAAGAAACGGCAAATGCTTCTTTAGCCATCCAGCGACGTTCTTCAAGTGAAGAAGTAGCGCCGTGCTCCATCAACATATCCAATAATGGTTTGTATTGAGCTTGAGAAGCTACGATGATTACATCGTTATAGTTCTTGGCTGCGGCACGAATCAGTGAGATTCCGCCTATATCGATTTTTTCAATAATGTCTGCTTCAGATGCACCGGAAGCTACAGTAGCTTCGAACGGATACAAATCAACAATAACCAGATCTATCTCGGGAATTTCATATTTCTCAATCTGTTGCATATCCTGTTCCAGGCCGCGACGACAAAGAATACCTCCGAAAATTTTCGGATGTAATGTCTTTACTCTACCACCGAGAATAGAAGGATAAGTGGTCAAATCTTCCACTGCCTTGCAAGGATATCCCAATGATTCAATAAACTGACGAGTTCCGCCTGTTGACAAAAACTCTACTCCCTCTTCATGAAGTTTGGTAATAATTTCATCCAAACCTTCTTTATGGTATACAGATACCAATGCAGTTTTTATTCTTTTAGACTCTGACATTGAATTGCTTATTAAGTATTTGGTGTGCAAAGTTACGAAATATTGTTTATCGTACGTAATAAATAAGGTGTGAATTAATAAAAAAAAGCGTTGACTCTCCTCAACGGAAAATCAACGCCTCTTCGCATATATGTTCTCTATTCAAAAACTATTACCAGATAGATACTCGTTTTTCTTTAGGTAAGAACATCGAATCCTGTTCGGTGATTTTGAATGCTTCATACCAATTCTGGATATGAGGGAGAGCACCGTCCACACGCCATTTGCCTAATGAGTGAGGATCAAGTTTGGTTAATCGGAGAATTTCTTCCGGACGGATATTTCCTGCCCACACATTAGCGTAAGCCAGGAAGAAACGTTGTTCCGGAGTAAATCCGTCAACAATTTCCAGCGGTGCGGCTTCTGTTGCATTCTTGAATGCCTGGAAAGAAACTTGCAAACCTCCGTGGTCGGCGATGTTCTCTCCAAGTGTCAGGCTACCGTTTGCGTGTACGCCCGGAGCAACTTCGATGCTGTTAAAGAAGTTAACCATCACCTGTGCCCGTTCTTCGAACTTTTTAGCATCTTCTTCTGTCCACCAGTCTTTCAGGTTTCCGTCTTTGTCATATTGACGTCCCTGATCGTCAAATCCATGAGTCATTTCATGGCCGATTACCACGCCGATTGCACCGTAGTTCATAGCATCGTCCGCATTCATATCGAAGAACGGAGGTTGCAGGATAGCTGCCGGGAAGCAGATTTCATTGGTAGTCGGGTTATAATAAGCGTTCACTGTTTGAGGAGTCATCAACCATTCATCCTTGTCTACCGGTTTGCCGGCTTTGGCAATCATTTCGTTGTAATCCCATTCGTTGGCACGCTCGATATTTGCCCAGTAAGAATCATCTTTGATCTCCAGTGCGGAGTAATCTTTCCATTTATCAGGATAACCTATTTTTACATGGAAGGTTGCCAGTTTCTCCAACGCTTTTTCCTTGGTCGGTTCACTCATCCATTCCAAACCTTTGATACGTTCTCCTAAAGAAGTTTGCAGGTTCTTCACCAGTGTAACCATACGTTCTTTGGCAGCAGCCGGGAAGTACTTCTCTACATACATCTGTCCTACCACTTCGCCAAGTACACCATCTACGGTGCTCACGGAACGTTTCCAGCGAGGTTGCATTTCTTTCTTACCAGACATTGTCCTACTGTAGAAGTCGAAGTTTTGTGCTTCAAAATCATCGCTTAGATAAGAAGCGGCAGCATCTATCAATCCCCATTGGAGGTACAATTTCTGATCGTCCAGTGATACGGTATTAATCACATCGGCTACTTCCTTCATGGCAGCAGGCTGACCTACGTTCACTTCTTCCAAATCTTTCAAACCGGAAACGGTGAAATAAGTATCCCAGTCAAAAGTAGGGAAGTTCTTTTTCAGCGTCGCCCTATCCATCTTGTTATAATTAGCATGAGGATCACGCAATTCCACTTGTGAACGAGCCGCTTTCGCCAGACGAGTTTCGATGTTCATCACCGCTTTCACCGCTTTCTGTGCAGTAGCCTCATCATAACCTGCCAACTGGAACATTTTGGCGATATGTTCCTGATATTTATTACGGATATTTTTAGTCTGCTCGTCATTCTCCAGATAATAGTCACGCTGTCCCATTCCGATACCGCCTTGATAGGTCTGTACGATATTCATGGAACTGTTCATATCATCCGCACTTACAAACATGGTGAAGTAAGGACGGATGCCTTTCTTCTGGCTCTCTGCGATATATGTGTAGATTTCTCCTTTATCCTTGAGAGCGTCAATGGCTGCCAGTTCTGCTTTGATCGGAGCTACACCTTCCTGATTCAGCTTCACGCTATCCATTGCGATATTATAAAGATCACCTACTTTCTGCGCAGCACTGCCCGGTGCGTTATCTTTCTTCGCTGCCAATTCGGCAATCAATGCTTTCAGTTGTTCACGACTGTTTTCGCGCAACATGTCGAATGTACCGAAACGTGAATACTCGTCTGTCAGCGGATGATCTTTCACCCAACCTCCACAGGCATATTGATAAAAACTTGTACCCGGCATAGCCGTGGTATCCAGATTAGCAAGGTCGATACCGGACGTCAGCACGGCCTCTTTCTTACTGTTACATCCTGTTGTCATAAGGCATACGGCAAGAATTGGTAAATACTTGGTTACTTTCATATTGTATAAATAATTAAATAGTCTCTCTAATCAACAATCATCCTACCCGAAGTCCGACACCGAGGAAGAAGGTGACCGACACCGAGGAACGCCTCGTTCCTCAACGAGAAACACCTGTTTCGACACCGAGAAACAGATACCCGCCAGGAATACCTTCTACCGAGGTATAGCATTTCTCTCACATAGTGCTCGGAAGTATGCGTTTTGTTCTAGTTTTTCGCTTCTTCCAGTTCCATCGAAACCCGCTCCCACTCTTCAACAATGCCATCCAACTGTTGCTTCAGTTTTTGATGCCGTTCATAGAGCTGCATATCCGAAGCTCCTTCGGGAGTTGCCATCTTCGCTTCTACGATAGCAATCGCGGATTCGGTTTCCTCTATTGAAGCTTCACAGTCCGCCACCTGGCGTTCGAGTTTCTTAATCTTCTTATTAAGTTCTTTCTGGGCTTCGTAAGAGAGCTTATTCTCCGAAGGCTGAACGGTTTCAGGTTCATTACCTTTAGCTGAAGCCGTGGGAGAAGCCGACAGTCCCGCTCCTTTCTGAAGCTCGTTCAAGCTATCTATCTTTTTCTTTTGCAAGAATTCATAGATACCTCCAAGATGTTCTTTTACAAGTCCACCACCGAACTCATATACTTTAGTCGCAAGTCCATCCAAAAAATCACGGTCGTGGCTGACAAGAATCACTGTTCCGTCAAATTCGCGGATAGCTTCCTTCAAAACATCTTTCGAACGCATATCCAAATGATTGGTCGGTTCGTCCAGAATCAGTAGGTTTACGGGTTCCAGCAGAAGTTTAATCATCGCCAATCGCGTACGTTCTCCTCCGGAAAGGACTTTCACCTTTTTATCCGAAGCTTCGCCTCCAAACATGAAAGCTCCCAGTATATCACGTATCTTCAGACGGATATCTCCTGTCGCTACCCGGTCAATCGTATCGAATACAGTCAGGTTCTCATCCAACATTTGTGCCTGGTTCTGCGCAAAATAACCGATTTGTACATTATGTCCGATCGTTAGTTTGCCTTCGAAATCAATCTCGTTCATGATACATTTCACCAAGGTAGACTTACCCTCTCCGTTCTTCCCGACGAAAGCCACTTTCTCTCCCCTGTTGATAGTCAAGTTGACATCATGGAAAACGACATGGCTACCATACGCTTTGCGCACATCTTCGCAAATCACAGGATAGTTTCCGCTACGACTGGCTGGAGGGAATTTTAAACGCAAGGCGGAATTATCTTCTTCGTCCACTTCGATGCGGTCTATCTTTTCCAGTTGCTTGATACGGCTTTGCACCTGTACGGCCTTCGTTGCTTTATAGCGGAAACGTTCGATGAATTCTTCTGTATCCTGTATTTGTTTCTGCTGATTTTCGTAAGCACGGAGTTGCTGTTCACGGCGTTCTTTACGCAGGACTACAAACTCATCGTACTTCACTTTGTAGTCGTAAATCTGACCGCAAGTGATTTCGATGGTGCGGGTAGTTACGTTATTCAAGAAAGCACGGTCATGGCTGACTAATACGACTGCATTGGCACGTGTAGACAAAAAGTTTTCCAACCATTGGATACTTTCAATATCAAGGTGATTGGTCGGCTCATCGAGCAAAAGCACGTCCGGGCGTCGTAAAAGCAGTTTTGCCAATTCGATACGCATACGCCATCCACCGGAAAACTCCGAAGTAGGGCGTTCAAAATCTTCCCGGCTGAATCCCAATCCGAGAAGTGTCCGTTCGATTTCCGCCTGAAAGTTCGTACCGCCCATCATCAGAAACCGGTCGTTTTCATGCGTGAAACGGTCTATCAACTGATGATATTCTTCCGAATCATAGTCTGTCCGTTCGGCCAATTCCTGATTCATCCGTTCCAACTTCGCCTGAAGCTCAAATATATGTTCGAATGCCAGTTCTGCCTCTCCCATCACCGTCCGATTGTCGGAAAGAATCATGACCTGTGGCAAATATCCGATGGTTACATCTTTCGGAGTAGCTACCACTCCGCGTGTCGGTGACTGCAAACCTGCCAATATCTTCAGCATGGTTGATTTGCCGGCACCATTTTTTCCGACCAATGCAATGCGGTCTTTCTTATTAATTACATAGCTGACGTCCTCAAAAAGCGGCGTCGCATTAAATTCTACTGATAATCCTTCTACTGAAATCACTTCTGCTTCTGATTTATAACATTTTGGACTGCAAAGATACTGAATATTTATTAGATACTACTTAGTATGATACGTTATGAAAAACAAAAAAAGCAGTCATTCTTATGAATGGCTGCTCTCTATCTTAATCAATGGCTCTTCTTTAGAACAACTTAGCAGGATATTCACCAGCATCTACCAATGCCTGAATCTTGTCTACTACGCTCTGACGGTCTTCCGGATAAGTGACGCCGAACCACTTGCTGGTAGTATCCAGTACTTCAACAGTGGCAGTTCCGTCATTAATCAATTTATCTACCATCAATGGGATGAAGAATTCGCTCTTCAGGTTTTCCATATTCTTCGGATCGCTAAGGAAAGTCTTGAAGAATTCCTGGCTGTAAGCGAAGTAATCAGGAGTGAATCCCCAGAAGTTCATACTTACCGGAGTCGTGTCGGGAGTAGCCGTCCATTCGCCATCATCACCGATATATTTCACTTCGCCGTCCAGACGTTGAATCTTCGTACGTTCTACTACAGATGTCAACAATCCTTTAGCATCTGTACTACAGATACCACGAGATACCGTACCGCTTTCGCTCAATGTATTTCCTACACGGAAACCTACCATTGAATAAACGTTCTTTGAATTTTCAGGAAGAGCAGAAAGGAATTTACCCATTACCTGGAAAGAATCGCGACCATAGAAGTCATCACAGTTAATCACTGCAAACGGTTCTTTAATCACATCAGCGCCCATCATTACTGCATGGTTAGTACCCCAAGGTTTAGTACGGTCTGCCGGGCAAGTAAAGCCTTCTGGAAGATCGTCGATTGATTGAAATACCAGTTCGCAAGGAATGTGACCTTCGTATTTGGAAATAATTTTATCACGGAAATCTTGTTCAAAATCTTTGCGGATTACAAATACAAGTTTGCCAAATCCGGCATTGATAGCATCATAGATTGAGTAATCCATAATAGTTTCGCCATTAGGACCCAGTCCGTCTAATTGCTTCAAGCCTCCATAACGGCTACCCATACCGGCTGCCAATAAGAATAAAGTTGGTTTCATAAATTGTGTAATATTAAAAGGTTAGTGATGTCAACGGCATCAGATTTCGTTGCAAATTTACAAAAACTTTCTTTCTTTTGTCTTGAAACAAAAGAAAGAAACAAAGAAAAATTCAAGACTGACTTTTTTCTCCTACTCACACCCTTCACTACGCTAAAGGACAGAAACTCGCTTCGCTCAAACAATCTGCCCTTTTTAACGCTTCGTTACGGGTGTTCGCTTAACAGAGAAAAAAGTAGGTCGGAAAACCTTTCGGCATGTAAACCTATGCAGAATCAAAAGTACATCAATGACAAATCAAGAAATCCAGTAATTCATTAACCTATGCAGCAAACACGCCGAAAGGGGATCGGCCTCGTTTTTCCGGCGTTAAGCGCAGGCGTTTTCTCCAGCGTTAAAAAGGGCAGACTGTTTGAGCGAAGCGAGTTTCTGCCCTTTAGCCGGAGAGAACACCGGAGTAGCCGGAAAAACGCAGCCTTGAATTTTCTTTGGTTCTTTCTTTGTTTCAAGACAAAGAAAGAACGTTAGAAGGGATAACCGATAGCAAAATGTATTCCCAGATTCTTCATAAAGGATCCTGTGACATTGTAATATCCGCTTCGTTCTGTATCGTAAGGCAGATGCAAAGGAATACCGAAATCAAGACGGAACACAAGAATATCCATATCATAACGAATACCGACACCGGTGCCCAAAGCGATCTGTTTCGGGAACGTTTTCAGTTCGAGTTGTGAATTGGGGCGGGCCTCATCCTTGCGCATCAGCCAGACGTTTCCTGCATCCAGGAAAGTGGCTCCCCAAATGCTCTTAAAGATACGGAAACGATATTCTACATTTGCCTCAAAACGGAAAGTACCCGTCTGGTCGAGGTAAGAGTAGCGGCTTTCTGCCGGATGGTATCCGCCCGGGCCGATGCTACGTACCGTAAAAGCGCGGATGCTGTTGGCACCACCCACATAGAATTGTTCGCTGTAAGGGGCTATCGTTGCATTACCGTAGGCGAAGAGAGCACCCAAAGCTACACGGGAAGCAATCTTATTATTCTTGTCCATATTCCACAAATGGCGAAATTCCGTATTCAGTTTCACAAACTGCGCGAAAGGGACGTTCAGCAAACGTTTGTCCTCTTTGCTGAAAGACTGACCGAAAGCACGGTAAATCACCGAGGTCAGGTTACCGGCAGAGGTTACAGTCGATTGCCACCAAATCGGATTTTTAATACCGCGTGCGGAAGCATTATCATAGGTATAGGTATATTCCATAGCAGGAATAAACTGGTCTTTCAAACTGATATATAATGCAGGATTGGCATCGGCAATTTCCCTGAACTCTTCCGATTGGTGTTGAAGGACGTTGAATGTCAGTTTAAAAGGGGTGATACTATGCCGGCTTGTACGTGTCGGCTGGAAATCGTAGGTAGCATTTCCGCCGAATGACAACAGTTTATAATACCTGGCACGGTTCAACTGGTCGATGTATAGACGGAATGTAGTGGTAGCCGGGAAGTCAAACTCCCTTTTCCCCCAATGCGGGAAAACCACGCGCGGGAAAGTCAGAGAGGTGGAAACTCCCATCTCCCAACTGTTCATCAAAGAACTTTTTTCTCCTCCGCCGGTTTGCCATTCATAAGAGCCTTTCAGCTTCACGTTCCAGCTTTCGCCACCTCCGAATACATTGTTCCGAGTGACGCCGAATGATGCTCCGGGCCCGGTTTGGTCGTTACTTTTGGTTACGACATTCAATTCCAGTTCGGCGTCCAGCGGCTTGGCAAACGTGGCCTGCATGGTTACGTTCAGCGTATCACAAACGGCTGTCGTATCTTTCGGAGCATATTGTAAATCCAGATAACTGAAGATTCCCAACTGGCTAAGTTTCTCCTGCACCTGCTCCTGTCGATACTGACTGTAAAGACGGGTGCGATTGGAAGCCCGCATCTGTGCATTCCGCACAAACTGTTGATAGTTCAACCAACGATAAAGCATATTCGGACGTACCTGCAATTTCTTATAATAATGTATATTCAGATTCTTATACATCATGCTGTCATTGGGCGCCTCACCATTCTTGCCAAACAGGTAAACAGAGGCATCTCCTACATAGTAAGGACGTTGTGCCGCAGCGGGTAATCCCGGAACGGGAATCAGACGAAGGCTGATATGTCCACCGGGAACCAATGTCGTATCTGCCTGATAAGTCATATAATCGGGACGGAAGTAAAAATATCCCCGGTTACGCAACAGCGTACTGATACGGGTACGCTCCTCATCCAGATCGACCACGTTAAACTGCTCGCCGGGACTTATATAAGACATTCGACGTCCCCGTTCCATAATGCGCAACGTTTGGGGAGTGAAACGCTGATAATAAACCGTATCTATAAAATAAGGATTCTTCATGTCTACCGTATAAAGAATACTTGCTTTCAGGCTGTCTTTCTTATCAACCAATGTTTCATAAGTCACTTTTCCATTGAAGTAACCATAATCACGGAGTAAGTTTGTAGCCACCTTGATACGAACCTCCGGATTGACAGTGGAAATAAATACCGGAGGGTTAGCAGCCAGACGGTTGAACATCCACTTTCCAAATCCTTTTTTATATTTCACAAAGTCATTGTACATCCACATCTTAAAAGGAATAGGCAGAAGCCCTCCCAACATCTTCGTACTGGGAGTTTTATCAAGGGCCGCCTCAATCTCTGTCAGAGCCGTCCCTCCTACCGGTGTTGTCGACTTATTCTGTATGACAGTTTTTCCTCCTGTATAAAGTACCTCCCCTTCGGGCAGATGCTTTGTCACCGAACAACCCGAAAATAAGATGAGACCCATCAGGCAACTTATTAATATGTTACTATATATACCTTTCATGTTTACTTCTTTTTCTTAAAGATGAACAGTTCGCTAAGTTTATCCAGCTTCTTGCGAAGTACCAGACCGACTCCGGTTTCCGTAATCTCGCCTTCGAGTACACTCTCGTAGTTTTTATCGTAGAACAGACGGACATAACGGGTTCCGGTTCTATCCAAGCGATATTCCAGAGAGATGTTATCGATGAAAGATTCCGCGTCATTCGTCGCATTCTCACCCGTAGAAACTTTACCTCCGATTACAATCTGGAAACGGTTATTGAAGAGACGTTGTGAATAACGGAAACTGTAATCCGTACGCTTACCACCCGTATCCGACAAATCGTGATCTTCGATACCAACAGAAACGCTGGCATTTTTCAGGTTTCCCATCAATGAGTTGATTTGGCTACTTAATACGGAGTTCAATGCAGAACCCATATTCAGTTTACCCAGTCCACCACCTCCGCCACCAATCGGTCCGGTGCCAAGGTAGGTTTTCATAACCATGATATACAGAGCCTGTTTACCTCTCTCTTCCGCTCCCATAGCCGTCAATTCATTTTGTATGGTTGCGTCTTCGGGGGCAGATACGTCAAAGGCGAAAGAAAGATTATCCAGTCGGTTCTTGACGACGATAGACACATCGAAATTAACCATACGTGTTCCACCATTCTCTCCTTCGGAGACAGAAGCGCGGATACGGTCGGTTGCTTTGAAGTTCAGCATCGGGTCCATAGGATTTCCCGTCCATTCCACATAGCTGCCGTTGTCGATAGCAAATTCTTTGGCAGCGATGACAGGCAAAGCATATTTCATCAAACCGCCGCTCAACGTATAGCGTCCGGTCAATGTCAGATCTCCTTGCGGAGTATATTTCATTGAGAGGTCACCTCCTCCCTCCAATTCAACACGATTGTCATTGCTTGCGTCCAAATCGACTTTCAAACGAACGGACGGGTCGATGTGTACCATCATCACCATATCCAGCCCGCCTAAAGAAACAGTCGGCACTTCTTGTTGGACAACCGTAGTGGTGTCGCTAAACGAAGTAAAGGTTACCAGACTTCCCAAACGATCCTGTACCGTCAACGGCGAGTCGGTCAAGATATAGGAAACGTCTGTATTACCCAGCAGGCTCATGTTTCCACGCATGTTCAATCCATCCAACGGCCCTTTCACTGTTGCCCGGAAATCGGCAAAGACTTTTCCGTAGACCAGACTCTCACGAGTGCGTTTGGCATCCAGAAGCGTATAGTTCTGCGCCAGCAGATTCAGATTCGCCATCGGTCGGGACATATCCCTGAAATCAACATAACCGTCAATCGTGAATGGAGTTTTTCCTGTTGTATAGATAGCGAATTTATCAAATTCCAACCGATTATTCTTTATCTGTACCGGACGGTCGTCGAACCTGAAATTAGCACCATATTGGCGGGAAAGAACAGAAACGCTATCCAATATCAGTTCGCCATTTATCAAAGGCTGCTCGGTGCTACCCGCAATATTCAGATTACCATCCATATCACCGGCCAGCGTAGCCACTTTATCAGGAATAAATACGTTAGCTACACGTAGCGGGAAATGCTCCAGAGTAGCGTTTACTTCCAGACTGTCTTTTCCTGTCTGGGTTGGAACCAGCTTACCATCCGCCACCATCACTTCCACTTTGTCATGATTCAGATAGGCGTTCAGGTATTGTTTTCCCTGTTCGCCTGGCAGCCAGGTGGCTCCCACTGTCACGTCACCAATTCGTTGACGTTCATAAGTCAATTCATCAATAGCTGCTTCAACCGAAAGTTGAAGATCCTTTTCGGTCTGTACATAGTGCGCTTCCGCAGAGAATAAACCGGTTATTTCCGGGAAGTAAGGAAGTACACTGCTCAAATCAGCCAAACTGATTCTTCGGATTTCCACATCAATATTCTGTAGAGAAACGGTGTCTCCCCGTACAGAATGTACACGGAATCCCATTCCTTCGTCATCCCACATATCTACATTGGCGTATACACGCATATTCTTATGCACATAAATCCAATTATGATTTTCATTGAAATGAAACTTCTGGAAGGCGATTATCGGTTCTTCCGGAATCAAGGTGAGAGCCAGTCCATCGCCTTTTCCTTTGCCCTCGAACAAGGGACGTGCATTGACACCGAGTAATACTCCTGTTTCTCCTTTTCCATTCTTAAAGTCTACCAGCAATTCGGCATCCCGATCACGAATTTCTCCCGTCAGTGTGGTAGAGAAGGAGAATTGCGGATTCTTGGGACCGTTAATAACTCCGGCACGCAATTTCATGAGTGTGGTATCTTGTTTGACGGTAAAGAAGATGGTATCCAATTGCAAGGTATCTACTTTCAAGGCGTGGATAGCGGCTTTTCCATTAATTCCCCAGTTGGGAGCCGTTCCGAATTTCACTGAAGCGTCATGGTAAGCTATCTTCTTGGTAGCCAGGAAATATGCCAAAGGGTTCTCTTGTCCTGCGGAGAAAGAGAAAATAGCAGTTGGCAATGCTTTGCGTAATTCAGCGTGATTCAAGGCTTTCTCATCAATCTGCTTCATCAGTACATCCACAAAATGAGTGGACTGACAAATCAAAGGATTAACACCGGAACGTGCACTCAAATCGAGTTTCATATCTCCGGAGATTAAATGGGTAAATACGCGGTTCTGACGAGCCTCTGCCGAAAAATTGAAAGTCAGCGGACGCTTCATTGGCTCCGGCATGATTCCCAGTTCATGCAAATCCAGTTGGGTGACATCAATCGTTATTTTACCGTCGGGGTAGCTGTGTGCCAGATTGTATTCAGCATCCGTTGTCATTTTCAATAAAGCATTGTCACTTGTCAGATGTGCAGTGACCAATGCGCCTTTAAGTTCTCCCGTCAGATCAAGATTGGAAAGATGGTATTTAGCATAATGAAGCTGATCTAATGAAAGATTCAATTTGGCAAATGAATGGTAGGACATGACATCTAATCCACGACCATTAGCCGCAGCCGAAAGAGAAAGTTCATAGATAGAGTCTTTCGGGAGGAAACTATGAAGTTGCAGATTGTCTATTTTCAGATCAGCCTTATAGACTTCGGTAGTGGTATTTAAGGCTGCATTCACGTCCATAGCTCCTTGTCCTTCTTTCAAACGGAGATTTGCTTTATATTCAGGACCTTTGATATCCACTTTCGCCACCAGATTCATGCTGTCAGGAATGACAAGCGTACCATTAGGCGCTTCTCCCGACAGAGCGGTCAGGAAGTTCAGGTTTTGAGTAGTCATTTTCAGGCCGATGGTTCCGGTGCGTGTGAGGCTGTCGGTGAGGTTTTCCAAAAGGCCACCGCCCTCCAATGCAAAAGCACCCGGCAGGTCTACCGTGAAACGGGAAATCTGCATTTCTTTCAGATTGCCGTCCGTGCCGGCACGGATGACGAGCGGACGAAATGGATAGGCTTCTTTGAAGCTTTCGGGCAGACCGCCGGCAAACAGCATGACGTCTTCTTTGCCGATATAGGCATTGAGACGGGCGGATAAGCGTCCCGTAGTGGGGATATTGACCAGTTCCCAATAGGTATGGGCAGATAAATCGATTTCAGAATGGGGAGTGTTCAGTTTCAAACCAGGAACACAGATAACTGAATCATTGGAGTAGGCTCTACCCGTCAGGGAAGTGACGCTCAATCCGGAACGTTCGTTCATGGTAAACTCACGAATGACTGCGTTCATATCCCTCCCTTTATACAGCAAGGAATCCAGAGCGATGCGAATATCCCGGACGGCAATATGAGAAGCGTCGAAGCCCTCTGCCGGTTGAGCAGTTCCGGTATCATAGCTGACGGAGGTTCCCGATAATAAGAACTTCTTCAAGTCGTAGTACTGATTCTTCAAATCTGCTTGAGCATCATCGATGGCTGCTTCTCCAATATGGGCCGCCATACGCATGGAATCAGCAGGAAGTTGCATACTGAACGATACATTTTTCAATTTCAACTGATGAAGAGCTACTTTCCAGTTGATCGGAGCAGAAGCTGTGGTATCTTTGGGCGTAGTTGTGGTATCATTCATCAGTAGCTGCACGTGAGTGTCGGATAGTTCGACCTGATTGATTACCGCTAGTTCATTAGACAGATCGACGCCATGACTTTGCAGGAAGAAACGTCCCAAAACGCCTTTAATATTCATTCCCTCCATCAAATCGGCTGAATTAACGGCTACCCGGCTCAAAGTGACTTCATCCACTTCTACTTTTCCTTTTATCAACGGCCATGCCTGTACACGAACATTGAGACTTTCCAAAGACAAAAGGGTATCCGGCTGTTGAATAACCTCCACGCCACGTACCAACAGATTAAGCGGGAAACGAAGGTCTATCCGCTCCACCTGAATCTGCATGCCGGTTGCTTTAGAAGCGTATGCAGTAACCTCCCGACGCAAAAGATTCTGAACGGGAGGAACATAAAGCAATACCATTAGTATTACAAAGAGTATTATAGGAGTAAGCAATATCCAGCTTACCCAACGTATCCATTTTCGTTTCATGTAAAATGTGTCAGTGTAAATAAGGTGACACAAAGTAAACAAATTATTTTGAAAAAAGGTTTGGGTAATAGTAAGAAAGATACAGATAGTAGCCAAGGAGTAGAAGAAAACGGCTTATTGGGTATTCTTCATTACCTCCAAATAATGCTCCGCTTCACTAATTATTTTACGGACAGCTTCTAATGTATTGAATGTTGTTTCTTCTATTTTTTCCGAAAATTCTTCTCCACGACAAGCCTCCAACCATTTTAACGGGGCGATAGTTTCCTCCGCTCCGATCATTGTGAAAAGAGGGAGAAGTTTATGCGCCATGGCAGCTATCCCATCCACTTCTTTTTCATTCAATGCTTGTTGCATCCGTTCGACATTCTTGCCTGTCTCTTCAATAAAAGTGTGAATGATGGAGTATGCTGCTTCCGGATCATCTTCAGAATAAGCAGTCAGTGCAGAAAAGTTGATCCCGACAGTTCCCATATCTTCTGTTATATGCGCTTCATCGGCCGAAAGTTGACCTTCATTTACTGTTAGCAACAATTCCTTTACTGTAAACGGTTTATGCAAACAACCGGCAAAACCATGTTCATGTAAAGCGGCTTTATCCATTTCACTACGGGCAGTCACAGCAATAACAGGGATTGTTTTTGCTTGTGGTATATTAGAAGCCCGTAATAGTTTTACCAGATCAAACCCGTTAATGGCAGGCATTTGTATATCTGTCAACAATACATCGAAGACGGAAGAGCGAAGTTGTTCAATCAGCTGTTCCAGCTGTTCACAGCACACTGCATCAATACCATGCTGTTTCAACATGGCGGCAGTCAGATTCAGCTGAATCTTATCGTCATCAATCAAAAGCACACGAATGACTTTCATGGGAGGAATGGCAGCCGACTGTTTGGGAGCGTATGGACTTTCATTCTCCGAAGATTCACTTTCCGGAGATTCGCTCTCTGCAAGGGATTTACCTACCGGATAAAGAGGTAAAGTTACAGTAAAACAGCTCCCTTTTCCTAATGTGCTTTGCACGTCAATGGTTCCTTCAAGCAAAGTTACCAATTTCTTCACAATAGAGAGTCCGAGTCCGAAACCTTCTTCCCCCTGCGCACCGGAAAGACGTGTAAATTCTTGGAAGATACGTTCACGATCTTCTGATGCCATTCCTTTTCCTGTATCGGCAATGGCGATGGTTAACTTAGAAGAATCATAACTGGCTGTCAGGCTAATTTCTCCTTTTTGAGTAAACTTTACGGCATTGGACAAAAGGTTGTTCACAATTTGCCGGAGTCGCAAAGGATCACTGATATATCTTCCATTCAGTTCCGGGACGACGTGACATTGCAAGGCTAAACCTTTGGCAGCGGTCAAAGGTTCGAAACTGACATAAATTTCGTCGAATAGCTGGGAAGGGTTAAAGGTTACGCGATTCACTTCCGCTTTATTGAGATCAAGCCGGTGGAAATCAAGCAAGTCACTGACTAACTTCAATAAATGTTCTGAAGAACTTTTCATATTGTCGAGGTAGAATCGTTGCCGTTCATCTTCTGTCAATCGGGACAGGAGTTCGGTATATCCCATAATTGAGCCTAACGGAGCTTTAAAATCATGGGTAATGGCCAGCATTAATTTCTCACGGGCAACAAGCAAATCTTCCGCCCGTTTATTCGCCACCTCCAATTGCTGGCGGTAACGGTTGCTACGGGAAATATCCCGCATAATCAATATCAGGAAAAAAGCCGATAATAGTACGGCACCAACCGCGATACCGCCGATGATACGTGCCGACCGCATCCTCACTTCCTGCTGAAGTTCGGCATCCTGACGGGCACGCAAGGTCATTTCTTCCTCATACTGTTTAATCAAGCTATCCATCCGTGCCGTCAACTGCGTATTCATCCGCTGGTACTTTGTACTGGTACGTCGGATTGTTTTCCTCCGTTGCAACCGTTTTTCTTCGGTAGCCATGCGGATTTTCTGCTGAAGAGAATCTTTAGAAGTGGTCGGTTGGAGAATGGTATCAGTGGCTACTTCCAACGATGTATTTACTAATACGGCACTGTCTTGTTTAGAAGGGGAAAACACTTCGGCGAGTCGTTTGAAGAATCCCTTCTTTTTAGGAGTAGTGATTAACGAGTCACGTTTGGTGATGACCCGATGTTGTACCCGTTGCTGGGTAATCACAGAATCCTGTTCGGATATGATTTCTTCGATTTCCGAAGCAGAGAGAAGGCTGTCGTTTGCCTCACTTAGCACCCGCAACATCTGAATCGTGTTTTGATCTTTCTCATGGAGAAGGGTCAATAAACTGTCTGTTCTTAAATTCTGTTGATCGTCGGCGGCCGACAATGCTTCCATCTCACGATGTACAAACACCAGCGAGAAAAGGAGGATCGCCAGCAACAAAGTGTAACCGGCGGTTATTTTCAACTTTGTAAAACGGAAGGAAGCCATTGGGGTTAAGTATTAAGTTTTAATTATCAAGTATTTAGCATCAGGTTTTGGGGTGAGATTCGGGGAGTTTCGTCATGTGATGAAAACGCCACCAAAGCATCAATCCTGCGCTCGTCAAACCAAAAGGAAATGCCATCCAGACACCTACTACTCCCCATCCCATCACAAAGCCGCAGAAATAACCTACAGGAAGAGAAATAATGAAATAGGCGACAAAGGCAATCACCATCATTAGTTTTACATCTGAAATTCCACGCAAAGCGTTGGCGAAAGTAATCTGCAGTCCGTCGCCAAACTGGTAAACGAGGAAAGGGAAGATTAGAGAGGTCACCATAGCAGCCACTTCCTGACTGTCGGTAAACCAGCCTCCCAAGTAATTCCGGCAAAGGAAGACAATCAAAGAAAGCACAACGCCCAATGTTATCATCAGATGAAAACCTGCATAGGCAGAACGACGTACATTGATGATGTCATTCTGACCTTTGAAGTTACTGACACGAACAGCCACAGCAGCACCCATACCGTAATACATCATAAATGTAAACTGCGAAATAGCCAGCATAACCTGATGAGAAGCCAGAGCGATAGTACCCAGCCAACCGATCATGATCGCACTTAGACTAAAAGAGGCTGTCTCCATTCCCATTTGAAAAGCAACCGGCCATCCGAGACCATTCAAATGCCCAAATATAGCTCGTGACCACCCCAAACGGAAAAAGCCAATCTTATAGCGGACAAAACGCGGACTACGCATAAAGATGATGATAAATATAATCACCATCACGATACGCGAGAACAGCGTGCTGACACCTGCTCCCAACAGACCTAACTCGGGCAATCCGAGCTTTCCATAAATCAGGATATAGTTTCCTATGATATTCAAGACATTTCCACCAAGCAATATCCACATAGCGGTTTTTGTATCCGTAATTCCGTCTGTAAACTGCTTGAATCCATTGAAAAGCATGACAAACACTAGTGAAGCGAGCAAAACAAGGTAATACGGTTTAATCAGGGGAATCAATTCTTCCGGCTGTCCGAGACGTTCTATATTTAGATAAAGAACAGTCATACAGACAGTCAGCAGCAATGCAACCATCAGGTTTGCCAGCAAACTGTTGCGTAAAGCCTGTCCCGCAGGGGCATACTGGCGGGTTCCATACAAACCTCCCACAATGGGAGTCAGCCCATACGAAAAACCCGTACTGAAAATAATCGCCAGATTGAACACATTATTGACGAAGGAAGCTGCTCCCAGCTCAATCGTACTATGATGCCCGATCATTAACGTATCCGCAAATCCAAGAACGATTACTCCTATTTGACCGATCACAATCGGCAGTCCGAGAAAAATTAGTGCTTTATAATGCTCTTTATATGTACTATAAATATGTCTCATTTACTTTTCCGTACCTAAACGTATCTCCATTTTCAGGCAAAGGGACTTTTCCCTTTCACTGATAGATTATAAAAAGGGAGAATTTAATTTTGTTGTTTCTTATAATATAGTATTACTCCGTTCTCCTTACGGAAAGCAGATTGAGCTACCGCCCGCAATTGTTCAGCCGTGACAGACCGATAACGATCGACCTCTTTTTCCATGTCCTCCGCCCGGCCAAGCAATTCGTACCAAGCCAGGTTGGTTGCCACATTCAAATAATTGATGTTGCCGAATATCTGGGTGGACTCAAATTTGTTCTTCACTTTTTCCAGTTCCTGTTCGTCAACCAATTCTTGCTGCAACAGTTCCAGTTCTTCCCGCACTGCCGCTTCCGCCTGTTCCAGGGTGACACCTGCCGAAGGTTTACCACTAATATGGAATAACCCCGCATCTACACTGCCGGAAATATAAGCATCTATACTCGAAAATAATTGTTTCTGTTGTACCAAACGCTGGTTCAACCGGCTGGAACGTCCGTTGCTCAACACATCCGACAAAATATCAAATGCATAATAATCCGGATGCCGATGGTCGGGCATGTGATAGGCCATAAACAAAGCATCGAGAGGCACATTTCTCTCTACCGTCAACCACCGTTCTTCTGTCTGTTCCTGTTCTTGTGGCAGGTTCCGCAAAGGAACTTCCCGACGAGGAATAGAAGCGAACCATTTTTCCGTCAAAGCAACAGCCTCTTCGAAAGAGATATTGCCGGTCACAGCCAATATCGCATTATTAGGAGCATAAAAACGGAAAAAGAATGCCTTTACTTCTTCCAGCGTAGCATTGGCAATATGCGACAACTCTTTTCCAATCGTAGGCCATTGATAAGGATGCGTCTGATAAGCCAAAGGGCGCAAAAGATGTCCGACATCTCCATAAGGCTGGTTCAAACAACGCTGCTTGAACTCTTCCATGACCACTCCCCGCTGTACCTCCAGGCTCCGTTCGCTAAAGTCAAGACTCAACATCCGGTCGGATTCCAGCCAAAAACCGGTTTCTACATTCTGACGAGGTACAGTGAGGTAGTAATTGGTTATATCATTATTCGTCCAGGCATTATTCTCTCCACCTGCCAATTGAAGCGGCATGTCATAATCGGGAATATTCACCGACCCTCCGAACATCAGGTGTTCGAACAGATGGGCAAAGCCGGTATGCTCGGGATCTTCGTCGCGAGCTCCCACATTATATAATATATTAAGGGCAACCATCTGCGTACTCTCGTCCTGCGAATGTACCAGACGTAACCCATTTTCAAGAATATGCCTGTTGATTTTCATACGATTCAGTCAAGTATTGTCACCTTTGTTATCTTTACATCTTCTTCGGGACGGTCGCTGCGGTCTGTTTTCACCTGCTGGATTTTATCCACAATGTCCATACCTTTCACCACTTCGCCAAACACGGTATATTCGCCATCCAAATGCGGAGTACCACCCACCGTGGTGTAGGCTTCTATCTGTTCCGGAGTGAAATGAAATTCCGGTTGTTTAGCTGCCATTTCCTGTGCCTCTGCAAACAACTTTTCCTGCAAATCATAAAGACCGTTTTCGTCATTTGCTTTTCGCATCTTATAAATTTCCTTCATGTGTTTCTGTGCCAGCGTATTGAAAATAACATTAATCTTATTCTCATTCATCTGGCTTTCCATACCCAGCAAGGTAGAGTCATTGAACACCTTACCTGTCACGATATAGAACTGACAACCGGAAGATTCTTTCTTCGGGTTCACATTATCTCCCTGACGGGCAGCGGACAGGGCACCTTTCTTATGGAAATATTTAGGATATACAAATTCAGCGGGAACAGTATAACCTACATCTCCCGTACCCAGCATTTTTCCTTTCGGTGCATTCTTTGAGTCCGGGTCACCAGCCTGAATCATAAAATCTTTGATAACACGATGAAACAGTGTGCCTTCATAAACACCGTCCTTCACCAGTTTGATAAAATTATCACGATGTTTCGGTGTCTCATTATATAGTTTCACCTCGATATCTCCTACAGTTGTCTCAATCTTTACCAACGTTTCTTTATCCATGTCTCCTCCTTTTTTTGTTCCGGTTTTGCAGGCAGTAAGTCCGCAAAACGATATGGTTAATATTATCAATAGAATCTTTTTCATAACACTTTTATTTAATTTAAGTTTGCAAATATACCACTTTCGCCTAAATCCTCTTACCTTTGTGACTTAAAAGAATCAAAACCTGACATGATGAGCTCCATATTGATCGTTGAAGATGATATCACTTTTGGAATGATGCTAAAAACCTGGCTAGGCAAAAAGGGCTTTGAAGTATCATCAGTGAGTAATATTGCCCGCGCCCGAAAACATATCGAAAGCCAAAACGTCGATCTGATTTTATCAGACCTGCGACTACCCGACCACGAAGGTATCGATCTGCTGAAATGGATGAATGAACAAGGCATGGACATTCCTTTAATCATCATGACTGGCTATGCGGATATACAATCCGCCGTACAGGCAATGAAACTGGGAGCACGTGATTATATAGCCAAACCGGTAAATCCGGAAGAATTACTGAAGAAAATTTCTGAATGTCTGCAGTCTGAAAAGAGTCCTGCTACTCATAACGTTGCTAAATCTTCTTCTAAAAAAGGTGCTTCTACTTCATCTAAAGATTCAACAGAAAATCATCGTGCTTATCTGGAAGGAGAAAGTGATGCAGCCAAACAACTCTACAATTATGTAGGTCTGGTAGCTCCGACCAATATGTCCGTACTTATCAACGGTTCCAGCGGAACAGGAAAAGAGTATGTGGCGCACCGTATTCATCAACTTAGCAAACGAAACGATAAACCGTTTATTGCCGTAGATTGTGGTTCTATCCCCAAAGAACTGGCTGCTTCCGAATTTTTCGGTCATGTGAAAGGTTCGTTTACAGGTGCTCTGACAGATAAAACGGGGGCTTTCGTTGCAGCCAACGGTGGTACTATCTTTCTGGATGAGATCGGAAACCTTAGTTATGAAGTGCAGATACAACTGCTTCGTGCCTTGCAAGAGAGAAAAATACGTCCGGTAGGTTCTACACAGGAGATATCGGTAGATATTCGTCTGGTATCTGCCACCAATGAGAATCTGGAACAAGCCATTGAAAAAGGTACTTTCCGTGAAGACCTTTATCATCGTATCAATGAATTTACCCTCCGTATGCCCGATCTGAAAGAACGGAAAGAAGATATTCTGCTCTTTGCCAATTTCTTCCTCGATCAGGCAAACAAGGAACTGGATAAACACCTGATTGGTTTCGATGCAAAAGCATCGCAAGCTTTAATGAATTATCATTGGCCGGGAAACTTGCGCCAAATGAAGAACATCGTCAAAAGAGCAACTTTATTGGCACAAAGCAGTTTCATTACTTTATTGGAATTGGGGACCGAGCTTTTAGAAACTCCTGCATCCAGCAATACGAGCATTGCATTACGCAATGAAGAGACTGAAAAAGAGCATATTTTGGAGGCGCTACGCCAAACAGGAAACAATAAGAGTAAAGCAGCGCAATTACTGAATATTGATCGAAAGACTTTATATAATAAATTGAAATTATACAATATTGATTTGTAACAAGTTACGTTCTTGCATTTTCTCAAGTATTCTCATGCCTATGAGAAAATTTTCTCAATGCGATGAGAAAAAGTTCTCATTACTATGAGTATTTATTCTCATCACGGTGAGAAATGATTCCTTTTTGTAGTGCTCGAACTTATCTTTAACCGAATCTATCGCATTACCAGATATTATTAATTTTAATGCATATTCCATAGAATAAAATGACCCCCATGAATAAAAAAACATTATTACCCCTTGCATTTGTGCCACTCGCAGTAACCAATCTGCAAGCACAAAGCAATATGCAAATAGAACGCGCGGACAAACGTCCGAATATCATTCTCTTTATGGTAGACGATATGGGATGGCAGGATACTTCACTCCCATTCTGGACACAGAAGACACACTATAACGAATTGTACGAGACTCCCAATATGGAGCGGTTAGCCAAACAGGGAATGATGTTTACTCAAGCGTATGCCAACAGTATCAGTTCTCCTACCCGGTGCAGCCTCATCACCGGAACCAACGCCGCACGTCACCGAGTAACTAACTGGACGCTGCAAAAGAATACAATGACAGACCGTAAAGATAGCATTCTGGCAGTCCCTGACTGGAATTACAATGGAGTAAGTCAAGTGTCCGGCACTAATCATACTTTCGTAGGAACCTCCTTCATGCAACTGCTAAAGAACAGCGGTTATCATACTATACATTGTGGAAAAGCCCATTTCGGAGCGATAGATACTCCAGGGGAAGATCCGCATCATTGGGGATTCGAGGTAAATATTGCCGGACATGCGGCCGGTGGACTTGCCAGTTACCTGGGAGAAGAGAACTACGGACATACCAAAGATGGGAAAGCGGTATCACTGATGTCTGTTCCCGGATTAGAGAAATATTGGGGAACGGAAACCTTTGTAACTGAAGCATTGACGTTGGAAGCCATTAAAGCACTGGATAAAGCGAAAAAGTATAATCAGCCTTTCTATTTGTATATGTCGCAATATGCCATCCACATTCCTTTGAACAAAGATATGCGCTTCTATGAGAAGTACAAGAAAAAAGGAATGACAGACCATGAAGCTGCTTATGCCACACTGATTGAAGGAATGGATAAAAGTTTAGGTGATTTAATGAACTGGCTGGAAAAGAATGGAGAAGCCAACAACACTATTATCATTTTTATGAGTGATAACGGAGGACTTGCATCCGAATCCGGATGGCGTGACGGCAAGCTGCATACACAGAATTATCCATTGAACAGTGGTAAAGGTTCTACTTATGAAGGCGGTATCCGCGAACCGATGATTGTCAGTTGGCCGGGAGTAGTAGCTCCGGGAAGCAAATGCAACAACTACTTGTTGATAGAAGACTTCTACCCTACTATTCTTGAAATGGCAGGTGTCAAGAACTACCAGACAGTTCAACCGATAGACGGTATCAGTTTCATCCCTCTGCTGAAACAGACAGGCAACCCAGCTAAGGGTCGGAGTCTTTTCTGGAATATGCCTAACAACTGGGGAAATGACGGTCCCGGAATCAACTTTAATTGTGCCGTTCGAAACGGTGACTGGAAATTGATTTATTACTATGTAACAGGAAAGAAAGAGTTATTCAACATACCTGATGATATAGGGGAAAGCAACGACCTTAGTGCACAGCATCCGGACATCGTGAAGAAACTTTCTAAAGAGCTGGGCAACTTTCTAAGAAAAGTAGATGCACAACGACCGACTTTCAAAGCGACAGGTAAACCTTGTCCCTGGCCGGATGAAATTAAGTAAATAGATTACCTAAATAAAAGAACTGTGGCGGGGAGTGTGGAATAATTCCACACTCCCCGCCACAGTTTCCACACACTCCACACATACTTCCCCACTATCCTAATTGGCATTATCTTCCTCATTCCCTTATTTATCAATTACTTATCATACATTATCTAATTTTGGCACGCACTTTGATCTTTAATTAGACGTTAGCGAAAAGCAATAACCGATTCCTTAACACAAAGGTAGAGAATTGAAAACATATGTCTAATAATCATTAAAGCAAACGATTATGAAAAAATTAGTATTAGTAGTAGCAATGTTTATGTTTGTTTGTGGTGGTTCATTCCTTGTAAAGGCTCAGAGTTCTGCAGAAGCTGTGACAGCCCCGACAGAAATCAATGCAACAGTTGTCAATGATACAGTAGTAAAAGATACTGTAACTAAAGAAGACGCGCCTGCAAAGGCATCACTGGTTGCACTCGCCGCCAATGTCAATGATACAGTTGTCACAGACACTACATCAAAAGACAAACCGGCTGAGCCTGTCAAGGAATAACCTTGCCAACAACATGCAGGACATAGTCTGCCGAAGAATAGTAAGCACACTACAAAAAAAGCCATCCCTACTTTCGTCTATTCCGGGGATGGCTTTTTTATTATCCTATCTTCTTACAATCATTCTGTAGGAGTACTTGTTTCCAATATCGGATCTGTTTTCCAACTTGAAACAATATTTGCCGCCTCTGCTTCGAAGCTCTTTCCTGCCAAGGACACAAATGTCTTGGTATTACCATTTCCATTATTGAATAACCAATTAGCTACCATTCCATCCTTATCCTCACTCAACAACTTGCCGCTCTGCTCGGAGATCTGTTGATCCGACAAGGCTTTTGTCCAAATACGGGCATAACTGATAGCTCCGTTCAACCGGCGTTTACCATCAGACTGGCCGATGTAGAAATCAGAAGTAAGATTGATCTCTTTCAAATCATCCGGCGTACCGTTTGATAATTGAAGCGTTTCTCTGACACCATTTACATACAACGCAATCCGCTCGCTTCCGCTCTTACTATTATCCAATACCACAGCCACATCATACCATTTATTGGTTTCTATCTTAGTAGAGCCCTCATAGCGAATACTACCTTTATCATCTGCAGCAAGCTGAAGGAAACGTTCCTCATCATTGCTTCCTCCCTTATGCACGTCGACACGCAGCAGGAATTTCTTCTCTATACCCATCACCGTATTAATCCGGGCATTTCCATTGTCATTGCCATTCAACGACTCAATGTTGAAACGAGCCTCAAATGTGAGCGTACTCAAATTCTTTAGCGATTCATCTGCCGTACCATTATATTCAAACGGTACTTTAAAGTAATTACCGCTACCCAGGTTTGCCACTTTATCTGCCTGTACCACCGTTACGGTCAGACTTAATTCCTGTTCCGCTTCGTCTCTGACAAACACGGTAGTGATACCCGCTTTCTTACCTATTAAATTGAAACGAGTGTCATCCACCTGCTGAATAGCTACAATCTCTTCATTCTCTGCTGTCAGACTATAACCTCCGTTTCCTTTTTCTACCGTAATCATGATCTTATTGTTGACTCCCACTCTCGGTGTCAGATTGGAGACATCGATAGAAATCGGATTTACCGTCACCTGAACCACCGCCTGTTTTCCTTTATGGTCTGTAAAAGTCACTGTTGTATGTCCGTTCTTCAAACCTGTCAAAGTATAGAAAGGACGGAACTGATCTGTATTAACCATGCTGACAACCGTTTCATCCTCCACCTCATAAGACAATTCATCATTGCTGGAAAAGTTTCCCATGCTGACAATCAGTTGCTTTTCACCGGCAACTTCCAAGATCACCTCCGGTTCATTCACTTCCAATTCAAATACACCTACATTCACAGAAATATTGGCAACTACTCCTTCTCCATCCATTACTTCGACGGTAGTGGCCCCATTCTGTGAGCCACTTTTTACAGTTATCAATTCGCCGGAAACGGTAGCCGTTGCAATGGCAGTGTTGAAACTTCTCACGGTATAGTTTCCGTTTCCAACCACTACATTCACTTTGGCTTCCTCATTCTGCCCGATACGTATTACCGGTTTGTTCACAATCAACTCTATCAAGTCTTTAGCCACATCGTCGTCGTCATCGTCATCACAACCTGTAACGGCAAACGATAATACCGACAAAAGCAACAGACACATATATGTATAGATTCGTTTCATCTGATTTTCTTTTTAAAGTTATACATTCCTACCGGTTTACCATCCGGGATTTTGTTCAATGGTCGGTGTCTTCTGCAACTCACTCTGGCGAATCGGGAACAGATAATGCTGAATAGAGAACGTACGTTCTTCCACGCAGAAACGCTCCATTCTATATTTCACACCGTCAACCGTAATGGCCCCATTCTCATCCTGCACCGGACGCATTCCGTTAATCATTCGCTGGCAACGGGGCAATGCACCGTTATTGGCAGCCCAGTATTTCTGTGTACGTTTTGAATTGTCACTCCCGCTCGATTTCCAAAGGCTTTCCTTTGCTAGCTCTTCCTTACTGGTGGGTTCCAGATACAAGCGGCAAGTCCACGGACGTTTTCCTTCATAAAAAAGTTCCACGCGACGTTCGCGCTGAATGTATTCACGCATCAACTGTTGATTAGTCTTTACTTCCGGCGGCATCGGTTTCATAAAAGAACGTTCACGAACCGTATTCACCAATTTATAAGCTTCATCGATATCCTCGCCCAATTCATTACAAGCCTCTGCATAAATATAAATAAACTCCGGAAGACGCCAGATGGCGGGCGCATTGATACTGAAGTTACCGGATTTGTTCCATGACTCCTGTTGGAATTTACGTAAATAATAACCGGTAGTAGTTGCATTGGTAGCACCAATCTTATCGGAACCACTCGCCGTATTGATCGTTTTCGACTCGTTCTTATTATTACGGTAAGGAGCTCCGTGATAAATTACATCACGATAGAAACGCGGGTCACGAGTACCTTTCACATACGGATTAGTATCATCATAGCCACCTTTGCGGGCTTCTGCCGAATATACCGGATAGCCATAATCACCTACGATATATTCGTATTCATCCACTTGTTCCTGCACCGGTTGCTGGCGCGAACTTCCCTCACGGCTGGGCGGATAAATATCACCCTGCCATGCCTGATCCTTGCTCTTCGTCATAAAGAACACATACTCATTGGCAAAGGCATCCATATCATAAAACATATCCCACAAACGAGCATATACACGGCTGTCATTCAGATTACCGTCAGCCGGATCCTTGAAATCATTTGCATCATGTTTCGTATAGAGAGAATAACGCTTGGTTCCGCCGACTTCGAAATCCAGAACGGCTTTAGCCGCTTCTTTGGCTTTTCTCCAACGAGTAGCATCATAAGCATACTCATTTTCAAACACACGACGCAAGTTGTATCCATATTGAGAAGCACCGTTCCACAACGGAGTAGCCGCTACCCAGCGAACAAAAGAAATCAATCCCAGACAGGCTCCCTTATCCACACGCCCAAAATTCTCGGAAGTTTTCACATATTTATTAGGAACCATGCCATAAGCAGTTTGCGCATCCGTCACAATCTTTTCAACCATCGAATGAACAGATTCTTTCTTGAAGTCCATATTATCTCCGGCATTAATCACACGGTCAATATAAGGAGCTTCGCCATACATACGCAATAACAGCATGTGGAAATAACCACGCATGAAATACATCTCACCGATACGGTTGCGAAGATCACCATCCTGCTGTGGGTTGTCGGGCGTGTTATACTTCTGTACATTTTCTATAATCAGGTTCGCTTTACGGATTCCTTCATAAAGAGCTTCCCAATATTGCCCTACACTACCGGGCAAAGAATTCGGGTTCCAGGCACCGTTATTGAAGTTATTCGTAATGTTTCCCTCTACGTTGGTTCCTTCACATTCGTCCGTAATGGCACTGTTGCTGAAGTGCTCGAAGAACACCAGCGGACGGTCTGCTTTCTTTGCAGCCGCGTATACGTCGGAAACCAGTCCGTTCACTTTTTCGTAACGGGCAAAAACGTCCGCTTCCGTAATATTATCATCATCGTCCCGATCCAGGTAATCGCTACATGAAGTAAAGACCAACGGCAGGACCAATAAAGCAATTGCTGAAAATCTATATAACTTTTTCATATTTCTATCTTATTTAGAATGTTATATCAATACCAAAATTGAATACCTTTTGAATAGGATACCAGGAAGCTCCGTCTCCGGATTTCGTTTCCGGATCTATATCCACATCACCCAGTTTATCAAAAGTCAACAGATTCAGACCTTGCACATAGATACGTGCCTGTTGCACATGGAATTTACGTAATAATTTGGGTGATACATTGTAACCAATTTCCACATTCTTAAGACGCAGGTAGGAAGCATCATACAAAAACAAACTACTGTTTCCATTCTTGTTGTTATCATGTGTTCCATAATGCAATGCCGGATATTTGGCAGTAGCAGCCGTTTCCGGTGTCCAACGGTCCAGATGCATTTTCTTCACACGTCCGATCTTATCTTGTTCAAATTGCGGGAAGTCAAATACAGCAGCCCCATTCAACAGAATAGATGATTTTGTCGCACCTTGCAATAATACACTAAAATCAAAGTTCTTATACTGGAAACCGAAAGGAATACCGAACATCAGTTCCGGACTACGCGGATTTCCCATTGCTGTACGGTCTTCATCATCAATCACTCCGTTACGATCCAAATCCTTATAAACAACATCTCCCGGAATTAATTGTCCCCACGGCTGATAACCGATCTTGTTCAAGCGGTCAGCCTCTTCCTGATCGGCTACAAAATGATCGAACACATAGACGAAGTTTTCGTATAAACGTTTACCGGTTTCTTTACGCCAGGAGTTCTTGCGGGCAACTTCCGCTTTATATTCCAAACGGTTGCGGGAGAAAGTCAGGTTCGGACGAATATAGTAACGGAAATCCTTTCCAATCTTATCATTCCAGCTCAATTCGATATCCACACCGCGGTTGCTTACTTCACCCAGATTCTGTAAAGCTGCATCTTTACCTACAATATCCGGATATCCCATGATACCGTCACTATTCATATCTGTAATAATGTCAAAACGATATTCATAAAATGCATCTATCGTCAATGCCAAACGTTGGTTCAGGGTAGTAAAGTCGATACCGACATTCAGTTTACGGGCTTTCTCCCAAGTCAGATTCGCATTAGCCAGATTACCTTCGGAAGTACCGCCTACATTCGTACCAAAGTTATTACCGAAATCATAACCGCTGCCACCACCGTAGAAAGCCAGATATGGGAAACGGCTGCTAACGTTGTCACTACCTACCAAACCATAGGAGGCTCTTACTTTCAGGAAGTCAATCCAGGAAGCCTTTTTCATAAATTCCTCTTCAGAGACTACCCAACCGATTGAACCAGCTGGGAAGAACCCGTAACGTTTGCCCGGAGCGAAGTTTTCGGAACCATTGTAACCGAAGTTAAATTCCATCAGATACTTCTGATTATAATAATAAGCAAAGCGTCCGGTGATACCCTGGCTATGATAAGCCAGTTCATTGTTAACAGTACGGTTACCACGGTTTGCCAATAACATGGCGGTCACTTCGTGGCGGTTGCTAAACAAACGGTTGTAATCCAAACGTGCCTGTATATAAGTACGTCCGTCAGAAGCGTTATGACTGAATCCGTTGCCAATAGTCTGGTCAATATCATATTTGTTACCCGTTTTGTAAGCACCCGTATAGTGTCCGCCTGCCATATAAGCATCCGAACCTTCGATCGGCATAAACGTCGCATATTTCGGATATTCACGATAACCGTCTTTGTAAGTATCCAGTTTACGATTAATCCAGCGTCCTTCAGAAGCATCATAAGAGAACATCACTTCCGCTTTTAATCCTTTCGTCAGAAATTCCATATCCAGATTCATGGCAAAACTACCATTCAGATACGTGTTCTTTTCATTCAGATAACCGGTACGGCTCAATTCACCCAGAAGATTGTAACGGTAGATATTGTCACCATAAAGCATTCCACGAGGATTTTGCTGAATGTATTCCTCATTCTGCGGATGCGCATTTTCTTCCACCAGGATGGGCAGATATGGAGGCTGGGTAGCACAGATGGTCATCAGGCGACCGGCTGTTGTACCCGGTGCATTACGGTCGGTAATACGGGCCCCCAAATCCAAACGGGTACTCAAATAACGATTAATGTTGATATCGATGTTCGAACGGAAGTTGTAACGGGTGAACTTGGTTTGCGAGTCATATTCACCGGCATTCGAATATTTGTAGTTACCGCCTTGTGAAAAGTAATTGGCCAATACATAATAACGTACCTTGTCCGTACCTCCACGAATGGAGAGGCTGACATCTTCCTGCAAACCGGGTTTGAAGGCAAAATCATAATAATCCCAGTCATATCCCAAACCATCGGAGTTGTCTCCTTTCGCACGGCGGAAATTGTCAATCGCCTGTTGAGAGAAAAGGTTCAAACTGCTGATGTCTGCGCCCGTCATCTTGGCATCGTTCAATCTGGCTTCATTATATAAAGTTGCATAATCGGCAGAGCCTAAATATTCGGGGAAACCGATCGGCTGGTTAATACCGATAGAGGCTTTCAGGTTCACGGTTGCCTTTTCCGCTGCCTTACCACGTTTGGTAGTAATAACGATTACACCATTTGCACCACGGATACCATAAGCGGCAGTGGCGGAAGCATCTTTCAGGATAGTGAATGTTTCAATTTCATCCGGTGCGAGGTAACTCATGTCACGTTCGATTCCATCGACAATGACAATGGCACTCTGGTTACCGTAAGTTGCCTTACCACGGATAAACAATTCACTTTGATCCACACCCGGTTCACCACCCGCATACTGGTTTACAATCAACCCCGGCAGACGTCCGGCAAGCGCATTGTTGATATTGGCAGTAGGACTTTGCGTCAGATCTTTTGTCGTGATGGTAGCAACAGAACCGATCATCGTTTCTTTACGTTGTTTGGTATAACCTACCACAACCACTTCCTGCAAGGCTTTCGTATCTTCCTGTAGTAAGACAGTCAGTTCCTTCTTTGCACCGGGAACAATTTCCTGTGGCTGGTAACCCAGGTAAGAAAACACCAACGGAGCTTCCGCATAAGGCAGTTTCAATGTAAACTTACCATCCATATCTGTAATCGTACCTGCATTGGCCACCCCTTTCACGACAACAGACACACCGATCAACGGGTCATTTGTCGTCTTGTCCAATACCGTACCCGACACTGTTATTTTATGGTTTTGTGTGGTCTGCACCTTTGCCGTTCTTCCCGTTTGCGCCACACCCTGCAAAGGTATACCTGCAAGAAGAGTGCAAGAAACAGCCACCAGACAAATATTTCTTTTTATATGTATCATCTTTCTTTTCGATTTTCTATGTGTAATAAATCAATCTTATTCCTCTGCTTTCTTACCGAAATCCGGTCCGACCCAGTTGGCCTTTTCCGTTGCTTTACCTTGCACCCAGTCTTCATAACGGGCACGGATTTCAATCATTGTTGCTCCCGGGACTTCCGCATTCAAGGAAATTGTCAGGCGATCTTCCCTGTTGTCACGATTACCGAAGGTCGGTGCTTTTGCCCAATCGTACTCCCACACATAATAGCCTTCGGGATGAGCCAACGTCCAAAGCACATCAGAACAGCTGCGCAATGCAGCGATAAACTTATTCTTGGTCTTTTCCGGATAAAGGCTGTTAGTCGGCTGTTTCACCATATCCAGGAAGTAACGGACAAATATTCCACGGAATAAAAGATTATCTCCCGAATTTCCTTCACCACTGAATACCGGATAGTTGGAATCCATCTTCTTATTCACCTGGTAAGAGCCGAAAGCAACCGCATTACGAAGATATTCATCCTCACCGGTAGCGTTGTACAGCTCCAGGGCAGCCGCCATAAATGTTCCCTGATTATAAGACAAGGCTACTTTATCAGGATCTCCCGGTGTTCCGTCATCTTTAATACTAAGATTATCATATACCTGTCCGGTGGAAATATCACACAGATAAGCCGTCATCCAGTTGTATACCTCTTTGGCGAAGTTCAGGTAATAAGCAGCCTGCTCTTCCCAGCCATCTTTAGCCTCCTTAACGGTAAGTTGATACAATTTCATAGCCAGAAGGCAACCGGGACCATTGGAACAAGACATACGTGAAGCCGGCGCATCCGTTTTCCATGCCATTCCTCCTACCCCTTTATAGTCATTCTTCGCTCCCTTGATATGGTTCCACATCTTCATCAACGCACTGTAGTAATCCTGATCGCCAGTCAATTCATAAACCCGCAGACAAGACAGTGCCATCCATTCCATATCATCATAGAAGTTATTCCAGAAGTCTTTGCCACCATAACCGCAATGTTCATTCCAGTCATCAAAAGCCGGCAGGAAAGGTTTCATGATGTTTTCATACAAATGAGCTTGATATTCGGGATTGTTTGCGTGACGGATATAAGCATCGATCACGATGTCCAATGCATGTCCCTGCGACCATCCGCCGCTACCGCCCGTGCTTGCCGGTTCTCCGGTTTCCGGTGTATTCGGTTTTTCCCAGTAAATGCTTCCGCAAAAGGTATCCCGTCCGCTGGCATTCTCATAGAAATATTTGATATAAGTTCCCGTACTTTTGTCGGCTGCATCTGTCCAGTTCACATCCGACACATATTCACCGGATGAATTACCTTTGTAGATGTCTCCCAGATCGCCGTCGTCACAAGCTGTAAATATTGCCAGTGCACCGCTTAACAACAAAGCTCTTTTTGATAATGATACTATATAGTTCTTCATATTATTATTCAGTTTTAATCTTCATTCGTTTCCGAAGCTACCCAACGGTGGGTGTACGTTCCAAACTCTGCATTGAAATAGAGGGTTACATCGGTTTTCACCGTAGCATAATAGACATTTCCCTGCTTTTCGCCCCATTGCAGTAATTCGTCGCAGAAACGGAAACTGTAATCCCATGGATCTGTGCCCAATGCCAGTTGATATAAATTATAATAGCTGTTGTCGGTAGTCAGATTCGGTTGCCCTTTATCTTTCTCCTTATGTCCCCAACGGTAGGTTGTTCCGTTGATTTCCATCTTAAAGCTATGACGGGTTTCACCGCTTCCTGCCCAACTTTCCGTTTGTTTCCGGGCAGTATAATTCTTCACACCCCATTTGCCATATCCCAGATAGTTGAAATCCTGTCTATACCCACCCGAATGGTTATAAAGATATACAGCTCCTATTTCATCGTAACTGATCGTTTGTTCACCCATATTGATGGTAATCCGGTAGATGCCTGATTGAGGAACCGTAACTGTATAGTCTTCACCATCATTACGCTCACGCAACACTCCGTTGTCGTCTACATAATAATAGCATTTGCGACCTTCTACAGTAGACATAAATATAAATGGCTGGTCGGCTTTCAATTGAGTGAAAGTCTGATAGATTCCTTCATTCTGACGGAGCATTTGTTGTGCTTCCGCTTCATCACCATCATCTTCCGTACCCACGCCAGTGATATAAACCGGCTCGTTTTCAGAAGGCATATCATCAATGCCGTCCATCATAAAAATTACGAAATAACCTTCCAGACTACTAAGAGCCTGATCCAATCCGCAATAAGCACGCACCTTCCAACGCAGTGTGCCGTTGGTATTGCAACGGAATTTAGCCAGTTTACCTATTGTGTTTGCCTGATAATGGGTTAAAGTCAACTGTGATTCCAAACCGTTATTGTCAGAAAAGATCGTTTCTACCGGTTTGGTAAAGTCTCCCCCGATCGTATCAATCAATACTTCATAACGATATACTGTATTTCCGTGTTTCTCGGTAGGCGTCCATTTCAGAACAATATCCGTCAACGAAGCACCCGAAAGTACTACTCGCTCGCCACTAGCCATTGCATCCATTGTTCTAACAGGTTCAGGCGGAACAATCGGTTCATAATCATCCGGATCAAATCCCGGATTCAGTTTATTGTCACAAGCCGTCAGTCCGATAAGAAAAAACAGCAGGGCAAATTTGATTAGTTTTTTTGTTATCATATTGTTTCTCATATTATTATATTCCTAGTTTTAGTATGAATGAGGACATTCAATTGGTTCAAAGCGGCTCTTATCTCCATTATAAGTTGCAGGAAGTTCCGCTCCCCAGGCAGGTTTATTTTCGCTTATATTCTGCAAACAAACTTGCGCATCCAATCCGCTGCCGCCATTTCCCCAATTTTCAAAAACTGTAGTACCTCCGACACCTTTCGAGAATACCCAATATCCCATCAAGTCAGAGTGTTCTTCTGCATTAAGGATTTTGCACATATTCGCTTTAATTTCACTTTCGTCCAACGCTCTCTTCCACATCCGTGCCTGATAAACTTTGCAATATCCTACCCGATATGAATCTCCGGAACGTCCAATCAACAGTGCTTTATCATTTCCACCTACATCTGTCAGATTGAGAGATGAATTAGGGGCACAATCCTCATAAGAGTTATCTGCAGGAGTCAACGTTTCTCTCACCCCGTTTATATACATTTTATAAGCCTCTTTAGTACTTGATTTCGTTCCATCATATACAATGGCTATATGATACCATTTACCCGGAGTCTTACGTCCACCTTCCGAATCATCGCAATAAATAGTTTGCTGACTACGGAAACGGGGATCACTCTTACCATTAATTTTAGTGGCTATTTCAAAACGCGGATTCACATCCTTAGCTTCTGCACGAAGCAGGAATACACTTTCCAAACCTATAAACGATTGCATAGAACGAGTATAAGTCGGGTAGAACACAACCTCAAAAGTAAGCTGATTCATACTTTTCACCTCTGAATGTGATTCGGCATACTTTTTAATATCAATTTTAAAGCATACGTCATATTCCATACGATAACATACCGGATTCACATAAACTGGTAACGTCAATTTCTGACCTGCCGCATCAGACAGTTCCAGTGTGGTAGTCCCGAGCTTCTTTCCTGTTAGTTTTAACTTGGTAGCCCCGTCTTCCGTAATCAATTCTGCGGTTTTCAAATAGGTTTTATTATCATCTGTGAGTTGTGCCAACTTATAATCACCATTTCCTCTGGTAATAGCTATTTCTGTAGATGCCTCATAACCACCGATGATTAAAGAAGTTGCTTCATTTTCCAGTTTAAGGTTATATGGATTCACTTTCACCGAAATCTCCTCCACAGAACCTTTCTGGTCTGTCACAATCACTTTCACATCACCTCTAGCTTTGGGTTTCAAGGTAATCAGGTTCTCTTTTTCAGTAGCTTCCACAATCGTTGCATCCGTAGTAGGCTCGCCGTCTCCCACCTGATAAGTGAAACTATATCCGCCATTACCTCTCTCAATAGAGATATATTGAGATTCGGCATCCGGTTCGGCAAAAGTGGCTTCATCACTTTTCAGTGTCAGATCCACGATGTTCACTACCACAGGAATAGTGATTGTCTTACCTTTCTTATCTGTTATCGTAATATTTACCGGATCGGCTCCAGTCTCGAACTTGGCAGTCAACGGAATAACTTGTCCGGATAGTTCACCCACTTCCAAAAACTTATCAGCACCTTCCGGTATGGAAATCTGATAATCTCCGTTACCGGTCAAAATCTTCACCAGTCTCTTTTCACCGATAAAAAGGTCAAAACCTTCTTCCGGTGCATCTACCGTCAAATCCCAGAGTTTTGCTACCCGAACCAGCACTCTAGCCACTTTCTTACGTCCATCTACTATTAATATAGTGGTTTCCGTACGGTTATTTTCTTCCAACTGGCTATTTTCGGTAGCTTTAATAGTCACCTTATTACCATTGATTGTAGCCGTCGCCACGTTTTCATCAAATGGCTTCACATAATAATCGCCATTACCGGAGGTGATACTCACCGTAATTTCGTCTCCTTGTAGTAGTGTCACCGAATTATTATCGACAACCAGATCTGTTGCCGGTTTCACTTCCTGTTCTTCTTTATCATCACTGCACGAACCCATAAAAAATGGAATGGTCAATGCTGAAAGAAATAAAAAACTAAGTTTCCTTTTCATTAGATTAAAGATTAATAAATTAATACTTTTCAAGTTTATCTACTTAAAAACTTCGATGAGACAAAGATAAAATCACTAAACTCTACCAAAAGAAAATTAACTATCCTTTTTTACCTTTTGGCACGGATATTTACTATATTAACACGGATATTTACTTCTTCTTTTTCTTTAAAAATTCCCGCCACAGGCTACTGCTGAACCTCTTCCAAATGTTTCATCCGAAACTCTTTTGGCGTGCACTCATACTTTTCACGGAACACCTTAAAGAAAGTAACTTTGTTCGAGAATCCCGAATCGAATACAATTTCATCAATCGTCTTTTTAGTGGTCAGCAATAAATCTTTCGCTATGTGCAAACGACATTCCTTAATCAGATCGGTCGGGCTATCCTCTCCTATCTCTTCCATCTTCCGATAAAGACTCCGGGGACTGATTGCCAGTCGATCGGCGATATAACGCGGAGTCAAATCTTTGTTCGTTATATTATCATTGATAATCTTCAAAACCGACTGAAGGAACTTCTTCGACTCTTTATGCGTCAACTTCCCGTCCGACTTTTCAAAAGAACTGATCGGCGAACTGAAATAATTTTTCAACACCTCTTTCCGTTCTATCACCTGACAGACAGAGATACGAAGATACTCCGCACTAAACGGTTTTGTGATATACATTTCCGCACCGGCAGAAAGGGCTTCCATCTGTTGTTCCATCTCGTGTCGTCCGGAAACCACAATAATAGGAATATGCGCCGTCTCTTTCACCGATTTAATCCGCCTGGTCAGTTCAATGCCACCCATTCCCGGCATCATGACATCACAGATAATCACATTCGGATAAACCTCATTCATCACCTGATCCAGCCGTTCGGGATCTTGCAAGGTTACCACATTGAAGTCAGCCGAGAAGATTTCTCCAATAAACCATAGCATTTCGATTTCATCATCGACAACCAAAAGCGTAGGACGCATCTTATCAAACTCATACTGGGGAAGTTTCAATATCGGTTGAGTATCTATCTTGGGGATATATTCCGCCATCAGTCGTTTGGTTTCCGACACTCCGGTAGTCAGCTCCATGACCGGCAAGGTTAATGTAAACATCACCCATCCGTCAGAAGTGTTTTCCACTTTCAATGTACCATTCAGCAACTTAGCCATATTATAAGAAATAGCCAGCCCCAGGCCATTCCGTGAAAAGTTCTTTTCATCCTGATTCTCGAAATTATCCAAAATGGCATACCGATTAAAAATATACTGAAAATCCTTTTCCTTGATGGTACTTCCTTCATTTGCTACACGAAGAGCCAGCATATTTTCCCGGCTCGTATCCACTTCAATCTTGAGACTCTGTCCGTCGGGAGTATATTTAAAGGCATTAGAAATCAGATTAATAATGATCGTATTCAGGAATCCTTTGTCCGAGTTCCACATCACCTGCTCGGGTATCTTGCTCAAGAAAGTGATGTTTCTGGATTTAGCCATTTCAACAAACGTTTTGGCTATTCCTTTCACAATGGAAGACACATTCAATGATTCAACCCGCACTTCCCTGTTTCCCGTTTCAATCCGACGGAATTCGATCAACTCATGAATCAGGTTGTTGAGACGCTCCGCATTCGTCTGAATCATCTGTACGTAGTCCACGACAAATTTACTAAGTCCCTTCGATGAAAGGATCCGTCCGCAAGGACCATAAATCAAAGTCAGCGGAGTACAAAATTCATGTGCGATATTAGTAAAGAAACGAAGTTTGGACTCAAAGACATTCTTTTGATGGCGTTTCTCTATCTCGTTCAGCAATTCCTGCTTTTTACGTTTGGAGCGCAGGATAAAGGAACGTATCAGCAAGGCTGCCAGTAAAAGCAGACACAGGGCATAAATCAAATAAGCCCACCAGGAAGCATACCACGGATCACCTATACGAATCACCAGAGAATAGACATCACTCTCTTTATCAAAGACACTATTGTAATATTTCACCAGTAAGGTATATTCGCCGGGAGCCATATTCGTAAAAGAGACTCCGCTTTCCGAACCATTGTTTACCCATTGGTCACTCAATCCTTTTAGTTTATAGAAATAGGTACAGTTATTACCATTCAGATAATCCACAGAGGCAAATGAAACAGAAAAGAAATTCTGGTCATACTGCAAATTCAAGACTTCAGTTTCTTTTTTCCGGGTGAGAAATTCGCCCAGATTGTATTGTTCACCGAAGATAGACAGCTTATCAAAATAAACAGGAGGCATATAAAGCTGCTCCGGACGGCCATCCGCCCGGATAGCCACGACTCCATTAATTCCGCCAAAGAACAGAGTACCAGTCCGGGAATCCCGAAAACCGGCACCGTCACTAAACTCTACCACTTTTAAACCATCTCCAAAGCCATACGAACGAAAGACATTCCGTTTCGTATCGAAATTGATTAATCCGAGATTGGTGCTCAACCAGAAGTTGTCGGACGAGTTTCTAAGAATTGCATGAATGGTATTATTCAGGAAACCATTCTTGGCATTGAAGAGCTGATAAGAAGTTTCCGAAGTGTACTTTATCAATCCGTAGCTCGTTCCAAAAAGATGGTTATTGCTGCTGTCTTTATTGATGGCGAGAATATTATTCAGGGTCATGTTTTCGTATTTATGAGTAGACACCGGTTCCAGGCCGTTCGTCGTTTCGTTATAACGGAACACTCCATATCCTTTATTACCAAACAACAAGTTGGCTTCATTCTCCGCATAAATAGTAAAGAAATAGTTCGATCCCAGTTCACCGTCATTGATGACGTAACGTTGCGCATCCACAATCACCGGATTGTCCGGTGTTCCGGCAATACGAGCCTTCACCACTCCCATGCCGACACTCGCCAGCCACAGTTCGGAATCTGCTGTTTCGTAAATGTCATGGATGTATTTGAAATCTTCGTTACCGATCCGTATTGGTATACTCTTGATACGTTTTTCCCGATATGAATAATAAGTTAATCCTTCTTCGTCTCCTATCCAAAGCAAATTCCGGTGGCTCTTGGCAAAACAATAAACGGCATTACTACTCAAAGCACTATTAGAGGTAGTCAACACCTCCGCCCGACAGTCGGAGATGTTTTTATCGAATTCGTAATCATAGATTTTAAGAATTCCGTTTCCTTTGGTTCCCACCCAGAAAGTACGTTCATCATCAAGATAGATGGCACGCACGGGGCGTTCTATTTTCTCGGTATAATTGCTAAGCACCATTGATTTGATAGAATAAAGCGGGTTCGAATAAAGATAAACACCCTGCCCGTCGGTACCAATCCAAACAACATCCTGAAAACGGTCTTTCTTGAGACAGAATACACCGCTGTTGATAGGTAACGACTGAATTTGATAATGATTCGTCTCCTTCTGTTTCTCCAACAGCAGAATACCATCCATCAAAAAGCCCACAAAATAGCTGTTATGATAATGAACGATGGAAGAAATTTTACCACGTTCCTGTATTTCTTTACCTAGATTGGCAATAAACTCATTCTTCTGGGTCGGAATATGGAAAGCATAGAAATTAAATTCCTTGTCTATGTAATAAAGAGATTGCTCGTCATTGAAACAATAAATCAAGGAAGTCTGATAAATCAGGTTCGTTTTCTGGGGTAACAGGGTGATATCTCCCGATGCGGCTTCCTGCTGTATATGATAACAGCGGTTATATCCTTTCATGACTACCCACATCCGGTTGTTACCGTCGATAAAGAAGTTTACGATATCGGAAATCGGGATTCCCGTGATATTGATTTTCTTGAAGACTCCTTCTTTTTTATGATAATAATAAATGCAGTTACTATCCTGGATAATGAACAGATTACCATGACTATCTTTATTCATAAAGAAGAGTTTCTGAAATTCATTATAGTGAGTGATTGTATTGGTTTTCCGGTTCAAACGGTTCAGCCCATAGTAGGTTTGAATCCAGTAAACATCTTCGCCCGTATACACAATATTGTCAATCAGATTACCAGATAAGTAATCCTCCTTGTCACGAGTCTTAAATTCCTCAATCTCCTGTCCATCATAAATATTCAGCCCGTCGCAGGTCCCGATCCACATCAATCCACGCTCATCCTGGCACAGAGATGTAATCGAACTATTAGACATATACTCTTTATCTGCAACTTGCTTCAAATTATAAGCATAAGCGTTATCTATCAACAGATTAAGAAAAAAGAATAGAATAAAAACCAACTGTTTTCCCATAGTGTATTATTCTTAGATTTGCTATATGACAAAGGTAAACAAAAAAACATTCCGAGCTTTTTTTTGGCCGGAATATAAGTAAAGCTCCGTGCCAGAGTAGTTAATTTCAGCGACAAGAAACGATTTAGCCCCTCTATTACTAGAAGCACATTCCTTTTCTCCCTATTTTCGTCGTAGAAATTATTTTCAAATCTATAAATTCATTTGTTCATGAAAACACATTTTTCATTTAAACACTTGCTATTTCTTGGAGGTGCCGTGTTGTACAGCCTGCAATCTTCTGCCGTTAAGAATCCGGTAGACTATGTCAGCACACTGGTAGGCACTCAGTCCAAGTTTGAACTGTCTACCGGAAACACGTATCCGGCTACGGCATTGCCGTGGGGAATGAATTTCTGGACACCTCAGACCGGTAAAATGGGAGACGGTTGGGCGTACACGTATGATGCCGACAAAATCCGGGGATTCAAACAAACACATCAGCCCAGTCCCTGGATGAACGACTACGGGCAGTTTGCCATCATGCCTATCACCGGCGGACTGGTATTCGACCAAGACCGACGTGCCAGTTGGTTCTCTCACAAAGCGGAAGTTGCCAAACCTTATTATTATAAGGTATACCTTGCCGACCATGATGTAACAACCGAGCTTGCTCCTACGGAGCGTGCCGTCATGTTCCGTTTCACGTATCCGGAGACAAAGAATGCCTACGTGATTGTAGACGCTTTCGACAAAGGTTCTTATGTGAAAGTGATTCCGGAAGAAAACAAGATTATCGGCTATTCAACCAAGAATAGCGGCGGTGTGCCGGAAAACTTCAAAAACTATTTCGTGATTCAATTCGACAAACCGTTCACATTCGTTTCCACAGTTTTCGAAAACAACATTCTTCCGAATGAAACAGAAGCAAAAGGAAACCACACAGGGGCCGTGATCGGATTCGCCACGAAAAAGGGAGAAATCGTACACGCACGTGTTGCTTCCTCCTTTATCAGCCCCGAACAGGCGGAGTTGAATCTCAAAGAGCTTGGCAAAAACAGTTTCGACCAACTGGTAGCGAACGGAAGAGAGATTTGGAACCGTGAAATGAGTAAAATAGAGATAGAAGACGATAATATCGATAATTTACGTACCTTCTATTCCTGTTTATACCGTTCCATGCTTTTTCCACGCAGTTTCTACGAGATAGATGCTAAGGGACAAGTCATGCATTACAGCCCCTACAACGGCGAAGTGCGTCCCGGTTATATGTTTACCGACACCGGATTCTGGGACACGTTCCGCTGCTTGTTCCCTTTCCTCAACCTAATGTATCCGTCAATGAATCAAAAGATGCAGGAGGGGCTGGTAAATACTTACAAGGAAAGCGGTTTCCTGCCGGAATGGGCTAGCCCGGGACATCGGGATTGTATGGTAGGCAACAACTCGGCTTCCGTAGTGGCCGACGCTTACATCAAAGGGTTGCGCGGGTATGACATCGAAACTCTTTGGGAAGCATTGAAGCATGGAGCAAATGCACATCTTCGCGGGACTGCTTCGGGGCGTCTCGGTTACGAGTCTTACAACCAACTGGGATATGTTGCCAACAATATCGGCATAGGACAAAACGTTGCACGTACATTGGAGTATGCTTACAACGACTGGGCAATTTATACATTAGGCAAGAAACTCGGTAAACCGGAGAGCGAAATCGACATTTATAAGAAACACGCGCTGAACTACAAAAATGTCTATCACCCGGAACGCAAACTGATGGTTGGCAAAGACAACAAAGGCGTATTCAATCCGAATTTCGATGCAGTGGACTGGAGCGGTGAATTTTGCGAAGGGAATAGCTGGCACTGGAGCTTCTGCGTATTCCACGACCCGCAAGGACTTATCAACCTGATGGGAGGCAAGAAAGAATTCAACGCGATGATGGATTCCGTCTTTGTCATCCCGGGTAAACTGGGAATGGAAAGCCGCAGCATGATTCACGAAATGCGTGAAATGCAAGTAATGAACATGGGGCAATATGCGCACGGCAACCAGCCTATTCAGCACATGGTATATCTCTACAACTATTCGAGCGAGCCCTGGAAAGCTCAATACTGGATACGTGAGATTATGAACAAACTATATACCGCCGGTCCCGACGGTTATTGCGGTGACGAAGACAACGGACAGACTTCCGCCTGGTATGTATTCTCCGCACTCGGTTTCTATCCGGTTTGCCCGGGAACGGATGAATATATCATAGGAACCCCGCTCTTCAAATCAGCGAAGTTACATTTGGAGAACGGAAAGACCATCACAATCAAGGCAGATAACAACCAGCTTGACAACCGCTACATCAAGGAAATGAAAGTAAACGGGAAATCACAAACCCGTAATTTCCTTACACATGACCAGCTGATTAAAGGTGCTAATATTCAATTTCAAATGAGCCCCGTACCCAATAAACAACGGGGAACCACAGAAAAAGATGTACCTTACTCTCTTTCGTTTGAATAAAATATTGTACTTTTGGAGATCAATGAATTATCTACCAAACAAACTATAAAAACATGAAACTGAAAAACCTTTTACTAATTGCCCTTGTTGCGATCGTCTTTTGCGGTTGTCAAAGTAACTATCAGCCTACTTCTATCACCGTTGCCTCCTACAATTTGAGAAACGCCAACGGTGGCGATTCAATCAACGGAAACGGTTGGGGACAACGTTACCCGGTCATTGCCCAAATAGTGCAATACCACGATTTCGATATTTTCGGCACGCAGGAGTGCTTTATTCATCAACTGAAAGATATGAAAGAAGCATTACCCGGTTATGATTATATCGGTGTAGGTCGCGACGACGGCAAAGAGAAAGGTGAACATTCTGCTATTTTCTATCGCACAGACAAGTTTGACGTGATAGAGAAAGGTGATTTTTGGTTGTCGGAAACTCCCGACGTGCCGAGCAAAGGATGGGATGCCGTGTTGCCGCGTATTTGCAGTTGGGGACACTTCAAATGCAAAGATACCGGCTTCGAATTCCTTTTCTTCAACCTGCACATGGACCATATCGGCAAGAAAGCACGCGTGGAAAGTGCGTTCCTCGTACAGGACAAGATGAAAGAACTTGGCAAAGGCAAAGAGCTTCCGGCCATCCTGACGGGAGACTTCAATGTCGACCAGACCCACCAGTCTTATGATGCTTTTGTGAGCAAAGGGGTGTTGTGCGACTCTTACGAGAAGGCCGGCTTCCGCTATGCTATCAACGGCACGTTCAACGACTTCGACCCGAACAGCTTTACGGAAAGCCGTATCGACCATATATTCGTTTCTCCGTCTTTCCAAGTGAAAAGATATGGTGTGCTGACTGATACTTACCGCAGCATCGTAGGCAAGGGAGAAAAGAAGCAGGCGAACGATTGCCCGGAAGAAATCGACATCAAGACTTATCAGGCGCGCACTCCTTCAGACCATTTCCCCGTAAAGGTGGAACTGGAGTTCGACCAGCGTCAGCAGAAATAATCTTTGTATCTAGTTATAACCTGAAAGTTTCACCACACAACCCGATATTCCTATGAGAAATATATGTTTTGTAGCCTGTATGTTATTTTGCCTTACCTCCGCAGTGGGAAAGACACCGGGAAATACCCGTTATCTTTCTATTGCCGACTCGATTCTATCTAATGTATTGAATCTCTATCAGACGAATGACGGACTACTAACAGAAACGTATCCTGTCAATCCCAACCAAAAAATCACTTATCTGGCGGACGGAACGCAGCAGAACGGAACGCTGAAGGCTTCTTTTCTATGGCCGTATTCCGGGATGATGTCGGGTTGTGTGGCTTTATACAAAGCGACCGGAAACAAGAAGTACAAAAAGATTCTCGAGAAAAGAATTCTACCGGGAATGGAGCAGTATTGGGATAACAGTCGCTTGCCGGCCTGTTATCAGTCATACCCCACCAAGTACGGGCAGCACGGACGTTATTATGACGATAACATCTGGGTTGCACTGGATTACTGCGATTATTACCAACTGACTCACAAGCCTGCATCTTTGGAAAAAGCCGTTGCATTGTATCAATATATCTACAGTGGATGGAGCGATGAGATAGGCGGTGGCATCTTTTGGTGTGAACAGCAGAAGGAAGCGAAGCATACTTGTTCCAATGCACCGTCTACTGTGCTCGGTGTCAAGTTGTACCGGCTGACGAAGGATGCCAAATACCTCGAAAAAGCAAAAGAGACGTATGCCTGGACGAAAAAGCATCTGTGCGACCCTACCGACCATCTTTACTGGGATAACATCAACCTGAAAGGGAAAGTTTCCAAAGAGAAGTACGCCTACAACAGTGGACAGATGATTCAGGCGGGCGTATTGCTCTATGAAGAAACGGGAGATGAACAGTATTTGCACGATGCACAGCAGACAGCCGCAGGAACTGATGCTTTTTTCCGCACAAAAGCCGACAAGAAAGACCCGACTGTCAAAGTGCATAAAGACATGGCCTGGTTTAACGTGATCTTATTCAGAGGACTGAAAGCTCTGTATAAGATTGACAAGAATCCGGCGTATGTCAATGCGATGGTGGAAAATGCGCTTCACGCCTGGGAAAACTACCGGGATGAAAACGGATTATTAGGCAGGGATTGGTCGGGACACAACAAGGAACAGTATAAATGGCTGCTCGACAATGCCTGTCTTATTGAATTCTTTGCAGAGATTTAACACTTCTTCTCCGCAACACTTTCATAATCAATACTAATCAACAAAAAAAGACTATTACCATGAATATAACTAAAGCCTTTTGTTTGTCCATAGCACTCTTTGGTGCTAGCAATATGCAGGCTATAACGAACAGTGATTTTGTCATCCAACAAGATAATACCAAAATCAACAACTATCAGACGAACCGTCCGGAAGCATCGAAACGTCTGTTTGTCTCGCAAGCTGTGGAACAACAGATTGCGCATATCAAGCAACTGCTGACGAATGCCCGCTTGGCATGGATGTTCGAAAACTGTTTCCCGAACACCCTGGATACTACTGTTCATTTTGACGGCAAAGACGATACGTTTGTTTATACAGGCGACATCCACGCCATGTGGTTGCGCGATTCGGGTGCACAAGTATGGCCTTACGTGCAACTCGCCAACAAAGACGCGGAACTGAAAAAGATGCTGGCCGGCGTTATCAAACGTCAGTTCAAGTGTATCAATATCGACCCGTATGCCAATGCTTTCAACATGAATTCCGAAGGCGGCGAATGGATGAGCGACCTTACGGACATGAAGCCCGAACTGCACGAACGCAAATGGGAAATCGACTCGCTCTGCTATCCTATCCGTCTTGCTTATCATTACTGGAAGACGACGGGAGATGCCAGTATATTCTCCGACGAATGGCTTACAGCCATCGCGAAGGTTCTGAAAACGTTTAAGGAACAGCAACGAAAAGAAGATCCGAAAGGTCCTTATCGTTTCCAACGTAAAACGGAACGTGCACTCGATACGATGACCAACGACGGCTGGGGTAATCCTGTAAAGCCGGTCGGACTGATTGCTTCTGCTTTCCGTCCTTCGGATGATGCTACAACTTTCCAGTTCCTCGTTCCGTCCAACTTCTTTGCTGTAACTTCATTGCGCAAAGCTGCCGAAATTCTGAATACGGTCAACAAGAAACCTGATTTAGCTAAAGAATGTACTACACTGTCTAACGAAGTGGAAGCAGCCCTGAAACAGTATGCGGTTTACAATCATCCGAAATATGGCAAAATCTATGCTTTCGAAGTGGACGGTTTCGGCAATCAACTGTTAATGGATGATGCCAATGTGCCGAGTCTCATTGCCCTGCCTTATCTTGGGGATGTGAAAGTGAACGATCCTATTTATCAGAATACCCGTAAGTTTGTATGGAGCGAAGATAATCCTTACTTCTTCAAAGGTACTGCCGGTGAAGGAATTGGCGGTCCGCACATCGGATATGATATGATTTGGCCCATGAGTATTATGATGAAAGCATTCACCAGTCAAAACGACGCAGAAATCAAGACCTGCATCAAAATGCTGATGGATACGGATGCCGGAACAGGGTTCATGCATGAATCTTTCCACAAGAACGACCCGAAGAACTTTACTCGTTCCTGGTTTGCATGGCAAAATACGCTGTTTGGAGAACTAATCCTAAAACTCGTGAATGAAGGCAAGGTAGACTTACTAAATAGTATTCAATAGTCTTCTATTATGTTTTTATTGTATTCCTGCTTATGAGATAACTGTTTCTAACCTTGAAGCTTACGCTTCCAAAGTAGTTTCAAGGTTGAAGAACTTTAGTTTCACGCCTTTGAAACCACAGTTTCAAGTAAGAGAAACTAGAGTTTCTCACCGATGAAACAAAAGTTTCAAGCAATAGAACTTTTAGTTTCAAGTACTGAAACTCTCTCTTCCGTAATAGTCTGATAATCCTTGAATACCGCTCCGGATAGAGAAATAAGTACCCACATAGCAGAGAAACAATAAAATCCTTGCTTTCAACAAAGTGACAGCAAAGTTGTCGTCACCTTGCCGTCACATCATGCTGTCACACTGCAGTATATTTATAATCAATCATTTATGCCCAATCAGGTGACAGATGACAGCATTTTATTTATTTTCCAATGGTTCTTCTTCAAATTCCGTGCTAGTAAAGCTCATTGAAAGGTTGATGGATAAAGGGATATCGGCATATTAGAAATAGCAAATAAATTATCCAAGCTATATGCATCTTAAAGTACCCCGGAATAGCCATGAATAAGGTTATTGAACATAAATAAGTAGCACGGAATTTGATTAAGAACCTTTCCAATTTATATGTAGGGAGTATATGACTCCTAAAAAATAAATGACCCATATAATATGAACAATATGAAATCAACTTTTTATTCCTACTTACTACAACCATGATGACCTGTACTGCCTACGGACAGTCTTCCAATCATAAAGAGAACAAATTACCCGATTGGGCTTTCGGTGGTTGCGAACGTCCAAAGAATGTCAATCCGGTAATATCTCCTATAGAAAACACTAAGTTTTACTGTCCATTGACCAAAGATTCTATTGCGTGGGAATCGAACGATACATTCAATCCGGCTGCTACACTCTACAATGGTGAGATTGTCGTGTTATACCGTGCAGAGGATAAATCAGGTGTCGGTATCGGACACAGGACTTCTCGCCTCGGTTATGCCACTTCTACCGACGGCACACATTTCCAACGGGAAAAGACTCCTGTATTCTATCCGGATAATGATTCACAAAAAGAGTTGGAATGGCCCGGCGGCTGCGAAGACCCACGAATTGCCGTAACCGATGACGGATTATATGTAATGATGTACACCCAATGGAATCGCCATGTACCTCGCCTGGCAGTAGCGACCTCCCGCAACCTAAAAGACTGGACAAAACACGGTCCTGCTTTTGCCAAAGCATTTGATGGAAAGTTCTTCAACTTGGGTTGTAAGTCCGGCTCTATCCTGACCGAAGTTGTTAAAGGGAAACAGGTTATCAAGAAAGTCAACGGGAAATACTTTATGTACTGGGGAGAGGAGCATGTATTCGCAGCTACTTCCGATGACTTAATCCACTGGACACCGATTGTCAACATTGACGGTTCCCTAAAGAAGCTGTTTTCTCCCCGTGACGGCTACTTCGACAGCCATCTCACCGAATGTGGGCCTCCGGCTATCTACACTCCGAAAGGAATTGTCCTTCTTTATAATGGTAAGAACCATTCAGGAAGAGGTGACAAACGCTATACCGCCAATGTCTATGCTGCCGGACAAGCACTCTTCGACGCCAATGATCCTACCCGCTTTATCACCCGTCTCGATGAACCGTTCTTCCGTCCGATGGATAGCTTTGAAAAGAGTGGGCAATATGTGGATGGAACCGTATTTATAGAAGGAATGGTCTACTTCAAAAACAAATGGTATTTGTATTATGGTTGTGCTGACTCCAAAGTAGGAGTAGCCGTTTATGATCCGAAACGACCGGCAAAAGCTGATCCGCTTCCATAGTTATAAAAATAGTCTTGATTACATTCTTTTTTAAAGGAAAGATGTAATCAGGACTAACTTATTTCTTAAAACTATATTCCCCAAAACGGCTGAAAACAGTAAGTTCTTGTTAAGGATTTGCTTTTCAGCCGTTTCTAGTATAAAATAAAGCTTTCCGAAGCAGAATTAAATGCTACAATCGGAAAGCCTTATAATACCTATTGAAAACTGAATTGAATATTGAGAACCAGCTTTATTCTTTCATTGTCGGAGGCTTCTTCCTCCTTTCAACAATTAGCTGTCTTTTATAAGTAAGCCATCTTTATCCATTTATCTTATTCAAAACAACCGGTCTGTTTGCCGGAGCCTTACCAAAATTCTTATTAGGCTTTTTCCCCATTACAAACTTCAATGTGCTGCCATTTATTATATCCTGATAAGTGATATAACTCTTATCATAAGGCTTGCCATTCAAATACACTTTCTGGATATAGATATTTTCTTTGCTGTTATTGGGTGCTTCTACAGTAAAAGTGTTACCACCACGTACCTTCATTTCTACTTTCTTAAAACAAGGGCTACCGAAAACAAATACACCATCCGACGGGTTCACCTGATAGAGTCCCATAGATGAAAGAAGATACCAGGCAGACATTTGGCCACAATCCTCATTACCGATGATGCCGTCCGGCTGGTCTGTGTAAAAATCGCTCATGATAAAACGAACCTTTTCCGCCGTTTTCCATTGTTCACCGGCATACGCATAAAGATAAGCAACATGATGGCTCGGTTCATTTCCATGTGCATATTGTCCGATCAATCCGGTTATGTCGCTCGATGCTCCTTCCCCCATACTGTCGTTGTTGGTGAAGAAATTATCAAGTTTAGTAATAAAGGGGTTGTCACCGCCAAACAAGGCAATCAGCCCGTACGGGTCTTGTGGTACAAAGAAAGTATATTGCCATCCGTTTCCTTCACAAAAATCTCCAACTGTGTGGATGGAACGTGCCGGATCATAAGGAGTACGCCAAGAGCCGTCTTCCAATTTCGGACGAATGAAATGGATTGAAGAATCAAAATAGTTCTTGTAATAATGAGCACGCTTTGAGAAAGTTTCAGCATCTTCTGCCTTTCCCATCTTACGTGCCATAGCGGCAATTCCCCAGTCGTCCACTGCATACTCCATGGCTATGGAAGTAGCTTCATGAACTTTATCGGCAGGGATATACCCCTTTTTGACTACATAAGGTACTCCTTTCTGCTTTTCATAAGTAGCTGTAGCTATCATTGCTTGCAATGCTTCTTCCGCATCGAACCCGGTAAATCCCTTCAGATATGCATCGGCAATCACCGGCACGGAGCTATACCCCGGCATCTGATCGGTCTCTCCACTCATCAAAGGCCAGATAGGGAGTTTGTCCTGCTGACGATAGATGGAAATCATCGAATTGACTACATGGTCAACCATTTCAGGTTGAGTAATAGTCATCAAAGGATTTAACGCACGGTAGGTATCCCATAAAGAAAGAGTCGTATAGTTGGCTTTCTTCGGGTCTGTGTAAATCATGTCATTCATCCCTCTATACTCTCCATTCACATCGCAAAAAAGCGTAGGGGCAATCATAGTATGATAATGGGCGGTATAGAATACACGCTTGGAAGCCTCATCATCAGTCTCTACTGTCATCTTCTCCAGTTGCTTGTTCCATCGGTCGGCACTCATATCCACCACCTTATCAAAATCCCAGTGAGTAAGTTCGGATTGCAGGTTCATCGCTGCGTTGTCACAGCTGACAGAAGAAAGAGCGACTTTTATCTTCACTTCTTTCACGTTGCCAAAAGTAAGGACACTCTTCACCGATGCCACTTTCAGTTGGTCCCAAGGTTGCGGAGCATTATCGTCATAGGCAGTAAACTGCTCTATCTTTTTATCACTTTTCAACACAAAATAAACTTTGCGGGAAGGACTCCAGCCTCTCACATAACGATACCCCTCTACCGTATAATCATCTACCTTACGGATATAGCTGTCGTAAGCATTCGATCCGTTTCCTTCACGTAAGTCGATCAATATGGAAGCTGGTTTTCCTTCGGGATAAGTATAACGATGGAAGCCTACACGATCTGTAGCCGTCAGCTCGGCTTTGATGTTGTAACGGTCGAGAAGCAAAGAGTAATATTCGGGACGGGCGATTTCATTCGCATGAGAATATCTGGAAGCATACCCATCACGTATATCATCCTGATTGCCTCTGGGGGTACGGATCTCATTCAATGGCATGATGAGAATATCACATAAGTCAGTACAACCCGTACCGCTCAAATGGGTATGTGAAAAGCCGATTAAAATACTATCGGAATAATGATAACCCGAGCACCAGTCCCAACCTTTATGGATATTGGTAGGACCCAGCTGTACCATTCCATACGGAACACTCGTCCCAACAAAGACGTGTCCATGATAACCGGATCCGATATACGGATCGACGTACTGCAATAATCCTTCACTTTTTGAATAGTTCTGTTGCGCTACTCCATTTCCCGCTGCAAGCAAGACACAAGAAGTAAGTGCAAGTAGTTTAAATGCCTTCATTCGTATTTTTCTTTGGTATGATTGAAAATTATAGTTAGCGAATGATGCAAATATACTACCTATTTAGGAATTAACTAACTGTCGCTAGAGTTTACAAGAAAAATGGCAGGCAGGTTTACTCTTTTGGCAAGTTCCAACCACAGATTTACACGGTTTTCCACAGAAAAACTGCGTAACGTCTATAAATAACATAATAGATGAATCTGTGGAATTCCGAGTTAATCTATGGCAAATCCTTTCCATAAATTCCCTTCGGGAAGGGGAGCTTCAAGCTCTATCAGTTCTTTGGAGACAGGATGTATGAATCTCACTCTCCGGGCATGCAGGCAAATACTCCCGTCCGAATTGGAGCGTGGAGAACCATACTTCAAATCTCCCTTGATAGGACATCCCATTTTTGCCAGCTGACAACGAATCTGATGATGACGTCCGGTTTTTAAATCGACTTCGAGCAAATAGTAATTCTCCGAATGACCGATCAACCGGTAATGCAAGATCGCTTTCTTGCTGTTCGGCACTTCTTTGTCGTATGCATAACTTTTGTTCTGCTTTTCATTACGTACAAGAAAATGTACCAGTTCACCTTCCGGTTCTTGCGGAGCATTTTTCACAACCGCCCAATAAGTCTTTTTCACCTCACTAGTGCGAAACATTTCGTTGAGCCTTGTTAATGCCTTACTCGTTTTGGCAAAAATAACAAGACCGCTTACGGGGCGGTCCAGCCGGT